>JAEEGI010026668.1_pt1 | contig 11112 bp, 4 predicted proteins | sample 8958751 | NCBI WGS metagenome assembly JAEEGI01 (sample SAMN16246545, study PRJNA631951) | gut metagenome | biome: gut microbiome; feature: rumen; material: KS-attached | host: Bos | place: Iran: Karaj | collected 2018-10 | reverse complement strand
CTTCCTCTCTTTTTTTTCTCTCTTCTAATTGTTTCTTATATTCTTCTTCATCATATTCATTATAATTATTATAATTAATAACATTATTATAAATATTAAAATTATTATAATTATTAAAATCATCAAAATCATTATTTCCATTTATATTTATTATGTTATTGAATTGACTAATACCATTTATTATGTCATCACTGAAATCTCCAAATGTTGTACTAAAATTATTACCAAAATTAACTATATTATAAAAGTTCCCAAAATTCATGTTTATTTGTTGATTTATTTTATTGATTTGATTAATATCAACAGTGTTCGGGTCAATTTCTTTACCGTTAATTACAATATGAACGCTACTCTGATAGCTATAATTATTACTGGAATAATGACTATTATTACCAAAAAAATTGTTATTGTTTTTCTTTTTTGCCTTACTTTTAGTTACTCCTCCTTTAACAGGTGGAGGTACAAAAATATTTATATTCTTGTTTTGTTTTTTAGTTTTGGATTCTTCTCTTGAATTTTGATTACCTTGTGTTAAAGAATTAATAATATTCTTATCTTGATTTTTAGTTTTGGATTCTTCTCTTGAATTTTGATTACCAGAATTATTAGTATTCTTATCTTGATTATCATTACTCTGTACTTGAGGTATTTCATCAGGTTTAATATCTTTTTCTTCCTGATCTTTAGATTGTTGAGGAACAGCATCTTTTAATCCTTGCCAAATCTTCTGACCAACACTAATTAACAAATCTTTATAATTATTTTTATCAAGTATAAAGTCCATTATATTCATTTCTTTATTTCTCCCAAGTAAAACATCTAATTTATTTGAAACCTTCCTTTGATAAGGATTACTAGATTTCATTTTATTAAGTTTATGTAATGTTTTTTTTTTTATTTTCATAAGATGAAAACTCATTGCTTTTTTTAAAATATCTTTTTCATTAAATTCTTCTTCTTTTTCATTAAGAGGAATATTATTATTAGGAGATTGTTCAAATCTTTGAGTCAAAGGTCTAATATCTCTATAAGATTTTCCTGAAATAATATCATTTAAATTTGGATTAAAGAAATGTTCATCATTAATTAAAGGAGTAAAAATATATTTTAATATATCTTTATCTTTAATTTCATTTAATTTTTCTTCTTCATAAATTAAATGTTCATCTTTAATATAATTTGAATTAATTTCAAATAATTTTTTATTAATATTTCGATTTTTTCTTTTAACATATTTAAAATAAGGTTTTAAATAGGATAATTCACCATCTACAATTTCAAGATCAATTGTATGAATTTGTTTATGAAATTGTCCAATTATAAATGATTTTCCTGAAGGTTGTCCAATAAAAAGTGTTTTTCCAGAACGACATTTAAAACCTAAAAATGTTATTTTATCAGAATAAGTTCCTATTATTTCAGTTATTCCATCTCTTGAATTTTCATCTGGTGTTTCATTTATTTTTAATTCATCTAATACTGATAAATTTATTTCTAAACTTATATATATATTTTCGCTTGATTTATTTATGAACAAATCTGTTTTAAAATAATCATCATAATATATTCTAAATCCTTTTATTTTTTCCTTATTTTCATCTGTTATAACACAAAATTTTGATATTGCTTTCATTTTCTCATTATTTCTTGATGTAAATTTTAAAACATTTTCTCTTGTTTTTCCAATTGAATCTCCTTCATTTTTAATTACTTCTGTAAATAACTTTTTGAAAAATTCTTTAGTTTCATTACAATAATCATTGTTTTGCTCTTTATAATTGAGGTAAGCTTTGATTATTCTTCTAAAAGAAATATATTTATGATTTTTTCCACAAATATCTTTATATATTTTTTGAAGAGATTCTGATGAATATTCTTCAAATAATAATCCAAAACATTCTTCAAAACGAGGAAAAGATGCTACATCTTTATATTGAGAAAAAATTAAATATTCTCCTAATACTTTTAATTTTTCTAATTCTTCATTTGTTATATTTAAATCTGTCATTCAATTTTTTATTTGTTTTTTTTTTTTTTATTTAGTGTTATATAATTTTTCAAAAGGGAAAAAAATTTGATTTTAAATTCTTTTTTTTATGTGTTTCTTTTTATAGAATATATAATTTGATTAATAGATTACAATAAAGGATTAGATTGTAAAATATGGTTTGTTTATGTTTTTTTTTTCAATTGTAACAATTTTATAAAAAAAAATAACGCACATAATTTTTATTTAAATCAAAAATTCAATCATTATATTCTAAAACTATATAAAAAATAATAAAATGTGTCTAAACCAAGGTTCCTTATAATTAATTATTCTTTTTAAATAAAATGAAAATGGAAATTTGCTAAAAAATCAAATTTAAATTATATTATTAAATATTATATACTTCTTATTATATTAATAAATAGTACTTAATAGTCAATTATTTTACACATTAAAACAAAAAAATTTATAATATTTAATTATTATAATTAATAATTAAAATATATTAATCAAAATAATTCATAAAAATAAAGATATCTAAAAAGGCTTATTTATCATTTTCTTTTTTGATAAAAATCTATTATTTTTTTTCTTTTTTTTAAAAATGTTTGTACTCTAAAATGTTTTATTTTAATTTTTTTTCTTTTTAAAGACTTTTTTCTATGTAATTCCCTAATAATATTATTAAGAAAATCATACATCTAATCAACCTCATTTTCATATAATTTATATACATAAATCAATAAATCATTTAATAATTCTTCCAAATTTTTTTTAGATATATTTAATTCATATAATTGATATAATTCTTTAATTTTCTTTTAAATTTTTTTCCTCCAACAATAAAAATGAGGGCATTCATTGAAAATTTGAAATCTACTTAATTTTAAACTAATATTACAATTTTTACAAATTTTTTCAGATGTCTATCAAACCATTCATTTTGTAAATATATTTTTGTAGAAACTTATAATTTAAAATCTTAGAATTTTCTATTGAAACTAGTTTCTAATTTTTCAATTTTTTCTTCAATTAAATTTTTTCCTCCAAAAAAATAAAAAAATCCTGAGAAATCAAAATATCCTCCTTTCTCCTTTCACATATTGACCATGAAAGTAATATTTTGTGTTATCTAAATTTTTTTGTGAAAAGATAAAAGATTCTTTTTATGGATTTACTATTATATTTTCATTTTCTGTTCATGAATTTTTTGATAATATTTGAAATTCTTTTGAATATTTTAATTCATTATCTATATTATTTTCATATAAATTAAGATAAATACTCATTCAAACTATATTAAGTTCATTTCCTTCTTCAAATTTATATTCTATGAAATTTATTTCCTGATTTATAATATCTTTATATGAATAATTATTAGAAAGAATAAAACAATAATAAATATAATCTATCTTCTTATTATTGATTGTAAAATATATAAATATATTTTTATTTAATGAAGAAAATATTTTTTCTATATTTCAATCCTTATTTTCATTTTATGTGTTCTTAATAAATAAGTTGTTTTTTTAATAAAGGGTCAAATTGATAAAATAATATCTTTTTTTTATTATTATTTTCAATAAAATATTTAATTAAAAGATTTTCATTATTTTCTTCTTTAATATCGATATCATTACTATTATTTGAAGATAATGTATTTTTTCTATTTAATTTTATTTAAACAATATTAACTTCATTATCAGAAATAAAATTAAATATTAGAAATGTAATTATCATTAACTAAAGGAAAACCAGAAACTTTTGAATTAAAATCATTTATTATTCCAATACCTTCAATATTATTATTTGAATTACTTGATTTATTTTCTTTTTTACTTGTACTTGATTTTGAACTTTCTTGATTTTTTATTATTTTCCTTTTTAAAGGTGAATCTTCATTTATTAATCCATTATTATATTTTCCTTCTTCTAATATTTTATTTATTTTATAATTATTTTTCTGTAAAAATTCCTCATATATTATTATTTTTATTTTATATGTTTTAATTATATTTTTTAATAATTTTATTTTTTCATTTTCTTCATTTGGATTCTGAGATATACTTTTATATATATTTTTATCTATTGGTTTTATTAATAATGGATTTTGAATTTGAAAATTATTTTTATTCATTTTTGTTAAATTTTGAATTTCTTTTGATGATTGTTCATATAATTTTTTATATTCATTTAATTGTTCTTTTATATTATTTAATTGCCTTTCATTATCATTTTCATTTCTTATTTTATTTTCTTTTAAAACTTTTTCATTTAAATATTTTTCATTTAATATTTTTAATTTAGATATTTCAACTTTTAATTTTTTATTTTCTTTTTTATTTTTTTCTAAAGTTTCTCTAAATTTAGAAATTTCATTTAATAAAGTTTTATTTAATTCATCATTTTTTTTATTAAGACAATTAATAATATTATGTTGTTCTAAAAATTTATCTTTAAATTCTTTTAAATTATTAATTTCTGAATTATTACTTTTAATTTCACCTAAACTATTCAAATATAAACTTTTCATTTTTTCTAATTCATTTTTTAAAATTTCAGTTTCAATTTGAATTTCTTTAATTTTAGTTAATTTAATATTTGCTTTTAAAATATTATTTTCTTCACATTTTTTTTTATAATTATTTTTCATTTCATAATATTTTTCTTTACATAAAGACAATAAATTTGATTCTTTTCCTTTTTCTAAATTTACTTTATGAACTTCATCTATATCATTATCCTTTAGACAATCATTAATAATTTTATTTTTCTTTTTTAATTCAATATCTTTTTGATTAATAATACTTTTACTTTCATTTAATTCTTTTTTTAATTTATTAACTAATATTTTTAATTGAATTGAATTTTCATATAATTCTTCTTTTTCAATTGATTTTCCTAATCCTCTTGTTATTCTTTTATTATTTGGTATAGAATATTCATTATTTTTTTTATTAATTGTGTTTTACTTATATATGGATATCTTTCTCTTGCTGATTCTGGTCTTTTAATTATATTTGATTTTGATATTTTATGATTTATATCATATGAATTATTTAAAGTCAAACTTATTGGAATTCTCTTTCTCATTTATAAAAGTTAATGTATTTTTAATTATTTTTATTTTTTTTAACTTTTCTTCACACTTATTTTAGAAAATTAATTTGTAAATAATTTTCTAATTTATAATCCAAATTCATTTGAATAATTGTTGAATTGATTGAAATCTTAATTTATTTGATAATTAATTAAATATGGATAATTTTAGCACAACATTTTTTCAGATGATTTTTAAATAAATAAAAAATCTTTCCAAATTCATAAAAATGAGAATAATGAATATCTTGTTTCAATAAATTAATTCATTCCCTTCAAAGAATAATTATTCTTTTTTTTGTTTCAACTAATTTTTTGATTTTATATTATATTTAGTACTCTAATCTTTTTTTTATTTTTTAAATAATATTTTTGATTTTATTTTTTTATATTTTCCATATAAACATTAAAAAAAAATAAATTGGAAAACTAAATATAAATAAAGATTTTTTTATATGAATAAAATTTCTGAAAAAAAAAATTTAATTCGATTAAGAAATTAAAAATAAAACATTGAATAATAAACTATAAAATGTACATTCGTAAATTAGATTATTTTTCTCCTTTAATAACCTTATATTATAAGGGTGAAACTAGACATAGTTCTTTATTTAGTGGAATAATATCAATATTATTTTCAATATTTGTTTTTTTAGTGTGTCTATTTATTTCATTAGATTTTTTATTAAAGAAAAATCCTTCTTCATCCTATTTCAAAAGAGAAATAAAAGATGTGGGAAAAATCAATTTAACTCATAATTTCTTTTTTCATTATATTTCTTTTTTAGATGAAAATTTAAATAATACATATGATGAAAAAGTTTTTTCTATTATTGGATTAAATGAACGTTTTGATGATTTTTTGAAAAATACTTCTCTTTCAGAATATGATTTTTCACATTGGAAATATGAAAAATGTGAAAAATTAAATTTAAATAAAGAAAATATTTACAATTATATGAAAGAAGAAATTGATTTTAATTTTAGTTTATGTTTATCTAAATATTATAATAAAAAAACTAATACTATTATAAATTATGATAATGAAGATTTTCCTTTTCCTATTTTACAAAATAATGTAAATAATGAACATATTATCAATTATGGTATTATTATCAAACAATGTGAAAATAATTCTTTATATAATAATAATTCTTGTTATGATAATCAAAGAATTGAAGAAATTGCTTTTGAAAAAGATAGGAAATATATTTTTAAATATTTTTCTAATTTTTTCGACATTGAAAATTATAAAAATCCCCTTATTAAACAATTAAGTAAAATTAATTTATATTATAATCCTTTCTTCGTAAAAAAAAATGAAGTAAATTTACTTCAAACTTTTATAGAAACATCAGATGGGTTTTTTTTTCATAATAATAAAGAACTTAAAACAATAAATTTAGATAATTGTTATGAAAGTTATTCATATAATTTTAATTATAGGATTTTAGAAATGATAGAAATAAAAATGACAAATAAAATAGAAGTTTATCAAAGGAAATATAAAAAAATTCAAGATATAATAGGAGCAGTTGATGGAATGATTGAAATTTTAGTATTTTTAATTGAAATACTCAATGATATTTTTTATCATAATTTTAGATTAGTAAATGATTTTAATGATGTTATTGGTGAAAAAGTAGAAAAAATTAAAAAAGAACAAAAATCTGATTTTAATATTATCTCTCCTCGAAATAATAATTCTAAAATATTTAACAATTTCTTTAATAAAAATAAATTAAGTAAATTTTCTCCTAAAATCAATAATCATGAAAATAATGGAATTGTTAAAGTTTCTTCTTTACAATTAAAAGATTTAAGTTATTGTTGTAAACTAAATTCTAATGTTGATTTATCTGGTAATTATAAAATTAATATTGTTTCTACTTTTCAGAAATTTTCTTGGTTGATTTATATAAAAAGTAATTTCTTTTGTTATCAAAAAAAAATATATAACTATTATGATAAAATTTTATTGCTTAGGAAAAATATTTTAAGTGAAGAAAGGTTGTTAAAAAATTATTGGAAAATTAAAAAAATAAACAAAGGAATTTTTGATGTTAAAATATTATCTGATAACCCAAGTCTTAGAACATTCACAGATAGAAAAGATATTTAAATTTATTTTTTGAAATAATAATTTTCTGAATTTTAAATATTATAATCATTAAATTAATTAACATAAAAAAAGTTAAAAAAAGTGAAACAATTTAATCATAAAAAACATAAAAATTATTTAAACATAATCAAACATAAAAGTAACATTTCCTTTATAATTAGGTTTCTCTTTAATAGAAAAAACTCTTTTATTCATAGAATTAATAGTAAAATTAAGGGTACTTAATTTAGGATTACTAACCTCAAACAATCCTTCCATAATCAGTTTTAAATTTAAATTACTTTTAGAAGAATTTTCCAACCCAATATAATATCCTTTTTCAGTTTTATGTATATATTGTTTAACATAACCTTCATTATCTAATATTTGAGGTTCTTCATTAAAAAGAGTATTTATAATATCATCAATATTTGATTTTATATTGTTAGAGTCATTATTATTTGAAGTAATTGCTTTCATACTGGAATTCAATTGATATGAAAATTCCGATTCCAAAGACCAAGGCATACGAAGAATTATTTCATATTCATTTGGGCTCACTTTTTTATCTAATGACATTAAATCTTCACTATTTGGTTCTAAATAATATGATCCACATTTTTTCTTTTTAAACACTAATTTGTCCTTTAATATAACATCATATTTTGTATTATTATTTTCAAATAATAAAAAAGAAAATGGAAAAGGAGAAAATGTATCAGAATTTTGATACAATACTCCTCCTGCATAATCATAACCATCCAAATTTTTTATTGAATAAGAATAAAGAACTTTTTTAAATACATCATATATTTTGAGTTTGGGAACAGAAAATTTAACTTCATGAGAAGAATAAGCAGAAAGAGTATAACCATGAACATTGTCTTTATTAATATATCTGAAATTGGCATCACTAATAATATAATAAATTCCTTTTTTTAATGTTTGTTCTGTGTCAATATCACCATAATATGCACAATATGAGTACTGTTGATCAATAATATTACTATTAGAATCAAAAAGAATAAAATAAGTAACAGTATGGGTTGGATAAGTACTGTTTTTATAAACAAGTCTTTCTATTCTTTGATGTAAAGTAAGGAAAATATGAGTATCATCATTTAAAATTTCAAGCTGAGTTAAAACAGGTCCATTTCTAGATAATCTCCTTCTAATATGGAAAGATTTATATGTATAATTATCATATAAATGGCAAATATCAACATAATCATAATATTTAATAAAATCTGCAAAACTCATCCAGAAAGAACCATCATCCTCCTTTCCTTTCTTTTTCCCACATTGTTTCCTAATATCATCAGTCCATTTCTTACTTGAATCACACCAGTCACCATTCCATTCTCTATATCCCCATGGATTTCTTAAATGAACTAATTTTACTGTCCCATTTTTAGTTGTTACTTCTTGTACTCCCAAACATGAATATGCATGTCCAGCTACTATACCCTTTTCCTCCATTTTTTTATTACGTGTATCATGTGATGAACTTGCTGCAACTAGAAAATTTTGTTTTGTTGCCTCCAACATTTGATTCCATATTTTATTCGATGTAGCAATTTTTTCAGCCCATCCACTTGTTGTTACTTTAAAAACATTTTCTGGCCATCCTCCAATTGCTTTTGAATAAGTTCCATTAAGTTTTGCCCATGCTTTTTCCAATAACATCACCCATAATTCATTTTCATGATTATGAGAAAATGCAGGTGTATTTCCATAACAGGGAAAATAATCATCAAGTAAAATAAGTTTCCAAGTACCATTAACTCTAAAATTAACACCATAACAATGTTCAAGTGATTTTTCTTTAAAATAAAATAAGTTTTCAATTAATTTAGGAAACTTAGCTAAAGAAGCAATAGCACTTAAAAAATAACAATCTCCAAGATTTCCTTGAAGAATATCATCAGGAGAAATACCTTCATAGAAAACTTGATAATTTCCTTCTGGGAAAATTGAATCTGCTCTTAGCCATTTTATTGATTCCCATCCGTCGATGTCACTTTTTGTTACACCCTTTGTATAAACCCATTTTCCATTTGAATTAACTTTATTTAAAGAACTTTTAATTGGCTTAAATACATCATCCGTCCATACCTCATTTGGTTTACATATTTTTTGTTTTCTATATATTATTAATTCTTCTTTTTTTTCTATTTCATTAATCGATATTTCTTTTGTTCTTTTCTTATCGTTTTCTATTTTTTCTAATCTTAATAATTCTATTTTTCGATTTTCTTCTTCTATTAATCTTAAACGTTCTTTTTCTTCTTCTTTCAATATTTTCTCAGTGTCGTATTTTAATTTTTTTTCTAATTCTTTTTTTTCCAATTCATTCAAATATTCTGTTATTTCATTTTTGTTTTTTAATAATTCTTGATGATAAGAATTTAATGCTTCTTTTTCTGAATCTGTTTGTACTTTCTTTAAACATCTTTCAATTGATTCTATATTCTCATTTATATTCTGTAAATCTTTCATTGTGAATGTTTTTTTTTCAGTTTTATTTTCTGTTTTCTTTTTTCCTTCTAATTTTTTCTTTTCTTCTTCTTTTTCTTTCATTAATTTTAATGTTTGTTCATCTTTTTCTAATTCTTTTAACTCAGCTTCTCTTCTCAAAGATTCTTCATGTGCTTGACATAACATTGAAACAATATTTTCATTAGATTGAAGAATTTCATACATTTTTACTTGTTCTTGTAAAGAATATTTTGAAGAATTTCCTGTTTGAATTGACTGTAAAAATGTTATTGATTTAATTACTGATCCTATTAATTGTAATATTTTAATTCCAGAAATTCTTGAATATTTTTCTGATAAATCTATCCAATTCTTTTGAGCTTTTTTTGTCAACTCTTCTATTTTTTTCCTTTCTAATTCTTTTTTTTGTTCTTCTTCTTTTTTTTTTTTCTCTTCTAATTCCTTCCTTTCTAATTCTTTTTTATATTCTTCCTCTCTTTTTTTTCTCTCTTCTAATTGTTTCTTATATTCTTCTTCATCATATTCATTATAATTATTATAATTATTATAATTATTCAAATTATTATAATTATAATAATTATTATAATTATTATAATTATTATAATTATTATAATTATTAAAATCATCAGAATCATCAAAATCATTGTTTCCATTTATATTTATTATGTTATTGAATTGATTAATACAATTCATTATGTCATCACTGAAATCTCCAAATGTTGTACTTAAATTATTACCAAAATTAACTATCTTATTAAAGTTCCTAAAACCCATGTTTATTTGTTGATTTATTTTATTGATTTGATTAATATCAACAGTATTCGGGTCAATTTCTTTACCGTTAATTACAATATGAACTTCACTGTGATAGCTATAATTATTACTGGAATAATGACTATTATTACCAAAAAAATTGTTATTGTTTTTCTTTTTTGCCTTATTACTTTTAGTTACTCCTCCTTTAACAGGTTGAGGTACAAAAACATTTATATTCTTATCTTGATTTTTAGTTTTGGATTCTTCTTTTGAATTTTGATTACCAGAATTATTAGTATTCTTATCTTGATTATCACTACTCGGTACTTGAGGTATTTCATCAGGTTTAATATCTTTTTCTTCCTGCTGTTCAGATTGTTGAGGAACAGCATCTTTTAATCCTTGCCAAATCTTCTTACCAACACTCATTAACAAATCTTTATAATTATCTTTATCAAGTATAAAGTCCATTATATTCATTTCTTTATTTCTCCCAAGTAAAACATCTAATTTATTTGAAACTTTCCTTTGATAAGGATCACTAGATTTCATTTTATTAAGTTTATGTAATGTTTTTTTTTTTATTTTCATAAGATGAAAACTCATTGCTTTTTTTAAAATATCTTTTTCATTAAATTCTTCTTCTTTTTCATTAAGAGGAATATTA
>JAEEGI010026663.1_pt1 | contig 11114 bp, 8 predicted proteins | sample 8958751 | NCBI WGS metagenome assembly JAEEGI01 (sample SAMN16246545, study PRJNA631951) | gut metagenome | biome: gut microbiome; feature: rumen; material: KS-attached | host: Bos | place: Iran: Karaj | collected 2018-10 | reverse complement strand
CATTCAAGGCGAGTATCGCAAAATCAAGCTTGCTTGATTTTATGATTGAGCCGAAATTGCTGACGCGAAGCGTCAACTGCAAGTAGTCAAAGTGAACGGTGTCCGGCATGACAGCATAGGCATGGATACTATCGCATTCTGTCACCCTGGAGGGAATCCGTAGGATGACCGATAGGGTCCACGCATTTCAAGACTTTACTGGATCCTTCGGCTTTGCCTCAGGATGACGGCTTCTGCATGGATCCTATCGGGGCATCGCCCCTCCAGGATGACGGATTTCTCTCACATTGTCATGCCGGACTTGTGCCGGGATCGGCTTACACGGTACTTATCGCAGATACAAAACAGGCCCCGGAATGGTTCGGCTGGCTCACCAACCTTAGTCTGGGGTGACATCGGGAATGACATCAATTCTTCATCACAAGAACAAGTCATCCAGCGTCAATTCGTTCTGAATTTCACTCCAGGCCGCGTTTTTGATAAGCCCGCAAGGAGTCACAAGTGTCAAGTAAAGCGACTTGCGAGTCTTTGTAACCACACGGAATGTTTCGCGACGCTGCTTTAAATAGTCTATGTACGCGGCTGTGATTTCGTAAGGTTTGCCGGAATATTTCATTTCGCAAAGGTTAATGACCTGATCGCGGCGGTCGATGAGCAAGTCTATCTGTGCCCCCTGTGATTCCTTGTCGCCTTTATATCGCCAGGAGCAAACATCGCTTTGAATGCCCGAAATCCCCAACTTTTGTTTAATTTGTTCAATATGATTTAGGCAGACCTGCTCAAAGGCATAACCGCTCCACGCTCTGCGACTCGGAGAGTCTATCATATTGCTCCACCGATTCTTGTCGCCACCTCGATAATTCTTGACATAGCGCAAATAAAACAGCGAATAAAGGTCCACAAGCTGATACATGATGTCTTTTGCTTTTTTGCCAAAGGCGGCATAGCTTCGAATAAAGTCACAAATTTCAAGATTTTCCAGAACTTCCGTAAGCACTCCGTTATCCGAAATTTTGAGAGATTCCACAATTTCAGAACGGGTCATACCGATTGTCTTTTTAGCAAGCAATTCAACAATGCGCCTGTACATTATCGAATCATTAAATAGCGACTTGAACAAGAACGTATACTCTTCTGCAAGCGGGGCGTTATCCGAAAAGAACAGATTGTCAATATTCTGCGAAGTGCTAAGTCCTTTTTTCAGCATATCCAAATAAAATGGTGTTCCTCCCAGACTCATGTGGGTTTCAAGAATCTGTAGTCTGGAATACTGCATTCCTCTAGACTTCATGAAATCTTCGGTTTCTTTTAGGGTAAACGCAGAAAGGTGAACACGCCTCGTAACGCGATTGTGGAGACCTCCTTTGTTGCCAAGCAACTTGTTTGTCATCCACGAAGTTGCAGAGCCACATACAATCAACTTAAGATTCTCTTGCCGAGAGCCCCAACTGTTCCAGAAATATTCAAAGGCGTTCAGGAATTTGGAGCGGGGAGTATCAAGCCAAGGAAGTTCGTCAATAAAAACAATTATCGGTCTGCCTTTGATGCTGGCCAGATAGTTCTGCAATAGGGAGAAAGCCTCATCCCAGGATTGTACACTCGGGATAAAACTCTTGGAATATTCCGCTATTTTTTGACAAAACCGGCTCAACTGTTCGTCTTTTGACGCTCCGTACGAACCAGTACAGTAAAAGTCAAACCTATCGTTGAAATATTCGCGAATCAAGAACGTCTTTCCAATGCGCCTTCTGCCGTAAACCGTAATGAATTCGGGCTTACCAGACTTGACGCATTCTTCGAAAAGAGCCTTTTCCCTCAATCTTCCTACAATGAGTTTTTCCATACAGACCTCGCTTTATATTGCGAAATCTAACAAAAAACAAGAGATTTCGCAACACTTCAGTTTTTGAAAGTTTGCGAAAAGTGAATAAAAAAGTGAGATTTCGCAATAGTTCAGACTTGTAATCTACCAAAAGTGCCGAAAATTTCGAGATTTGGCAGATAAGGCTGGCCCCGGAATGGTTCGACAAGCTCACCAACCTTAATCCGGGGTGACAGCAGCAGCATGGATACTATCGCATTCTGTCACCCTGGAGGGAATCCGCAGGATGACCGATAGTGTCCACGCTTTTCAAGACTTTACTGGATCCTGCTCCTTCGAACCTAAACGATACTCGCCACTTTAGTGGCCTAGTAGAGTTATGCTCTTTGAGTATAATTCAACTAAGGCACTGAAGTGCCAAATTTCATATATCCCCTACGGGTCTGGATGACGTTCCTACGACCTAAAACCTACCACCTACCACCTAAATCCTATTGCATTTCATCACGTATATTTACAAGTCGGGCATAATTGCTATACCTATATTTCATAAATTTTCTAAATTATCGCCCAATGGAAACGACATCGATAGTTTTGCCCAACGCACTCACCGCGGCGAACAGCAAAAAGCTGCTCTCGAACTGTAAGAGTGCACTTACCAGAGGGGAATTGCGCCTAGACGGCTCAAGCCTAGCCTCGATGGACTACAGCGCCGATGCGTTTTTTGCACTTTTAGCGGAACTTTCCGAAAAGACGGGAAACAAGCTCGTCCTCGCCCACTTTAGCCCGGAAATCAAGCAGCACTTGCAGAACCTCCGCAAGATGGAGCCGCCCGAAAAACCGCAGCGCGAGACAAACAACATCCTCGAAATGATGGGCGGCACCGGTTTTATGCTGCTCCGCGAAACCTTCGAAGTGCTCGTATTGCTGTTCATGTCGATTTACTGGACTATCGTCGGGCCGTTCGACAAGGGTAAAATCCACTTTGGCGGTATCACGAAGCAGATGTTCAAGTCGGGCAGCGAAGCGATGGGAATTTGCTTTTTGTTCGTAGGTTTGATTTGCCTTACGATGGCTCTCCAGAGTTCAGTGATGCTGAACGCGGTCGGCGGCGGCTCTTACCTCGCTTCGGGGCTTGGGTTCCTCATTTTTGCAGAAATTGGCCCGCTCCTCACGACGATTATTCTGGCGGGGCGTTCCGGCAGCGCCATGGCGGCAGAAATTGCGAACATGAGCGTCTGCGAAGAAGTGAAGGCGTTAAAGTCCATGGCGATTCCGCCGGTGCAGTACCTCGTAGTTCCGCGATTCATTGCATTAAGCGTTACGACGCCGATTCTCTCGTTCAGCGCGTCCATCGTCGGAAGCTTTGCCGGGTTTCTCATTGCGTATTTCTTCTGTGACATTTCTTTCTCGAACTACATGATGGGGCTGCGCGACGGCATCGACCCGATGACCTTCCTCAAGAGCACCATCAAGGCTCTCGTATTTGGCTGGATTGTAACGCTCATCGCCTGCAACAAGGGACTCAACGCCCATGGCGGTGCAGAAGCGGTCGGCAAGGCAACGACGTCTAGCGTCGTCGCTGCAATTTGCACGATTGTGATTTCGGATACCCTTTTCGCCTTCATTTTCTACTAGAGGTCAATATGGATGAAATTCTGAAAGTTGACCATTTGAAAGCGAGCTACGGCAACGAGACTATCCTCAAGGATATTTCGTTCGGCGTGCGCAAAGGCGAAATCCGCATGGTGCTCGGAAGCTCCGGCTGCGGCAAATCGACGCTTTTGAACAACGTGCTCAAGTTCATCAAGTCGGACGAAGGGACGATTACGTACTTCGGAAAATCGTTCGGCCCCAAGGAAGGCCTCGACAGCGAGACGCGTATGCGTACCGGCGTGCTCTTCCAGAGCGGGGCTTTGCTTGCGGACTTGACCGTCGCCGAAAACGCGATGTTGCCCCTCAAACGCAGCATGCCCTACATGCCCAAGAGCCAGATGGAAGCAATTGTCGCTGACCGCTTGGAAAAGGTGCATCTGCTCCACGCGTTCCACAAATTCCCCGGCGAAATTTCTGGCGGTATGAAAAAGCGTGCGGCGCTTGCCCGTGCGATTGCACTCAAGCCGGAACTTTTGTTCTGCGACGAACCTTCGACAGGCCTTGACCCGGTGACCGCCCGCTCGCTCGACGAACTGCTCCTCGAACTGCGCGATACGCTCAAAGTCTCGATGGTGATTGTGAGCCACGAACTCGAAAGCATTAAAATCGTCTGCGACCGTTTTGTTTATCTCAAAGACGGTTACGTCCTGAAAGATGCGACTTTGCAAGAAGGCATGGAATCTGACGACCCGATTCTTAGGCATTTCTTTAACAGGCAGTGCCCCAAAGAACACAATGCCGAAGACTTTTACAACTTTGAATTTATTGATTGAGTTGGAGATATAATGGAAACCACCCGATCCGAAAGAATTAAACTAGGCGCGTTCATGCTCTTTTGCGGAGTGCTTATCTGCGTGTTCCTAGGTTATGTGCTCAAGCGTTATTTGAGCGAACAATTCGACAATTACTACACGATTTTCGACACGGACGTGAACGGGCTTTTTGTCGATGCCAAGGTGAAGTTGAACGGTATTTCTGTCGGTAGCGTCACAAGCATCACTATCAACGAAAAAGACTTGAACCAAGTCGTCGTCGCGTTCAAGGTGCAACGCGGCACGCCGATCAAGGTCGGCACACGAGCCGGCATGACAGCTGGCATGAACCTCACCGGCGAAAAGCAGGTGATTCTTTCGGGCGGCGATTTTAACGAGCCCAACGTCCCTGAAGGCGGGCTTGTGCCGGCAGAAGCTTCGATGTTCGACCGGATTACAGGCAAAGTCGGAGACGTATTTGGCAAAGTCATGCCGATTATTGACGGACTGAACCGCTTGCTTACGCCAGAAAACGCCGAAAGCATTTCCCGCACGCTCGGAAACCTCGAAAAAACAACTGAAAACCTGAGCCGTTTGACAGCCGACATACGAAAACCGCTCAACACGATGAGCAAGTCCGCCGTTTCTCTGCAAAAGATTCTCGCCGAAGTCGAAGAAGCGAAACTCGCTGCCAAGGCGGACGCAAGCCTCTCGACGCTCAAGGAAAAGCTCGAAGCCATCGACACAAAAGGCTTGAACGACAACTTGATGCAAACTGCGGAATCCATGAACAAGCTTTCGCAGAATGTTGATGCCATGGTCTATAAGAATCAGGACCAAGTAGGCAACGCCGTGGAAGAACTCAACACGATTCTTGAAAACCTCGAAGAATTTACACAGAAAATTAAGAACAACCCGTCCGTGCTTATCCGCTCCGAAGGCAAGAGCGGTCGCTAAAAAGGAGAATTCATTATGAAAGCAAATCGTTTGTTCGCTATTGCAGCACTCCTTTCCGTTTCCATGCTCACGGGTTGCATCGGCGGTGGCACCACCGAACCTTCACGCTATTACACGGTTTCCGCAGAATCTATTTCGACTACAGCGGTCGCAGGTGCTACAAGCGATGCCCGCATTCACGTCAAGAAATTTACGATTGACCCGTCGTACCAGCGCAGCAATATCGTTTATAGGGAATCGCCTTACGATTTCAGCTTTTACAGTCTGGACTTGTGGGCTACTCGCCCGGAACAGATGCTCACGCAGGTCGCAGGCGAATACTTGGTCAAGAGCAACATGTTCAAATCTGTGGATTTGAAGCCGATGGGCAAGCCCGACTTTGAACTGCTTGGCAATGTGGATGCGATTGAAGAAATTGACGAAGGCAGCTCGCAAGAAGCCCACCTCGCCATGCAACTCACTTTCCGCAAAGTCGGCGAAGACTCTCCGCTGTGGGAAAAACGCTACGACGAACGCCAAAGCATGAGCAAGCGCGACGCACACTCCGCCGCCGAAGCACTCTCGAAGCTCTATGCAAAGTTCATGCAGGACGCACTCGAGAATATTGCAAGAGTGAAGTGATGGTATTAGTAGGAAGTAGGCGGTAGGAAGTAGGAAGGTTTGTAATAGAACCCGTATCTGCAATAAAGAATCGAATAAGCAGCCTCCGGAATGGTTCGGCAAGCTCACCAACCTTAGTCCGGGGTGACAACGTAAAAAACAGCACGAAACAAAAAAGGCTAAGCGGTTTTCCGTTTAGCCTTCTATGTTCTATGGATGAAAAGAAATCTATCAGATGTTTCGATTACTTGAACACTGCGGTAATCGAGGTCACTTCGCCCGGATTCACCTTGCGGGTCGCATCGGTCACGCCGTCGCTCCAGCCCGTGAAGGTAGCACCGGAGCCGGCCCTTGCCGTAAGCGTCACCGGAACACCCGTGTAGAACGAGAGCTGCATCGTCGATTGATCCAGCGGGAGTCCATCGACAAGAATTGTTCCTGCGCCCTGCGAACTCAGCGTCATGTTCACCGTGCTGCCCAACGAGAAGTAAGTTTCCATTTCTTGACGGATTTTCGCCTGACGCGTCTGGGCAAAGCTCTTCACCGTTTCCAGATTGTTGCTCATGCTAGATGCGTTGTAGTTCCAGAACTGTTGGTCGCGAGCGATTTCGGACTGCACCTGCGACTGCAATTCCTCAATACGCTTCAGAAGCCGTTCGGCAGAGAAATTCGTTGACAAGAGCACACTAAAGCGGTTGATAAACGCATTCTTGAAGCCCTCGTTTCCGAGCAAGCGAATCATGAGAATCGTGTGCGGCGAGATGGAACCATTCGTCGGCTGCTGCGGTTGCTGCTGCTGGCCACCCATGCCCGGGAAGTTGAACCCTCCCATGCCACCACTAGTGCCATTGGGATTGGTTACATAGTTGAACACGTTCCCGGTCTGGGTATTGTAGGACACGCCAAAGCCAAAGTCCGTATCGTACAGGAACCATTTCCACTTGGTTTTCTGGCTTGCGACACGCCACTTTTTCATGTTGTTGTGCGGCCAGTCGCTGTTGTTCAGGAACATTTCGGCCTGCATGTAATTGATAAAGTTGTCTATATCAATCTGGTCTGCAACTTTCTTATAGTTCGCATCCGATTTGAGTTCGTTGTTTTGCAACCAATCCAGCATAGCCTTGTAATCCGCAGAAGAACCTGTGCTCGCTTCATCTGTACCGCTGGCAGACGTTTCGAGAAGGTCGATATCGTTCGGATCATAGCCGTACTTGGTTTCGTAATAGTATTCGTTGTTGCGTTCACGCAAATCATGGATACCGTAATACTTGCCATTGTAATACACGATAACATAACGGCCACGCTGGTAATCCACGCCAAGACCTTCCGTCATCGAAGTTCCCACGCGGTCACGCACGTAATCGTCACCGGAATTGTTACCAAAGTTTCTGAGCGAGAACGCCTTGAACTTCTTGAGTTCCGGATAATCCGGGAACAGCGGGTATTTGAGACGCTTGTCGCCATATTCTTCGCGTAACGTCACGGAGAACGACTTCTTTTCTTTTGCACGGCTGTACTGCCCAGAAATCTTGTAGTCGCCCATTACGCCGAACGCAGGAGTTTTCGGCTTGCCGGGTTCAAACATTTCGACATAAACTGGGAGTTCGCGGTTGCTCCAGAAGTTCGCGCCCTTCTTCGGATCCATCATGGCAGCACCATTACCCGTCATGTAGAGGCCAGAATCAGGGCTGAACATCGAAAGTGGATCTGTCGTCACGAAAATCGACGCCAGCGAAGGCTGTTGTTCGAAAACGTAAGTGCGGATAATTTCTTCGCTCGGATAAGAGCCACTGGAATAAGTACGGCAACGCAAAACAGTTGTAGAACTTACGTTCACCGTCTGTACCGTAGGCGAATTTGCCGTCACTTCTGTGCCGCCCTGCTCGCAACGCGTGCCTGCCGGGAATGTCGCCGTCACCGCAGAAGAATAGAAACCAGAAGGAGGAATGTTCACTTCTGCAACTTGAACTTGTTCTGAAAAGACCTCGCCCGACGTATTGCCATAAGGCGACGGAGTCGCAAAGCCCCACTTGCCGGCACCATCGCGCGACCAAGAGGCACTCGTCGGAACAGTTCCGAAATGCACGGAATCGACAAGGGCACCTTCGGCATTCACAAAGAACAACGCTCCGCCTTCCTTGCCTATCTTGAACGAGGCATGCGGTTCATGACCGCGATTGCGGGCGATATACGACGTAATCTGGATAGTCGTAGATTCGCTGCCCTGAGTTTCTGTCGCAAACGTAGTCGCCGTTACGTTGTTGCGTTTGAGGTCCGTTGCGTTATCGTCCAAACGGACATAAAACACCGACGCCAAATCGCCTGTTCCACGAAGGTTCTTGCCGCTCCAATGGCTGAGCGAATCGCCCTCTTTAAAGTTCACGCGGATTTTGTGATTCTTGGTAATGAAGCCGCGAACCACGAGCTGGTTCACTTTGCTAAGCTTCGACGCATTGCCGGTCTTGACCACCACACGCGAATAATTGCCGCCTTGGGCCACCTTCATCACAGCGCCAACCTGATTTGCACCGCCTTCGTTAAAGCAAAGCGACGACTTTCCCTGCAAATTTTCGACATTGTTGCCAGAAGTATTTCCGCCAGCGCCAGGATTTCCGCCAGCACCGGGATTGCCACCCATGCCAGGCATACCGCCGCCCCAATCGCCGCCCATGCCAGGCATGCCGCCGCCCCAATCGCCGCCCATGCCCGGGAAATTGAAACCGCCCGAACCTGCAGCAGATTCAGAACTGCAATCCGAACTCATCATGTTGAGAGTATCCGACGGAAGGACGTAATCGGGATAATTCTTGCCCGAAAGGAACACTATCAAGTAGCTCTTGGCAGGAACTTTCACGTTGCCAAAGACCCAGCGACGCGCATCGGACAAATCGTTCGTCAACGCGTAGCCCTTCAAATCGACTGCGGCATCGGACGAGTTATAAAATTCAACCCATCCCGGATCGTTACCGTCGTTGTCCTTGAAATTCGCATTCATCGGAGAAACTTCCGAGAAGAACACCGGACTGTTCCCCTGGAATCGCGGAATAACCGTAGCGGCACTCGATGCCGGAGGAATCGCCGCGCTCGAAGCCGGAGCGGACGCACTTGAACCCGGAGCGGCTTTTCCAGCAGAAGAAGCTGGCTGCACTGGGGAAGACTGGCCCGGCGTTGCAGCAGATGTTGCCACGGCTGCCGAAGAAAGACCCGGCACGGAACCCGTCGCACTAGAAAGACCATTTTGGCCGCCTAAACCACCATTGGAGTCGGAACTGACCTCACTAGAATCAGGCCCCAGCGGACTTGTCACCGCACTAGAATCATCACCGCAAGCGGTCAAAATTAAACCTAAACCCACCCCGCATAGCGCTACTTTCGCTAAAGATTTCATTTCCATATACCTTTGATATTAAGCGATACATTTTGAGCGATACACCAATCCAATCCTTTGCTTAATTATACATCGAGAAGACCCGTAAACAACTCTTTTTTTTAATGAACGTTGTAAAAGGATTGAGCAATTGACAACACGCAAAAAAGCGGAACTAGAAGTCCCGTTTTCCTAGAAATTACGCGGTTCAATCCGCATTTTGACAGAGGAAAGTGTGACATTTCGCACAATTACTTTTTGCTATTTTTGTCACGAAAAATTTTAGTTGCACAACTACAGGATTTTTACATGAATTTCAGTGACTTTAGCAAGGCCAGCCAGCAGTTCAACCAGTTCAGCCCCGAAATGAAAGAGCAAATGATGAAGATGGCAAAGGCCCGCATCAAAGAAAAAATGCTCAAGTGGCTTGCGACACCGACATTCGTCTTGCTTGGAATCGCCCTCGGAGCCGTCATCGGAGCACTCACGGCCTGCTTCGGCGACATCAGCGACAAGCTTTCCGCAATCCGCGATGCAAACCCGCTGTACTTTATCCCAGCACTAGCGCTCGGTGGAGCCGCAATCGCATTCGCCTACAAAAAATGGGGACGCTGGACGGAACGCGGCATGGACCAAGTCTTTGCTGTCGGACTCAATAAAGAAACTGACTTTCCGCTAGTCGCTATCCCGATGGCAGCAGTCGGCACTTGGATGACGCAGCTCTTTGGCGGAAGTGCTGGCCGCGAAGGTGCAGCCATGCAAATCGGCTCCGCACTTTCGTATAACATAAGCAAGAAGTTGCCGTTCGAAAACGCAGCACACATCATGCTCGTGACAGGCCTTGCCGCAGGCTTCGCAGGAATTTTCCAAACCCCGATGGCAGCGACCGCTTTTGCTTTGGAAGTTCTGCTCGTCGGACATTTGGAACTTTCTGCATTGCTCCCTGCCGCCGCAGCCGCATTCACCGCCTGCAAAGTTTCGAGCATGCTCGGATTCCACAAGTTCAGCGTTGACTTGAGTTCGCTCCTTGATGCAAGCGGATTTTCGGCAAGCATTTTCACGAACGAAGGCACGCTTGACGGCAATTTACTTGTAAAACTCGCTCTGATGGGCGTGCTCTTCGGAATTGTCGGGGGCGGATTTACAAAGTTGCTTGGACTCTCGCAGAACTTTTTCGCAAAGAAATTCCCGAACAACATAAAGAGAATCGCAATTATGGGTGTGGGTTTAAGTGTTTTGCTGCTCGTATTTTTTCAGGGACGCTACGCCGGACTTGGAACAAACTTATTGGACATGTGTTTTGCTTCTGCGAATGCTGCCGGTGATGCCGCGAATGCTGTTGGAACTGCCGCTGGGAATGCTACGGGGAGTGCCGCCGGGATTGCCGGGTACGACTGGATTTTGAAATTCGCCGTTACGATTCTTACGCTTTCTGCCGGATTCATCGGCGGTGTCGTCACGCCGCTTTTCGCCATCGGCGCTACGTTTGGCGTATTCGTTGCGGGAATGTTCGGAATGCCGCTCGCCCTCGCCGCAGCCCTCGGCTTTGCCGCCGTGTTCGCAAGTGCAAGCAACACACTCTGGGCCCCCATCCTCATCGCCGGCGAAATCTTCGGATTCGATTGCCTCCCCGCATTCTTCATCGTCTGCACAGTTGCCTACATCTGCAACGGCGGACAATCGATTTACAAGCAGAAGAAGATTAGGATAAAGATTTAATTCCGCTAAATGATAATCGGCGCAATGTTATGCTTGATGTGGTATCTGTAGAAGAAATTCACACCCAAGTTAAACATTGACCGTAACGGGTGACGCACAAAACTTCGGCAAAATACAATTCGTTTATATATATTCTTGATAGAATACACCTCGTTATAGAGCCACCAGTACATTTCGTCAATTTCTTTAGCCGTCAAATGCTTGCTGTTTTTTACCGCCGGGCCAGACGGACTGTACGTAT
>JAEEGI010026661.1_pt1 | contig 11115 bp, 8 predicted proteins | sample 8958751 | NCBI WGS metagenome assembly JAEEGI01 (sample SAMN16246545, study PRJNA631951) | gut metagenome | biome: gut microbiome; feature: rumen; material: KS-attached | host: Bos | place: Iran: Karaj | collected 2018-10 | reverse complement strand
AAATAACAAAAGAAAAAAATGAAAAAAAAGAAATTAATAATGAAAATGAAGGAAATGATTATTTTAATAGTGATAATGAAAAAATAGATGAAGCTTCATTAAAAAAAGAAAAAGAAGATAATAATGATAAAAGTGAAAATAGTAGTTTCTTATCTAAAAACAATAGTTTTTCTAGTGAAAAATTTGATAAAACAGAAGAAGATAAATATTCAGAAAATAATGAAGAAGAAGAAGAAAAATTAAAATTAATCCATGATGTTGCTATTGCTTTTGTTAAAGAAACTTTTCAAAATGTTTTAAAACAACATAAAATGAATATTTCAAAAAGTTAATTATGTAATTTTATTGTTTTTTATAAATAATATATAATAATATGTTTTTTCTTGTTCTTAAAATAATTAATTTAATTTAGAGAAAACAATTATTTAATTACAATAAAAAGAAAAAAAATAAATTAAATACAAATATATTGGTAATAATTTAGAGAATCAAATTATAAAAGATTAAAAAATAATTTATATATTTATTTTTTTTCATATTTTAAATTTAAACAAATATTTAATAAAAAACATAAAAAAAAAAAAATGAATAAATCATCAAATGAAGAAACAGACCAAAAAATTTTACTTTCTTTAGAAATAGATTTATCAAAAAATAAAAAAGAAAAAATAACAATATATAAAAATAGTGATATTAACAGAGTAGTATATGATTTTAGTTTAAAATTCAATTTAGATTATGATTCTCATTTACAATTATTAAAAAGAATAAAAAAAGAAAAATCATATATAAAATCATTAAATAAAAATTCATCGTCGTTAAAAAATTTAAGACCAAGTAAAAGTTCTCGTTCATATAAAAATCCAATGGATAGTTTTTACTTAAAGAATATTTCATATATAAATGAAAAAGAAAAAAAAATAACTCAATTAAGAGAAAATTTAGAAAAAAGTGAAGAAGAAAATAGAACTTTTAAACCTCAAATTAATATTCATTCTTCTTCAAATGAAACTTATAGACAAAAAAATAAGAAGAATTATAATAATAAGGAAATAATAACGAATTATAAGTCTTATTTAGATGAAAAAATACAAAGTTTAAGAAAAAAACATTCAAAAGAATGTACTTTTACACCACAGACGTTAAAAAATAAATTTATTAATAAAAAAAATAATGAAACTCTTTTAAAAAGATATGAAATATTATATGATGATTTTAAAAAAAGAGAAAAAAAAAAAGTTGATGAATTAAAAAAATCTGATTTTGATTCTGAAATATATACTTTTAGACCTGAAATAAATAAAGAAAAAAATAATAATACTTTAAAAACAAGTAAATCAGAAACTTTTCTTAGATTATATAATTATGCTGATTATTACAGAAATAATTTAACAGATAGAATTAAAATGAAAAATTATAATGATAATAATAATAAAAAACAAATTTATACTACTCAAATTTCAAATAATATTTATCAATCTAAAAAAGAAGAAATATTTAAAAAAATATTTAAAACTTTAGATAGAGATGAAGATGGTTTAATTTCTAGAATTTATATTGATTCAAGTAAAATACCAAAAAATATTTTAAAAATTATTTATCCTGTTATTAATATGATGAATGAAGATGATCATGTTTTAAATGAATATGAATTTGTGAGTTCTTGTTTATCTTTATTTGATTATTTAGATTATAAAGATAAAAATTTATTATTAAATTACGGTAGAGAAAATAATAATAAAAAAGTATATCAATCTAAATTTACTTTTAAACCCAATTTAAATAAAGTACCAATTAAAGTTATTAGAACTGATAGAATACAATCAAATATAATTAATAATTATCCAAATTTATCAAAGAGATCTTTTACAAATAATTTTAATTTATAATATATATATAATTATATTATTATACATCAGAAGGATTATATAATTTTCTTAAAGACTCTTTTCCACCTCTTGATGGACTTAAATTATTTAATATATAATTTGCTCTATTTTTTAATAAATTGGTTTCAATATATCTTAAGTATTTATTTTTCATATTATTATTTTGAATTTTATTCATATTTTTTAAACTTTTATTTGTAAAATTATTTATAAAATTTAAAACTGAATTCGTTTTTTTAAAATTGTTTTTTTCTACTTTATTTGTATATAATAACATATAATTTTCACTATGATAAGGATTTATTGTATTTGTTGATTTACTTGCAATTTGAATTATTTCATTTGATTTATTTCTTCTTTTTGTTAATATATTTAAAAATGTTTCATTGTCAATTGTTTTTGATTTTTTCTCTTTATTATTTGGATTTAATATATGAGGATTGTTTATCATTTTATTGTGGAATAATGATTTACTTAAAATATCTTTTTCTTTTAAATACATTATTTTCCTTTCATCGTTATTATTACTTAATTCTAAAATTGATATTTTATTTTTTAAAATATTTGGGATTGATTCTTTATTATTTAAAACAAATTGTTTTTTATTTGTTTTATTATCTTCAATAGTTTTTAATAAAGAACTAATTGAAATTTTCTTTTTTTTTATATTTGAATTTTTATTAGATAAAGAAACACTATATCTAGATTTAATAAATAAAATATGATTTTCAAGTTCTCTTTTTTCTTTAATATAATTTCTAGCACTTAAAAATTCTAAATTATTCATATTTATAAAAAAAATAAAAAAATGATAAAAATTTAAAAATGGAAAATTACATAAATTTTCATCCAAAAAATTTTGATGTTTATCAACATCTTAAATTAAATTCAAATAATAAAAAAATTATATGTGAATGTGGAAATGATCCTCTTCTTTATTGTATTATTTGTAAAACTTCATTTTGTGAATATTGTCATATTAAAGAACATATTAATCATACTATAATTTCAAAACAACATTCTCATTTAAATGAAGATGATATTAAATATTTTTTCAATGATATTGATTTTTTCTTAAATGATAATCCTTTTTTTACTAAATTTAATGATGTTAAAAATGATTTAATCATTAATGAAGAAATTTTTTCAAATTCTTTAATTGAAAAAATTCAAATGATGAAAAGTAAAAAAATTGAAAGTATAAATTCTATGTTTAATGAACTTTCTAAATGTTTAAATAATATGAAAAATAAAATTAAAAATACAAAAAAACTAATTAAAGAATATCATTCTAAATATAAAAATTTTTTCAGTGATTATAAAAATGATAATACAAATACAATTTTTTTATTAAATTTTGATATAGAAAATTTAATATTTAATAAAACCAATGATATAAAAAATTTACAAAAAACATTAAAATTAGATTTAGATAATTTTATTCAAGTAGAAAAAAAATATAAAGAATATTTCAATTTAGAATTTAACAAATTAATGAATGATGAAAATATAATAATTGAAAAAATAATAAATGATAAAAAAAATAAAATTAAAGTAACACAAGAAATAGAAAATGATATTATAATTTCAAATGAAAAATATTTTCCTTTTGATCATTATTTAAAAGAAATATCAAAATTAAACGATGATCATTTTAAAGAAGTAAAAGATAGAATAGAAAAATATTCATTTCAAATAGATAATTTAATTCAAAAATTTTCAAAGTTAATTAATGAAAAAGGAAATTTAAAAGATATAGAAAAAAAAATAATTCAAATTGAAAATGCAAAAACAAAAAAAGCAGAATCATTATTTTCAAACAGGAAATTATTTGGAGATCAAAATAGAAATATTTTAAAAAAAAAAAAATTAAAAAATTTAAATTCTTCTTTTGAAACAGAAAAACCAACATTAAACAATTCATCAATAATTTCAGAAGAGAATAGAAAATATAAATTAAAATTGGATAAAAAATCATTAAATAAATCAAAAGAAATATCATTAAAAAATCCAATAATAAAAAAATATTTTGATTTACTAGCATTAGATTTATACAACAAAAATTTTAAAATTGAAACTAAAGAATTTCAATCATCATTTTCAAATTTAAATCTAGAAATAAAAGAAGAAGAAGAATCAGATGTGAAAATAATAGAAGGAACAAATGTAATGATAATATATGATAAAAAGAATAATAAAATAATAAAAAAAAAACTTCAATTAACATTAAATCCATTTGGATATACAAATTTTCCTTTTGGAGTAAGAACATTATTCTTAAAAAATAAAATATATATTACAGGAGGAAAAGAATCATATAAAGAATATAAAAATGTTTTAATATATGATATTCAAAAAAATAAATTAATAAGAATTATTGATTTAAATATATCAAGAAGTTATCATACAATAATATATAATGATGTTTTTAAGACAATTATGGTTTTTGGAGGTGAAAAAAATAATTCTGTTGAAATTTTTGACCCAATTACATATAAATGGTTTCTTTTACCTTATTTAAATTTCCCCAGAGCAAATATTTTTTTTCATTTTGATAAACCTAATGGTTTTTTATATTGTATTTTTGGAATTTATGGTAATATTTCTCAATATAATTATTCTGATATTATCGAATTTTTAGATTTAACTAAATTAAATGAAGGATGGAAAAAATTGAATTATTATAATAGAACGGATTGTAATTTAAAAACTTATTTAAATTTTTTCCCTTTAAGTAATTCTTTGCTTTTAGTTTATGGAAGTAATGATGCTAGAAGTAAAAAAAAAATTGCTTTGTTAATTAATTTAAATAAAAAAGAAATTTGTAAGGTTGATAAAGTTATTGCTGAACAATTAATAATTGAAAGTAAAAAAAGTAATAAATTGACTTCTATTATGACTGAGTTAAAATTAATTTAATTTTTTTATTATATTTTTTAATTGATAATATAATAAAATAACATTTATTTACTTTTATATTTTTCTTTATTGTTCTTTATTTTTTTTCTTTATCTTTTGTTTTTTCTTTTTCTTTTAATTCATTAAATTCTTTTAATATATCAACAAAAGAAAAATTAACTGGAGCTTGTTCTTGATAATGAGAATGTGTTTTATCAAAAAAACATTCTTTGTTTTCTTTTGTTAATCTTTCCATACATGAATTACATACTGTATTTCCACATTTTAATATATGAGGCTTTTTACTTGCTTCTTCATCTGAAAATTCATTTCTACATATTTTACAATAACAAATCTCATATTCTAAGATTTTCATCATTTTTTATTTTAATTTATTTTTTTACTTTTTTTTAATAAAGATTTATTTTTTTAGTTTAATAAAATTTAAATTATCTATTTTTTTTTAAATTTTTTAATTTTTATTTTTGAAAAAAATGGAAAAAAAAGAAAGTGAAAAAAATGCTTTTGATAATAATTATTTTCCTTATAAACCTTATGAAGCACAAGAGAAATTTATGGATTTTTTATTTGAGGGTTTAAATAATTCATTAAATGAACATAATAAAATTAAAATATTATTAATGGAAAGCCCAACAGGAACAGGAAAAACTTTAATGTTATTATCAAGTGCAATGAAATATTTATTTAAAATTAAATATTTAAATAATTTAGAAAATAAAAATAATGAAAAAGAAGATGAAGATGATTGGTTTAATGATTTTGGTAATAATAAGAAAATAAATAAAAAAGAAGAAAATATTTCTAATAAAGTTGACATAATATTAAATAAAATCACAAGTAATTTAAAAAAAAATAAAAAAGCTGATAAAAAAATGATAATTGAATATGAAGAAAATATGAAAAAAGAAATAATTTCAAATCCTAACCAAATTTTTTTTTGTACAAGAACACATTCCCAAATTCATCAAGTAATAAATGAAGGAAAAAAAATAAGAAAATATTATAAAGAAAAATATAAAAATCAATTTAATTTTTCTTTTTCTTTTTTAGCTTCAAGAAAATTTTTATGTATAAATCAAAAAATAAATAATGGAAAAAATTCATTATCATATATAAATAATAAATGTAATGAAATAAATAGTGAAAATGAAAATAAATGTATTTATCATTCAAATAAATTTGAAAATTTATGTTCAAAAGAATTATTAATTGATATAAAAGATATTGAAGATTTAATTAAAATATCAAAAGAAATAAATTGTTGTCCTTATTATTCTTGTAAAAATGCTATTAAAGAAAGTGATTTTGTTATTTTACCTTATAATAATTTAATAAATAAAAGAATTAGAGATAATTTAGAAATTGATATTAATAATAAAATTATTATATTTGATGAAGCTCATAATATTATTGAAAGTGTTTTAAATTGTTGTAATACTGATATTAATTTAAATGAAATTTTTACTGTTTATTTAGGCTTACTTATTTATTTTGATAATTATTCAAATAGATTAAAATCAAGTAATAATTTAAATATTAAACAATTAATTAATATTTGTTATAATTTGATTGATTGGTTTGATAAACAAGAAAAAAATAAAGATTTAATAAAAGAAAAAATTATTCAATTAAGTGATTTTTATTTAGAAACAAAAATAAATAATTATGATATATTTAAATTAATTAATTTTATAGATGAATCAAAATTAGAAAATAAAATACAATGGACATATGAAAAAATAATAGAAAAAGAAAAAGAATCTTTATTAACAATAAATAATTTAATAAAAGAAAAACTTCCAAATTATAAAAAAGATTTAAAAATAAAAGATGAATATAAAATATATATATCATCAAATCCAATATTAAAACTATCTCTTTTTTTATCAGGATTAACAAACATAGATTCAGATGGAATAATAATATATGAAAGAGACAATTTAAAATTAAAATATGTAATGTTAAATCCAAAAAGAGAATTTTCAAATTTAATTTCAGAAGCAAAACTAATTATTTTTTCAGGAGGAACACTTCAACCATTTCAAGATTTTTATCATTTATTTGGTAAAGATATTAATAAAGATAATATTATTTCTTTTGAAGGTGATCATATTATTCCTAAAGGAAATATTAAAGCATTTATTTTATCTAATGATATTTTTGCTAATAATGAATCTTTTCTTTTTACTTATGAAAATATGAAAAAAAATAATGAAAGAAATATTCATAATTTATTATTATATATTAACAATTATTATAATTTATTACAAAAGAATTTTAAAGGAAAAGGAATTGGAATTTTTTTTCCTAGTTATGATTTAATGAATAAAGTAATTAAATATAATAATGAAAAAAATATTTGTAATAAAGATATTATTTTTTCAGAGGAAAATTCATCAAAAGATATTTTTTCCTTATATAAAGATAATATAATAGAAAAGAAAATAAATTCTATTATTTTTGCAGTTATGGGAGGAAAATTAAGTGAAGGAATCAATTTTAATGATGATTTATGTAGAATTTTAATTATTGTTGGAATGCCTTATTCAAATATTAAATCTATTGAAATAAAAGAAAAAATTAAATATTATGATAAAATAAGTAAAGAAAATAATTTTGAAAATGATTATTATGAAAATTCTTGTATTAAAAATATTAATCAAACTATTGGAAGATGTATTAGACATTATAATGATTATTCAATTATAATTTTAGTTGATTTTAGATTTAAGAAAGAAAAAATAATTAATAAATTACCTAAATGGTTAATTAAAGAAAAATTAGATTTTATTGAAAATAAAATGTCTTATGAAAATCATATGAAATTTATTGAACAGTTTTTGATAAATCATTAAAAATCAATTAAATTAATTATTAAATTTTTAAAAAGCATAAAATTTTTTTTTTTTTAATTAAAAAAAATTAATAATTATAAATGTCAAATGAATTTCAAGAAAAAAATATAAAAAAAGTAAAAGAAAATGAAATGAACAGAAAAATTTTAGAAGAAAACTCGAAAAATTTTTCAAAAATATATCATTCTTTAAAATATAATAAAATAAAAAATAAAAATAAAACAATAAATAATGAAAGAGAAAAAAGAGATTTTCTATCAATGATAAATTTTCCTTATCCAGAAAAAAATATTACACCTCAATCAAAAAATTCTTTTTCAAATGAAAGAAAAATAAAAAGTAAATCACCAAATGTTTTAATTAAATTAGTAAATTCAAAAAAAATAAATAAAAAAGAATCTAAATCTCTAAACTCAAAAACTTCAATTTTAGATTTAGATTTTAATTTTGAATTTAATCAAAAAATAAAAGAATCTTATATTAAAGATGATAATAAAAATATTATTTCAACAATAGAAAAAATTGATTCTTTAAATAATATAAGTAATATTAAAAATTCTTTCGAAGGTAATTTCCAAAAAAAAAATAATGATAAAGAAAGTAATATATACATTAAAAAAATTACATCAAATAATTCTGTAAAACCTTTAAATGAAAATAAAAATAAAGATAATAATATTTTTATTCAAATAAAAAATAAAAATTCACCTTTAATAGAAAAAAAAAATAAAAAAGAAGAAAATGATGAATTTCTAAAAAGAACAAAAGATAATGAAATATTAAAATATAATCATTTAGAAAAAATGAAAGTTAAAAATTTAAAAAATGAAATATCAAATTTAAAATTTATGATTTCAAATGAAAAACAATATTTGAAAATAAATAAAAAAAATGTATATCAAAATAATAGAATAAGAGATATTGAATCAGGTAAAAATAGATTAATGAAATTATATGAAAATTTAGAAAGATATGAAAATGAAAATAATAATAATTCAAGTAATTTAATTAAACAAAAAAAATCTTCTTTAAGTAGAAACGAAAGAATAAATGAATTTAAGAAAAATGAATTAGAATGGGAAAAAAAAAAATTAAAAAATTTAGAAAAAAGAAAACAAAATAAAACAGCAAATACTACATTAGATGAAATATCTAAAATTAAAATTAATAAAATTTCTAAATTAATTAATGAAGGAAAGTATTATAATCATTTATCTCAAAGTTGTCAAAAATTAAATGAAGAATATTATATTAGAAAGACTTTAAAACCTATTTTAAATAAATATTTTCCAATAATAAATAAACCAAAATTAAAAAAATCATCTTCTCAAATATTAAATCAAAAAACAATAATAAAAGGAAATAAAGAAAAATATATTTTAAAACCAAAATTAAACAATCAAATAAATAATAATAATAATAATTACCATAAAAAAACAATAGAAAATAATTCAGAAGAAAAAAATCATTGGACTCAAAAATTAAAAAATATAAACAAAGGTAAAAATAACAAAAATTTAGAAGAATTATATAAAATTAATATAAGAGAAGATGGAGCTTGGAATATAAATACAATGAATGAAATACTTTATACTCCTTTTAATCGTAAATTTGTAAATAGTATAATTAAGGAACATAATTTATTAGAAGATAAAAAAAAGAATAATTAATATTAATCAATTTTTTAAAATAAAAAAAATTAAAAAACTTATTTTCTACTTTAAATAAATAAAAAAATGAGAAAATCAATAACAATAGACAATATAGATAATATAGATAAATTTGTAGGAGAAAATTTTTCCCCAGAGCAATTTATAGGAGATTGTTTAATGGAAAAATCATTTGCTTTTACTCATAAAGAACAAAGATTAAAAGATGTAAAAAATATATTAAAAAACACAGATAAATTATATAAAAATTCATCTGAAAAGTTTATAGATATATTATTAAATAATTATGAAACTTTTATATCAATAGGAAAATATATTGATAAAATAGATAAAAATATATCAAATGCAATGGAAAGTGAAAAAGAATATTCAAATTTAATACAAAATTTAAGAAAAGATGTTGAAAGTTTTTCATTTAATTATAGTAAATATTTAAAAGATATAAAAGATGAAAATGAAGAAAATAAAGAAAATGATGAATCAAATACTTATAAATTTGAAAATGTTGGTGATATGAATTTTTTAGAAGAAAATTTTGATTTAAATGATTTTTTAAATCCTAAAGAAAAAGGAAAAAAATGGTTAGAAGAACAATCAGAAAATTTAAAAGTTTTAATTGATAATGAAAAATATGATGAAAGTATTGAATTAGTTAAAAAAATAAGAGAATGTGATTTAAGTTTAATTGATTATGATATATTAATTGATTTAGATTTAACATATAAATATTTAATTGAAAAATTATCAAGATGTATTAGTAGATGTAATACAAGGAAAGAAGTAAAAATATATATTGATAAAATGAAAAAATTAAATTGTTCTAATCTTGCTGTTGATTCTTTTTTAGGTTGGTTAAGTGAAAAATTAAAAAATAAAATTCAAGATAAAATTGAAAAAGAAAATTTAGAAAATAAAAAAAATCAAGAATTAAATGTTATCAAAGAAGAAGATGAAGATTTTGATGATATTAAAGATGATGAATTAAATAATAATAATAATTTTAATAATCCTCAAGATGAAGAAGGTATTACTCTTGTTTTATATAGGTTACTTGAACATTTACAAAATAAATAATTTCTTTTTTTCTATAATTTTAGAAATAAATATTTTCTTAATATTTATTTTTTTGTTTTTATTATTGCTTTTAAACCTCTTAAATTTTATTGCAACAAATTTAAAAATAAAAAACACCAAAATAAGTATATTAAAAGAAATTCAATTTTCAAAAAAATGAAAACTTTTAAAATAAATATTCCACCTCCTAAAAAACAAATTAAAACAATAGCTTTTTTAATTAAAAAAAATTCCAAAAGCTTATCTAAGTCACAACAAAAATTTTAAATGTATACTTTTTTCTGCCATTTTTTTTAAAAAAATTTTTGTTTTTAAATGTGATTTTTTATATATTACATTTCATAAATATAATTTATGAAAGTATAATTAATTTATATGTAATATCAACCTATATAATAATATATTGAGTTATTTAAATATTTATAAACACCTTTTTTATTTTGGATTGATCAGTTAACCTACTAATAAACCAAAATAAAAATAACTCTTTTTAATTATTTATGTTTTTAGTTTACCAAATTGACAAATTTTACAGAGAAAAATACTTTAATACAATAAAAATATTGTTATTTTTTCTACAACATAAAGAAAAAGGATAATATCTTATAAATGAAATATAATATTTCATAGGAATTTCAATTTCATTAATTCTAATTTGATTATTTTCAATAAAAAATTTATTACTTGTTAAATTAGTAATATTATTTA
>JAEEGI010026658.1_pt1 | contig 11116 bp, 7 predicted proteins | sample 8958751 | NCBI WGS metagenome assembly JAEEGI01 (sample SAMN16246545, study PRJNA631951) | gut metagenome | biome: gut microbiome; feature: rumen; material: KS-attached | host: Bos | place: Iran: Karaj | collected 2018-10 | reverse complement strand
CACATGGACCGCACCCGTGGAAGAGAGCCGCGACGCGATGCCCTGATCATTGCCTATGGTGTAACGAACACCCATCGAACCAAAAAGCGTTGCCGCGATCACAGGCGCGATGCAAATAAAACCAAGCGGCTTGCCGGCTGCCTGAGCATCCAGCAGGATCTTTTTTACAGAAGGCTCCACAGTCACGCTCCCCGATGTCAAAGCAAAGTCGCAGAGATTCGTGGCCGCGCCCATTCCTCCGGGCAGAATGATTGCGTCTATTTGGGACAGATCTGCCTGGGTCAATGGAACGATCCGGCCGCGGGCAATGCGCGCGGATTCCGTCAGCACATTGCGGCTTTCCTTGGCAGTGGTGCCGCGAAAATGATCCACACACTGTGTCTGCGCGATATCAGGAGCGGCGCAGCATATCTCCGCACCCGCGCGATCCAAAGCCAGTAAAGTCAGTGTGGCTTCGTGGATTTCTGAACCATCCCGGACTCCACAGCCCGAAAGGATAACAAGTACTCTTTTTTTCATATCTCAGTCTATTTCAAATTCTGTTCTTTCTGCGGCAGGATCAGAGGTTTGCCGGAAGGATTTTGATTTTTGGAATTGGTTTTTCCCTGTTCTTCTGTTTTTTCCTTTTCAAAATTAAAAAGCTCTTTCAGAGACCGGATCGGATGGATCAGCTTCATGGTCGCCTTGGGCAGATAGGTGAACTGCACATCCGGTTGTTCAAAAGTCCCCTTCACGGAACAACGGAAGACTCTGCGGAAAGGTGTTGTCGTGAAATTGATCGCCTTGCCGATGCCGCCCCAGCCTTTGAAAATATCCACATCCACCTGGGAATCTAATTTCCGCTGAAAATCGATCGTTCCCTTGCAAAGCATTTGAAAAGTAGGCGAAGCTATCTCCAGATCCTCTGTGCGGACAACTGAATTTGTGATGATGAAAGAACCACCGCCGCGTGTCGCCTGGGAATTGCCCAGACCCGGAGAAATCTCATTCAGCAGTCCGGAGAATAATCCGAACACCGGAATATCCCAGATCAATCCGTTCGTGATATGCAAGGAGCCGTAACCGTTCCAGCTGTCCCAGTCAGAAGTATTCGCCTCCGTTACCACCAGCCGTCCGTTCATCGTTCCGGCCAATGTATTCGTTTTGGCATTGAAACACTCCATGAAGGGCTTGATTTGACAATTCTCAAAATTCGCGTCAAACTTGAAATCCGCGCCTGTTTCCTTTGTTTCCTCCTGACGGGTTTCTTTGGATTTCTGCTCAGTAAAATCGAACGCCGCCCATCCCTTCAGTTTGCCTCCATAGAAATCCGCGGACAGATTTGTCAGGGACAACTGATCTCCCTGCCAGCGCACCAGACCCGTCAGGTTTTCAGGATAGATCTTCCACCATTTTAAACCTTTGGACTGAGTCAGCTCGAAATCAATAAAGGAATGTTCCGCCTCCTCGACCGGGATCATCCCGTTGACGATCACATCCGGCGGCGCGGTGAAATGATAATTCTCCATGGCGTGATCCGTTACCGGTCCTATCATTTTTGTGACAAGCCGTGGATACAAATGACATACACCATTGGTGATGCGCACCTGCTGATCATCCGCGGAGAAAGTCACCTCGTCCACTTTCAGATTTTGACCCGACACGAGATTTGTTTTCCCATCCACAGCAAACGGCTCCAGCATCGTTGGAAGTAACAACTCCGTTCCCGTCGCGCGAACCAGTCCGTTCGTATAGGTCACATGAGAGGATATACTTTCCAGCGCCTGTTCCCGGAAAACAAAATCTTTCGCCTTTACGGTTCCGTCCAGACCGCTCTTGCTCAAATCGTGCCAGCGTCCCCAGAGTTTTGCCTCGATATGCGGCGGCTCGGTAAATTCAAACATATCCAGTGCCTTTTGCGCACCCTCACCCAGAACCGAGCCCAGCGCCTTGGGATTGCAGTCGCTGATGAAATCCCAGAAATAATCATGTGACGTTGAATCTTCCTTATAAGTGAAAATGAGGTTTCCTTCCGGGCGAACGACCTTGAAATCCGGCAGCGTCCAGAAATTATTCGTCAAGCAAAAATCACCTTCCGCCGACAAAGCCGGTATCCCTTTGAAATTCGCGTTCGTTCCCTGAAGATGACCTTTCAATTCCAAAGAAGGCAGCACCTCGTTTTTCCAGTCCGGTTTCAGATTTGACCACTCCGCCAGCTTCACTTTTGCCTCCGCGGTCACCGTGGGAGGCTGGTCATCGTTCCAGCCGTATTGAGAGAGCCAGCGGCGGCCGGCTTCATCCAGCAGATGCGCCATGCGGTGTGCGTTGAAATTTATTTCTCCTTTGCCCAAGGCAACACGGCTTTCCAAATCCAGATCGGCCGTTAGGTTCAGCTCCCCATGATGCAGGGCAGAATAAACTTTTTTGATGGAAAACGTCGGCGCGGCCCATCCCAGTTCCAAAGAAATCTGATCGGAAACGATCTCCGGTTCAGAGATGTCTATCCCGCCAAAATCCAATTTGCAATCTACCTTCAATGGGACTGCCCAGCGCCACGGACCGTATTCCTCTGTATTCCACAGCGCGTATTCTTCGGGAGTTCTGTTGAAAGCATCTATATCCACATCGACCCATTCCATTTTTCCCCAAATCGTTTCCGGCTGGGCAAAATGAAACTGCACATTTGCTTGTCGCGGAAAATCGGGATGATCCAGCAATTCCTGATAATGCGCCAAGTCAAAATCCTTGAACCGCTCCGGACTGAAAATATCAAAAACATCTTTTTCAAAATCCCAGTTCCCGATCCAGTCCGTGTGGAAGTCCACTCTTTCCGCACCGCCGATGTCGTGGATCTGAAAATTATCCGTTTTCAAATCCAAAGCCATGGAAATTTTCTTTTCTTCTTCCGGGATACGCTTCGCCGTCAAATCGAAATGGAGATCCTGTGCCAAACAAACTTGATTCGAGATCCATCCCGCGTTGCCGGTCAAATCGAACTTTTGCGGGATCATGTCTTTTGTAGTGAAAACCAGCGCACCGTCCAGCGTGATCTGATCCAGATAAATATTCAGCTGCGGCCCCTGCACCTGCAGCAAGCTGGCATTGATCTTCAACGCACGCAACGCGGAGTCATCCTGAAAATCATCTAATGCCATTTGGACTTGAAAATGTTTGCCCGTTCCCTGATTTTTTCGCACTTCCTGCAAATCGAAAACGATATCCGCGCTGGATGCCAGCCAGTCCGCTGCGTCCAGGTGGATATTCAAAATCAGTTTGGGCGGGATCTGTGTATCAAAAGTCTGTAATGTATCCAGTATCCTTTTGATGAACCGCTGTATCCTTTCCAGCGCTTCGGGGTCTCTTTCCTTCCGCTGTTTGAAAGAAAGCATATTCGCGTGGATCATCTCACCTCCGATCTGGATCCGGGTATTCAAAAGTTTTCCCCGCAGATCGCGCAGAGTCCAGACATTTTTCTCTTTCTCATCAAAAGCCATCGCGCCGGATATCTCCTCGATCTTCAGTGAATCTTCCGGACCATCACCCAGCGGCCAGCTCAAGTGGGCTTCCTGTATCGTGATGGAATCGATCAACTCCTGATCGTGCATCCATCCCCAGAAATCCAAATTCAGCAGTGCAGATGCCAGATAAAATTTGGCGGAGCCTTCCTTATCCTGCGACAAATTCAGTCCGTGTGCCTGTACTCCCAGATTCCAAGAGAGCTTCAATTTCTGCGCGGTAAAATCAAAGCCGCGTTCTTTTAATTCGCGGGTGATCTCCCGGGTCGCGAAATCAGGAAATCCAATCGTTGCCAGCCAGATGAAACTGAAACACAACAGAAGGACTATGCCCCATACCGGATAAAATATCCAGCGGAGCATTTTCCGTTTCCGATGCACGAAACCGAAAAAGCCTTTTCGTGTTTCCGGTTTTGCCGGAGTCATTTGTTTATTTCTTTCCAAGTCCTTCCCTCCCCATCAAGAGACCCAGCAGATCCGCGTAGTATTCATACGTTGCCGGCGGGAACTTGAAGACCCACATTTTCCCATTCATCTTGACGATACCGATCGGCATCCGATCCACTTTGATATCGGCAAAAAGGATCTCCTTTTCCACGTTCTTTCCATTGGCCTTGTACTCCACCAGCAATGAACGAGCCGCTTCTTTTACTTCAAACTCGGCGGGAACTTCATTTCCCATGTAGATCCAGCTGTCGGCGCGCAATTCCCCCAGACGGTATGCCAGCTCACTCATCAGGAAGATGACTTCATCCGGGATCGGTTCCTTCGTATCATCATAACCTTCGATCTTGTATGAAAATTCATCGACCTTCTCACCATTCACATTTTTGGTGCGTTTCTTTTCCCGGCTGACAACACGTTCACGATTGCCCAGGCGGAATGTCATTTTTCTGAAGTCATTCGTGCTGAATTTCAGGATATCCCTGTGATACAGCTGAAACGCTTCTGTGGGGAATTTCATCGCGTCCTTCTCGGATACCTCGGCCACTGAATTTTGAAGCGTGGATCCGCCGGTTTCCCGGCAGCGTATATAGACCTTTTGTTCCACCGGATCTTCATTGGTGACCACAACACCGAAATCCACCTGCTGCTGATCGCCTCTGGTACCCGTTGTCACGATCCTCTGAAACGGTTTGTCCAAACCGTACTCCGAAAAATCACTCACCACTTCTTTAGTCACTTCTATGACTTCTGTCTCGGCCAGCTGCTGCAGGATCAAGTTCACTACCTGCGGATCTGCCGGATAAGTCTCCATTCCGCTCATGGTATCCTCGCTCAGTCCTACTGCCACCCATGTGCCGGTATCTTCTTTCTTTTCCAGCTGGAACGCGTTATTTCCCTGAATACTTTCCGGAAAAGAATTAAACAGCACCGACTGGACATCATTCGTGCGTATATCCCAGACCTTCATACAGCGAAAATTCTGCCAGGGCTTCATCAGGTTCCTCAGAAACTCTCCCTTTGCCAGCACCACATTCGTATTCATGTCCGTTACCAAACCGATATACGCCAGATTGGTATGAGTGATATCTATATTGCCGAACTGGATGACCGTGTTCTTTTGCACGGGATCGTTTTCGTCTTTATATTGAAAAGATATTTGTGCCTGGGGCATATCCAGACCATAATCGAGCATCTTTTTGGAAAGATCATCCCCGACATACTTTTCCACATTCCATTTTGAAAACTCTTTAAAAAGATCTTGCACTTTTTTCACATCCGCCCGGGATGGCGTTGGACTGAGGATATCCCAGCGGTCCGGGTTGACGGCGTTGCGCGCCAGTTCGAATCCATAAGGAGCAGGACCTTTGAAACTAATCTTCTCGACCTGGTGCCTGTACGGATGAAAAACATGTGAATCTCTCCACCCGTTTTCATCTTTGGGGATCTGGTCTAAAAATCCAGCGCCGGCCAGATAGATCTCCTCTTTGCCGGTGACTTTAAAGAACACCTCGTCCTCCCCCACTGTTTTATTCCCCAGGTGGAATTCGGTCATGCTGTTTTTGCCGCGCAGAGTCAGCCGCTGGAACTGAGTATCCGTTTTGATACCGTATTCCTCGATCGTACGTTTGTTTTTATCCAATTCTTCTTTGGAAATATGCCCATCTGTTGTCAGGTTCTTAACAGACGCAATGATCCTTTCGATGGCGGCTTCATTCGCCGGATACTTGATAGGCGTGGTCAAATTCCAATGTCCGTTTATTTTGGCGGCGCTTATCCATTTATCGGGAGTATAATAAAAATCAACAGTCACTATTTTGGCGGGATCCCAATCCGGGTATAAAGACTCCCCCTTGGCAGCGGCTGTTTTCATTGGAGTGCGGTCTATCCAAAAAACGAACACACCCAGCACTACCGCCAGCGAAATGATTAACCATGTCGATCCCTGTTTCATGAAGTGATCCTTTTAATTACGCTTGCGCATCCAGATAACAATCCCGACTCCCATCACACCGCCCGGTATGACGAGAAGCATGATCCACATCAGCAGATGGATCTGGGTCTGGCTCATATTCAGCTGATATTCCCGGATGGGGCGCGGTCCCAGATTGCCCACCAGCGCCGTGCGGTCCAGCAGCCAGTTCACCGTCAGCACCGCAAAGTCTCTGTTTCCGAACGCGGAGTCGATCCGCGCGTTATCCAGGAAATTCGCGTTCCCGGTCACTACGACGCGCGTCGTTCCTTTGCCGGCACCGATCCCCTGCAAAGCGCCTCTTTCTATCGAAACGGCCATGCTGAGTTCTTTGCCTTCGTCTTTGGGTGAAGCCTTCACATATTTTCCTTCCGCGTTCAGCTTCATCAAATACCCCTCTTTGCTGGAACGCAGCAGTTCTACCACTTGCGGCGCGTCCGGCGCGGGATCTTTGGATTCCAGTTTGCTTACTTCACGCGAAAGGGGCATGAACATTTGCGAATTGACCAGAGCCTGTGAAATTTTGCTCTGTGTATTGAAATTGGTCACGATCAAATTATTGTTCAGCACCGACAGCGGATCATACACGATCTCATTGCGGATGTTCACGCCCCAGTCTTTCATGAGGCCTTCCAGCTTCGTTTCCCGGTTCTGCGGCAACAGCAGGAACAGTCTTCCGCCCCGATCCAGGTATTCACCGATATATTTGACCTCATCTTCCATGAATGGATCGCCCGGTCCACTGATCACCAGCAGACTGCAATCCTCCGGGATCTTTTTCTCGTTCCAGATATTCAAATTGGTCACCTGGATATTGTTCTGAGTCAGTATCTCCGCGAACTTGGAATAACCCGTCAGCTCCGAATCATCTTTGGGATTGTACTCCCGGTGTCCGGATGAGAAATAAGCGACCTTTTCATTATCCTCCATCAGGGATGTGATGGCCGCCGTAAAGAGCATCTCTCCCTTGAAAGTCGATCTCTTGATCTTCTGTTCCGAGCCTTTGATTATGCTGCCGAGATCGTAATCGGAAAACTCTTTTTCATAAATGACACGCGGTGATTTTCCCTCGGTGTTGAAGATCACCAGATCCCGAAAATATGTCTTCTCTTCCAGCGCGGGCAGACTCAGCCGGTACTTGGTTTTGACGAGTTCCGCCGCCTGCGGATCCTGCGTGTAATCCACCCTCTCGACCTTGATATGCGAGCTGACATCCTCATATTCCTTGAGCAGATTGTCAATGGAAACGAACAGCGGCGAGTCCGACTTGAAGAGCACCACCACGTGGACATCCTGTTTCAGGGATTTCAACGCGGACTTCGTCATGGGCGATAAGATAGAGATATCCTCCGAATCTAAATGCCAGCGGGAAAAATGCCGCATCCCCAGACTGTTCAGCAGCAGAATAATGACGATCATGCCCGCGATCGCGCCCAGCACGTTCATTCCGATCCGGCGGCGGCGTTCACTTGAAAAACTCATTTCCGAATGATTCATCTCCATCTCCTCCATTGTAAAATGTGGTATGTCGCAAATAAAAAGAAAAAGGTCAGCGACCCAATGAAGATCAAAGGCCGCGTATCTAAAATAGCACGCGAGCTGTCGTTCATATAATCCGCCAGGGACAGTTTGGTCAGCAGCTGCAGCATCGGCCCGGTCTCCGGCATGATGTACAGTGCTTTATAACTCAGTATAAAGAGGCCCATCCCCAGGGTGAAACTGATCATCCCCGCCACGATCTGGCTTCGGGTGATAGACGAGCTGAAGCAGCCTGTCGCCATGTAAAGCGCGCCCACCAGCAGGATCGCGAAGTAGGTGGTAAAGACCGCCGGGATATTCACGACTTTCGCGTCATTCACATAAAAGCGGATGATCAGCATGGAAAGCATCACCGGCAGCCAGATGATGGCATGGAACGATAACGCTCCGCAGAATTTGCTCATCAGTACCTGGATGTCCGTCACGGGCGTCGTCATCAGCGTTTCGTAGGTATTGCTGGATTTCTCGCTGGCAAAAGACCGCATCGTGATGAGCGGCGCCGACAGCAGCATGATCAGCCAGAAATACCAGGAGCTGAAAAACATTTCCGTCAGTGTCATATCCGTCGGCTCCATGTTCAGCCTCATCACCAAATCGGAAAAACAAACTCCCACCATCAGCAAGGCCGTGCTTACGATCACATAACCATTCAGCGAACCGAAATAAATACCCAGTTCCCGTCTTAGCAATGTATTAAAAACCTGCATATTTTTTTTATTCTTCCTCCTCTTCTTCCTCTTCTTCCTGTGAACGGGTCAGATATACAAAGACATCCTCCAGCGAAGGCCGCTGCATCGTCAGCTCTCTCAGACCCCAGTGATTTTCTTTGGCCATTTCATAGATCTGCTCGCGCGGATCGCTGGCTTCGGCTCCAAAGGAAAGGACACAGCGGTAAAAATCACCCGAAGCCGCGGAAATGTCCACCGCCGCCACACCATGAAATTCTTTCCACGCGGATTTCAAATCTTCCAGCGGTGCCTTGATCTCCGCCACGATGCGCGCGGCTTGTCCCATGATGGACTGCAAATGACTGGTGTCATCCGAGGCCAGGATCTTTCCCTGATTCAGGATCACGACCCGCTTGCACGTCATTTCCACCTCGTGAAGGATATGGCTTGAGATCAGCACGGTGTGTTTGGTGCCCAGGTTCTTGATCAGCTGGCGCACCGCGCGGATCTGGTTGGGATCCAGCCCCAGAGTCGGTTCATCCAGAATGATCAGTTCCGGATCGCTGACCAGCGCGTCCGCCAGTCCCACACGCTGACGGTAGCCCAAAGAAAGCTGACCGATCATCTTGCGGTACACATCCGTCAGGTCGCATTCATTCATGACCGTATCGGCCCGCTCGCGGCTCTCTTTGATCCCCAGTCCTTTCAAACGCGCCCGGAATTTCAGGTAATCTCTCACCCTCATATCCGTGTACAAAGGATTGTTCTCCGGCATGTAGCCGATCCGTTTGCGGACTTCGTCGGACTGGTCGAAAATATCGAACCCAGCTACACGCGCCGAACCCGATGTCGCCGCCATAAAAGTGGAAAGGATCCTCAGCGTGGTGCTTTTGCCCGCGCCGTTAGGGCCCAGCAGACCCACGATCTCACCGCGCTTGACAGAAAAATTCAAATTGCTGATCGCGATGAAATTTCCATAGCGTTTCGTCAGCCCCTTTACTTCGATCATCAAGTCCTTGTTGTCTTGCCCCATAACTCCGCTCCCAAGTATAAAATCTCCTTGCTCGTGAATCAACTATCTATTCCTGTTCGTAAACCCGTGTTTTCATGCTTCGCCAGCCGGTACCGGACCAGCCTTTGGCATCCTTCCGATGGTACACCACCGGATAATTCGGAACAAAATGCCCTATCAGCCGCCCGGCCGCTTCCGGTTCATCTCCTTCAAACCAAATCCCTTCCAGACTGTTTGTCCATGAAAATGCGTCCTCTCCCACACGGACGACTCCGGCCGGGATGACCAGTTTCCCCACCCGACTGCAATCGGTAAAAGCGTTGTTCCCGATGACTTTTAAGCTATTCGGCAGAATGAGTTCCGTCAAATTGCAGCAGCTGTAAAATCCCCGGCCTTCGATCTCTTCCAGCCCCTCCGGCAGGGTCACGGCTTCCAGAAAAGCGCATCCGTGGAACGCTCCTTCCCCAATGATCCGCGTTTCGGCCGGTACCGTATAGCGTCCCCGTTTTCCCTCCGGGTAACGAACCAGCTTTTTCATGTCCCTGCTGAACAAGACACCGTCCCGGCAGGCATACTTTTGGTTTTCAGGATCTAATGTAAAAGACTGGAGCTGAACACATTCATCAAAAGCCGCCAGCCCGGTTTCCGAAACACCGGCCGGCAGTTCCAGGGAAATCAGTTCCGTGCAGAACCAGAACGCCCTCTGACGGATCCGGGTGACACGCGAACCGACTTTGACCTTTTTGGCCTGGAGACAATTCCAAAAAGCCCATGGCCCGATCTCTGTCACGGGCTTACCGCCGGCCGTCTCCGGGATAACGATATCTTCTTCCGATCCAATATATTTCACCAGAGACACACCATCGGGGACATCCGCCCACAAGAAATCTGTCTCCGGGGTTCCTCCTTTCACGGAACAGACCGCCCAGATAAATGCCATGCAAAACAGTAAAAATCTCATGTCTCCTCCCAACATCCCTCTCTTTTGTACCCTAAACCTCTTTCCAAGTCCAACTTTTCTATTTATCTCAAAATCGCTGTTAGGATTTTAATTTTTTCAAAACATATTCAAAACCAATATGTTCCGTAGAGACGCGAGACTCTCGCGTCTCCGAGACGACCGAATCGGCCGTCTCTACGGTAAGTCGTTATTGTTAAGGATATTATTTGTTTTTTTAATGACTTTTGGATTTGTTCGTCCGTCGTCCCGTTGGGACTTAAAGAATGAGCCGCGCACACGCGGCTGTCATTTCCATCCCGAAGGGATCTATCCTGAAAGCCTGAAAGGCTGACAGAATACAGGCAGGGGTGCAGCAAAGCGGAACCCCTGCTCTGATGTCACACATATTAGAGTCCCGATGGGACGACAGACGAACGGGTTTTTTCTATAATTTGTTCAATACAAATAATTTAAAACTATTTTTAAAATTTTTGCTTGATTTTTTTATTTTGATTATCTAGGTTTTGAACATTCGTTCTATGCAATAGATGAAGTATTAAAAAAGATATATTAATTATTTTAATTACAGCATAAAAATGAAGAAATTATTCTTATTTACTCTATTGGCTATAACATTATTACAATGCTCTTGTTCTCAAGAGAAAAAAAATATCGAAGCGGTTCGTCTTGCGAATATACGCGATTTTGAATATGAGTATTCTCTTGCTAAAACAAATATACTAAATTATAAATCTTTAATGTGGCGTGAAAAACGCAGCAATGCCTTGGAAAAACTGAGGAGTTTTAACCTAAAGAACTTTAAAGAAGCCATTATCTGCGATGCTAGTTTGGTGTATTCGTATCCAGAAGAAGGTGCATATTGTTTATTGCTAGATAGACTTGATCCTTTTTATAGAATTTATGATATAGAAATGAAGAATGGAGAAAAAACATTTCTGGCAAAAAAGAGAAAACATGAATTTTGGGGTACTGAAACTGATTGTTTTGAAGCAGGCAAATCCAAATTAAAACGTTATCACAAAGAGC
>JAEEGI010026649.1_pt1 | contig 11118 bp, 7 predicted proteins | sample 8958751 | NCBI WGS metagenome assembly JAEEGI01 (sample SAMN16246545, study PRJNA631951) | gut metagenome | biome: gut microbiome; feature: rumen; material: KS-attached | host: Bos | place: Iran: Karaj | collected 2018-10 | reverse complement strand
TTACTTGACGGTACAGAGAAGATGTTAATCCTGTATCGTGAAAACCCTTTCTTTTTCGTGTTGCAACAAACCGTGAAAGCCAAAAAAACGTGTTTGTATTAGAACTCCATTGGAACTGGGGAAAGTGCAAAAAGTAAAGGAAAGAAAAAATTCCGAAAACGCTTATTTCTAAGCAATTATCGGAACTTTTATGGTGCGCGAGGCGGGACTTGACCTGCCCTGCGGGGCAGGCCGCCTCGCGGCTCTGGAGCGCCCCCGGCGCTCCATTCACTCCCGCTCGGGTTCAAGTCCCGTCAATTCCAAATGCAAAAAGCCCCCGCCTGACGGCAGGGGCCTTTCACATTTGGTGCGCGAGGGGGGACTTGAACCCCCACGCCCGGAATGAGCACTAGAACCTGAATCTAGCGAGTCTACCAATTCCACCACTCGCGCATTTGAAAGCTTGCTTAATATAGCATTTTCCATATCGCTTGTCAATACTTTTCTTTGCCGATGTTACCTTCGTCTTGCCCCGGGCAAACGCCTGTGATACAATAGAAACGAGGTGATAGGCATGCATATGACCGATCTTATCGAAAAGAAAAAACAGGGTCTCGAGCTCACCGAAGAGGAGATCCGGTTCATCGTAAACGGATACACCGCCGGGGACATTCCCGATTATCAGATGTCCGCGCTCATGATGGCCATCCTGTTCCGCGGCATGACGATCCCCGAGACCACGGCGCTCACCATGGCCATGGCCCACTCGGGCGATATGGTGGACCTCTCCGCGCTGGGGGCCTTTACCGCCGACAAGCACTCCACCGGCGGGGTGGGGGACAAGACCTCTCTGGTGCTCTGCCCGATGGTCGCCGCGTGCGGGGCCAAAATGGCAAAAATGTCCGGGCGGGGTCTGGGCCACACCGGCGGCACCATCGACAAGCTGGAGTCCTTCCCGGGCTTCTCCACGTCCATGAGCCCGGAGCGCTTTCTGGAGATCGCCGGGACCGTGGGCTTCGTCATCGCCGGCCAGACGGCGAATCTGGCCCCCGCCGACAAAAAGATGTACGCTCTGCGGGACGTGACCGCAACGGTCAACTCCATCCCGCTCATCGTCAGCAGCATCATGTCCAAGAAACTGGCCTCCGGCGCGAAGACCATCGTTCTGGATGTGAAGACCGGTTCCGGCGCCTTCATGGAGAAGGAGAAGGACGCCTTCACCCTGGCCCGTGAGATGGTGGACGTGGGCAAGCAGGCCGGACGCAATATGGCCGCCGTGGTCACGGACATGGACCAGCCGCTGGGCTTCGCCGTGGGCAACGCCCTGGAGGTGAAGGAGGCCATCGCCGTGCTCAGGGGCGAAAACGTGCCGGACCTGAAGGAGCTTTGCATGGTGCTGGGCAGCAACATCCTGGTGCGCAGCGGTATCGCCGAAGATGAGGAAAGCGCCCGCGCCCGGCTGGAAGAATCCATAGAGAGCGGAGCCGCGCTCAGGAAGCTGGCCGACATGGTCACGGCTCAGGGAGGCGACGCCTCGGCTGTATACGACGTGTCGCTGCTGCCCGCGGCCCCCGTGCAGCGCCGTGTGAAGGCGCCCCGGGACGGATATATCTCGGCCATGGAGGCCAAAAACATAGGCCTGGTATCCATGCATCTGGGCGGAGGCAGAGCTACCAAGGAGGACGTGATCGACCTGCGCGTGGGCGTGGTCCTCGCGGCCAAGGTGGGCGACCGTCTGCATGCCGGCGACGAGCTGGCGGTGATCCACGCGGCGGACGAGAAGGCCGCGGAGGAGGCCGAGAAGGAGCTCCTCGAATGCTACACCTTCTCCGACCGGAAGCCCCGCCGCCGGCCCTTCATCCGCGGCGTCGTTACCTGAATAAATGACACATCCCGCGGCCGTGCGGCCGCGGGATGTCTGCTTTTCCATATTACGTCATTTCAGACTGCCGAGATAGCTCTCCAGCAGGAGAGAGGCTGCCACCGCGTCCACGCTGGCGCGGTGCTTTTTTTCTTTTTTCCCGGCCGCGTGCAGGATGGCGTGGGCCTCTATGGTGCTGCGCCGCTCGTCCCAGAATGTCACGGGAAGGCCGGATTCCTTCTCCAGCATGGCGGCAAACTGCCTGGCTTTTTCGGCGCGGGGGCCCTCTGTCCCATCCATGTTCCGGGGCAGGCCGAGCACGAAGCGGACCGCGCCCCGCTCCCCGGCGAAGAAAGCCAGACGCTGTGCCAGCCGTTCGGGATTCCATTCCTGAATGGTGAGCGTTTCCCCGGCCATGGTGCCGGTGAGGTCGGATACGGCGATCCCCGTGCGGGCGTCTCCGTAATCCACGGCTATGATCCGATCCATGTTCTCTCCCCCTTTCGGCGCTTCACTGTCTGTCGGCGGCCTGATAGTTCCATCCGCCCGCGGTGCTGCGGAGCATCATGAAGTTATCCGTGTACATGGAATTGTCGCCGTTCAGCCCGGCAAGCCACCAGTAGTTCATTTCAATCTCGGGATCGCAGATATACACCTCTCCGTCGAGGGTGATCTCGGTCCAGGCGTGGGGCTGGTTCTGGTTGCCCATGGTGCCGCTGTAGGCCGTGGCGTTGTAGCCCAGTCCCCGGGCCAGGGACCAGAACATGCCGGCGTAGCAGTAGCAGTTGCCCCTCCCGGTCTCGTACATATACAGGGCCTCCGGGATCTCCCAGCCGTGCTCGCCGGAGGCATAGTAGTTGCGCGTCAGGTATTTGAAATCGTTTTTCACGTGAAGGTAGATGGCTCTCAGCCGCTCCCTGCGGGTCTGGGAATTCTGCGTGAGGCGGGAGAGCGTGTCGGCGACAAGAGCGTCCAGCTCTTCGTTTCCGACGGTATAGCGCCCGTCGGGGCCGTAATAAAGGCCGTCGGCCTCCATATCGCAGAGGAAGTATCCCTCCTCGTCTATGCGGTACAGGTATCCGTCAAACCACAGAAAGCCGTCCGTCGCCGCGCCGACGAGCTCCTCCCGGACCAGATCGCCGGGAGCGGCGGCGGCGCAGAGCGCGGCATAGTCGGGCCGGTCCGGAGCGGTGTCGGGATAATACAGATCGGAGCGGGGTTCGGCGTCCAGAAGACGGGACAGGCAGTACGCGGCGCGGGAGCGGGTCACCGCGTCGCCCTCGGAGGCGAATGCCTCGGAAAGGACGGAATCGGCTCCGGCGCGGTCAAACAGGGCGTAGAGCAGCTCCGCGAATTCCTCCCGGCTCAGCGGACGGCCGGCTTCCTCCTCCCCGGACGGGACGGCAATGATGCCTTCGGCGTCCGCGCTGTCGGCGAGGAGCACATTCAGAGCGTCGGCGGCGTCGCGGCGGGTAAAGGCGTCCTCCGGCATCAGAAAACCGTGATCGCGGGGCAGGAGCCAGCCGGAATCGGCTGCCAGCAGGGGGCGGACCTCGGCATAATAGACCGTATCCTCCGTCACGGGAGAATAGGGATCGGCCGGCCGGCCGTCGCCGGACGTCCATCCGATGAGCCTGGCATGCTCGGCTCCGGCGGGGACCTCGGGAGCGCTGCTCTCTTCCACGGACTGGACAGAGAGCGCCAGATCGGCCTGCCGGAACTCTACACGATACCGGACGGGGCCCGGCTCCGGCGTGGGCTCCGCGGCGGCTTCCCGGAGAGGAGCGCTGTCCTTCGGGCGCATCACGCAGCCGCTGAGCAGAAGGACCGCGGACAGAAATCCGAGAAAAACTGAGCGTTTATTTCTCATAAGACGCAGAACGTCCTCTCGCATCAAGGATTGAGTATACCCCGTATTCTATACCGAATTCCGCAGTTATGTCAACATCGCGAGTCTTTCCCCTTGCGCCCGTGGGATATATGATGTAAAATCGGAAAAAACAAACGGTACCGAGGCATCAGCCATGAAACGAAGAACGATCATCATCGCCGGCGCGCTTGTCTGCGCCGCTTTTCTGGCCGGCTGCACCCTGCGTACGGCGGGGAGCGCGGCACCCGCGGCGACGGCCGAACCCACACCCACGCCCGAGCCTGAGCCGGAGGTCGCACAATACACCGTCACCTGGCGGCTGAACGGCGAGGTCCTCGCCTCCGAACAGGTACGGGAAGGGGACATCCCCGCGGACGCGCCGGCGTTCAGCGGCGAGCGGGCGATCACAGGATGGACCGCCGACGGAGCGGCTGAGGACGTCTGGGAAACGCCCGTGACCGCCGACCGGACTTACGACGGCGTGACCGGGCCTAGGCTGCATCTGCAGGGCGGCTTCCTCTCCGCCGAGAGCGACGGGCTGTTCCATCCCTTCGAGCCGTTCACCCGCAGCGACGCGGCGCGCGCGGTATATGCGATCCTTGCCGACAAGCCGACGGGGGAGACGTTCCTGAAGGACGTCACCACGCGGGCCAAATGCTGGAACGCGGCGACGGCCCTGGTCACCGGCGGGTATATGACGATCGATGAGAACGGCCGCTTCTATCCGGACGTGCCCATAACGCGCGGGGATCTGACGGCGCTGCTGGAAAAGATGTTCTCTCCGGGAGCCGTGCGCGAAGCGCTCTCGGGCAGGGGGGAGCCGATGACCCGTGTCGAGGCGGCGGAGGTGCTCTCCTCTCTGCTGGGCCTGACTCCTCCGCAGGAACCGCCTTATTTCCCGGATGTCGCCCCCGAGGCGCCGTATTACGCCGCCGTAGAGGCTGCCGGCGCCGCCGTACAGGCCGACTGGATCATAGCGGACACGGCCAGACCGGGACCTGTGAATCTGGAGGGGTACCTCTATTTTGTGCGTCAGGACGGGTATTTCCTCGCGGACGCGGAAAACGAGGGGCTCTACTACGGCCCCGACGGGCGCTATACCAGCGGGAACACAGAACTGGACGACTTCGTTGCGGAGATCATCCAAACGCAGACCAATGCCGGCATGAGCCGGGAGGACATGCTCCGCAAGGTGTACGATTATGTGCGCGATCACTATCTCTATCTCAAGCGGAATCTGTACGAGATCGGCGCGACCGGGTGGGAGATCGACGAGGCGCTCACCATGTTCCGCACCAGCAAGGGCAACTGCTATAACTTCACGGCGGCCTTCTGGGCGCTGGCCCGGGGCGTGGGATACGACGCGGTGTGCTACAGCGGCCTGGTGGGCGTGGAGAGAGATCCTCACAGCTGGGTGGAGATCACCCACGACGGCACACCGTACATCTACGATGTGGAGACCGAAATGCAGAACCGCCTGAACAACGATTATTATACCAGCATGTACAAAATGACCTATGAGCGCGGCAAGCTGTGGAGCTACGCCAAGGTCCCGTACGACGACTGAATGCATAAAAGACTTACAGGGCACCCGCGCACGATTTGTGCGCGGGTGCCCTGTATTCCCGTGATCGGTATGGTACAATATTCTTGGTAAGATATAAGTGTTTTTTGAGGAGTTTACACAACCGATCAGAGGAGGAGAGCACATGAAGTACGAAAGACCGCCCTATCGCGAAGACGCGGAATTTGACGTGATGCCCATGATGTTCGGTTCGGGCGAGATGAAAGTGCCCAGACTCGAATATCCCATTTCCGTAAAGGAAAACTTCCGCCGAGCCGCCTTCCGCAAGGATCCCGTGTGGGTCCCCAACTCCCTCACGGACATGATCAACGTCAACCAGATGGAACTTGAGGCGCCGCCCCCGCCCCCGCCGGGAGAGGGACCTCCGGAGGGCTTCAATCCCTGGGGATCCAAGGTCCGCGCCAATTTCGTAGACGACTTCGGCTGCACATGGACCTTCGTGCCCGAGGCCGGCGGCCCGATGCTGACGCCCGGTCTGCCCCCCGTGGTGTCCGACATCACCCAGTGGGAGAAGCAGGTGAAATGGCCCGATTTCAGCCATCATGAGTACATCGAGCCTCAGAAGAAGTTCATGGAGAAATACGGCAATGTGGACAAGGTGCTTCACCTGAACATCGGCCAGAGCTGCACGGAGCGCCTCGTGGCGCTGCTGGGCGGCTACACCCAGGCGATGGTCGCGCTGGCCGAGGAGCCCGAGGCGTGTCACGACTTCCTGATGGCCTTCGCCGAATTCACCAGGAACAGATTCCAAAAGATGACTCAGATCGCCAAGGTGGACTTCGTCACCTTCCACGACGACTGGGGCACCGAGCGCGACACGTTCTTCGGCCCTGCTATGATGGAGGAGATCGTCTACGAGCCCACCAAGCTGATCATCGACGCGATCAAGGAGCACGGAGCCTGCTTCCAGCTGCACTCCTGCGGCAAGATCGAGCGGTTCGTGCCCTATATGATCGACCTGGGCGTGGACTTCATCCAGCTGCAGCGGCGCGCCAACGACGTGCCCATGCTCAAGGAGAAGTACGGCGACAAAATCGGCTTCAACACCGGACTGGAGGGCTTCAACTACGGCGATCCCCTGCCGAAGGGCGACGAGCTTCGCGCGCTGATCCGCAAGACCGTGGATCTGTACGGCAAGGGCGGCGGGTTCTACACCTCCATCATGACGCCGGATCCCGAACAGCTGTGGGACGGCGTATGGGAGCTGTTCTGCTACAGCCGCGAGTTCTACGAGCAGTAAGCTTTTCCGGCCGGGAACGGTCCCGGCCGCTTTGTCCGATCCCGAAGCACGGCAGCGCCGCGGATTTCCGCGGCGCTGTTTCACTTTCGCGATTCGGACTATGAAAGGCGGAGCGGCTGTGCTATGATCGGGACGGAAACGGCGTACGCGGGCCGGAAAGGTTTCGTCGGAATAAATAAGTGATTATTATAGTATAACGTTACGATAAAACAGGAAATGTCCGAGGACACGCGGCTTTTCTGCGCGGACCGGGAGATCCGGGCCGGGTGTTTTCCCTTTGGGATGAGAAATACGGACCGGGAGGATGAGAGCGTGGTATTCGATTTTACCGTCAGAACGAAGCAGGATCTGATCGACGCGGTGCGGACCTTCGGCATCGTGCCCTTTTTCCGCAACTCGATCCCCGGCTTTTCGCTGGAGGAGCATGTCGTTCCCTCCGTATGGTATACCTCCGAGAGCGCCGAATGGCCGGTGTGGGAGTGGAAAGGCCCCGTGATTTTCGAGGCGAACTGCGCCTACGGCAAGTTTTTTGAGAAGAAAGCGGCGTTCGTGAGCCGGGAGTGGTTCAGGGAACTGGCCAATTACAGGCGGGACGGGTATGATTTTGACGCCCGGTACGACGATGGGCTCTCCTCGAGGAAGGACAAGGACCTGTTCGACCTTATCGATGCCAACGCCCCGGTGCTGTCCCGCACCGTAAAGGCGCTGGGCAATTACCGAAAGGGCGGGCGGACCGGGTTCGAGACATCGCTCACCCGGCTGCAGGAGCAGTGCTATGTGATCACCGGGGATTTCGTCTACCCCGTAGACCGGCACGGGAACCGCTACGGCTGGGGCACGGCGCAGTACACCACGCCCGAAAGGTTTTTCGGCGCGGAGTTTTCCGACGCCGTCTACTCCAACAGCCCGGAGAGATCCCGCGGCCTTCTTCTGGAGCATCTTTCGTCCGTTCTGCCCGGAACGGAGGAGAAGGCTCTGATCCGCTTCCTGAACTGAATCCCTTTCCCGGGTGTCCGAAGAAGCGAAACACGGCGATCCGCGTTCCCGTGAGGAGCGCGGATCGCTTTGCCGTTCTTCAGCTCAGCCCTTTTCGGAGAGCACATACACCATACTCATCGGCACATACAGCGCCAGCGCGATGATCGCCAGTATATCCCCCATGATTCCCGCTCCTTTCTTGTTCCGGAAAAGCGTCTTTTCTCTTTACAAGCTAAAATATACTCTGCCGGGTGTACCATAAAACTCACTTCCGGGAGGTTTTCAGCCGCCGGGGCGAACGATTCCGGGCACAGGATCGTCTTATCAGCGACGAAAGGGGGGAGAAAAGTGACCGCGCGAGAGATCGGGATCGGCGAAAAGGAGCGTATCGTGCTGCGTCTGACGCGCGTGTGGCTCTGGGCCGTGCTTGTCGGGCTTCCGCTGGCGGTCCACGACGGCTATTTTGACGTGACCGAGATCAAGACGGCCTGGTATGCCGTGTGCGCGGTGCTCCTCCTGATGGGGCGTCTCGTCTGCGCGATCCAGTTCGGACGATCCGGACGCCGGGAGACCGGCGCCGCCGGGATCTTCGCGGCGGTGTTCTGTTTTGCGGCGCTGCTCGCGTCGATCGGCAGCGGATTTTTACGCGATTCGCTTTTCGGCCCTCAGGGGCGCTGGCAGGGCGCGGCGATGCTCTGGCTTTACGCGGCGGTCTGGGCTTCTCTTCGGGATGTGCCGCTGCGTACGGAGGATGTGACGATCCCTCTTTTCACCGGCATGGGCGCCGCGGCTCTCCTCGCGATCGCGGACCACCTGGGATTCGACCTCCTTGGGATGCAGTCGGCCCTTGGCCCCTTTGACCGGGGAAGGTACATCTCCGTGCTCGGGAACATCAACTTCGCCGGGGCGTATTTTGTCCTGACGACCGGAACGGCGGCATATTCCTTCGCTGCGGCCCGGACCGGAGGGGAACGCGCCGCTTACGGGGGGCTGTTCGCTCTGAGCCTGTGGGGCGCGATGGCCGTACGCAGCGAGTGCGCCGTTCTGGGCGTGAGCGCGGCGCTTGCGGCTCTGCCCTTCGCCTTCCGCGACCGTGACGCTCTTTCCCGCGGCTGCCTGACCGGCGCGGCGGCGATACTGCTCATGCAGCTTTACCGGCTCATCGCCGCGCTCTTCGGAGCGGGGCTCTCCTCTCTTACCGGAATGCTCCTGCGGCCCGAGTGCTCCGCGGCGGTGATCCTCCTCAGCACGGCGGCGTACGCGCTCTCCCGCCGGGTAAAGGAGACCGGCCGCTTCCGGCGGGGCCTGGGCCTTGCGATGGCCGCGGCGGCGCTCCTTGTGACGGCGGGGCTGATCCTGCTCAACACGGCGTTTTCCCACGTGCCGCTGGGAGCGGCGGAGGAATGGCTGCGCTTCTCCGACGCGTGGGGCACGGACCGCTTGGGCGTATGGAAGCACTGCCTTGCCCTGAGGAGAAGCTTCGGCCCGTGGGAGAAGCTGATGGGCGGAGGGTGCGGGATCCTGGCGCGCATGGACGCGCGGGACCGGTTCTTTCCCGACGCCGTGTTGGACGCGGCTCACTGCGAGTATCTGCAGATCCTGCTGAACTGGGGCTGGGCGGGACTTTTGAGCCGGTGCGCCTGGCAGGCTCTGTCGGTGCGCGAGGGCCTGAAAAACGGCGGAGCGCTCTCCCGCGTCCTGATCCCGGGACTTGTGGGCTACGCGGTGCAGGCGGCGGTCAACATCGCCCAGGCTCCGGGTATCATGATCTTTTTCGCGATGCTCGCGGCGCAGCGCTCATCGGGCGGAAAAATGGGGAAAGCGGCGGTTGACAAGGACGATTTTTGTGGTAAAATACAAAAGCTGTGAAAAAGAAAAGCCATGTCCCGCCCGGCCCGCAGAGAGAGGGGAGCGCTGAAAACCCTTGACCGGAAGCATGGCGGCCGCTTTGGAGCTCCCGCGCGATGAGCGCGGCGGACTGACCCCCGTTACCGGGTCGATGAGATGCGGCGTTTCGCCGCGATCAGGGTGGTACCGCGAGGAGAATCTCCCCGCCCCTGTGTATCGGGGGCGGGATATTTTTTTGATGTGATACCCGGTCCGGCCGCAAAACCGGACCGGCCTATTACCTTTCAATCTGTTTGGAGGTCATACATTTGAAAGAGTTTGGACTTAACGAGCTGCGGGAGATGTATCTCTCTTTCTTTGAGACGAAGGGCCATCTGCGTCTGCCCAGCTTCTCTCTGATCCCGAAGAACGATCCGTCGCTTCTGCTGATCAACGCGGGCATGAGCCCGATGAAGACCTGGTTCACCGGGGAGGAGATCCACCCGCGCCGCCGGGTGACCACCTGCCAGAAATGCATCCGCACCCCGGACATCGACAACATCGGCAAAACGGCCCGCCACGGCACCTATTTTGAGATGCTGGGCAACTTCTCCTTCGGCGATTACTTCAAGCGCGAAGCCATCCACTGGGCCTGGGAGTTCCTGACCTCCCCCGAGTGGGTGGGACTGGACCCCGACCGCCTCTATCCCTCCGTCTTTTCCGGGAACGAGACCACCCCGGCGGACGACGAGGCCTTTGATATCTGGAACAAAGAGATCGGCATCCCCGCCGAGCGCATCTACCGCTTCGGCAAGGAAGACAACTTCTGGGAACACGGCAGCGGCCCGTGCGGCCCCTGCTCCGAGATCTACTACGACCGGGGTGAGGAATACGGCTGCGGCAAACCGGACTGCCATGTGGGCTGCGACTGCGACCGCTATATGGAGGTCTGGAACATCGTATTCTCCCAGTTCAACAACGACGGCCTGGGCAATTACACCGAGCTCAGCCAGAAGAACATCGACACCGGCATGGGCCTGGAGCGCCTGGCCGTGGTGTGCCAGAACGTGAATTCGCTTTTCGACGTGGACACGGTGATGAACATCACCCACAAGGTCAGCGAGATCACCGGCGCTCACTACGGAGAGTCGTATGAGAAGGACGTCTCCCTGCGCATCATCACCGACCATATCCGCTCCTCCACCTTCATGACCTGCGACGGCGTTCTTCCCTCCAACGAGGGACGCGGCTATGTGCTTCGCCGCCTGCTGCGCCGCGCCGCCCGTCACGGACGGCTGCTGGGCGTGCATGAGCCCTTCCTGTACAAGGTCTGCGACATGGTCATCCATGAAAACCGCGGCGCTTACCCGGAGCTCTCCGAGCGTCAGGAGTACATCACCAGCGTGATCCGCGCCGAGGAGGAGAATTTCGCCCGCACCATCGACGGGGGCCTGAGCATCTTCTCGAACATGCTCGCCCGTCACCGCGAGCGGCTGGAGAACGTTTTCTCCGGAGCGGACGCCTTCAAGCTCTACGACACCTACGGATTCCCCCTGGACCTCACCCGGGAGATGGCCACCGAGGCCGGCCTGGGCGTGGATGAGGACGCCTTCCTGCAGCTGATGAAGGAACAGCGGGAGCGCGCCCGCGCCGCCCGCGCCGCCGACGAGACGGCCTGGGCCGGCATGGACCTGGGGCTGGACAACACGCCCACCGCCTTCACCGGATACGGCCGCCTGCACGACGACGGGAAGATCCTGGCCATCGTGGCCGAGGAG
>JAEEGI010026647.1_pt1 | contig 11118 bp, 5 predicted proteins | sample 8958751 | NCBI WGS metagenome assembly JAEEGI01 (sample SAMN16246545, study PRJNA631951) | gut metagenome | biome: gut microbiome; feature: rumen; material: KS-attached | host: Bos | place: Iran: Karaj | collected 2018-10 | reverse complement strand
CCTGCGATGATGCGCCTACCTTAATGATATACTTGCCTGGCTGGATATTCCACTGGCGCTGACCATCATGGGTATAATAACCTAACTGCTCGGTGTACATCTTCACGCTAATCTTCTTGCTCTCACCTGGCTTCAGCGATACACGGGCAAAGCCTTGCAGCTGGATAGGACGAATCTGCTGACTCTTATCGGCAGGCGAGAGATAGATCTGTGCCACCTCATCGGCTGCCACCTTACCAGTATTCTTCACATCAAAGGTGAGGTTAAAGCTCTCGTCCTTGGTAGTAACCTCGGTTGTAGCCTCTAAGTTAGCATACTCGAAGGTGGTATAGCTCAAACCATAACCGAAGGGCCATGCAACACGTGCATCCTTCTCGGCAGCATAGTTGTAGCAGATAGGCTCGTTGATCTCAACATTAGGATAGCTGACAGAGAGCTTAGCTGATGGCGATACCTTACCATACAGGATGTCGGCAACAGCATTACCACCCTCCTCGCCTGGATACCAGGCCTGAATGATGGCAGCACACTTCTCGGCTAAGCCAGAGATAACCTGAGCTCTACCGCCAAACATCACCAGCACTACAGGTTTGCCTGTCTGGATGAGTTCCTCAACAAACTGCTCCTGCTTACCTGGCAAGCGCAGGCCCTGACGATCGCGGTTCTCACCACAAAGCATCACGTTCTCGCCCACGGCAGCAATAATCACATCGGCATCCTTAGCCATCTGCAGGGCTTCGGCTTTGTCGGCCTTTTCGCCTGCATCCACCTTGCGGTGCAGCAACTCGTACTCCCAAGCACGTGCATCGCCCAGCTCACCGTATTTAGTCTCAATCTCCTCGGTCCAATCGCAACCACGCGAATACATCACGTTCACGCCCTCGGGCTTGTGGTTCTGCATACCTTCGAGCAGTTTCACGATGTGAGGATTCTCCGACTTATAGTCGACCTTCTTCCAGAAGTACGACATGGCAGGATAGGTATAGTCGCCACACATAGCCCAGATAGAGTTGGCATTAGGACCAGTAAGGAGCACGTTCTTCACCTCCTTGAGTGGCAGCACCCCATTGTTCTCCAACAGCACCACACTCTGGGTAGCGATATCGTAGGCCGTCTTTCGCTCCTCGGGAGTATCGAGTTTGATATCCTCCTTCGAGTAGAGGTAGGCATCCTTATCGAACAGGCCCATACGGAACTTAGTGCGCAGCACATTCTTCACGGCACGCTCCAGCACCTCGGGCTTAACCAGACCTTTATCGATAGCCTCCTGCAAAAGCTGGTAGTTGGCACCAAAGGGGAAGTCGACATCGTTACCACCATTGATGGCAGCAGCAGCCTTTTCTACTGCGCTGTCGATATTTGGAATCTGGTCGATAGCGGTATAATCGCTCACCACCATACCATCGAAACCTACGTAACCACGCAGAATATCCTGCAGAATCTCGCTGTTAGCCACACATCTGATGCCATGCACATCATGATAACCAGGCATTACAGCTACGCTACCAGCCAAACGAATCATAGTCTCGTGAGGCAACAGAATCTCTTCCATCATCTCCTTCTCGTCGGCATCGCCGCCACCACCATAACCTAAGTAGTGCTTAGAGCAGGCGCCAACACCTTTCTTCAAGTCGCCCTGCTGCAAGCCGTTTACAAAAGCGGTACCCATCACAGCCGACAGGTAGCCATCCTCGCCATACGACTCCTCCAAGCGATTAAAGCTGGGGGTGCGACATACATCCACCATTGGCGACAGGGCAAAGATACCACCCATCTTACGCAGCTGCGTACTGGTCTGACGTGTTTTCAGTTCAGCCAACTCAGGGTTGAACGAACCAGCCTGACCAATCTGCTGGGGATAGATGGTGGAACCTAAGGTATTGATACCCGAGAGCACCTCTTCGTGCAAAAGTGCTGGGATACCATTGGGTGTATGGTGCATCAGCCAGTCCTGAATAGCCACAGCACGATCGCGCAATTCGTTCGGATCGCGAGGCTGCTGCATGCAGAACTGTGAGAAATGACCAATACCATAAGGTATCAGTTCCTTACACTTGGCTGTATCTAACTTGCCGTCAGCATCAAAGAGTTCGTCCATATACATACTCTTCAGCTGTGCGATGCGCTCCTCCTGAGGCATCTTCTGGTAGAGTTCATCAATTTGCTGTTCCATGTCTGTTGCTGTGTTACAACTTGTAATTAATGCAGCAAGCGCCATCATAGCCCAACTGCCAATAGTCTTAAGTTCCTTTTTCATTGGATAATACCTTATTTATTATTATTTAGTTTCGTACCATTTCTTCAGCACGTAGAAGGCCAGCTTCTTCTCGCCCTTATCGCTTACCAAACCCTTACGGTTGTAGTAGTCCTGCACACCAGGCAGTACACGACGAGGCGAACGGAAGTCCTTCAGAATCCAAGGTGTGGTACCTGCCAAGCCCTCAATCTTATCGAGCATAGCAGTGTTCTCCTTATAGAGATTCTCCTGGAACTCCTCAGTCCAACGCTGGTTCTTGGCACCATGATAGCCGTAACGGGCACCGCCACCAAACTCGCTGATAATCACGGGTTTGTCGTAAGGAATCACCCACTTCATCTTTGGTGCATCGTTTACATCGCGATACCAACCGATGTACTGGTTAAAGCTTACTACATCTACATACTCGTTCATGTTGTCGTTCAAACGGTTCACGTAGTTCGAGGCACCTGTAACCTCCATCGCCATCGAAATCAGGCGGGTGTTATCGAGTGTGCGGGCATACTTGGCCAGACCACCTAAGAACTTATCACGCTCAGCAGAGTGTGGGGTTTCGTTGGCGATACTCCAGATAATCACATTAGCACGATTATGATCGCGGGCAATCATATCGGTAAGCTGCTGCTTGGCATTAGCAAAGGTGTTTGGATTAGTCCAGGCGATGGTCCAGTAAACAGGAATCTCGCTCCATACCAGGATACCCATTCGCTCAGCCTCGCGCACCATCTCCTCGTGGTGAGGATAGTGGGCCAGACGCACAAAGTTACAACCTAACTCCTTGGCCCATGAAAGCAGGGTGTGGGCATCCTCCACGCTGTTAGCACGACCGCCACCATTGGGCTTCTCGTTGTGGATAGAGATACCCTTCAGGAAAATAGGTTTGCCATTAAGCAGAATCTGCTTGCCACGTGTCTCGATGGTACGGAAACCGATAGAATCAGCAACCATACTTGCATCGAGCGTGAGCTGCACATCATAGCGCTTGGGATTCTCTGGGCACCACAGCTGCAGTTTCTTGGCAGCCACCTTCAGGATACCACTCACCTTGCCTTCGGCATCGGTAGTGAACTGCTGTTTCAACTTCAGTTCTGGGATATACACCTCAACCTGATGACCAGCCTCCTTGGTGTTCATCTTAGCCGAAAAGGCAAGCTCTCTCACTTTGGCTTTACCTGCAGCCTTCATCAGCTGCAGATCGTAGTTCTCCAGATAGTTCATGGGGACCTTTACCAGCTTCACGTCGCGGGTAATACCACCATAGTTCCACCAGTCGAAAATCTGTGTAGGCACATCCTCAGCATGGCGTTTGTTATCCACCTTAACAATCACAGTGTTCTCGCCTTTTTTCAACAAATCGCTGATATCATAGTTGAATGGGGTAAAACCACCCACGTGGTGACCAGTCTTCTTACCATTCACCCATACATGGCAATCGTAGTTTACAGCGCCAAAATACAGCAGAGTACGGCATTCGGTCATAGGCACAGCCTGGAAACTCTTCTTAAACCAAACTGTTCCCTCGTAGAAGAACAGCTTTTCGTCTTGCGTATTCCAGTCAGAAGGGATCTTCATGGTTGGCGACTTATCGAAGTCGTACTCAATCAAATCCTCAGGCTTCTGGGGCTTGGCATTGATAAAGAAACCATTACGCATGGGGTTCATGCGATAATCGTAATAGCCCTCTTCCTGTACATCAACAATGTAGTTCCAATCGCCATTCAGCGAACAACTCTCATAAGCCTGCACATTCTGGATTAATGGCAGGGGCTCGTTAGCGGCTGAAGCTGCAAGCACACCACTTGCAGCCAGCAACATAGTAGTTAGTAATTTCTTCATATCATTTGTTATTTGATGATTAATCCTCCATTAGGCTGGATAGTAACCTTAGCCTTGCCCTTCTTATCTACCTTCAGGGTACCCATGGTAGGCTCGCCCTTCTGGTTATCTACATAGATAGTTGGTGTTTTGCCAGCCAACATCGAAAGATCGAGTGTAAGCTTGAGTGGCTCCTTCTGGGCATTCAAGCCTGCAATGTACCAATCAGCACCATGGCGACGGGCCAGTACCACGTACTTGCCAGGATAGCCATCAATATAGCGTGTCTCATCCCATGTAGCAGGCAATGTCTTCAGGAAGTCGAGCTCGAACTGAGGCAGTTCCTGCAGGTTGTTAGGACACATGGCCACACACTGGATTGAAGTCTGGTTAGTGATGCCCGAGGCCATCTCGAAGATATCGGTAGTTTTGCGAGAATGACGACTCTTGTTGTCGCGACTCAGATACTTGTTCATAATCACACCACCCCAGTCCATCGATGCCACAGCATTGCGGCAGAATGGATGCAAGGTGAGGTCGAATGGCTCGTGGATGGCAGCGCCCTCTCCAAAGAACACGTTCTCGCTGGCCAGCACAGCCTCAGAGGCTACGTAATTGGGGAACATACGCTCCCAACCGCGAGGCAGGGTGCATCCATGGAAGATAACCTGAATGCCGTAACGGTTGGCATCAACCATGATATCCTCGTAAAGCTGCAGGGTTTCCTGCTTGTCGCCACCAAAGAAATCAACCTTGATGCCCTTCACGCCAATCTGCTGCAACCACTTGAATTCGCGGTTACGAGCCAGCGAGGTATTCAAACAGTTACGTGGGCCCTGAGGCGCATCGTTCCAATAGCCGTTAGAGTTGTACCAAAGCATCAGGCTTACACCCTTGCTCTGTGCATAACGTGAGAGTTCCACCATTTTGTCACGACCTATCTGCGTATCCCAAAGGGCATCAACCAAGCAGTACTCGTAGCCCATAGCTGCAGCCAGGTCGATAAACTGTACCTGATCCTTATAAACGGTAGCACCATCCTGCCAGATAAGCCAGCTCCAGGTATATCGGCCCTCCTTATACTGTTCAGAGGCCTCGTAGAGTGGATCAACCACATCGTAGCTCACGGTAGTCTCAACGATAGGCTTCAGGGTTGAGCCTACGGTGATGGTACGCCAAGGTGTTTCGGCAGGTAACGACAGCGCTACAAACTCCGAACCAAAGCCACCATTCTCGCCCTTGTCGGGGAAAGCGATGGTATAGCCTGTACCAGGCTGATAATCAGAAACATGTGTGCCACAATATGCGCCAGTGGTACCTGTCTCGCTAACCAGTGCCCAACCATCCTGCAGGTGGAACAGGCAAGGGAAGGTGTAGCCACGACCATAGTGCGACTTCTCGTTCAGCTGGCCATCAACGCTATAACCCTCTTCGTAGCTGGGTTTAGTATTTGCCCAACCTGTCTTAGGACCAATCTGCGGTGTGATAAATGTGGTGGTGCCATCAGGGAAGTTAAAGCTGGTAGCCTCGCCAAAAACCAGCGTGCGCTGCATGCCACGTGGAGCTTTGGCAATACCATACTTAAAAGCCACATCGTTATCAGCTACCATAAAGGTAACAGTCATCTGCAACTTCTGTTCGTTCTCGAGTGTTAATGTAAGTTTGTTGGCCTTGTAATCAATGTGCGAAGCCTTAACGGTACGGATATCATACTGCTTTGCCACAGCCTCGGTCTTGCTATCCACAATCTTCAAGCCCTGGGTTAAATCGCCAATGCTGGTGTTCAAGCCTAAGTTCGACTTGGTTACCATCTGCTTACCATCGAGCGATACCTGATAGGTAGCCTTGCCACCCTCATCGTTCACTGTAACTTCCAGATTTCCACTTGGTGATTTCACCTTTACCTCCTCTGCCCCGCAGAGACTTGTAGCCAACAAAGCGGCTACCAAAAAAACATTTCTGATCATAGTTCGTTAGAAAATATTGATATTTTGGTTGCAAAGATACGAATTATCTACCAACGCAGGAAGTCCCCCAGCGTTAACAAATTGTAAAAAATACACTTCACCATACAAGGATTCCTACTTTCTCTCATTATCTTGTCAGTAACAAACATAAAAAAGCTATAAGTATGAAGAAGAATTGTTTTTTACAGATTTTTGCTGTTATGCTGCTATCCATCAGCATAACCGGTTGTTCGAGTGATGAATTCGAAGGGGAAGGTCTCTATGGCAGATGGCATTTGCTTGAAGTACAGAATGGACCAGGATCACTAGGTGATGATGGACAACAGGCATGGAAGAAGGATATTCCAAATGATTATACGATTGAGATTAAAGGAGATGGAACCATTCTGTTTCCCGAAGACGAGAAGAACGCCTCAACACCGAGTACACCAGTTAAGCTGACTCTTGTTTCTTCTGAAGAAACTACTTATTCCAACTATCCTGTTCTAAAGATTGATGAAGTGCCATTCGGTTATGAGGTTACAAGTACTCGACTAAAACTTCACTATTACGGCTTCTACTTCTGCGACCATGTTCCAGCCACATTCGTATTTAAGCGAATAAAATAATCGCATATTGCCTACATGCCTACATAAAATTGCTCAAAACAACTGTGTTTATGGGCGTTTTCGTGTTGTCCAAGCCTACATAAAGCCCCACAAAAGCCTACATAAAGCCTACATGATTCCTACATAAAATCCACAAAAAGTAGCTTTTTGATAGGCCAGAAGTAGCTTCTTGAGGCACAAGAAGTGGCTTCCTGCCGAGCAAAAAGTTACTTTTCAACGTACTTGCAATAATTTGTAGTAAGGGTAGTTGCGAAATTCTCTAGAGAATTTTTGGCTAAGTGCCGTACTAAAGATTGCTAACTGCCTAGGAAACCGCAAAATTCTCTAGAGAATTTTACAACAAGTATTAAGGATAAAAGTTGTTATTCAGACAAAACTCATCTTCTACCCCGTGTATAAATGTTAAAACACGCAGGCTGAATGTATAAACAATGTAGGCTTAATGTAGGCTTTTGTGGGGCTTTATGTAGGCTTAAAAGTACAAGAAATCCTTTGTATATGCGGATTTTGAGCGTTTTTATGTAGGCATGTAGGCTGTTGTACAACTGTTATTGTTTAATTATCATAAGTAACTTCATATTTTGCATTCAGCCTTTTATTATAGGTGATAGAGAATTGACGAGTAGGTATCTCGAACGAACCATGGTAGATAACCACTTCGTAATCGCCGTTACTGAGAGGACCAACCTCGCAATAAAGATCGTAGGGGCAAACACAATTTGCCAGAGACGTCTCTTCTGTTTCCAGGATCTTGATCACATTACCATCGATAGTAGCCTCTATTTTTAATTCGCCAGGAACGCAATTGAACATCGCGTTCACATGATTAACGGATAGATAACCGCCATCGCAGGCCTTAAACTCAAAGTACTCTGGGTATTCGCTCCTGGTGTGGCTAGAACTTTTACAGCCGCTATTGGCAACATCCCTTACACAAAAGTCACCGGTGGCAATAATGCTGTCATCGTCACTTTCACAGCCCATTAATGTTGAGCCTACGAACGCTGCTAACACTATGATTATCAGCGTCATTGTAATCATTTCTATAGTTCGTTTCATACCGTTAGGTTTGTTATATGATTGAGCGTTATTTTATCTATAGAATGCAAAAAAGGTCATAATCTTGCTTAGAGAGGAGCATATTTAACAAACTTTCATTGTTAACTAGGTAAAGTTATTAAAGTATGTTAAATATTTAAGCTTCAATACAACGTTTTGCTTGTTTTTGCATTTAATACTTAGAACTTAGTTCTAAAATGCATCAACCAAATGATTATTATGTATCTATAAAGACGTGAAAAAAGAATTATTACTATTGGCCTGTATGACGCTTGTTGTACAGCACACTGAAGCTCAGGACTACTTCTCTGCGGCTTCCGACTATGCTCGCCTGTATATTGGGCCTGTCGAACCTCAGTATCAGCTATCAAGATGGTACGACATTCCTTATTATAAAGGTAATACAAATATGTATAAAGGGCGAATAAGCTATTATGGGGTAGTTTACGATAATGTTGAACTACGTTTCGACCAGATGAAACAGCACGTATCTGTGCTATCGCCCAAAGCAGGAATCTGCTGTCTGCCTGATCAAAAGCATATCGACTGGTTTGAGATGGACGGCTACAGATTTGTACACGACCCAGAAGACAGTACCCGATTTGCAGCCCTACTCTGTGATGGTAGCGCCAATGGCGTACAACTTTATCATAGTATGTGGAAGCACTATAACGGTGAGAAGACCTTTGGCGAAAGAAAGTTACTTAAAAACCTAAGCAATCACGAACACTATACACTCGTTACACCTGATGGTGAAACATATCATGTAAAACGTGCTAAGGATGTGGCAGCACTGTTTCCTGAACAGAAAAAGCAAATTAAGCAGTTTGCCAAACAGCAACATCTTACCTTTAACAAGCAGAGGCGTGAGCAAAGCCTTGCAAAAGTGGTAGCAAGTGTTATCGGCGAAAAGAAGGAAATCGCCACGAGTCATTTGCGACCAGAAACGACACCAGAAGGAGAGATAAACAATGCACTTCCTGTTTCGATAGAAAACATCCCAGCAGATTCGCTCATCGCCGGTATTCCCGTACTTGACAGCGATACTTTGTCGATATCAGCTGGTTCGGCAAATACACGAACTTATATTGTTCCTGGCGCCAAGAAAGCAAGGGCAAGCCTTGCCGACGATCAGGAACTGGCCGAGATTGTAGTTGTAGCAGGTCGCCAGTCGGTAGTACAAAGTACCACGATGGGCGCCGAGAAGTTCAAGCCCCAACTACTGAAGAATATCCCATCGGCCTTTGGTGAATCAGACATTATGAAGATAGTGCTTACGCTGCCTGGTGTAACAACCGTTGGCGAGGCCTCAAGCGGATATAACGTACGAGGTGGTGCCACCGATCAGAACCTGATACTGTTTAATGGCGGCACGGTATATAACCCAACACATCTGTTCGGCTTGTTCACATCGTTCAATTCGGATGCGGTCGAAGATGTGGAGCTGTTTAAATCAAGCATCCCCGCAGAATATGGCGGCAGAATAAGTAGTGTGCTGAAAGTAAACTCGAAAGAGGCAAACATGCGTAAGTTTACTGGTTCGGCCAGTATCGGCGCACTTACCAGCAAAGCCAATCTTGAGATACCTATCGTAAAAGATCATGTGTCGCTCTTGCTGAATGCCCGTACCACCTATAGCGACTGGATTCTGAAGCAGTTGCCAGAGGACAGCGGCTACAAAAACGGTAAGGCCAACTTCTATGACTTTGGCGGCGTGTTTACCTGGAAACTTAACAACATGCATCGACTCAAGATATTCGGATATCTGAGTAATGACAAGTTCTCGTTCAGTTCAGACGACAGTTACGGCTATCAGAACCGCAACTTCTCAGCCGAATGGCGATCGATCCTGAACGAAAAGATAACTGCCACGCTCTCAGCAGGATTGGATCATTACGACTATTATAACGACGAAAAGGCCAAACCCACGATGGCTGCCCGACTGAGTTTCGGCATCGATCAGCTGTGGGCCAAACTACATATCCGCCAGCGTCTGAATGAGAAGCAAAGTCTGTCTTACGGTCTGTCTGTTCAGCATTACGATGTACAGGGCGGCAAGTACGAACCTTTAAACGAGGAATCGTATGTCAATCCAGACCAGCTACAGAAAGAGAAAGCCTTGGAGAGCGGCGCCTATATCGACTACGAACATTCGCTGACCGAAAAACTATCGGTTTCGGCAGGTTTACGCTATTCAATGTTCAATGCCATTGGTCCGCGCGACGTGAATATCTATGCCGACCAGGAACTGCCATCGCAGGAAACCTTGTTAGAGACACGTCATGAGACAGGTATCATCAAAACCTATCAGGCTCCCGAGTTCCGTTTCTCGGCACGTTATGCCATACAGGATAATTTCTCGATTAAGGCTGGTTTCAACACCATGCACCAGTATATCCACAAGGTTTCTAACACCTCTATCATGTCGCCTACCGATATGTGGAAGCTGTCGGATCTGAACATCAAGCCCCAGAACGGCTGGCAGATTGCCGCAGGTATCTATTACGAGACACCCAACAAGAACTACGAGTTCTCGGCTGAGACGTACTACAAGCACATCAGCGATTATCTGAACTATCGCAGTTCGGCTGTATTGCTGATGAATCCCCATCTCGAAACCGATGTGATTCCTACCAAAGGAAAGGCCTACGGCGTGGAACTGCAAGCCAAAAAGCCTTATGGAAAGTTGAATGGTTGGGTAAGCTATACCTACTCGCGCTCACTGTTGCGCCAGGACGACAAACGCGTGGCAACGCCCCTGAACGACGGCGACTGGTATCCATCGGAATACGACAGACCACATGAGGTAAAAGCTGTGCTGAACTATAAGATTACAGAGCGATACAGTTTCTCGAGCAACTTTAACTATGCCACTGGTCGCCCAACAACAGTACCTGCAGGCCAGTTCTACAACAACAAGTTAGGTTACTACCTGCCCTACTATACCGAGCGTAACAACTATCGCATTCCCGACTATACTCGTCTGGATCTTGCGTTCAACATCGAGCCAACCCATAGGCTGACAGCATTTTTCCACACCTCGTTCTCAATCGGTGTGTATAATGCCCTTGCCCGCAAAAATGCCTATAACATCTATTATGTAACCGAAGGCTCAAGCATCAAGGGCTACAAGCTATCGGTATTCGGTACAGCCATCCCTTATATCTCACTTAACGTACGATTCAACTAATATGAAAAGGATATTATCACTTTTAAAAATTGCCCATTTCATCGTAATTGGCGCCTGCATGCTGACAGGATGCGTGGAGGAATACGAAGCCGATCTGCCTGAGGGCGAAACGAACCTGCTAGTGGTTAACGGCACCATCCGTTCGAACGAAAAAAGCGAGTTCTATATCACAAGGTCTGTTCCACTTAATAAAAAGCCCAACTCTTATAATGAATACGACAG
>JAEEGI010026646.1_pt1 | contig 11119 bp, 10 predicted proteins | sample 8958751 | NCBI WGS metagenome assembly JAEEGI01 (sample SAMN16246545, study PRJNA631951) | gut metagenome | biome: gut microbiome; feature: rumen; material: KS-attached | host: Bos | place: Iran: Karaj | collected 2018-10 | reverse complement strand
AAGCTCTTCATGTGGCTTGCGCAGTTTATCCGCCGGGGGCGGTCCCCCACGGCGATCGAAACCGATTCCACTCCCCGCTGGTATGTAATTCACACTTATTCCGGCTACGAAAGCAAAGTCGCCGGCAATATCGAAAAGATCGTGGAAAACCGCGGTTTGTCCGATATGATCTTCGACGTAAAGGTCCCGACCGAAAAAGTCGTCGAAGTTACGGGCAGCAACAAAGAAAAGGAAATCGAACGCAAACTTTTCCCGAGTTATGTTCTGGTCAAAATGATCATGAACGACGTAAGTTGGCACATCATACGCAACACCACCGGCGTGACGGGTTTCGTCGGCCCGGGATCCAGCCCCGTAGCGCTTTCGGACGCGGAAGTTGAAAAACTGGGTGTGGAAACCAAGGTCATAGAGATCAAGTTTGCCGTGGGCGACAATGTGCGTATCACCGGCGGCGCGCTCACCGGGCTCATAGGGCTCGTCGAGGCGATATCCGACGATAAGCAGAAAGTCAGCGTAAGCGCCAACATGTTCGGCCGCGAAACCAAAGTAGAAATAGACGTTTCGCAGGTCGCGCCGCTATAAAATCGGCAAAACGGCCGGCGGGAATATTGCCGTTTCCGCGTATATACGGCCGTGTGGGAGGGACAAAGTCCCGTAAAATTCTACCACATTCGGAGGTGTAAAAACAATGGCAAAGAAAATTATAGGTTTTATCAAACTTCAGCTCCCCGCAGGTAAAGCGACTCCGCAGCCGCCCGTAGGCCCCGCCCTCGGTCAGTACGGCGTTGCCATCCCTATGTTCACCAAGGAATTCAACGAACGCACCAAGAACGATATCGGTCTCATAATCCCGGTAGTCATCACCGTTTACGCCGACCGTACGTTCTCCTTCATCACCAAGACTCCGCCCGCCGCCGTCCTTATCAAAAAGGCCTGCAATATCGAAAGCGGATCCGCTACTCCCAATTCCAACAAAGTGGCTAAGATCACCAAAGATCAGATCAAACAGATAGCCGAAACCAAAATGCCCGACCTCAACGCCGCTTCGCTCGAAGCCGCGATGAGCATGATCGCCGGCACCGCCCGCAGCATGGGCGTTGAAGTCATAGACTAAGGGGGAGCGCAAGATGAAAAGAGGTAAAAATTACAACAGCGCCGCAGCCGCCGTGGAAAAATCCAAAGTTTACGAATCCGCGGAAGCGCTCGCGCTCGCATGCAGCATTTCCAAAGCTAAATTCGACGAGACCGTCGAAGTGCACGTTCGCCTGGGCGTCGACTCCCGTCACGCAGACCAGCAGGTCAGAGGCGCCGTGGTGCTTCCCAACGGCACCGGCAAGACCGTGAGAACTCTCGTCTTTGCAAAAGGCGACAAAGCCAAAGCAGCCGAAGAAGCCGGTTCCGATTTCGTAGGCGCGGAAGATCTCGTCCAGAAGATCCAGAAAGAAAACTGGTTCGATTACGACGTGGTCATCGCCACTCCCGACATGATGGGCGTCATCGGCCGTCTGGGCCGCGTGCTCGGTCCCAAAGGCCTTATGCCTAACCCCAAGGCCGGCACCGTCACCATGGATATCGAAAAAGCGGTCAAAGAAGCCAAAGCCGGTAAGATAGAATACCGTCTTGACAAGACCAACATCATCCACTGCCCCATAGGCAAAGTTTCGTTCGGAGCCAAAAAACTGCAGGAAAACTTCGCAACCCTGCTCGGCGCCATCATCAAAGCCAAGCCCGCCGCAGCTAAAGGCCAGTATATTAAATCCTGCACCGTAGCTTCCACCATGGGCCCCGGCATAAAGATCAACACCGCTAAGATCATCTGATTTTAAGTTTTGATTTTTATAAAAAAAGTCTTGACAACCCGCAAATAATATGTTATATTATTCGGGCTGAATAAAAAGTTCGCAGACAGCAGGTACTTTCGTTCAAAGGCATACGCCGCCGGCCGAGAACAGTTTTAAGCTTTTTCACAAGGTTTTAAAATGCTCTCACGGCGCTGTCGCCCGCGGGAGCATTTCCTGTTGTATGCCCCAAAATTTACCCGGAGGTGAAACCATTTGGCAAACGCACAGATCCTTGAACAAAAGAAGCAGATCGTCGCCGATCTTGTCGAAAAGATCAAAAATTCGGCAGCTGGCGTTATTGTGGATTACAAGGGTATCACCGTTGAAGACGACACCAAGCTCCGCGCCGAGCTCAGAAAAGCCAACGTCGAGTATATGGTCGTCAAAAACACCCTCACGTCCAAAGCGTGCGACATCATAGGGTTCGAGAACATCAAAAAAGTGCTCGAGGGAATGACCGCCATAGCGATTTCCGAAAAAGACCCCGTCGCCGCCGCAAAGATCATTGACGAATATGCGTCCAAGCACGACAATTACCAGATCAAAGCCGGCTTTTGCGAAGGCAAAGAGCTCAACGTCGACGAAGTAAAAGAACTCGCCAAGACGCCCAGCTTCGAAGCACTCATCGCCAAAATGCTCGGTTCTCTGCAGTCTTCGCTCTACAACCTCGCTTACGTTCTGCAGGCGATCGTTGACAAAGACGGCAGCGCCGCTCCCGCAGAAGAAGCGGCTCCCGCAGCCGAATGATCGGCAAAATCATTTATTTAAAATAACGGAGGAATTATTATCATGGCTAATGAAAAAACCACTCAGATCCTTGAACTCGTAAAATCTATGACCATTCTCGAAGTTGCCGATCTCGTTAAGGCGCTCGAAGAAGAATTCGGCGTTTCCGCAGCCCCCGTGGCAGTCGCAGCAGGCCCCGCAGCCGCAGCCGCTCCCGCCGCTGAAGAAAAGACCGAATTTGACGTTGAACTCACCGGCTTCGACGCCGCTGCCAAGCTCAAAGTCATCAAAGCCGTTAAAGACATCACCGGCCTTTCGCTCGGCGAAGCCAAAGATCTTGTTACCGCTGCTCCCAAAGCCGTTAAGACCGGCGTTTCCAAGGAAGAAGCCGAAGATCTTAAGAAACAGCTCGAAGAAGTCGGCGCTCAGATCACCATTAAGTAATATCTTAAAGGTAAAAAACAAAGGCATAATACGGGCGACCGCATTATGCCTTGTATTTTATTAAAGCAGAGGTCAAAAAGGTATGAAAAAGATTCTTTGCATAATACTTGCGCTCGCCGTCTGCGCCTGCGCGCTGTGCGCGTGCGCAAAAGAAGGACCGAAAAAAGAAGACGTACGCAAATCGATGTATTCCGAGCTAGAAGCGTTTTACAAAAACAAACGGCCCGCCGACCTTAACGAGGCCGCCTCCCTTTTCGCCGCGGGCAAGGACCTGAAAGAGTTCGACTGTTCCGCGCTGTTTGCCCCGTCCGTTTCGGACCCCGATTACGTCGCCGCGTACTGCCTGCTTAAAAAAGCGGGTCATCCGACGGCGCAGAGCGCAGACGCCGGGACGCGCGTAACGCGGCTTTTGAGCGCGGATATCGAAACGCTTTCTACGCGCGAACTGTACGAGACCGTGCTGGCGCTCACGCTTTACGGCGCGGAGTTCGACAAAGGCGCCGTCGCGCAGAGTCTGATCTTGCGTCAGGACGAGATATCCGGCGGCTCGTACGAATATCCGCAGGTCGGCGGAGGCAGCGCGCGTGTGAGCGCCGAAAACGCCGCATATTCCCTGCTTTGCTATATGCTCGTACGCGATTCGGTGCGCACGACCTTGCTTGAAGACGCCCTGCACGATTCCGCGCTGGTTTACTTAGGCAACTGCATAGAAGAAAACAATACGGTGCGCGGCGTTGACGGAAAAGCGAACAGCGCCGTCACGGCTAAAGCGCTCGTAGCCCTTATGGCCTGCGGCGTGCCGCAGAACGGCGAGATAGCCTCCGCGCTGCTCAACGCGATACACAACTTTGCCGTCTTTAAAAACGGCGCGCTCATCGGCTACCGCGAGACCGAAGACGATGATGCAAAAAGAAGCACCGCCGCGGAGATAATGTTCTGCGTGACCTGCGCGTTATACGGAAACCCGTATTTCGGCGCAACGCTTTCCCCCGCGGACGGTACTCAGAATAATTGAATATCAGTCGATATTTACGAGTTTGCCCGTTTGTGCGGATTCGTAAATGGCGTCGATCATTTTCATCAGCGTCACTCCGTCCTCTGCGGGAGCGCGGCATTCTTCCTTGCCCTGCGCGCAGTCGACGAAGTGGCGTATTTCGTTTTCAAAGAGCCCGTTGAACGCCAGCGCGGTATTCCCGCTCGGGCGCACATCCACGAGCATACCGTTCATATCGGTATAGAATTCTATCTGCGGATCGATCCTCGCGCCCGACTTGGTGCCGAACAGCTCGATATTGCCGATATCCTGTTTGATATTGAGGTTGAACGAGGCTTCGACGCTGAGCGTGAGCCCGTTATCGAACTTTATTATCGCGCCCACAAAGTCTTCTACGTCGTATTTGAATTCCTTTACCGCGCTGGAAGTGGAAGCCATCCAGGTCTGACCGCCGTGCGCGCGGTCGAAGCCCAGATTATCGTATGTGAAGCCATACGCCGAAACCGGTTTGGGATTGTGGCACAGGTAGCGCACAAGATCCATAACGTGCACGCCCAGATCAATGAGCGGACCGCCGCCCGAATACGCTTTGTCGCCGAACCATCTGCCCGGGCAGCCGTTGCGGCGCAAATACGTCGCCTTGGCGTAATAGATATCGCCCATCGAGCCGGCGTCGATAAAGGTCTTGAGTATGTCGGCGTCGTTGCCGAATCTGCGCACGAAACCGATCTGCAAAAGCTTGCCGCTCTTCTTTGCGGCGTCGCACATTTCCTGCGCCTCAAAACGATTCATCGCCATGGGCTTTTCGCAGATGACGTTCACGCCCGCGTTGAGCGCGGCGACAGTGGGCGCCTTGTGGGCGGCGTTCCAGGTGCAGACCGAAACGGCGTCCAGCTTTTCGTTTGCAAGCATATCCTCAAACTTTTCGTACACGCGCGCCCCGGGAACTCCCAGCCGCGTACCGAAACGCTTTGCTTTTTCGACGTCCAGATCGCACAGCGCGACGACTTCGACATCGGGGTGCGCCTTGTACCCCGCCATATGGAATTCGGCGATACCGCCGGTGCCTATGATACCTACTTTGAACTTTGCCATAAAAACGCCTCCCGTATGTAACTTTCGCCATATTATAGCACCGCGCGTGCATTTCGTCAAGAATTTTCAAAAATTTGTTGCTTTACGCGGCGGGATATAGTATAATATACAAAATATATCATTATAGAGCGGTCGCTTTTCCGTTTTACGGACTCATAATGAATTCCAAAGGAGCATGACATGACCAGAATACTCGTATGCGACGACGACGCCGACATCGTTTCGGCGGTAAAAATATATCTTTCCGCCGAAGGCTACAACGTGACAGGCTGTTCCAACGGCGCCGACGCGATCGAAGCCGTAAAAAACGAGCCGGTCCAGCTTGTGATAATGGATATAATGATGCCTAAGATGGACGGGATCACCGCCGTGGCGCAGATACGCGCGTTTTCCAACGTGCCGGTGATATTCCTTTCCGCCAAGGGCGAAGATACCGACAAGGTGCTGGGCCTCAACATAGGCGCCGACGATTACATCACCAAGCCGTTCAATCCGGTGGAACTGACCGCGCGCGTCAAGGCGCAGCTGAGGAGATATATGAATTTCGGCGGCTCGAGAGGCGCCGAAAGCGAGATACGCATAGACGGCATAGTGCTGAACGATTCTTCAAAAGCGGTGACGGTCGACGGCGAGCCGATATCGCTCACGCCCACCGAGTTCGATATACTCAAACTGCTGATGCAAAACCCCGGCACGGTGTTTTCTTCCGCGCGCATATATTCCGAAGTCTGGAAAGACGAGCCCTACGGTTCTGATAACATCATAGCCGTTCACATACGCCACATACGCGAAAAATTAGAGATCAACCCCGCCGAACCCAGATATCTCAAAGTGGTCTGGGGGCAGGGCTACAAATTTGAAGGAGGAAAGAGCTGAGGTGAAAAGGCTCGCGCGTCTTCCCGGGCTGAAATACACCTTTTACGGTGTTTTCTGTCTCTTTTTTTCCACGTTCATAGCCGCCGCGACAGGTTTTATATACTGCATAACTCGCGGCCATTTCAACTCCGCCCCGCCGGAAGGCACGGGCTTTGAAAGCTTTGCCTACGGGATGCGCTACATATTCGGCGTGATCACGGTATCGTGCGGAGTGATCGCTGCGCTGATGCTGATCTTCGTGCTCATAGGCGCGGGCAGACGGCGCGGCGACGACGAACTGCATACCCGCAAGATAGACCGCATCCCTTACGAATTCTGCATCGCCATATACGGCGCGCTCATTTACGGCATAATTTATCTTTGCATAAAAGTGCTGCAGGATCCGGGGCTGTGGAACCTGTTCGTGATAGTGCCGCTTTTGCTTCTGGGCTCGCTCTTCTTTGAAGAACTTTGCATTTCCACCGCCATAAGATACAAATCCGACACGCTGTTCAAAAACTCGTTCACCTACCGCGTTTTTGCGCTGCTCAAGCAGATATACGACCACTTCACCCCTTCGTGGAAGCTGACGGTCGCCGCGGCGGCGTATTTCGGCGCCACGTACTACGTCTTTTCGTATATGAACGCGGTGCTGCTCACGGTATGGGGTCTTCTTTCCATCGTTTTGTGCGTGCTCACGGGCGCGAGCGCGGTGTTTCTGGATTCCATAAAGCAGGGCACCAAAGAGCTCGCCGCCGGCAATCTCGAGCATAAGATCGACACCGTGGGTATGTTTTCCCGCTTCGCCGAGATCGGCGACGACCTCAATCACATAAGCGAGGGTATGTCCAAAGCCGTTTCCGAAAAGACCCGCAGCGAAAGACTGCGCACCGAACTCATAACCAACGTTTCGCACGATATAAAGACGCCGCTCACTTCCATTGTGAACTACGTCGACCTGCTCAAGCGCGGGAATCTTTCGGAATCGCAGCGCGCCGAATATCTTTCGGTGCTGGACAGGCAGTCGCAGAAACTCAAAAAGCTGGTGGTGGACCTTGTCGAAGCTTCCAAAGCCATAACCGGCAACATCACGGCGAATCCCGCGCCCACCAACCTTAACGAGCTCGTCAACCAGTCGGTGGCGGAATATGCCGACAGATTTGCCGAAAAGTCGCTCGAAGCAATAGTCGCCATGCCCGAAAACGCCGTCACCGCGAACGCGGACGGACGGCTGACCTGGCGGATCTTCGATAATCTGCTCGGCAATATCTGCAAGTATTCGATGCCCGGCACGCGCGTTTACATAGAACTTGCGCAAAACGAAAACACCGCTTCGGTGGTGTTCAAGAACATTTCTGAAACGGTGCTGAATATTTCGCCCGACGAACTCGTCGAACGTTTTGTGCGCGGAGACTCTTCGCGCTCCACCGAAGGCAGCGGGCTGGGACTTTCGATAGCCACGAGCTTAGCCGAGATCCAGCAGGGCCGGCTCGCGATCGACGTGGACGGCGACCTGTTCAAGGCCTCGCTCTACCTGCCGCTCGCCGCCGAGGATATGAAAGAAAGTATATCCGACATGACCTCTTCCCTCACGGGTTCGTGAAGCAGCTCGTGTCGTCCTTCGTAAAGCTTTAACGTGACGTTTATCCCGGCCTTTTTCATAGCGTTGTAAACCTTCACAACGGCTTTGCCCATCCCGCCCACGGGGTCCGACCTGCCAGAGACGAGCAGTACCGGCGCGTTTTTGGGGCAGGAGGCGTAGTTTTTGCCGTTCCTGATATAATCCATACCGCCCAGCATATCTTTGAAAAGCGAAGGCGACACGGCGTAACCGCAGTCGGGATCCGCCATATAAGCGTCGACTTCGGCGGAATCCGAAGAGATCCAGTCGAATCCGGTGCGGTTTTCGAACGTCTTGTTATAAGAACCGAAAGCCAGCTTGTTGACGGTTTGATCGGGTTCGTATTTGCTCGCGTGCTTTCTGCAGGCGCGTTTTGCCACGAGCTTTCCCGCTTTTGCAAGCGGAGCGCTGATCTGCCCCGTGCCCGAAAAGATATAACCTTCGGCTTTTATCATATTCTTCATAAACACAGTGCGCGAAGCAAAACTCCCCATCGAATGCCCGAACAGAAAATACGGCGCGCCGGGATGTCTTTCGTGCTCGAGCTCCGAAAGCTGCGCGATATCACGGCAGATGAACTCCCAGCCGTCTTTATCGGCGAAAAAGCCGCGTTCTTCTTTGGACGCCGACTTTCCGTGCCCCAGATGGTCGTTGCCGCAGACGGCGACCCCACGCGACGTCATATATTCGCAAAGCCCGGTATATCTTCCGAAATGCTCGCTTACGCCGTGCGCGACCTGTATCACTGCTTTGATCTCGCCTTCCGGAAGGTATTCGCAGGCGTAGATATCGTGTATCCCGTCGACCGAACGGAACGAAAATTCTTTTTTGATCATAAAGATACCCCCTTTTTTATATATAGTAAAACAATTATCCGTAATTGTCAACACCGAACGCGGAGGAAAATATGGAAAAATACATTTTATCGCTCGACCAGGGCACCACAAGCTCGCGTGCAATACTGTTTTCTTCATCCGGCAAGATGATCGCTTCGGCACAGAACGAATTCGCCCAGCATTTCCCTTTCCCCGGCTGGGTGGAACACGATCCCGCCGACATACTCGCTTCGCAGTTCGACGCGGCTTCGCAGACTGTTGAAAAAGCGGGGATCCGCCCCGAGGCGGTCGGCATAACCAATCAGCGCGAAACCGTCGTGGTGTGGGAAAAATCCACGGGCAAGCCGGTCTCCAACGCCATAGTGTGGCAATGCCGCCGCACCGCGCCGATATGCGAAAAGCTGCTGGCGGAAGGCGCGGGCGACATGATAAAAGAGCGCACCGGGCTCGCCGTTGACGCGTATTTTTCCGGCACCAAGATAAAATGGATACTCGACAATATCCCCGGAGCCGCGCGCCGCGCCCAAAACGGCGAGCTGCTCTGCGGCAACGTTGACACCTGGCTCATATATAATCTCACCGGAGGCAGGATCCACGCCACTGACTACACCAACGCTTCGCGCACGATGCTGTTCAACATCAACACACTCGAATGGGACAAAGACATCTGCGCCCTGCTCGGGATCCCTCTGTGCATGCTCCCCGAGGTCCGCGACAGCGCGGGCGATTTCGGAGTCATAGACGCCGGATACGCCGGAGTTTCGCCGCTGCTCGACGAAGTCCCTATCCGCGGAGTGGCGGGCGATCAGCAGGCGGCGCTTTTCGGGCAGACCTGCTTTGACATTGGCGACGTTAAAAACACTTACGGCACCGGCTGTTTCACGCTTATGAACGTGGGCGGCGAGCCGGTCAGGGACACGGGCGGACTTATATCCACCATCGGCTGGAAAATAGGCGACGAAACCGTTTACGCGCTGGAAGGCAGCGTGTTCAACGCCGGCAGCTCCATTAAATGGCTGCGCGACGACCTGGGCGTGATAAACACCGCGCGCGAATGCGACATACTCGCCGAAAGCGTCCCCGACACGGGCGGCGTGCATTTCGTTTCGGCGTTCACGGGGCTCGGCGCTCCGTACTGGGATATGTACGCGCGCGGAAGTATGACCGGCATCACCCGCGGCACCACCAAAGCGCATCTCTGCCGCGCGGTGCTCGAAGGCATAGCGTTCCAGGTGTGCGACCTTGCGGAAGCGATGTGCAAATGCTGCGCTCACCCGATATCCGCGCTGCGCGTGGACGGCGGCGCTTCGGTCAGCGATTTTATGATGCAGTTCCAGGCGGATATGCTGGGCGTGACCGTCGACCGCCCCGAGATAGTGGAGACCACCGCGATGGGAGCCGCGTTCCTTGCGGGGCTTGGCTGCGGTATATGGAAAGACAAAAAAGAACTGTATTTCGCGCGGCAGCCCGCGCGGCTGTATAAGCCGTCCGTCACCTCCGCCGAACGCGCTTCGGCGCTGGCGGCGTGGCACGAAGCTGTCCGGCGCACGGTATCGAATATCTGACATTCAAAATAAAAAGGCGCGTCTATGGAAGCGGACATCAAAAAAAGATCGACTCTGCTCATAATACTCTGCTGGGCGGCGTACGCCACGCAGTACATAAACAAATACAGCATTCAGATATGCCTCAAAGGAATGATCGAAAGCGGTCTGTTCACCGAATCGTTCGGCGGCAGCGTGCTTACGGCGTTCTTTGCAAGCTACGCTTTCGGGCAATTCGTGAACGGCTGGCTCGGCGACAAAGTCAATCCGCGCTATATGATAGGCACGGGACTTGCGGGCGCCGCGGCGATGAACCTTATGATGGGACTCGCCGGCGACAAGATCGTTGTACTCATTATATGGTGCCTCAACGGCTGGTTCTGCTCTATGCTCTGGGCGCCGGTGGTCAGATGCGTTGCGGAATTCATTCCGGTCGAACGCCGTTCCGGCGCGGGCGCCTCGCTTTCCGCCACCAGCCCCGTGGGGTTGCTGACTGTCTACGCGCTGGGCGGCATATTCCTTGACGAGATCGGCTCGTATCGCCATGTATACATTGCCGCGTCGTGCTTCGCCGCGGTGATGGCGATAGTGTGGTTCATTGGGACGCATAAACTCAGAGACCATTTCAAACACTATTCGTCCGTCGCGCCGGAAAACGGCAAAAACGGCGGCGGCGCGCGCGTGGGCGGCAAAAAGCTCGCGTTCTTGCTCATCTCTTCGGGCGCCGCGTTCGGGTTCGGTTGCATAATGTTCAACGGCGTGCTCAAAGACGGCGTTTCGTCGTGGACGCACTCGTATCTCGTTTCTAACTACGGCATAACCGAATCGCTCGCCTCCACCCTGCTTATGATACTGCCGTTCGTCAATCTCGCCGGCGCTTTTTCGGCGGTGAAGCTGTTCAAGAAAAACAAAAACGAATTCCTCACCACCGCGGCGATGTTCGCGGTGTCTGTGGTCTCGATATCGCTCCTGCTTGCGGTGCGAAATTTCAGCGCCGTGTTCGGCGTGATACTGCTGGCGCTTTCTTCGGCGGCGATGCTGGGCGCCAACACCATGCTGCTCACGTTTCTGCCTATGCGGTTCGCCCACGTGGGGCGCGCCGCGACCTTCACCGGGATGCTCGACACCGTTTCGTACCTTTCTTCCGCGGTGTCCGGGACGGT
>JAEEGI010026639.1_pt1 | contig 11122 bp, 6 predicted proteins | sample 8958751 | NCBI WGS metagenome assembly JAEEGI01 (sample SAMN16246545, study PRJNA631951) | gut metagenome | biome: gut microbiome; feature: rumen; material: KS-attached | host: Bos | place: Iran: Karaj | collected 2018-10 | reverse complement strand
CGATGTGGACCGTATCCATGAGATTGAGGAAATCACCCGTCACGACGTAGTGGCTTTCACCCGTACGGTGAGCGAATCGCTGGGTGAGGAGCGTAAATGGGTACATTACGGTCTTACATCGACCGATGTAGTAGATACTGCGAATGGATATTTGCTCAAGCAAGCCAATACTATTCTGCGGGAGGATCTCAAGCAGTTTTTGGCGGTGCTTCAGAAACGCGCCAATGAATTCAAGTATACGCCTGTCATCGGTCGCACACACGGCATGCATGCGGATGTCACTTCTTTCGGTCTTAAATGGGCGCTTTGGTATGCCACTATGCAGCGTAATATCGAGCGGTTTGAAATGGCTGCCAAAGGCGTGGAAGCCGGTAAGTTGTCCGGCGCCGTTGGTAACTACGCCAATATACCGCCCTTCATTCAGCAGTATGTATGCGAGCACCTCGGTATCGAATCGGCCAAGATCGCTACGCAGGTGCTGGGTCGGGATCGCCATGCGTTCTATTTGGCCTCCCTCGCCGTTATTGCCGGTTCGCTGGAGCAGATTGCGCTCGAGATACGCAATATGCAGCGTCAGGAAGTGCGTGAGGTAGAAGAAGCGTTCGGGAAGGGACAGAAGGGTTCGTCTGCGATGCCGCATAAACGCAATCCGATCTCATCGGAGAATATCTGCGGGTGTGCGCGTGTTATGCGCGGATACATGTGTACAGCATTGGAGAACATCGCTCTTTGGCACGAACGCGATATTTCGCATTCTTCGACGGAGCGTATTGTACTGCCAGACGCTACGATCCTGCTTGATTATATGTTGGCGCGATTGATGAATATCCTCGATAATCTGGTTGTCTATCCGGAGAATATGCTGCATAACATCGGCTTGACGCACGGCGCCATCTTTGCGCAACGCGTGATGAATGCCCTTATCGAGAAAGGTCTCGTGCGTGAACAGGCCTACGACCTGGTGCAGCCGGTAGCGATGCGTACGCTTATGGAAGGCGGTCAAATGCAGGAAAACCTCAAGCTTACGCCGGAAGTGACGCAGAAACTATCCGAAAAGGAGATAGACGATTGCTTCACGCTCGACTATTATATGAAAAACGTAGATTATATTTTCAATCAATTAGGAATATGAGAAAGGCAGATATTCTTTTAGGACTCCAGTGGGGCGATGAAGGGAAAGGGAAAATGGTGGACTTCCTGACCCCGAAGTACGACATCATCGCGCGATTCCAGGGCGGTCCAAATGCAGGGCACACCTTGGAGTTCGAAGGACAGAAATATGTGCTGCGCAGCATCCCTTCGGGTATCTTCCAAGGCGGTAAGATCAACCTCATCGGAAACGGTGTGGTGTTGGATCCTGTGTTGTTCCGTAAGGAAGCGGAAGAGTTGGCGCAGAGCGGACACCAACTGCATGACTGCTTGTATATATCCAAGAAAGCGCATTTGATCCTACCGACCCATCGTCTGCTGGATCAGGCCAATGAGGCGGCAAAAGGCAAGGCTAAGATCGGTACGACCGGCAAGGGTATAGGACCGACCTACACCGATAAGATCAGTCGTAACGGTCTGCGGGTAGGGGATATCCTCGATCGTTTTGAAGAGAAATATGCGCTCGCGCACCAGCGTCATATGGAGATGATTTATTCGCTCAACGAAGCGGCTGTTGCCAAAGGCGGTACGCCTGTGTCGCTGGACGGTTTGGAGAGCCTGGAGCAGGAGTGGATGCAGGCTATTGATTATCTGCGTCAGTTCCACCTCATAGACAGCGAACATTTTGTCAACAAAGCCCTTGCACAGGATCAAACGATCCTTTGTGAAGGCGCTCAAGGTTCGCTGCTCGATGTGGACTTCGGTTCGTATCCTTTCGTTACGTCGAGCAATACTATCTGCGCGGGTGCTTGTACGGGACTCGGCATAGCGCCATCCCGCATCGGCGAGGTGTACGGTATTTTCAAAGCCTATTGCACCCGCGTCGGTTCGGGACCGTTCCCGACCGAACTGTTTGATGAGACAGGGAAGAAAATACGCTATATCGGGCATGAGTACGGCGCTGTTACCGGTCGTGAACGTCGCTGCGGATGGATCGATCTGGTGGCGCTTCGTTATACGATCATGCTCAACGGTGTGACCCAATTGCTGATGATGAAATCCGATGTGCTCGATACCTTCCCGGTGATCAAAGCCTGCACGGCTTACCGTATCAACGGCGAGTTGACACGCGATTTTCCGTTCTCCATCGATGAGAATGTAGAGCCCGTTTATGAAGAACTGCCCGGATGGCAGACGGACCTCACACATTGTACCAAACAGGAGGAACTGCCGCAAGCCTTTATCAATTATGTCAATTTCTTAGAGCGCGAACTGAATACGCCGATTAAAATCATTTCTGTCGGCCCGGATCGTGAAGCAACTATATGGAGAGAATGAAAAAAGCAATACTAAGACTCAGTGACGGAACAACCTTTGAGGGATACAGTTTCGGGGCTGATGTGCCGGTGAGCGGAGAAGTGGTGTTTAATACCGCGATGGTGGGTTATCCCGAGTCGCTCACGGACCCCAGTTATGCCGGTCAGTTAATGGCGCTTACCTTCCCGCTGGTAGGTAACTACGGTGTCCCGGAGTTCTCTTTCCGTCCCGACGGCTTGGCTACGTTCATGGAGAGTGACCGCATCTATGCTCGCGCTATCATATGTGCGGAATACAGCGGTGAATATAGCCACTGGAACGGTCGCGAGACCCTCGCTCAGTGGCTCAAAAGAGAAGGTGTGCCGGGCATCACAGGTATCGACACACGTGCTTTGACAATGTTGCTGCGCGAGCACGGCGTGATGATGGGATCCATCGAAATCGAAGGCTGCGCACCTGCTCCCGAAGCGCGTTACGAAGATGTCAATTTCGTAGCAGAAGTGTCCTGCAAAGAGATCATCTGCTATAACGAAGGGCAGGGCAGAAAGAAAGTAATCCTCGTGGACTGCGGCGTAAAACACAACATTATCCGTTGCCTCATCGCCCGCAATCTGGAGGTCATCCGTGTGCCTTGGGATTTCGATTTCAATACCCTCGAATCGGATGGTCTGTTCCTCTCCAACGGGCCGGGTAACCCCGACACCTGTCAGGTGCTCGTCGATCATATCCGCACCTATATGCGGACCCATAAACCGATTGCCGGTATCTGTATGGGTAACCAACTGTTGGGCAAAGCCGCCGGAGCAACGATATACAAACTGCCGTACGGCCACCGCTCGCATAACCAGCCGGTCCGCATGATAGGTACCGACCGCTGCTTCATTACCTCGCAGAACCACGGCTATGCCGTGGATGCCGAGACGCTGGACGCCAATTGGCAACCCCTGTTCGTCAATATGAACGACGGTTCGAATGAAGGCATTCGCCATATCTCCGAACCCTGGTTCTCGGCGCAGTTCCATCCCGAGGCATGCTCCGGACCGGTAGACACGGAATTCCTCTTCGATGATTTCTTAAAGCTACTCAACAAATAGGATCGCTATGAAATTTGAAAACATACATAAAGTACTCGTACTCGGTTCGGGAGCACTCAAGATCGGTGAAGCCGGTGAATTCGACTACTCGGGTTCGCAAGCCCTCAAGGCCCTGCGGGAAGAGGGTATAGAGACCGTTCTGATCAATCCCAATATCGCTACCGTGCAGACTTCGGAAGGCGTGGCAGACCATATCTATTTCCTGCCTGTGACGCCGTATTTCGTGGAGCGGCTCATCGCCAAAGAGCGCCCCGACGGCATCCTCCTTTCCTTCGGCGGACAGACCGCGTTGAACTGCGGTGTCGAGTTATTCCGTGCCGGTGTGTTGGACAAATACAATGTGCAGGTCTTGGGTACCCCGGTAGAGACGATCATCAATACCGAAGACCGGGAATTGTTCGTGCGCCAGCTCGATCAGATAGACGTCAAGACCATCAAGTCGGAGGCCTGCGAGACGGCGGAAGAAGCACGGCGTGCGGCATCCGAACTCGGCTATCCCGTCATCATACGTGCCGCCTACGCCTTAGGCGGACTCGGTTCGGGGTTCTGCGACAACGAGCAGGAACTCAACACTATGGTGGAGAAAGCGTTCTCTTTCTCGCCGCAGGTGCTCGTGGAGAAGTCCCTCAAAGGATGGAAAGAGATCGAGTACGAAGTGGTGCGGGACCGCTATGACAACTGTATCACCGTTTGTAATATGGAGAATTTCGACCCGCTCGGCATCCATACCGGCGAGTCGATCGTCATCGCGCCGTCTCAGACGCTGACCAACTCCGAATACCATAAACTGCGCGCCCTCGCCATCCGTATCATCCGCCATCTCGGCATTGTCGGTGAGTGCAACGTGCAGTATGCTTTTGACCCCGAATCGGAGGACTATCGCGTCATTGAGGTGAACGCTCGTCTCAGCCGTTCGTCGGCGCTGGCATCCAAGGCGACCGGTTACCCCCTGGCCTTCGTGGCTGCCAAACTCGGTCTGGGATACGGCTTGTTTGAACTCACCAATTCAGTCACACAGTCCACGTCGGCATTCTTCGAGCCGGCTCTTGACTATGTCGTTTGTAAGATCCCGCGCTGGGACTTGGGTAAGTTCCGCGGCGTGAACCGTGAGTTGGGCAGTTCGATGAAATCCGTCGGCGAGGTGATGGCCATCGGTCGCACGTTCGAAGATGCGATACAGAAAGGCCTCCGTATGATCGGGCAGGGCATGCACGGCTTTACGGAGAATAAAGACCTGCATGTCGAAGACCTGGATGCGGCGCTCAAAGCACCGACCGACAAGCGTATCTTTGCTATTGCACAGGCGATGTACGAGGGATATAGCGTGGAGCGAATCCATGAGCTGACCAAGATTGACAATTGGTTCTTGCAGCGCCTGGAGCATATCATCCGCCTCGATGCCGAACTCAAGCAGGTAGGCGGCATGAAGCAGTTGTCGCATAACCTCCTGCTGCGGGCGAAACAGTTGGGCTTCTCCGATTTCCAGATCGCACGTGCCGTAGGGCTCGGCCAGTTCATGTCCATGGAGGACGCCGTGCTCAAGATGCGCGCGTACCGTAAACAATTGGGTATCCTGCCGGTAGTCAAGCAGATCGACACCCTCGCCGGTGAGTTCCCTGCACAGACGAACTACCTCTACCTTACCTACAGCGGCACGAAAAACGATGTGCAGTATACAGGCGACCACAAGTCCATCATCGTCCTCGGTTCGGGTGCCTACCGTATCGGCTCTTCCGTCGAGTTCGACTGGTGCGGCGTGCAAGCCCTGCATACCATCCGCAACAACGGTTTCCGGTCTGTCATGATCAATTACAACCCCGAGACCGTTTCTACCGACTACGACGTGTGTGACCGCCTCTATTTCGATGAACTGACCTTCGAACGGGTCATGGATATCATCGAACTGGAGAACCCGCACGGCGTCATCGTCTCCACCGGCGGACAGATCCCCAATAACCTGGCGATGAAGCTCGACAAACAGAACGTGCCTATCCTCGGTACGTCCGCCAAGTCCATCGATAATGCCGAGGACCGCGACAAGTTCTCTGCAATGCTCGACCGTATCGGCGTAGACCAGCCAGAGTGGAGCGCGCTTACATCTATGGAAGATGTAAACAAGTTCATCGAGAAGGTTGGATTCCCTGTACTTGTGCGTCCTTCATACGTTCTTTCGGGTGCGGCAATGAATGTCTGCTCAAATCAGGACGAGTTGGAGCGCTTCTTGAAACTTGCCGCAAACGTGAGCAAAAAGCATCCAGTCGTTATCAGCAAGTTCATGCTTAACACTAAGGAGGTTGAGATGGATGCCGTTGCAAGAAACGGCGAGATTATAGCATACGCAATCAGCGAGCATATTGAGTTTGCCGGCGTTCACTCTGGCGATGCAACAATTCAGTTCCCTGCTCAGAAACTTTATGTCGAGACTGTTCGCCGAATCAAGAAGATTTCTGGTCAGATTGCCAAGGAGTTGAAGATTAGCGGTCCGTTCAACATTCAGTTCCTTGCCCGCGACAACGAGATTAAGGTAATCGAGTGTAACCTTCGTGCTTCAAGAAGTTTCCCATTCGTAAGCAAGGTTTTGAAGATAAATCTCATCGAACTGGCTACAAAGGTAATGCTCGGCTTGCCAGTTGAGAAGCCAAACAAGAGCCTCTTCGACTTCGATTATGTCGGAATCAAGGCGAGCCAGTTCTCATTCAACCGTTTGCAGAAGGCCGACCCTGTTCTTGGTGTAGATATGGCATCAACTGGTGAGGTAGGCTGTCTGGGCGAGGATTCTAACTGCGCTCTTCTGAAGTCAATGCTTTCGGTAGGTATGCGTATTCCTGAGAAGAATATCTTGATCTCTGCCGGAGACTCTAAACAGAAGGCAAGTATGCTCGACAGTGTCAAACTGTTGGTTAAGAACGGCTACAAGATTTTCGCAACAGGCGGAACAAGCCGTTTCCTTTCGGATAATGGCATCGAGAACACTCTTGTTTACTGGCCAAGCGAGGAAGGCAAGCAGCCACAGGCTCTCGATATGCTTCACAACAAGGAAATCGACATGGTTGTAAATGTTCCAAAGAACCTCACGGTAGGCGAAATTGGCAACGGCTACAAACTCCGTCGTGCAGCGGTCGACTTGAATATTCCTCTTATCACAAATCCACGTCTTGCAAGCGCGTTTATCAATGCATTCTGCACAATTAAACTCGACGATCTTGCAATTCGCAGTTGGGAAGAGTACAAGTAAAAAAAACGCTAACATTATAATTATGGGCAGTATCATCTCGATATTGCCCATTTTTTGTCCTTGCGACTGCTGAATATATGCTATATAACATGTTTGTTCTTGATTAAAATCAATAATTTACTAATTTTATGCTAAAAAACATAGTTTTATTTGCATGATTTAGAAAGTTGTCGTATCTTTGCAATGTCAAAAGGAAAGAACAACTGTTCAGAACTTGGAGACAGAAAATAGGTAAAAAAAGGTAAGAAATTGAGTTAAAATTGGGTAAAATGAAGAAGATATTTTTGACAGCGGTAGCTGTATTGGGATTTGCGGCAGCAGGTATGGCAGAGGATAAGGATGCTAACACTGCAAAGATTAAGGTCAACACTGCAAGATTGAGCACATACTTGAATCTTAGCGCATCACAGTATGACACAGTTGACGAGATTAACGCTTACTTCGAGAGTCAGATGGAAGATGCAAATCGCATTGCTGATGACTCAAAGAAAGCCGCAAAGGTTCGTAAAGCCGTAATGGGCAACTGCAAACTGATGAAGGAGAATCTTACAAAGGAGCAGTATGCTAAGTACCTTGAGGTAATCAATGTTACCTTGAACAACAAGGGCTTGAACGGCTATATGAAGTAATTATTTTTGAAGGTTATAGTATTTGTATTAAGGTTATAGTTAGTAATTTGGTGGAGACGCTGTGAAGCATCTCCACTTTTTTGTTTGTACTGAATCTGATTTTCTGAAATCATTTATTTCGAAGATTTTTTTGTAAAACCGCAGAAAAATGAAAATTTTGCATTATATTTGCACAATAACGTAATATAAAATGGGGATTTTCAATATTATGAAAAAAATAGCTTGTTTATTATTGGAGGTGACATTTGTTATGGCTATTATTGGTTGCTTTAGCGTAAAAGAAAAAGAACCAACTCCTAAGAAGGTAAATAAGAATCTTCCAGCCATAAGGGTTGAAGGAAAGTGTTTTATGAATGCCTACGGCGATACCGTCGTGTTTCGTGGTGTGTGCTGTTCCGACCCTGTCAAGTTAATTCGCGATGGAAAGTGGGACGAGCATTATTTTGAGGAGGCTTCGAACTTTGGGGCAAACGTGGTTCGTTTTGCCGTTCATCCCGAGAACATCAACAGCATGGGATGGGATTCGACCTTCGCTGCCATCGACAAAGGCGTTGAGTGGGCAAAGAAGCACAAAATGTATGTCGTTATGGACTGGCATTCAATCGGTAATCTGAAGGACGAGAAGTTCTTCAAGCCAATGTACAAGACAACAAAGGCTGAGACTTTCAAGTTCTGGAAAGAAGTAGCCATAAGATACCGAAGCGAGCCTGCCGTTGCCCTTTACGAACTTTTTAACGAGCCAACGACAAAGGCTGATGTTGATCTTGGTACGTGCCAATGGTACTCGTGGAAAAGTTTGATGGAAGAACTTATCGATACAATCAGAACATATAATCCTGAGGCAATTTGCATGTGTGCCGGCTTCAACTGGGCATACGACCTTACGCAGATTGCGAAGGCTCCGATTGAACGCAAGAATGTGGCATACGTCTGCCATCCTTATCCGATGAAACGTGAGAAGCCTTGGGAGGAAAAGTGGGAGAAGGATTTCGGCTACGTGGCTGACACTTATCCTCTGTTCTGCTCGGAGATTGGTTATTGCCTGAAGGACGAAAAGGGTGCGCACATTCCGGTTATCTCGAACGATGAGTATGGCGTGGCTATAACAAGGTATCTCGAAAAGAAAGGTGCATCGTTTACGGCATGGTGTTTCGACCCTGATTGGGCACCTGTTCTCATTACCGACTGGAACTATACTCCGTCAACGCAGGGCGTGTTCTTCAGAGACTATCTGAAAAGAGTAAACAACAGATAAAGGCGCGAAAATCGGAAAAAGAATATCTGTAACTATTACATTGTTACCGTGGTTACGAGTAGGTGGGTTTGTTGTAACAAACAAGTATGCCATTTGTTACATGCTATTGTTTGAAGAACCCGAAAACCGTAATTTTGTAATCAAAATTTTATAACCTATGTACAAATTTTTAGTTACAGTATTCCTGTTTTTGACGAGTGTGGCATCGATAGCCGCACCGCGTTTCGTTTCTTTCAAATCAGAAAAAAACACGTTTGCGGTTGCCAGCAAGGGCAAGGCTCTGAACATTCTTTTTGACATGAATGATGATGAGGGCGTTGCAATGGCAGCCAATAATCTGTGTGCCGATTTCAAGGCAGTTTCGGGAAACAAATCAAAGATTGTAGATAGTCCCGAAGCACAGTGTATCATTGTCGGCACGCTCAATTCTAAGTTTATCAGCCAGATTGTAAAATCGGGCAAGATAAATGAAAAAAATCTAAAAGGAAAGCGCGAGAAGTATCTCCTTCAGGTTATCGACAAGCCTATACCGGGCGTGAGCAAGGCTCTTGTCATTGCCGGAAGCGACAAGCGAGGCGCAATCTACGGAATCTACGAGTTGTCTCACCAGATGGGCGTTTCGCCTTGGTATTGGTTCATGGATGTTCCGACGAAGCATCGCGATGATGTGTTCATTAAGAAAGGTGTCTATACCGATGGTGAGCCAAAGGTTGAGTATCGCGGAATTTTCATTAACGATGAGTGGCCGGCGTTCGGTAACTGGGCTAACGAGAAATTCGGCGGAATCAACAGTAAGTGCTACGAGCATATCTTCGAACTCGTCCTTCGTCTGAAAGGCAATTTCATGTGGCCTGCGATGTGGGGAAGTGCATTCTTCGACGATGACAAGGAGAACGGCGTTCTTGCAAACAAAATGGGCATCGTTATGGGAACATCGCACCATGAGCCTATGGATTTGGCTCAGCAGGACTGGAAGCGTCGCGGCAGCGGAGCGTGGAACTACGTTAAGAATGCCGAAGGATTGAAGAAGTTCTGGCAGAGCGGCATTGAGCGCAGCAAGAACTGGGAAACAATCGTAACCGTAGGAATGAGAGGCGATGGCGACGAGGCGATGGATGATACAGGCAACATCAAACTGCTGAACCAGATTATCGACGACCAGCGTAGCATCATCGAGAAGGTAACGGGTAAGAAAGCCGAAGAAACTCCGCAGGTGTGGGCATTGTATAAAGAAGTGCAGGATTATTACGACAACGGAATGAAAGTTCCTGATGACATTACGCTGCTTCTATGCGATGACAACTGGGGCAACGTGCGCCGTCTGCCTGCGCTCGACAGCAAGCCACGCAAGGGTGGTTATGGAATGTACTATCATTTCGACTATGTTGGTGCTCCGCGAAATACAAAATGGATTAACACGAACTCTGTTCCGAGAGCGTGGGAACAGTTGAATCTGACTTATAACTATGGAGTTAAGAAACTCTGGATTGTAAATGTTGGTGACCTCAAGCCGATGGAATATCCTATCACTTTCTTTTTGGATATGGCTTGGAATCCCGAGGCTTTCAATGCCGGAAACATTACTGCTCACACAACAAATTTCTGCAAGGAAGTCTTTGGCGAGGAATATGGCGAAGAGGCATCTCGTCTTTACAGAGAATATGCCCAACTTATTCATCGTGTGACTCCCGAACTTCTGAATGCAACGACTTATTCGCTCGAGAATGGCGAATGGGAACTTGTTGCAGGTCAGTTTGCGCAGTTGAAAAACGATGTCGAGGCTCTCGAAAATAAACTTCCTGCCGAATACAAAGATGCTTATTTTCAGTTAATTGGATATTCTGTTAAGGCAATGGCGTCAATCTATAATATGTATTATGCTCAGGCAATGAACCACAAGATGGCTCGCAAGCGCGATTTGAGTGCAAATGCGTGGGCAGATTGCGTAAAGAAGTGCTTCGATTATGATACTGAGTTGAAAAATCAGTATCACAGCATCGCCGGCGGCAAGTGGAATCATCTTATGGACCAGTCGCACATCGGCTACCGATTCTGGAACGAGCCGGGACCATACAACGTAATGCCCGATGTGGTTGTGTTCGGCGGCAAGTATGACGGAAGCATCTGCCTTCCAGAGCCTGTTAAATTCAAGCAAGAGTTGCCGGAAATCTATCGAGGCGGAAAGAAGTCTTTTGTCTTTGCCGAGTCTGACAGTTGCGTGAGCATCGAGGCTGAGCATTATTCGCGCTGCAAGAACGGTTCTGCCAAGTGGACAGTGATTCCTGAGGTTGGCAGAACGTTGAGCGGAATTACGACGATGCCGGTAACGACTCAGCCAAGTAAGATGTGGCTCGAATACGATTTCGAGACCGTTTCAGAGGCTGATGCGTCTGTCGTTATCCGTCTTGCTCCAACGCTGAACTTCAATAATCCCGGACTTCACTATGCCATAAGCATCGACGGCGGCGAGGAGAAGGAACTGAACATCAATGGCGACTACAAC
>JAEEGI010026638.1_pt1 | contig 11122 bp, 8 predicted proteins | sample 8958751 | NCBI WGS metagenome assembly JAEEGI01 (sample SAMN16246545, study PRJNA631951) | gut metagenome | biome: gut microbiome; feature: rumen; material: KS-attached | host: Bos | place: Iran: Karaj | collected 2018-10 | reverse complement strand
CGCCGAAGCCCCCGGCACAAACTGTGCCGGGGGCTTTGTCATGCGGAAACAGGGCGCTTACGAGCTGCGCTCGACCGCCGCGACGGGGAAGAACAGCCGGACGAAAAACGTGCCGTCCGCGGTGCTGACCTCCATCCGTCCGCCGCTGCGCGCGGCGATCTGCCGGACCGAGTTGAGACCGACGCCGTGGCTCTCCGCGTTTGCCCGGCGCAGGATCCGGTTGGCGACCTGGACCTCAACGTCGTCCGTCTGCAGCGTGACGGTCACGGTCACGGGCGCCGCGGGGTCGGCGTATTTTTTGATGTTGGAGAAGAGATTGTCGAACATCCGCTGCAGGTCGAGCGCGGGTACGGCGAGGATGACGCCCTTCGCATTCTCCGGCGTCTCCGCATCGAAGCCCGCGGCGCGCAGGTCGCCGCAGAACTCGGAGAGCAGGACCAAGAGCCGCATGGTCCCGGCGCTCGGTCCGATTTGGAAATGCCGGAACATCCGGTCGGACATGTCCTTCATCTGGATCGCCCGATCCAGCGCGCTCGACAGGTAGTGCTTTATGTCCTCCGGCTCGTGGACGCGGCCCTGGTCCAGCAGCTCCAGATAGCCGATCATCTTGGTCAGCGGCGTCCGCAGGTCGTGGGACAGGGAGGTGATCAGCCGGCTGTTCTCCAGGACAGTCTCGTTCTCGCGCGTCATCTGGTCGAGGACCGACTGCCGCATCTCCTCGATGCCGCGTCCGAGCTGCGCCAGCTCGTCCTGACCGGGCGCGGCGATGTGATAGTTGAGATCGCCGCCCGCGAGGATCTCCATCTGGCTGCTCAGGTCCGTGATGCGCCGGATGATATGGAAGCCGTAGGGGAGCAGGATCAGAAAGAAGCAGATCACCGCGGCGGCGAGGGAGATGTAGCGCCCTGCCGCGGTGCTGCGGCCGGACGGGCAGGCGAAGGCGTAGACGACGCCGTCCGCGCACTGCACGGGACGACCCGTCTGCGGCAAGGCGCCCGGCAGCTCCTCCGGCAGGGAGAGGTCCGGCGTCTCGGCGAGGACGAGGGACACGGCGCTGCGGCGGTCCGCCCAGCTCCGGTCCCGGAGGGCGGCGTCCGCGGTCAGGTCGTTTTCCGTCACGTAGCGCTGAAGGCGCTCGACCGCGGCGTCCGCCCGTCCGGACCAGTAGCTCTCGAAGCGCTCGCCGGAGATGATCCGGGGGATCACAAGATCGGACAGGAGCAGGAACACGGCGAACGCGGCGAGGAGCGCCGCCGCCGCGACCATGGCCACCTTCAGGCGCAGCCGAGAGCGAATCCACAGCTTACTCAATGCGATATCCCTTTCCCCAGACCGTTTTCAGCAGCGTCGGCGCCTGCGGATCGTCCTCGATCTTCTCCCGCAGGTGGCGGATATGTACCATCACGGTGTTGTTCGAGGAGTAGTGGAACGGCTCCCCCCAGACGCCCTCGTAGAGCATCTGTGCGGAGAAGGTCTTCCCCCGCGACGCCAGCAGCATCTTCAGGATCTGGTATTCCTTGTCGGTCAGCGTCAGCCTCCGCCCGTTCTTCTGCACGTCGTTGCTGTCCTGGCGCAGGACGAGCCCGCCCCACTCCAGCGTCGCCTTCTCCTCGTGGGCGCTGCGCCCGCGGTAGGTGTGGTAACGCCGCAGCAGGCCCTTGACCCGCGCGAGCAGCTCCCCGGTAGAGAACGGCTTGGCGAGGTAATCGTCCGCGCCGGTGGAGAAGCCGAGCGTCAGGTCGGCCTCCTGGTTCTTTGCCGTGAGGAACAGGATCGGCACGTTGCTGCGCTCCCGCATCTTCCTGCAGACCTCGTACCCGGACAGGCCGGGCATCATGACGTCCAGGATGACGAGGTCGGTCTTCTCGGAGAAAACGGCGAGCGCCTCGGCGCCGTCGGCGGCCTCCGCAGCCGCGAACCCCTCGCTTTCCAGCAGCACGCGCAGGATCTCACGGATCTCGGGATCGTCGTCCACGATCAGGATCCTCGCCGCATCTTTCACGTCTCTCGCCTCCCCTTTTTGGGTCTCTCTCAGTTTGCCGCGCGGTCCAGCGGGATGTCGCCGAGGTTCCGGCACTCGCGCGTGCGGATGCCGAAGAAGCAGCGGCGCTCAAAGCCCGGCGCCTCGATCACGAGGTCATAGAGGCCGACGGCGAGATCGTTGAACCAGAAGTCGCCGTACTCGTCGCTGCGCGTCTCCCAGACCTTGCCGCCGCAGTTGAGGCGGCAGCGCGCACCGATCACGACCTCCTTCTCGACGGGGTCGTAGAGCGTACCGGCGATGAACTGGCCCGGGATGCTGCGGTAGTAGACGCGCGGGGCGCAGCCCGTCTCCGGCTTCAGGACCGAGGCTCCCTCGATGAGATCGCGCAGCTCCTCCTCCTCGCCGAAGCGCATCGCGCCCGTCGGGCATGCCTCCACACAGCGGGGAAGCTGCGCGCCGTGGTCGAGCAGGTGGGCACAGCCCGTGCACTTCTGCGCGATGTTCAGCGACGGGTTGTAGTAGATCGCGCCGTAGGGGCAGGCCTCCATACATTTCTTGCAGCCGGTGCACTTCTCCGGGGAGAGCTCCACCAGACCGTCCGGGCGGCGGGTGATCGCGCCGGCGGGGCAGACCTCCATGCACTTCGCGCTCCGGCAGTGGTTGCAGAGGTTCGGGATATAGTGGATGCGCACCTTGGGGATCGTGCCCTGCGGGTGGTCGTCCACGCGGCACCAAAACTGGCCGATCTCCGGCTGCGGCTTCGCATAGGGGCTCCAGTCGTTGCCGGCGTGCTCGTCCTTGCACGCGAGCTGGCAGTTATAACAGCCGGAGCAGCGCGCGACGTCGATATAGAATACTTTTCCCATATTCGTCCTCCCTCAGTTCGCCTCGTCCGGGTCTTCCAGCCAGCCGGCGAGACAGACGCCCGCTGCGGGGTCGATCTTCCGGGCGAAGGCCTCGGGGTAATCGCGCTTCCAGCGCGCCATCTCCTCGTCCGTGACCTTCTGCACGTCGGCGAGGAAGCCGGACACCGCCATGCCGGTCGCTTTTTTCGACGTGGTGGCGGTCGGCGTGATCGTGTTGATATCGCCGCCGCGGTCCAGCCAGCCGGGGATGATCGGGTCGAGGCGCGCACCGTGGTCCACGTAGCACACGCCGGGCATCAGCCGCTCCGTGACGTAGGCGCCGCAGAGCACGACGCCGCGCTCGTTGAAGACCTTGACGATATCGCCGTGGCGGATGCCGCGTTCCGCCGCCGTGGACGGGTGGAGCCAGACCGGCTCGTACTGATAGCCGTCGCTCCCGCGGATCTTCATCGTCTCGACCTCGCGGTTCCAGATGATGTCGTCGCACTGCGCGTGCATCCGCCAGCGGCCGTGGTTCGACATGCACAGCAGCGGGTATTTCTCCGCCCGGGGGCTCGAGAGGCGCTCGCTGTGGCTCTCGCCGTTCTCGATCCAGTGAGCGACCGGCGGGCGCTCCGGATCGTCCGGCGCATGCCGCGCCAGCTCGGTGGAGCAGTATTCCAGCTTGCCGGTCGGCGTCGTCAGCGGGTGATGCTCCGGGTCGCGGTAGAAGTCATAGAGTCCGGCGGGCAGCTTGTCCAGCTCCTCCTGCGTCTTGCAGGGGACGACGAAGATGCGCTTTTTCCGGAACTCCTCCCAGGTCATGTAGTCCTCGCAGCCCGTCGCCTTGTAGAAGAAGCGGACGCGGGTCTGCTCGTCCATGTGGTCGGTGTAGGCGTCGTAGTATTCCGGGCCGAGCTTCTCCGCCACCTTTGCGCACACATCGAAATCCGAGAGGGATTCGCCGACCGGCGGGCAGCAGGGGTGCTCCAGATAGACCGAGGTGAAGCCGCCGCTGGACATGTCGTTGCCGATGTCGTGCATCTCGTGCTTCGTCACGACGGGGAAGATGATGTCCGCGAAATAGCAGTCGTTCTCCAGCCAGGGGTGCTGGGCGACGATGCACTCGATCGAGGGGTCCTGATAGGCCTTCGCCGTCAGGTTGCCGTCGTTCCAGCAGGTCACCTGGCAGGGCGCGTCGGTCCAGATCATGTGGACGCGGCTCATGCCCTTGCGCGGGTAACGGATGTGCTCGAGCTGGTACTGCTGCGTCGGATGGCGGTAGTTGTTCGCGTCCGGCTGCTGCGAGGAGGAGAAGACCTGCAGCCCGTACCACTCCGCATGGCCCTCCAGGATCGCCCGGTGGATCAGCGTGCGGGGGATGAACTGCTTCGGGGCGGGAAGCTGGCGGAAGAGCGGGATGAGCTCCGGCGCGCGCTCCCGCTGCGCCGGGGTGAGGACGTAACGGTCCATGTTGATCTTCGGGTCCACGTCGCCGTCCACGGGGCGCAGTGGGTCCGCGATCTGCGTGATGCGCGGGACGAACTGGCCCTGGAAGGGGACGGGATAGTCGCGGTTCCAGAGGTTCCACTCCAGCATCTTTGCCTGGTGTACGCCGGGCTTGCCGACGGCGCGCATCCCGAGCAGCATGATCTCCAGCCGCGCGGGCTCCGTCGCGTACGGCCCGCGGATGTAGGGCCCGCCGTTGCCGTGGATGACGCTCGTGACCTTTTTCGCCCAGTCGCGCGCGAGCGCCTTGATCGTCCACTCCTTCACGCCGCACTTCTCGCTCGCCCAGGCGGGCGTCTTGGGCACGCCGTCCTCGCGGCCGAGCACATAGTCCTCAAACTTGTCGAAGCCGTAGGCGTGGGTGGCGATATAGTCCTTCTCGTAGAGGTCCTCCGTGATCCAGACGTAGGCGATCGCGAGCTGCAGCGCCGCGTCCGTGTTCGGGAGGATGGGGATCCACTTGTCGGCGTGGACCGCTGCGCCGTAGTTCAGGTCCGGGCAGATGTAGACGCTCTTCAGCCCGATCTCGCGGAACCAGTAGCAGAGGTTCCCCGGCATGCACAGTCCGAAGCCGTAGGGCGTCGTCTCCGGGTCGCAGCCCCAGAAGAGCAGCAGCTCGGTGTGCTTCGCGATATCGGGGAAGAGGTTCGCCTGCGGCGCCATCTGTCCGACGGGCTCGCAGCCCCAGACGTACTTTGCGCCCCAGAACCAGCCCTCCCAGGAGTCCGGGTTGCGCATCTGCAGCGTGTAGCCGCCCATGAGCGAGAGCAGGCGGCTCGGGCAGCCGTGCGCGGGCGCGACGTTCTTGCCCTCGCCGTGCATGTCCGCCTGGCAGAGCACGGCCTCCGGCCCGTAGGTCTCCTTCTGGCGCTTCAGCTCCTTCGCGACGATCTCCGCCGCCTCGTCCCAGGAGATGCGGACGTATTTGCTCCTGCCGCGCGTCTCCGGGTGGCGCTCGCCGTCCGGGTCCCAGTCGACGCGCTTGAGCGGGTATTTCACGCGGTTCGGCGAGTAGACGCGGGACTTGTAGCCGAGGCCGAAGGGCGTGATCGTGACGTGGTCCGGCGCGCGGAACACCTTGCCGTGGGCCTCCATCTTCCAGGGGTTGCAGTTTTTCTCCGTGTATTCCTTGTCGTAATAATACGGACGGATCCTCGTGATCCTGCCGTCGTTGGAGTCGACAACGCAGGGGGCACCGCTCTCCGGGCCGGTCAGGCTGGTGCTGACGATGTTCCGGTCGTCCGGGGTGAATTTGTTTTGCGCCAAATCAACGCGCCTCCTTCGAACTGATGCTGACAGGGTCTGCCATTATTTATACTATTATACACTATCGTTTTGCATTTTTCCAGTAGAATTATCGATCGCGCCGTCCCCGCGGCGCGCGGCGGAGGCGAAACGCGCGATCCGCCCCGTATTTTCGCGAAAAAAAGCGACGGGAGACCGGAACTGCGCCGATCTCCCATCATTTTTTATGCTGCCGGCTCCGCCGCGGTCACGCCTTCCGGTCCAGCACGCGGTAGACGTAGTCCATGTCCAGCCCCGCGCGGACCGCGTCGGCGAGCTTGTCGTACTGCCCCTCGCGGTAGCCGGCGAGGTCGAAGGTGTCCAGCGCGCTCTCGTCGATGCCGCGCATGCGGCAGACCGCCTTCAGCACCGCGTCCGCGACGCCCGGCGCGTCGAACACGCCGTGGATGTAGCTGCCGTAGACGCTGCCGCTGCCGGCGAGCGGCGGCATTTTCTCCTCGCTGCGGCCCATGTGGATCTCATAGCCCTCGTAGCGCAGGCCGTTGAGCGCCGCGAGCGGGCCGGAGACGCCGGAGAAGGCGCCGCTCGTCTGCGTCTGGACTTTCGCCCCGCGGAAGATCGTCTCCATGTCCAGCAGGCCGAGGCCCGCGATCTCCGTGACGCCGCTCGCCTCCACCTGCTCCGGGTCCGCGACGGAGCGCCCGAGCATCTGGTAGCCGCCGCAGACGCCGAAGATGAGCGTACCGGCCGCGGCCGCCTTCTGCACGGCGGCCTCCAGACCGCTCTGCCGCAGCCACATGAGGTCCGCGATCGTGCTCTTCGTGCCGGGCAGGATGATCATGTCCGGCACGCCGAGGTCGGCGACGCGGTCGATATAGCGCAGCGAGACGTTCCCGTAGTGCTCGAAGGGGCTGAAATCCGTGAAGTTGGAGATGCGCGGCAGGCGGATGACCGCGACGTCCACCGCCTTGCGCGCCCCGCCGCGCGAAAAGCGCTCGCTGAGCGAGTCCTCGTCGTCGATGTCCAGCCGCGTATAGGGCACGACGCCGACGACCGGCACGCCGCACAGCTGCTCGAGGGTCCGGAGGCCCGGTTCCAGGATCGCGCGGTCGCCGCGGAACTTGTTGACGATTGTGCCCTTGATGCGCGCCCGCTCCTCCGGCTCCAGCAGGGCGATCGTGCCGTAGAGCTGCGCGAAGACGCCGCCGCGGTCGATGTCGCCGACGAGCAGGACCGGCGCGTCGGCCAGCTTTGCCATGCCCATGTTGACGATGTCCTCTTCCTTGAGCTTGATCTCCGCGGGGCTGCCGGCGCCCTCGATGACGATGATGTCGTACTCGGCGGCGAGGGAGTTGTAGGCCTCCATCACCGCGGGGACGAACTCGCGCTTGCGCTTGTAGTACTCCATCGCGCGCATATTCCCCTGCACCTGGCCGTTCACGATCACCTGGCTGCCGACGTCGGTGGTCGGCTTGAGGAGGATCGGGTTCATGCGCACGTCCGGCGCGATGCCCGCGGCCTCCGCCTGCACCACCTGGGCGCGGCCCATCTCGCCGCCGTCCGCCGTGATGAAGGAGTTCAGCGCCATGTTCTGGCTCTTGAAGGGCGCGACCGTGTGGCCGTCCTGCCGGAAGATGCGGCACAGCCCCGCCGTCAGCAGGGACTTGCCGGCGTTCGACATCGTGCCCTGGATCATCAGTACCTTTGCCATCTCACTGCCTCCTTCCGCGCTCGTCCCTGACAAGGATCGTCGTAAAATACCCCGCGGATTCGTCGATGGACGCCGTGTCCGGGAAGACGCGCTGACTCTCCATGCCGCAGTTCGTGACCGCGGCGGCGCGGCAGACGCCCTGCGCCTCCAGCTCCAGCAGCCGCCGCTTTACCGCGGCGAGCTCGCCGGCGCTCTTCATCAGCACCTTCGTCCCGGCCAGCTCCGTCAGATGGTCGAGCGGGTAGCTCGCCGGCAGGATGTGGATCGCCTCGCTGCGCTCGCCGAGCGGCTCGTTCAGCGCCGCCGCGACCGCGCAGACCGACGGCACGCCGCTCACCAGAACGGCCTCAAAGCCTAGCGCGCGTACCTTGCGGTGGATCACCATGTAGGTGCCGTAGAGCGTCGGGTCGCCGAGGTTCAGAAAGGCGACGTCGCGCCCCGCGCGCAGCTCCGCCGCGAGGCGTCCGCAGCCCTCGTCGTAGGCCGCGTCGAGCTTCTCCGCGTCCTTGGTCATCGGAACGTGGACCGCGACGACCGGCTTGTCCGCGATCTCCGGGACCGCCTGCACCGCGATGCGGAAGGCGGTGCTCGACGCCGCGCTCTTCGACGGGACGCCGATCACGGGGCACGCCCGCAGCAGCCGCGCAGCCTTCAGCGTCAGGAGCTCCGGATCGCCCGGGCCGACGCCGACGCCATACAGGATACCCGCCATGTCATTTCTCCTTCCGCCCGAGGCAGCGCCGGAGCGCTGCGGCGAGCTCGTCATTTTCTTCGGGCAGCCGCACCGCGACGCGGTACCAGCCCTCACCGAGACCGTGGTAGTTCGCGCAGCTGCGGATGGCGATGCCCTCCGCCTTCATCGCCGCGTCCAGCCCCGCGGGGCCGGAGAACAGGAGGTAGTTCGCGTCCGAGGGGCAGACGGCGAGGCCGAGCGCCGCGAGCGCGGCGGCGAGCCGCGGGCGCTCCGTCTCGATCGTGCGCTTCGCCTTCTCCAGGAACGCGGTCTCCCGCAGCGCGGCGACGCCCGCCGCCTGCGCCGGGACCGAGACGTTCCAGGGCTGCACGTCGTCGCCCATGCGGTGGAGCAGCGCGGCGTCGGCGCTCAGGCAGTAGCCGAGGCGCAGGCCGGCCATGCCGTAGCTCTTCGTAAAAGCCTTCAGCAGGAAGAGCCCCGGGAAGTCCGCGAGGCGCGGCCGGAGGCTCCGCCCCCGCTCCGTGAGATCCAGGAAGCACTCGTCGAGGAAGAGGCGGATGCCCTCCCTTTTGCAGAGCGCGCAGATCTCCGCCAGCAGCGCCGGGTCGATCAGCCGCCCGGTCGGGTTGTTCGGGTTGCAGAGGAAGACCGCCTCCGGCCGCTCCGCCGCGAGGAAGTCCAGGAACCCGCCGCCGAGGCGGAAGCCGTCGTCCGGAGAGAGCGCATAGCGCGCCATCTCCCCGCCCGCGCGGGAGAGGCCGAGGGAATACTCCGAGAACGTCGGCGCGAGCTCGACGGCCCGCTTCGGGCGCAGAGCGGCGCAGTAAGAGTAGATCAGCTCCGCCGCGCCGGCCCCGCAGAGGATGTACTCCGCCGGCACGTCCTCCGCCGCGGCGATCGCCGAGACGAGCGCGCGGCAGTAGGGGTCCGGGTACTCCCGCAGCCGCGGGAGAGAGCCGCGCACCGCCTCCAGCACGCCGGGCGGCGTGCCGTGGGGGTTCGTGTTCGCGGAGAAGTCGAGCCGGATCGGACGCTCATACACGTCCCCCCCGTGGGGGTTTTTTGTCTGATACAGCATGGTATCGCTCCTAAAGGAAGATCAGCGCCCGCGCGCCGGCGAGCAGGATGAGCGCCAGCACCGCCGTCACGGTCATGAGGCGGCAGGCGCGGGGGATGTCGGAGAGCTCCGCGGGGCGCAGCGCGTCGCCGATGTACTCCTTCCGGTGCAGCACGCCGTGGTACCAGGCGTCGCCGGCGAGCCGGATCCCGAGCAGACCCGCGCAGACGGACTCGGTCTGCGCCGAGTTCGGGGAGGCGTGCTTGTAGCGGTCGCGGCGGAAGATCCGCCAGCCGTTTTTCACATTCAGCCCCGAGAGCGCCCCGGCCAGGAGCATCAGCAGCGCGGAGAGACGGGCGGGGATCAGGTTCATGAGGTCGTCCATCTTCGCCGGGACGAGGCCGATGTTCTTGTAGGGCGGCTCCACGTAGCCGAGCATGGAGTCCATCGTGTTGACCGCCTTGTAAAACATGCCGAGCGGCGCGCCGCCGATCGCCATGAACAGCAGCGGCGCGACGATGCAGTCCGAGGTGTTCTCCGCGACGGTCTCGATCGCGGCGCGGGCGACGCCGGGGGCGTCGAGACGCTCCGTGTCGCGCCCGACGATCATGCTGACGGCGTAGCGCGCGTCCTCGAGCGTCCCGCCGCGCAGCGCGTCATGGACCTTCATCGCCTCGACGCGCAGGGACTTCACCGCGAGGATCTGCCAGCACATGACGCTCTGGACCGCGAAAAACAGCCAGGGCGAGACCTTCCGGCAGCCCCAGAGGATCAGCGCGGGAACGGCCGCGGAGATCAGCACGACGAGCAGCCAGAGGACCGCGCCCGCGGCGATCTCGCCCGCCTTCGTCTTCGGCAGAAGGCGGCGCAGCAGCTTTTCCAGCGCGGCGATCAGCCTGCCGATGCCGACGACCGGATGCGGGATGCCGTGCGGGTCGCCGACGATCAGATCGATGATGAAGCCGGCGGCGATGGAGGCGCAGGTCCACATCAGCCGTCCCCTCCCGCACGCTGCATCGTGAAGATCTGGATCGGGTTCTGGCCGATCATGAGCTGGTAAGGCCCGGCCTTGCGGCTGCGGGCGACAGAGAGCGTCACGACCTCGCGCTCGGTGAAGTCGAACTCCTGCATGAGTCCGGTCAGCTCCGCGGCGGACTCCAGCGCGATGGCCGTCGCCACGATGCGGACCGACGGGTTCTTCTCCAGCGCCAGTGCGATGATCTCGCGCGCACGCCCGGTGGTGCCGCCGAGGAAGACGTGGGTCGGCGCAGGCAGGTCGCGGCAGGCCTCCGGCGCGAGGCCGGGGACGACGTACAGGTTGTTCAGCGCGAAGCGCGCGCAGTTTTCCTTCAGCAGCTCGACCGCCTCGTCCTTGCGCTCGACGGCCCAGACCTCGCCGCGCGCGGCGGCGAGCGCCATCTCGACGGAGACCGAGCCGGTGCCGGCGCCGACGTCCCAGCAGACCGCGCCGCGCGAAAGGCGCAGCTTGGCAAGACACACCGCGCGCACCTCACTCTTCGTCATCGGCACGGTCTCGCCGCGCCGGAACGCCTCGTCCGGAAGGCCGGGCGTGACGACGGAACGGTCCGCGGCGTCGTTCTCGATCAGCGCGACGGAAAGAGGCGCGAAGGCGCTGTTCTGCAGCTCCGCCGCCGTGCCGGCCGTGATGCGCTCGTCCGGATAGCTGAGCCGCTCGCCGACGCTGACGCGCACCGCGCCGAGCCCGGCCGACGCGAGGTCGGCGCAGAGCTTCCGCATCCCGTCCGTCCCGCCCACCAGCGCGAAGACGCGCCGGTTCGCGCGGACGTCGGAGACGATGTTGTGCTCCCGACCGTGCAGCGAGACGGGGACCGCGTCCTCATAGCTCTTCCCGAGCCTGGCGCAGAGCGTCACGAGCGAGCTGAGGCCCGGGACGACGCGCGTCTCGCAGTCGGCCAGCAGCGGGAGCAGCTTTTTGGTCCCGCTGAAAAAGCCGACGTCGCCGCTCATGAGCACGGCGATCCGCTGCGCCTCCGGGTGCGCGGCGATGGCCGCCGCGATCTTCTCCGGGGCGATGGCGTCCTCGGTCGCCTGGCCG
>JAEEGI010026637.1_pt1 | contig 11123 bp, 3 predicted proteins | sample 8958751 | NCBI WGS metagenome assembly JAEEGI01 (sample SAMN16246545, study PRJNA631951) | gut metagenome | biome: gut microbiome; feature: rumen; material: KS-attached | host: Bos | place: Iran: Karaj | collected 2018-10 | reverse complement strand
GTAATAATATTGATGAAGAAATCAATACAGATATTAATTCTGAAGAGAATGTAAATGAGAATAATAATTATATAAAAAGGAATTGGTCAGATAATTTTGAAGAATATGAAAAAAATGATGAAAATGAAAAAGAGGAAAATAATAATGTTGAAGATGAAAATAAAGAAAATATAGACATTGAAAATAATGAAAATTTTGAAGAAGAGAAAAAGGATTATCAAGAAATAGAAGAAAATTATATAAATTATGAAGAAAAGATATTTGAAGAAGAAAAAAAAAATGAGGAAAATATAAAAAAAATAAATGAAAAACATGAAATAAAAAAAGTAGATGAAAACAAAAATTATTTAAAAATTGTTTTAATGCCAAAAATAAAAGATGAATATATTAAAATTGAAGAAGAATATGATGAAAATATAATTTTTTTTCATACAAAAAGAATTTATGAACGTTTAGATTTTTTTAATAATTTAGTTTCATATGAAAACTATAATTTACCTTATTTATCAGATACAATTTTTCTTTTTGAAAAAAATTCAACAATTACAGAAGATAAAGCAATGATAACTCAAACTAATTTATCTAAAGAAGAATTAATTGAAATTATTAAAAAAAGAATTTCAGGTTTTAATAAAGAAATTAAAGTCCCAAATAAAAGATATGTTGAATATTTTATTAGGAATTTACCTGTTTATGTTAAAATATTAGATGATGAAGATATAAAGAATTTATTTCAAGATTTAAATGAAAATATAAATTCTTTAGAAACTAAATTTATTTTAATTCTTTTAGAAAAATTAGAAGAAATTGTAAAATATTTTAATATTGAAAAAAAAATAGAAATTTTAAAAGATGATGTTACAAATTTAATTTTTACTCATCTTTTTAAAAGTTCATTTTTAGAAAATTCAATAATAAAAGATAAATTATATAATTTAGTAATTTATCTATGTATTAATACTCATGAAGATACAATATCTTTAAATATCTTAAATAATATTGTGAAAAATACAAATTCAGATGGTTTAATATCTACAATAAGAGGAGAAAATTTTATGTTAGTAGGAAAATTAATTATTCTTCTTTTGGAAAGTGAAATGAATAATAAAGAAGAATTTTGTATTAAATTTATTTTGCCTTTAATTAAAGTATTATATATTGATAAAAATCCTAAAATAAGAGAATCAGTAGGAATTATTTTACCTGAATTATCAAATTATATAAATATAAATACTCATATTAATGAATTAAGAACTTTATTTTCTCTTTTATCAGTTGATGAAAATCCTGAAGTAAGATTACAATCAGTTAAAATTTTACCAAAAATTATGAAAGATAATTTAGAAAAAAGTAATTTTTCTGAAGAAAATACTTTTTACATTGATATTTATTCAAAATTAATTTTTGATAATGATAAAAAAGTAAGACATTCTGCTTTTCAAATTTTAGGAGATGTTATTTATTTATTTAATATGGATGATATAGATAAAAAAGCTAAAAAATTAATTGATTTTTTTAAAAATAATATTGATCAATTTTATTTTTATAAAGATATATCATATTCAAATGTTAATGAAGATATAATTTATTATGCAACATTAATTTTACCTACTTTAATTTATAGATTAGGAGAAAAAAATTTTGACTCAGGTTTTAATTTAAAAGAAGTATTAATTAAATTATGTAATTATAATAAAGAAATAGTTCAAAGAAGTTTATTATTTAAATTTAAAGAAATTTATCAACTCTTATCAAAAGATTCAAACAGAAAAGAAATGATTGAACTTTATCAAAAAAAATTTATTTATTCAAAATTTGAATCAATTCAAACTCAAGCAATTTTAGAATTTAAAAATATATTAAAAATATCAGGACAAGAAACAAGAAAAAAATTTATAAAATTTATAGGAAGTTACCTTTATATTGATGTTGAAAGTAGAGATGAAATTCCATATGATTCAGAAAATAAACTTATATTTACTTCTTATAGACAAAAAATAGAATGTTTAAATAATTTAACCGATTTTTTTGATGCTTATGATGATGAAACAATAATAAGAAAAATTATACCAGTTATAATCTTATTTTGTTGTGATAATGTTGATTTAGTTAGAAAAGAATCTGCAAATACTTTAGGAACAATTATATTATATTTAAATGAAAAAAAAGTTGCTCTTTCTGAAATTCAAATTATTTTAAAAGCTTTTTGCTTTAGTGAAACTTATAAATTAAGAAATCAATTTATTAATTTATGTTATATTGTTTTAAAATCAAAAAAAATTTTTGAAATTTTTGTTTTTGATTTATTATTAAATTTAGCTCAAGATAAAATTATTGATGTAATTATTAAATTTAGAATATTGATTTTAGATATTATTAATATGAAAGATTGTGATTTGAATTATTTATTAAAAGAAGAAAAGTTTCAAATTTTAATAGAATTAGTTAATCAAAATGAAATTAATAAATATGAAAAAATAAAGCATGGAGAAATCTCAAATGAAGAAATTGAAAAATATAAAAATGAAAAGAAATATATTAAACCTGATAACAGTGATATGAGATCTTTAAAAGAATTATTTAATATAGACTTATGTGTATAAATTAATACATTAATATTAATTTAAAATTAGATGATATTTTAATATTTTTTATTTTTATATACATAAGTAAAAAAATTGAAAATATTTATTAATAATATTTATTCTTTTGATTATTAGAAAAATTATTTTCTTTTTTATTTCCATTAGAATAATAATTACCATAAATTTTAAATAATTGTGGTAATTGAATATTATTACTATTATTACTATAATTACTTCTTTTATGTTTATGAGGATTATGATAAGCTCCATAAAAATTTTTTTTGTTAAAATTCAAATTATAATTATTATTATTATTATTAATTTGATTTTTATCCATTCCTCCAAAATATAACATTGATAATTTTTGAATTTGATTTTCATATTTTTTAATATTTTTATTTTTTTGAGTTAAAATATTATTTTCTTCATTTTCTTCTTTAATAGTATTATTATTTATTGCTTTAATATTAGAAATTTTTTCTTTTTTGAAATTAGTATTAATTCCATAATTATATTTATCATTAATACTTTGACCAAAATAAGTTTTATATCCTGCTAAATGTCCATTTGGAAGAATTGAAACAAAGTTAGGATTTATATTTCCTAATTGACTATTTTCATTATAATAATGATTTAATAATGCAAAATTTACTTGTGTATTACTTTTATTTCCTATTTTAGATAATTTAGTTTTCCCATTTTTTATACTTGGAAATTCACTTTGTTTAGTTTTTAAATTTACATCTGGTGAATGACTTTTGAAATTTTTATGTATAGGTATATTTATTTCATTAGATGGAAAATTTATCATTTGATTATTATTTCTTTGAGTATTTGGAAATAAACTATTTATTATATCATTATTCTTATTTTTTAAAGGAGGTATTTCTTTTTTTATTTCTTCTACTTTAGTATTATTATTATTATATGTATTATAATTTATAATATTAATATTTGTTGTATTATTTACTATTTTTTCAATTGGTTTCTTTTCTATTATATTTTCTTTTTCATTATTTTTTACTGTTTCATTTTCATTTTTATATTCTGTTTCCTTTTTAATTTCTATTTCTTTTTCTTTTTCATTTTCTTTAATTTTTGGAGTTTCATTTTTAATTTCTTTGACTATATTATTTGTAGAATCTTTTTCTTTTATTATATCATTATTACATTCAATTTCTTTTAAACTCTCCTCTTCTTTTTCATTTTTCTTAATTAAATTCTGAATATCCTCATTATCCTTTTTTTCATTCTTACTATTATTTTTATTAAAAAAACTATCTTCTCCTTTATAATTAATAATATCATCATTTTCATCATCATAATTTCTTTTAAAGTCTTCATCAAAAGTATCATTACTCAAACTATCAAAATACTTATCTAAAAAAACATTATCCCCAGACAATCTTTTTTTAGGATCTAACTCCAATAATTTTTTCATAAAATCAATATCAATTTTATCTAATTTCCCCAAATATCTATTTTCAAGATCTTCACATTTACTAACAAATAATAATTCTTTTCCATTATAAATAGGATTTTCATAAAACATATTAATTAAATCTTCAGGTAAATTACCAAGAACTTTAATAATACAATCTAATTGATCAATTTCATTTTCTCCTGGAAAAAGAGGATTTCCATCAGCTAATTCACCCATAATACAACCAATAGCCCAATAATCAACTTCAGGACCATAAATACCTGAACTTAAAAGTAATTCAGGTGCTCTGTACCATCTTGTTGCTACATAATCTGTCATTGCATCTATATTATTATTATCTTCATTTAATATTATTTTTCTTGCAAAACCAAAATCACATAATTTTAACTTCATTTCATTATCTATTAATAAATTTTCAGGCTTTATATCTCTGTGAATTATATTATTGTTATGAAGATATGATGTTGCTTTACATAATTGATATATTATTGTCTTTATTAATTGAGGATCTAAACCATTTGGTGTTTCTTGAAGAAGTTCTAATAAATTTTTTTCAACGTATTCAAATACTAAAAATAAATTTCCTTTATGTGTGAATGCTTCTTTGAATTCTACTATATTTTCATGTTTTAACATTTTTAACATATTTAATTCTCTTTTCATTGTTTTTTGTACTATTTCATCTTCTGTTTCTTTAAATTTTTTTATTGCTACAAATTCATTTGTTAATTTATTTCTACATTTATATACTATTCCATAAGCTCCTTCACCTACAATTCCTAGTACCTCATATTTTTTTTGCATTTTTACTTTAATAATAAATATAAATAACTAATTATATTATTTGAATATTTTAATAAAATTAAATTTAATTTTAATTTTTTGAAGAATAACAAATTATAAAAAATATAAAAAATGTGTAAATCATTAGATAAAAGACAAATAACAAATTGTGGTATTTTTTGGAGTATATTTTTTGGTTGTATTGGAATATCATCTTTAGTACTTTCAATTATTCAATTTCCTTATACAAGATTACATTGGATGAATAAAGGTTCTTGGAGACATTTAGGTGGATTAGGTATTAGTGCAGTAAGTGTTCTATTTGTATTTTGTATTTTATCAATAATTACTTTTATATTATTTATAGAAAAAAAAATAATATTATTAATTTATTGTATTACTGAACTTGCTGCTTCAATTTATGTTTTATTTGTTTCTATTTTTGCTTTAGTTGGAGCTCAAAGATATAGAAATGAAAAAACTGATTTATGTGAAGAACAATTAAGCGGATTTTTTTCTCAATTTCTTGTTTTAGATGATTATTTTCATATAGTTGATAATTTTTTATGTTCTGAAGATTGTGAATGTGTTTTTTCAAATAAAAGTGCTTATCAAGAATTTTCAACTATAAATATAGCAAATCCAGAACCTAAAATAGTTTCTGATCAATGGGAATATATGAAAGATTATGTAATATATAATAAAAAAGGAGATAAAACAAGAGCATATTCTTTTTCTCAATGCAGCGAAGATATTCAAGCATTAGCTAAAAGTTATTTTATTGATGAAATAATATCAAAAAATAACACTGATGTTTTTGAAATAAATAATTTTTATGGTTATTGGAAAAGAATAGAAGAAAAATTTAAATGTACAGGATGGTGTAATAATAAATATTTAGATATAAATAACGAAGAAAGGATTGTTGCTAAATATTTATTTAGTAATATTGATGGAGGAATAGTTAAAAATAGAGGTTGTATGAAACTTTTAACTTCATGGTTAACTAAAATAATAAATGGTTTTGGAAGTACTTTATTATGTGCTGGTTTTTTTATGTTATTTCCTTTGATTTTTTCTTTTTGTTTATATTTTGGATATTATAATTATTATGATGAAGATTATAATTCTGAAAAAGATAAAGAAATTGAATTAAAAGGAGATGATTAAATGTTTCAATAAGAAAATTTAATCAAATAAATTTTAATTAATTTATTTTTAAATTATTCTTTTTTATAATTTTTATTTAATAGAATAAAATATAATTGTGTATAATAAATTTTTTTAAAAAAAAATGTTTATGTTTCAAAAAGGAACTCCTAAACATATTTTATATTCCACAAAAAATTATATTGAACCAAAAGGAATTGTATTAATGTATCATAATTATAAATATCAATATCAATTTTATTATAATGACCCAATTCAAAATGTTTTTGTTTATGATTTTAAAATTCCAATTATTGAAAATAATGATTATGGACAATTTCAAATATGTACAAAACATAATTTTATTGAATATAGTGAATTTTTTACTGTAAATTATTTTTATTTTCTAGATTTAAATTCAACTAATTTTTTTTCTTATTTAGTGGTATCGTATCAGAAATATGATAATAAAAATAAATTTTGCATATATCTAAATGATTTATTTGAAGAATTCAGAAATAAATATAATATGGATATTGAAACTTTCTTTTATTATTTTTCAAATATAATAGATTTTTATTTTAGAACAGACTTAGATAATTTTGTCCATAAAAAAGATTCAAATAAATCATCATTTAATATTGGAAAATCTAAAAATTTAGAAAAAATAAAAGAGAATTTACCTAATATTATAATGTCATTAATGCTTATTTTAGGTAATTATGTCGATTTTCAAAAAATAATGGATGATTGGTTAAAATATAAAAATGAAAATGCAAAGAAAAAAATAAATAGATTAATCCAATTTAGAATTTTATTATTAAATTTTTCTTTCTCACAAAAAAGTGTTCCTTCTTTAAATATTTTTGGTAATTTTAAATTTTTTTTAAAAAATTTTATGATTAGTTTTTATATCCTTGAAATTAATCTTCAAAAATCAGAAATGATAGTTTATTTTGATTCAATTTATAAATATTATGAAGCTACAAAATGCTTTTATGATTATAAATATTTTTTATATGAATTATGTTCAAAGATAATTCCTAAATATAATTTAAATCAAAAAACAAGTAATGATTTTCATAATTATGCAAATTGTTTACAAAAATTAGGACAAGAACATCATTTTTTAATATTAAAAAGTGAATTAATTTTATCTTCTTGTATTGAAGATGTAATTGAAATTATCAGAGTTAATTCTGATATTCTTCAAGATCCAAATTTTCAAAAAAGTATTTATACAAAATTTCAAAATTTAAAATGGGAAAATCCAGAAGATAAAACTTTTGATAAATATTATTTTAATATATTAAGTCTTTTTGAAAATAATAATCATATTTATTTAATTTTAATGTGTGTCAATTCTTTTGCTTTTTTCCTTTTTATTTCTCAAAAAAATGAATTTCATTTACCAGAAGAATTTTATGAAAATTTTGAAAAAAAAAAGAAAACGTTTACTTTAAATGATATTTATGACTTTGAAAATAAAAGAAAAACAATTCAAGAAAAAATTACATTTTTTATTCAAAGAAATTTTAGTCAAAAAGCAACAGATTGTTTAAAACAAATTGAAGTTCCTCTTAAAAAAAATAAAGATTTAGATATTTTCTTCAATAGTTGTTTAATAAATAAAAATGAGTTATTGAATTATTATTTAGAACAAAGATTTTTGGAATTTTCAGATGAAGATTTTATTTTTATCTTTAAAATATTAATTTTACCTTCCATTGAAGAAAATCAAAATGTTGAAGAAGTAAAATTGAATTTGAAAAATGTTGAAAAAATATTACTTAAAGACAAAGAAATTAATGAAAAGAATTTTGAAGGTTTTTCAAATTTAATAAATAAGATTTATTTTAAAATTAAAAATTTAAATATAAAATTTAATGAAGTTAAACAAGATTTTGAACAAAATTTATGGAAAAATATTTTCAATATTTCTCTTAAAAATATTTATTTTTGTCAAATAAGTAATATACTGTTTAAAAAAAATCAAGAATTAAAGGAAAAATATTATCTTCAAGAAGGAATAGATTATATTCAAAATTTAAAAGATAAAAAGATAGAAACTTTAATTACTGAATTTATTGATAAGAATATTAATAAAATAGATTGTAATAATCCTTTCATGGAAAAATTTCTTACTAATTATATTAGTTTATATTCTAAATATTATGAAGTTACTGAGGAAAATGTAAAAAATAAATTAATTGAGAATATAAACAGTAAAGATTTTTGGTATTTAATTTTAACTTCAAAACAAGGAAATTATAATATAAAAAAAATAGAATATATTAAGAAATTAGCTGAAGAAATTTATAAGTTATATCAAAAAATTGAATCTCTACAAATAAAATATTGTGATATAGAAAAAATTTATGAAATGGAAAAAAACAATAATGAAAATTTACAAATATTAATTAATTATTTTGAAGAATCTTCAAAAAATAGAAATTTTTTTTTGGTAAAACCCTTAACTGAACAAATTAAAAAAAATATAATTCATTCAATAAATTATTATAAAAAAATCGAAACTGGTATTTTATTTTGTATAACATTAAAAAATTATTTTGGAAATTTATTTGATAACGAAAGTATAAAACTCTTAAATAAAGTAGAAGAAAATGTTAGAAAAGAATTATTTAAATCATCTAATTTAAATTCTTTAGAAATTCCTAATGAAATAAAAAACAATTTAGATGATATTGAAAAATTTAATAATTGGAAAAAATCAGATTGTTTTATGGAAAATTTCAAAATTAGAATTAATCAAATTTCAGGAAATAATAATTTAACTTTAAAAAAAGTTTTTCAAACTTTATCTTCAATGTATAAAACAATGGATAAAAATTATACAAAAATACATTTAAATGGAATGAATTGTAAAATTGATGTTTATTTTTTAAAAATTTATGAAAATTTAAGAAATATAAATAAAGAAAGAGTACTTGTTAATCAAATTTATAATAATTATTCTTTTAATAACTCAATTAATATAACAAATCTTTTTAATCTTATACAAAAATATAATCTTATAAAAAGATTTGTGAACTTCTTAATTTCTTTAATAAATCATTATCATTTAGAATCAGCGAATTTAAAAGATTTCAAAGAATTTTTAAGTATTGAAACTAATCAAGAAGTAGCTACTAGTATTTTATTTCCTTTAATAACTAAAATTGAAAATAATTTAGAATCGATGTTTCATAATTTATTCAATGAAAATATAAGTGATTTTTTTTTTATTTTTTTAGAAAATAAAGATTTAATAGATTTTATAACAAAAACAAATGAAGATGAAATTACATCAATGTTAGATTTAATTGATGATAGTAATGATAATGTTGTAAATATTCAGATAATATTAAATTTAATTGAGATAAAATCTTTTTTAAATAGTATTAAATTTAACAATAAGATAAATGAAAATGAAAAATTACAAAAGTTTATTAATAAATTTACTAATATTTTACCAGGTAATATATATAAAACTGGGAAATTAATAAAACAATGTGGAGAAGTTTTTCAAGAAATAAAAAGTTTACATCTTCAAATTTTTGATAAAGAAGGTTCAAGTATAATAAAAATAAAAAATATTGTGAATTATTCAATAGTCCTAATTAAAGAAAATGATATTTTCATTAAATATAATAAAAATGTATTAATTAGATTAGAAGAATTAAATGAATTGAAAGCAAGAGTTCAATTATTTATTTCAACTTCAGAACAAAAAGAAAATGAAAAAATTATAAATACTTCTTTCGTTAATATTTTAAATATAATAAATGAAATTTGGAAAGAAATAAATTCTTTAAAAGAAAATGGATATCCTGAAAATTTTAATGATAAAGAATTAACAATTGAAAATAATGAAACAATAAATTTAGATAATTTTTTAGATTATGTGAAACAACTAAATAAAGAATGGAAAGAAACTATAAAAAAATTATATTTAAATTATTATCCTTTAACATTATTTTATGGAAAACAAGTTTGGGAATTAGAAAAATATTTTACAAATCCAGATTATTATGATATTGGTTTTAATTTATTTTCTGTTTTTCAAAAAGTAAATAATATAAAATATTCTATTTCAAATAGCGCAGAAGAAAGATTAATTGAGTTAGGAAAAGTTTTAAATTCTACTATACAAAATAATATAATTGATATTTTTGAAACAAAACAAAAAATTGATCCTAATGAAATTCCAATTAATTTACATAAAAATATTTTTCCTTTAATAAAACATAATCAAAAAATTATTTTAGCTTCTGTTGAAGAAAATGATAATTTATATCAATATATTATTTCAATTTATTTAACATTTCAAAATTCTTTTCCAAAAAGACAACAAATTTTATTTTGTAGTGAAAAAGTAAATTTGCATATTTTAAGTACATTTCTTTATCGAGCTTTATTATTAAAAAACCAAAATATTTTATTTACTTTAATTGAAGTTGAATTACTTTCTTTTTCTTTACAAAATTATTTACTTGAGTTTTTAAATGAATTTAAATTTCCATATTCACTTTGTTTCATTTCAATAGAAAAATATTCATATATTTTTAATAAATTATCAGAAAAAGATAATGTGTATAAAATTCGATCTATTGAAATTTTAGATATAAATTCAATTAATAAAATAATAAAGAATAATAAATTATTAAATTCAATAAAAGTTTTTAGTGATAAAGAAGGAAATGGAACAACTTATAATATAATTGAATATAAAAAAGATGAATATTGTTATATTAATGTCCCTATTCAAGATAATCTTGATATAGATGATATTATTAAAAAGCTTTATTCAATAAATCAAAATTTAGATTATAATATTAAATATAAAATTCATTTAGATATTCATAGAGGAATTAAAGATTTTAAGAATCTAAATAAACTATTATTTTATTATTTATTTATGAATAATATCCTTTTAGAAGATAGTATTTATAATTGCACTAATGATATATCTAAAGATTTAATTTTTATAGAAATATGAAATGAAATAGATACTTCAAAACTTTTACTTTTGGAATTTATAAATGAAGAAATTCAATGTGGATTTAATTAGAATTTATTTATTCTATTAAAAGAAATAAATAACTTAAAATATAAACATTTAATTTATTTGATGAATTATTTAAATTATGAAGCAGACAATA
>JAEEGI010026634.1_pt1 | contig 11123 bp, 5 predicted proteins | sample 8958751 | NCBI WGS metagenome assembly JAEEGI01 (sample SAMN16246545, study PRJNA631951) | gut metagenome | biome: gut microbiome; feature: rumen; material: KS-attached | host: Bos | place: Iran: Karaj | collected 2018-10 | reverse complement strand
GGATTTTCATTTATATCCGTGATATTTGGCAGATTTTCCGTAACGGCACATTCCTTGTAAACGGTAAACTTACTCATATCGGTATATTCTGCGGTTTCTATCCGGAATTTCAGAGCCGCGCTTTGAAGAGTATAACAGGGCTTTTCCTTGATATTTCTGAAATTTTCGCTGTCTTTTTCAAATACTGCCAGAACTGACTGATAGGGAGCAAGAGAAAGACTGATCTTACCGTTTTTAAGTCTGACGCCGTAAATGCTGTCGTTCAATATATCCGCGATCGTGCCGCATTCACGTTTTTCAACGGCGCGAAGATATACTTCTGTATTTACAGGGTCTGCTACCGATTCATTTACAATCATATAAACATCAGAATCGTCATATGTGTAATGTGTTATTCTCAGCAAAGGATAATTTCCGTCAACAACTACATCTCTTTCGATAGCCTTATTTACAAGATCGATAAGCTCCTGTTTTGTCTGGTTTTTCTTCATCCTGATAATGCATACGCCGTTGTTTTCAAGCGCACTGAATGCTTTTTCGACCTTTTCTGGCAAAAATTCAGCATAAGGAACAACAAGGCATCCGTAGGTCTGTTTTCCAACGCAAAGTTTGCCGTTTTGCGCTTTTGCGGGGAAAACTCTGCTGCCGCTGTCACCAGTAAAACAGTCTGTCGGCAGAATATCAAAATCAATATGCTCATCGTAAAGCATCTTTGCAGGCACCTGCGTCAGCATTGCGTCTTCTTTATATGCCGCCCATTCGGCGTCGGCATGGTAAAGAACAGCTACATTGGAAATATGATGTCCGTTAGACAGTATGTGGGCAACTTTGTTTCCGTATGTCATAAGCTTTGCGAATCCGTCGTATTGCGGGTCTTTTCCTTCTGCTCCGAAGTGCGGCGGACAGTCAGGATCGGGGAATTTCGGCGAAAATGCATGCGGAACAAAATGATTGACACCGCGAACAAGCAGGTAGTCAAGCAGCCATTTCATGCAGGGCGTGCCCTCAGCCCATCCGTAAGCGCCGAACACTTCACACATCGCTCGCCCTTCCATCTGCGTTCCTATATTAGCAAACGAAGAAGCAAGCTTTGCAAGAACATAATCAAAAAATGCGGGATCGGCCACATTTCCGGCAGTCGTTGTTGTATGTATATATTCAGATAAGCCGGGCATGATCTGATGAAGAACTATATCTATACCGCTCATATGCTGGCCGTCAAGCGCACGGAAATAATGACCTGCGCTGCATCCGAGCCGGGCATGAGCATTCATATCTTCTATTATATGTCCGATATACTGCACACCGTGTTCTTCACACCAGTCACCAAGCTGACGGGTAAAACAATCACGGTAAAGCCTTGTAACGGCATCCATATACGAATGACGGACAGAATGCGTGATATCACCGAAATCATACCACAAAGCAGGAAGAAGCGATAATCCGTCTTTGCCTGTTGCGTCAGAGATCATTCCGGGTATTATATCGTTCCACGGCAGGGCAAGACCGGGCATTCCGAGACGGTGGTTATACATTCCGTGATCGGTCACATGAGGACCGTACCAACCGTTGCCCAAAGACGGCTCATCAGAGAAAAATCCTGCTATGGTATTGCCGAAATATTTGCCGTAATGCTCAAAATGAGCTTCGTAAACGGTATCTACAAGCAGCTTTACCGCTTTGGAATTAAGCATATCTATGTAGTCCGATCTTCCCGCTTTTCGCGTTTTGTAAAGGAAAAATACACGCCAGCATCCTTCGGGAACGGAAAATTGCAAAAAGCCGTTTTTATGTCCTTCAGAAAGACGTATCGGTTCAGCAATGCAACCTTCGCCGATCCCCGTGCGCTTATACGCATACGCTCCGAGAAAAATATGTTCATCGCTTGTCTGATCCGCAAGAAGCAGTGCATTTTCAAGCGGACCCATAATGTCTATATGGCGTTCGCCTAACTGCCAGCTTCGCAGTTCGGGATGATTCTTGACCTGACCGGCGGCATGACCCGTCGGGAAATGATCGTCGTCAAGGATCCATACTTTCATTCCGCGTTTTTCTGCTTCCGAAATAATAAGATCCATGTCGCGCCACCATGTTTCTCCGCAAAAATCCTTGTGAGGCCGTGACTCAACGCACAGCGCACGGCAGCCGCTTCTGAATATTGTTTCCACCTGTTCGGGAATTTTTTCATAATGGTCTCCGTGCTGCCAGTAAAAAGGCAGCATGTAATTGTCTTCTTTCCCTTTCAGGACATCCGAAAAAAATCTGTTCATTTTTATCTCTCCGTATTTATCAGGATTATTATATAGTGTAATTTAAATTTACTCAAAATACATTTCTGCATTGATTTTTTTATACGATGACATTTAAAATCCTCTCTTTCTTATGAAAAAGCCGCAGAGAAATAGCTCTGCGGTTTTTTCGGAATGTAGATAATTGGCGGAGAAAGAGGGATTCGAACCCTCGAAACGCTTTCACGTTTACATGATTTCCAATCATGCGCCCTCGACCAGCTAGGCGATTTCTCCATGGTCGAAATAATTATGTTTTCCTGTTTTGATAACAGCATATGCTGTCAACGCATTCAATTATACACTATGGATAAAAAAAAATCAAGCCCTTTTGATAAAAGACATAAAGATTTTACATTTCAGTTTTATCTGTCGCGCTGAACTTGCAGAATATTTAAGAACAAAAACTGATAATTCCTTAAAATGCCTTGACACGCTTTTGCGCATATGTTATAATCCTTCCGTAAATCCTTACAGACAGAAGGTGTATTGATGAACAAATATTTCTCGGATATCATTAAAGGAAAAGAAGATAATTATATGCTGCCGTTTTACTGGCAGCACGGAGATCACTACGAAAAGATCCCCGAGCAGGTCGATTCCGTTTTCAGGAGCGGATGCCGCGCTCTGTGTGTAGAGTCGCGTCCTCACAAAGATTTTTGCGGTGAAACATGGTGGCGGGATATGGACCTTATTATTGCCGAGTGCGAAAAGCGCGGCATGAAGGTCTGGATACTTGACGACGATCATTTTCCGACGGGTCACGCGGCAGGACAGGTCAACAAGCATCCCGAATTGCGCAGCTGGCAGCTTGGCGAACGTCATATAGACGTGATGGGTCCGATTGACAATGCTTTGCTTCTTGCAGATCAGACAAGCGATGAGCATATTTTCCTCGGGGCATATGCGTATAAGCGCACGGGGATCGGTGAAGGATGCATTGCAGAGCCGATATGTCTTTCTGAAGGACATAAAGACGGATTTTTGCAGTTTTCGGTTCCCGAAGGATGCTGGCGTGTATTTTTCCTTTACAAAACGCGAAGAGCAGGAAGATCAGACTACATAGATATGCTTAATCCCAAAGCGGTTAAGCTGCTTGTAGATACTGTTTACGAAGCGCATTTTGAGCATTACGGAAAATATTTCGGAAACACAATTGCGGGCTTTTTCTCGGATGAACCTTCTCTGGGAAACGGATGGTACGGTCCGCACGTTACCGATCACGGAATGTATAACCACCGTCTCGGTATGCCCGGTCTTGCCCTGCCGTGGAACGACATTATACCCGGAATGATATCGGATGCAACAGACAAAGACGGATTATCGCTCCTCCCTGCTTTATGGTATGATTTCGGTGAAATCACACATTCTGTCCGTCATGCATATATGGACGCTGTTACAAAACTTTACCGCGATTGCTTTACACGTCAGCTTGGCGACTGGTGCGAAGCTCACGGAGTGCAGTATATCGGGCATATAATAGAAGATATGAACGCTCACGCGCGTTTAGGATGCAGCGCGGGTCATTATTTCCGAGCTCTTGACGGACAGCATATGAGCGGTATAGATATAGTTCTTCATCAGATCATGCCCGGATTATCTGAGTATATCCATACCACAACTACCGCGGGCAACGTTGCAGACCCTGCATTTTTTGATTACGTTCTTGCAAAGCTGGCATCTTCGTTTGCAAACATAGGTACGCAGATGGAAGGACGCGCGATGTGTGAAGTGTTCGGTGCTTACGGGTGGGCAGAGGGCACCCCTTGCATGAAATGGCTGCTCGACTATCTGCTTGTTCGAGGTGTCAACCGTTTTGTTCCGCATGCATTCTCTCCGACATTCCCCGATCCCGACTGTCCGCCGCACTTTGGAGCGGAAGGGAAAGACCCGCAATATGACGGATTCTCGAAGCTGATGACTTACGGAAACAAGGTCGCTCATATTTTATCTAACGGGCATCATATTTCCGACGTTGCCGTTCTTTATCATGCAGATGCGGAGTGGGCGGCATATAAAGAAGAAGCGATGCTCACGCAGGTTCCCGCAAAAATGCTTTATGACGAGCATATAGATTATGATATTCTTCCCGCAGACTGTTTTATTGACGGAACGGGAAGCCGTGTATTTCCTGCAAAAGCCGAAAACGGACGTCTTTGCGTAGGAAAGCAGAGTTACGGATGTCTGATAATCCCCTATTGCGAATTTTTGCCCGAAGAAATCGAAAATGCGTTTTGCAAGCTCGAAGAAAAGGGCGTAAATATTATTCGTATGACAAAAAATCAGACGAAAGACGAGCTTATCTCGCTTGTTGACAAAGCAATCGACAGAGATATAACCGTTGAAGGAAACTATCCCCTGCTTCGCGCAACTCACTATCAGTATGACGACGCGGATATATATATGTTCGTCAACGAGTCAACCGCTGATGAGGTTCATACAAAGGTCTCGATGCGTTCCGTTGAAACGCTTGACGGATGCACGGTTGCAGACATACTCAATGACAGCATTTACTCCGAACGTCTTGAAAACGGCATGCTTTCACTCTCCCTCGCACCCTATCAGTCTGTGATCGTCGTTTTCGAAAAGGACGGAGATTCATTCAGAACTGTTCCCGAAAAGCAGGAATGCACGTTCTCGGATGCGAAGATCTCGTTCAGGATCGAAACAGCCGGATATGAGGACATGAATAACTTTAAACTTTATAAAGACCGTGCAGCCTCAGATAATCTGCCGAACGTAACGGATATAAACGAAGACCCCTCGTTCTCGGGAGTAATACGGTATACCGGCAGATTTGAAAAGCCGGATGGAGTTTGCGGAATAGACTTCGGAAACGTAGGGCAGAACATACGTCTTTACTGCAACGGAACCGATCTGGGAATAAGAGTTTGTCCGCCCTATTCATTCGATCTTTCATCTGTTCTTAAGGACGGAGAAAATGAACTGATCGCATATGTTTCAAACACTCTGGCAAACTCGATAAAAGATGGCGGCTCAAAGTTTATGGTAATACCTGCATCGGGTATAACAGGACCCGTAAAGTGGATAAGACATAAGTAAACTGCTTAAATAACCTACAAAAGCTCCGGTAAATTCCGGAGCTTTTTATGTTTATTATAAAAGTTGCATAATTATTATCTTATCAAAGTCTGCGTTTTTGTAGCTTTTAGCGATTGACATATTTAATATATTATAGTATAATATACTTCAAGTAAGATTGATTTATTTTACGGTATGCATATTTTCCGGATTTTAAAGGAGAAAAACTATGATCAATCAAAAAATAACCGTAACAAACTCAGTAGGTCTTCATGCAAGACCGGCAACTTTCTTTATACAGAAGGCAAACGAATTCAAATGTTCAATATGGATAGAGCGTGATGATCGCAGAGTAAACGCTAAAAGTCTGCTCGGCGTTCTTTCTCTCGGAGTAACGAAGGACAACGAAATAAATATAATTGCCGACGGTTCAGACGAAACAGCGGCGATAAAGGCTCTCTGCGAACTGATTGAAACCGGTTTTTCGAATTCTCTGTGATTGCAGTATAAAAGAAGCTTCAAACTTTTCGGTTTGAAGCTTCTTTTTGTTTTATTTCCGATTATTTGAGTTCTGCGAAGTATTTGATGGTTCTTACCATCTGAGATGTGTAAGAGTTTTCGTTGTCATACCAGGAAACTACCTGAACATGATAAGTATCGTCGTCGATCTTGGAAACCATTGTCTGTGTTGCATCGAAAAGCGAACCGTAACGCATTCCGATAACGTCGGAAGAAACGATCTGATCGGTGTTGTATCCGAAAGATTCGGAAGCAGCAGCTTTCATAGCTTCATTGATGCTGTCTTTGGTTATATCTTTGCCCTTAACTACTGCAACGAGGATCGTTGTGGAGCCTGTGGGAGTGGGAACTCTCTGTGCAGAACCGATGAGTTTGCCGTTAAGTTCGGGGATAACGAGACCGATTGCTTTTGCAGCGCCGGTAGAGTTGGGAACGATATTTGCAGCGCCGGCTCTTGCTCTTCTGAGGTCGCCTTTTCTGTGAGGACCGTCAAGGATCATCTGGTCGCCTGTGTAAGCGTGAACGGTAGTCATGATACCGGAAACGATGGGAGCGTAATTGTTAAGAGCTTTTGCCATGGGTGCGAGGCAGTTTGTGGTGCAGGAAGCTGCGGAGATGATCTGGTCTTCAGAAGTAAGAGTTTCTTCGTTTACGCCGTATACGATTGTTTTAAGATCGTTGCCTGCGGGAGCGGAGATAACAACTTTCTTTGCGCCTGCCTGGATGTGAGCCATGGATTTTTCTTTTGAGGTATAAAAACCTGTGCATTCAAGAACTACGTCTACGCCGAGTTCTTTCCAGGGGCAGTCTGCAGCGTTCTTTTCTGCATAGATTTTAAGAACTTTACCGTCAACGGTGATCGTGCCTGCTTCGTCGTCGGATTCTACGGTGTGACCGAGATAGCGACCCTGAGCTGTATCATATTTAAGAAGATGAGCGAGCATTTTGGGGCTTGTAAGGTCGTTTATAGCGACAACTTCATAACCCTCAGCTCCGAACATCTGTCTGAATGCGAGACGACCGATACGGCCGAAACCGTTGATTGCTACTTTGATTGACATGGGTAATATTCCTCCCGTATATATAAATATTTTTTTGAAACTTTTACCAAATAATATTGTATACGAAAATTATGTCATAATATGTAATTTTGATTAAATAAAAATATAGTCGGTATAAAACATAATCAACATATCACGCCGGTTTTTGGTGAAAATAACCAAACCGCAGAAAAATAGGACCGATCATGATCGCAACCGATCAGGAGAATCAGGAAACTTTCTTCTATCTGTATTGACAACCGTTAATTATTGTAATATAATCTAAAAAAAAGGAGGCTTTAGCCATGAAGAAAATAAACGTTGCGCTCGTCGGACTCGGATTCGGAGGATGTTTTCCGGAAATATACAAATATCACCCAAACGTAGGCACCGTAGGAGTTTTTGATACAGATGAAAAGCGGACCGATACTTTTGTTGACCGTCTGGGATTGAAAAAATACCGCTCATTTGAAGAAATACTTGAAGATAATAGTATTGATGCCGTCCACATAGTCACACCTATCCCGCTTCACGAGGAACACACCGTACGCGTTCTTGAAGCAGGCAAGCACTGCGCGTGCACTGTTCCTATGGCAACATCGCTTGAAGGCATTCGTAAAATAGCCGAAGCAAAACGTAAGTCCGGCAAGAATTATATGATGATGGAAACAACGCTTTACACCTATCAGTTCTTTTATGTAAAGCAAATGATCGAAAGCGGCGAACTCGGAAAAATCCAGTTTATGAGAGGGTCTCATTATCAGGATATGGCGGGATGGCCCAGCTACTGGATGGGACTGCCTCCCATGTGGTACGGAACGCATGCTATAGGACCTATGGTAGCGCTTTCTGGTTCCAGAATAAAAAGAGTAATATGCTTCGGCTCGGGCACAATGGATCCGGAGCTTTCTAAGCAATACGGCAATCCGTTCCCTGTTGAAAGCGCGCTTTTCGAATTTGAAAACGGAATGAAAGCGGAAGCGACACGCAGCCTTTTTGAAACTGCACGAATGTACCAGGAAGGCATGTTTGTATACGGAAGCAAAAAATCGTTTGAGTGGGGCTTTACAGACGGAGATGATCCGTATATAACCACTCTTGGCGAACTGGGCGGAGGAAGAGGCAAGTATACGGAATATAAAAAGACGGAAATGCCAAATTTCCATAAATATCTGCCAGAAGAGATACAGAGATTCACGGTCGGCGGCAACTTTGATCCGCTAAACCCGCAGGACTCTCTGAAAAAGGGGTCGGGAGGCGGACATCACGGATCGCATCCGCATCTTGTAAACGAATTTGTAAAGAGCATTATTGAAGAAAGAAAACCGTGGATCGATGAAAATCTCGGCGGAAACATTACTGCGGCAGGTCTTTGTGCACATGAATCTGCGATGAGAAACGGCGAGCAGATAATCGTTCCGGAATTTTGAAAAATATTATTACGGGCGGGTCAAAACCCCGCCCGTTTCTATTGACTTTTTTTCTTTTTTATAGTAAAATGAAAATAACAACCAATAATCAGGGGGAATAACCATGTTTTGTCCGAATTGCGGCAATAAGCTTGACGACGGGGCTAAGTTTTGCGGCTTTTGCGGAACACCTGCTCCGAGAAAGCGGGAATTGTCCGCAGAAAGCGGAAAAACCGCAGAAAAGCCCGATATAGCCGAAGCCGAAAAAACTGTCCTGCAAACCGAAGAAATAAAAGACACCGTATATCAGGAAACCGCTGCTCAAACGGATGAGTCAGTCGCGGTCGGACAGAAGTCATGCGAAAAAGAGCGTATTTGTCCGAACTGCGGCAGAAGCGTTGGTTGCAACGCTGAGTATTGCGGTAATTGCGGAGCGCCGATAAATGACGACAAGACGGTTGTCTCTTCCGCAGAACAGATAATAACGCCCGTTTCGGCAGAAACTGCGCCTGAAACTGAATTAACGGGTAATAATGAAACTGCGTGCGGCGGCGATATTCATACTGACGTTTCCGCAAAAGAAGAAGGCGATAAAAAAACCGATACCGTAGCTGATGAAAACGTATTGTTCTGTCCGCATTGCGGCAGCAAGCTGACAGCCGGCGCAAAATTTTGCGGGGTCTGCGGCAACGCTGTGACAAGCGCTCCCCCTTCCCCGGAATTCGAATCAAAAAAGGCAAGCTTTCACGCTCCGATCTTAAGGGGAGAAAATGCGTTCGGGCAGGTAGACGTGAACAAAAGCGAAAACGCACATCTGACTCCGGGACAAGTGATAAGCAATTCATTCAGATCACTGATTTCATCTCTGACTGCTTTTTTCAAAGACCCGATAAAACTTATTCCGTTGATAATTCTTGCAGTTTTATGGCTTATTATCAATATACTGCAGGCTTTCGGAGTAAACTTTCTTCCTATTAATGTTTTTTCATTTTTATCGTTTGCCGAAGCAGGCATGCACGGCGGGATGCTCGGCGCTTTAGGAGGAATAATAGGAAAAGGCATATTTGCCGGAGCTGCGGTATCGCTTGTTCGTCTTTTCACACAAAAAAAAGGCGAAAAACGTTCTTTTGCAGACATTATTAAAGGTGCGTTCGGCGTTTCGCCCGATACGCTGTGGGCGTATCTGACAGGTATAGGCGCGGCAATGCTCCTTTACTTATTCATTTCCGGAGGTGCGACGCGAACTTCCTTTATGGGCGGTATCGCGGCAGCCTTCCTCGCAGCAAGAGCGGCGCTGAACAACGGGTTTTTGAAAAATCTGCTCGGTTCGTTTACAAAGAGCAAAAGCCCGTCAAACCCAAACGTTCAGGGTCTCGTTCGAGGTCTGTCAGTCGGTTTTGCCGTTTCGGCGCTGATCGGACTGTTGAACATAAATCTTATCCTCATCATCACCGGATCTGTGTTGCTTGTCGGAGGCATTGTGATGATGATTCTGCAGGCAACCGGGGTTGTCAAACTCGGAAAGGGGGCGCAGCAGAGATTATGAAACGAATGGTCGCTATACTGATCCTCATACTGATGCTGTTCCCGGTTCTCTGTCTTCCTGCATTTGCGGACGGACACACGAGAGACTGGGACATAACCCAGCAACTGGGAAGCAAACGTGATGATTTTGAATATCCGTTCTTCTATTTCGATTACAACAACGGCATAACAGGAAAAGAACTTGACGGCATAAGCGAGATATATCTTCAGAATATCGCCGTTTTTTCCGATCTTGCCGAAAAAGGACTCAGGGAGATAGAACATGATTCCATCATGTATCCTGATTTTGTAAGGCAGCTGACAGTCGGAGGAATAGCTGACAACGCTCCGTACAACGATCCGAATTATCTTGGTGAACAGATGTATCGCGGAGTATCCATAAAAAAGAACAGCGAGATCAAACTTAATGATTATGACGGAATATTCTACTTTACAAACGACGACGAATACATAAACTGGGATGACAGCGCTTCTCTGTATCAGATATGGTATACCGTGCGTTACGGCTACTGGGCGTATGTCAATTTCTCCGTAGATAAGATGGAGTTTACGGATAAAGGCATATTCATGGATTTCCACGGCGAGGAGAGTTACCGTTACGAAACAGTCTCTTCGATGCATGACAGCTATCCCGCAGGTCATGATGTGCCGGATGAAGAAGTTGCCAAATTCCAGGAGTTCAAGCAGGCAAACGACAGAAAAAAGGGTATCGACGAGACAAGAAGAAGCATATCCGTCAAAGGAGCAAAGGCGGAATTTGAATTATACGACATAAAGGATTCTGACGTAAAGAGCCTTATAATGAAAGTCGAAGGCGACGGAATAACGCTTTTGTTCAACGTCACCGGAGTAAAGGGAGAAACAAATACGTCTCCGGTCGTTCCGGGCGTCATCCAGAATGCCGAACAGAGCCCCGGCGAGGACGGCGGCGTTTCCGTTCCGGCGGCTGTAGTTGTCGGCGTTCTCGGCGGCGGCGCGGCGATTGCGGGTGCGGCTGCGGCATCTGCTGAAGGCGGAGACGATAAAAAGAAGAAGTCATATAAAATGTATGTGCAAAAGGACTTCGGCGATGCGATACGGCGCGGAGGCGACAAACCCGTCAAGATACGCGCACGAATGGCGGAGGTAGACGAAAACGGTGTCGAACATGACCGAAACGATCTTACGGAAAAGATAGGTGTTTCAGCCGACGGAATGACTGTCCACGGCGCTGCGCTCGTTGGAAGATACTGCGAGGCGACGGTCAGCGTGCCGAAAGAATATGACAAGGATACCGCAAG
>JAEEGI010026633.1_pt1 | contig 11123 bp, 8 predicted proteins | sample 8958751 | NCBI WGS metagenome assembly JAEEGI01 (sample SAMN16246545, study PRJNA631951) | gut metagenome | biome: gut microbiome; feature: rumen; material: KS-attached | host: Bos | place: Iran: Karaj | collected 2018-10 | reverse complement strand
GGCACGGTGCTGCATATGGGGAACAGATTCCTTCACCCCTCCGGGGTTCGGAATGACAGTAGAGCAACCGGAGTTCGGAATGACAGTGGAGCAACCGGGGTTCGGAATGACAGTAGAGCAACCGGGGCTCGGAATGACAGTAGAGCAACCGGGGTTCGGAATGACAGTGGAGCAACCGGGGTTCGGAATGACAAGGGAGCACTCCCTGTCGTACCTGGCGACATATCTGTCATCTCGAGCGTCATTTCTGTCGTTCCGAGCGAAGCGAAGGAATCTCTATCCGTCCGCGTCGCCGCGGGCGTCGTCTTCGACGACTTCTGCGCGTGGGCGGCGTCCGAGGGCCTTTGGGGCCCGGAGAACCTGTCGCTGATTCCCGGTGAGGTGGGCGCCAGTGCGGTGCAGAACATCGGTGCGTATGGGGTGGAGGCGAAGGACATCATCGACACGGTCCATGCGTTTGACCTCTCGACCCGCACTTTCGTGGATATTCCGGGGGTCGACTGCGGTTATGGTTACCGTACATCCCTCTTCAAGACAGACTGGAAGGGCCGCTACATCATCACGGCCGTGACCTTCCGCCTTTCGACCGTCCCGCAGCCCAAGCTGGACTACGGCGGCGTCCGCAAGGCGCTGGAGGCGAGATTTCTCGACTCCGCCCTTCCGGGCTCCGCTCGAAATGACAAGAACACCTCTGTCATTTCGACCAAGGCCGGAGGTGATGCCTTTGTCATTTCGACCAAAGCCGAAGGTGATTCCCCTGTCATTTCGACCAAGGCCGAAGGCTGCGTGGAGAAATCTGTCACCCCGCAGATGATCCGCGACACCATCATCGCCATCCGGGAGAAGAAGCTGCCGGATCCGAAGGTGATCGGCAGCGCGGGGAGCTTTTTCTGCAATCCAGTCATTGAAAGAGCGCATTTCGAAAGGATCGTAGCCATCGCGAAGGCGGAGAATGGCCCGGATTATGAAGTGCCGCATTATGATGTGGGCGAGCGGGTGAAGGTGCCGGCCGCGTGGATGATTGACCAGTGCGGTTTCAAGGGAGCCCGGCTCGGCGGGGCGCAGGTTTATCCGAACCAGCCGCTCGTCATCGTAAATGCGACGGGGGAGGCCACGCCGGAGGAAATCATCGCCCTGGAACAACGTGTCATCGGCACAATCCGGGACAAATACGGCATCGAGCTCCATCCGGAGGTGGAACATGTTTAAAACGAGCGGATCAGACCGCAACCAGTGATATGGGAAGATTCATTATCGAAGGCGGGCACAAGCTGTCCGGTGAAATAACGCCGCAGGGGGCGAAGAACGAGGCCCTGGAAGTCATCAGCGCGGTGCTGCTGACTTCGGAACCGGTCGTTCTTTCCAACGTTCCGGAGATTCTGGACGTGAAGAACCTCATCGAACTGCTCAAGGGGATGGGCGTCAAGGTCCAGCGCCTGGAGAAAGGGACATATCGTTTCCAGGCCGATGAGGTGGATACGACGTATATCGAGTCGGAGGAGTTCGTGAAGAAGTGCGCGTCGCTGCGCGGCTCCGTGATGGTCGTGGGCCCGCTGCTGAGCCGGTTCGGGCACGCGTGGTTCCCCAAGCCGGGCGGTGACAAGATCGGCCGCCGGCGGGTGGACACGCATCTCTCCGGCATGGTCACCCTGGGTGCGCACATGGATGATTATGACAGCCATCGCCATGCCTTCCATCTGACATCCGAAGGCCGCCTGACGGGCCGCTACATGCTGCTGGACGAAGCTTCCGTGACCGGTACGGCCAATATCGTGATGGCCGCGGTCCTCGCGCGCGGGACGACCACCATCTACAACGCAGCCTGCGAGCCGTATCTGCAGCAGCTGTGCAAGATGCTCAACCGGATGGGCGCTTTCATCGACGGTGTCGGGTCCAATCTGCTCCGGATCCACGGCGTGGAGAAGCTTTTCGGCACGAACCACCGCATCCTTCCGGACATGATCGAGGTGGGCTCGTTCATCGGCATGGCCGCTATCAACCAGAGCGAGATCACCATCAAGGATGTGTCCTGGTACGACCTGGGCATCATCCCGGACGCCTTCCGCCGCCTGGGCGTACTCCTGGAGCAGCGGGGTGACGATATCTACGTACCGGCACAGGAAAGCTACGAGATTGAATCTTTCCTGGACGGGTCCATCATGACCCTTGCCGATGCGCCCTGGCCGGGCCTGACGCCGGACTTGCTCTCTGTGATGCTGGTGGTCGCCACCCAGTGCAAAGGCAGCGTCCTCATCCACCAGAAGATGTTCGAGTCCAGGCTGTTCTTTGTCGACAAGCTCATCGACATGGGCGCGCAGATCATTCTCTGCGACCCGCACCGCGCCGTCGTCATCGGCCATGACCATGGACATCAGCTGAAGGCCGCCCGCCTGGTTTCGCCCGATATCCGCGCCGGCATCGCGATGCTCCTCGCCGCGATGAGCGCGAAGGGCACCTCCACCATCGACAACATCGAACAGATCGACCGCGGCTACGAAGACATCGAAGGCCGCCTGAACGCCCTCGGGGCGCATATTATCCGCGAGTAACCCTTCATTTTCTGTCATTTCGAGTCTCTTTTCTGTCATTTCGAGTCTCTTTTTCTGTCATTTCGAGCGAAGTCGAGAAATCTATGAACTACAGGCATTTGTTTTCCTCCGACGTCCCCTCCTTCATGCGGAGCCCCGTCCGGGAGATTTTCCGCAAGGTGGACCTCAGCGCCATCTGCTCTTTCGCGGGCGGGTATCCGGCTGCCGTGACCTTTCCGGTGGAGGATCTGCAGCGCCTTCCGGGCCTCGTGCTGGAGAAGTACGGGACCAAATCGTTGCAATATGGGGCCACCCAGGGTGTTCCGGAGCTGCGGGAGGCCGTTGCGGCGCGGTATGGCGTGTCGGTTTCGCAGGTGCAGATCACGACCTCGTCCCAGCAGGGCATTGACGTGTGCACCCGTATCCTGTGTGATCCGGGCGATGTGATCCTGACCACCGAACCCACTTACCTGGGCGCGTTGCAGTCGTTCAAGGCCTATCGGGCCGATGTGCGCCCGATTTCCTCCGTCCGGCCTCCGAAGCCGGGTGAAGTCTGTGCCGATGCGCCGGCGCCGAAACCGCACTACAAGTTCATCTACGTCATCCCGGACTTCAACAATCCGTCGGGAGAGACCATGACATTGGCGCAGCGGCAGGAAATTGTCGCTCTTGCCCGTAAGCTGGATGTGGTAATCGTGGAGGACAGTCCGTATCGCGAGCTGCGGTACAGCGGGGAAGACGTTCCCACCATTCGCGAACTGGCCCCGGAGCGCACGTTGCATCTGGGCAGTTTCTCGAAGATCTTCGCCCCCGGTTTCCGGCTGGGCTGGATCATCGGCCCGGAGGAGCTGCTGGAGCAGATTTACATCTGCAAGCAGGCGCTGGACCTGTGCCCGCCGGTGTTCGACCAGTATATGGCGACGGAGTTCCTCACGAGCGGCGCACTGGACGCGAACCTTGTGAAGACGAAGGCAGAGTACCGCCGCCGCCGGGACTTGATGGTGAGCCTGCTGGAGAAGTATATGCCGGAAGGTGTCCGCTGGACGTACCCCGAAGGCGGTCTGTTCCTGTTCCTGACGCTGCCGGAGGGAATCGACACCATCGAAATGTACGATGAGGCCCTGTCCAAGGGCGTCGCCTATGTCGCCGGTTCGTTCTTCTTTCTGGACGGCAGCCACCGCAACACCATGCGGCTCAATTTCTCCTTCATCGCGGAGGAAAAGATGGAGCCGGGCTTGAAACTGCTGGGCGAAATTGTCAAAAACCGGATCCTGAGCCTGCCGAAGGTCCGGTAGTAAAAAAGTCATGAAAAAGATCTATAAGTTCTCCGGAGCGGGCAACGACTTCGTGGTCATCGACGGCCGCGAGGGAGACGTCTCCGCTTTCCGCGAGGTAGAGCGCATCGAGGCGCTGTGCAAGGAAGACAAGACCGACGGGCTGATGATTCTGGGGATGCCCGATCAGGTCGGGCTGGACGTCATGGCCGACCCCGATCGGCCATCTGTCGATTTCACCATGGAGTTCTACAACCCCGACGGCTCCGGCGGCATGATGTGCGGGAACGGCGGGCGATGCATCGTCGCTTTCGCCGATTATCTGGGCATCCGGCCGGCTTGTCATCCTGAGCTTGTCGAAGGATCTTATCTTTTCCACGCTCCGGACGGCCTCCATACCGGTGAGATTCTTGAGCGTCCGGAGGACGGCCTCTGGACCGTTCGTATCAAGATGATTGACGTTGATGGTGTAACGCCCATGCTGGGAGGCTGGTTCCTGAACACCGGCACCCGGCATTTCGTCAAGTTTGTCGACGATGTGGAGACGGTCGATGTGGAGGCGGAAGGCAAAGCCCTCCGGTGGAATCCGGCTTTCGCGCCCATCGGCACGAATGTGAACTTCGTCCACGTCGCCCCTGACGGTCTCCATGTCCGAACCTTTGAAAAAGGCGTCGAGGGCGAAACCCTCGCCTGCGGCACGGGTCTCACTGCTGCCGCGATTGCGGCATACTCCGCTTCTGTCATTCCGAGCGAAGCGAAGGAATCTGTCCGCCTCCGCGCCCGGCAAGACTGGTTGTCGGTGGACTTTACGCCCGGCCCCGATGACACTTTCAACGATGTTTACCTCACGGGTCCGGCCCGGTTGGTCGGCATCAAGGAGGGGTCAGCACGGGGTTAATTGCAACCCGTTGAATTATTGACAATTACATTTTCGCTCGTACTGACCCCCTCTCAAAATGAGACGGGTCAACACGCAACCGTGCTGACCTGTCCCAAAAACCGAGGCCACTGAAAAACCCCCTTAGTAGCCTGTAAGGCCAGATAAAAAGATAGCAGAAAGCCAACGGAAAATTTGGTAATCTGCAATCTTTTTTGTAACTTTAACCTACTGATTGACAATTGGTTATATGCTTCCGACACAAGGCTCAATACGGTTCTCGAACTATTCCAGTTTGTACGACATCGTCGTAAAAAAGGACAATATATGGAGACGGCTGAACGAGATGACGGACTTCTCTTTCGTTTACGACGAGTTGAAGGACAAGTACTGCCCGGACAACGGCCGGATGGCCGAGGATCCTGTCCGGATGTTCAAGTATCTCATGCTCAAAAGTGTCATGGGCCTCTCCGATGTGGACCTTGTGGATAGATGCATGAGCGACATGGCATGCAAGTTCTTTCTCGGGCTGGCGCCGGAAGACAACGTGATTGACTCCAGTACGCTCAGCAAGTTCCGCCGCCAGCGCCTCCAGGATGCGAACATGCTGGATATGCTGATTGGCAAGTCCATCGAGATTGCCCGTAGCCACGGTGTGGAAATCAGCCGGAAGATCATCGTGGACTCCACGCACACGCTGGCGCGCTCGAATCCGAGGCTGCCAGTAGCAGCCCTTCAGAAACAGGCAAAGATCTTGAGGAAGGCCGTGTATGAGTCTGATGAAAAGCTGAAGGGATCCCTTCCTGAGAAATACGAGGGCGCGGATCTGGAGAAGGAGATGGACTATCTTTCCGGACTGCTCTCTTACCTGAAGGGGCAGAAGGTGTCTTTCCTCCCCGTCGTATCCGAGAAGATGAACCTGTTGGCCGAGATGATGGAAGATGTGGCCGATCACTATACGATCTCGGCCGATCCGGACGCCAGGACGGGACACAAGGCGGCAGACTCCGAGTTCTTCGGTTACAAGGGACATCTGGCGGTGACTCCGGAGCGGCTGGTGGTCGCAGCGACAATGACTTCCGGAGAAAAGGGAGATGGCCCGGAGTTGCCGGAGCTCATTCGCAAGGCGAAGGTCCACATCCCGGACCTGGAGGAAGTAATCGGTGACGAGGCCTATTCCGGGCAGGACAATCTTGAGAATGCGGAAAAGGAGGAAGTGACTCTTGTTGCCAAGTTGAACCCCATCGTCGCAGCTGGTAACGGAACCGACCGGGAAGGCTTTACTTACAACAAAGATGCAGAGATGATGGTGTGCCCGGCCGGCCATATGGCGTCTTCGAAATACATCTATCGCTTGAAGCATAAAGGGAAAAACGATCGGCTGGTGTTTTGCTTCGAAGCAAAAAAGTGTCGTGTCTGTAGTCATGCCGCCGAATGCGGCTTTACCGGGAAAAGTCGACACGGGAAACAGTATTCCATCACCCTATTGACAAAGGCGCAGAGAGAGCATCTTGAAGAGCAGGAGACCGAGACCTTCAAAAAAGAATACGGAATACGGTATATCGTCGAAGCCAAAAACTCGGAATTGAAGCATTCCTACCATCTGGACAGGGCAATCAGTTACGGACTGGATGCCTATACGATGCAGGGGTCAGTGGCTCTATTCACGTCCAATCTTGTCCGGATAACGAGAATAATGGACGAAAAGAGCGGGAAATAGGGGGAAAAACCTCTTTTCGAGACAAAATAACCCCTCGAGAATCGAAAAACCGGACAAGGAATCGAAATCTCGAAGGGGCTTTTAAAAATGCGATTCTCAGAGGGTTGTGATAAGACAACCTTTTTCAGTGGACTCCAAAAACCAGGGGGTTTAGCACGCGTTAAATTCTAACAACTTGATACACAACAAGTTACAAATTAGTGCGTGCTAACCCTCCAAATTCTCAATTTGAACTGCCCATTCTGCTGCGGACGTCCTTGCCGGCGCCGGTTCCCTTGTATTTGCTCTCCGTCGTGTTGAAGCGGTAGCGGATGGAGAACACGAGGCGCTGGGTGTCCATCAGGACGCTCTGCGTGATATTGTAGTGTCCAAGGTTGGTGAAGACGTTGTTGTGGCCCAGGTAGGCAAGGTCACGGCCTTCCAGGCGGAGCACCAGGGAGCCGTCTTTCAGCAGGGTCTTCTGCACGGCGGCCGTCAGGTCGAAGTAGTGGTTGGTCAGCGTGATGTTCTGTTGCTGGCCGGGGCTGTGGTATTCGCCGCCCAGTTCGAGCTGCCAGCCATTCTTGAGGTTCAGCGTGTTGTTCAGCCGGGCGATCCAGATGGGCGCGTCGTTGAACTGGATGTCTCCCACCTGGAGCCAGGTCTTCTGGAAACCGGTGGTGGCGCTGATGTTCCAGGGGCCGATGGTCGGGGTCGCGACCAGGAAGGCGGACAAGCTCCGGAGCGGATTCTCCCCGTTGACCGGCTTGAGGAGGATGACGCCTTCATCGTTGTATAGGTTCGCCCAGGTGATGATGGGGTCCTTCGTGCGGTCGTAGCTGACGGCCAGGGTGAGGAAGTTCCAGAGGGCCGTCGCGGACAGGGACTGGATGGCCTGCGGCTGGATGGTCGGATTACCGCCCTGCAGGGTGTATCGGTTGTTGTAGCGGATGGCCGTGGACAGCATGCTGAAGCCGGGCCGGGCTGTCCGGGCGCTGTAGCTGAGCATCGTCTGTACCGGGCCGAGGACGCCGGCGAAAGAGACCGAAGGGAAGAGATTGTCGTACTTCCTGGAGAAACTGCCATTGCCCAGCAGGTCCTCATAGGCATAGTTCACATGCTCATAGCGCAGGCCGGCGCTCAGCTGGCCGATCTGGCCCACCACGAAGCCGTAGTTCGCGAATGCTGCGATGTTGTCTTCCTTCACGCGGGAGGAAGTCGAAGGGATATCGGCCCCGGTCAGCCGGTAATTGTCGCGGGTGCGGGAGACGGTCTCTTCCGTGCCCGCCTGCAGCTGGCCCCGCCAGATGGGGTAGGAAAGCACCAGCTTGGCGGCGTACAGTTTGCTGTCGGAACCGGATTCCGTCGACACGATCGCGTCCTGGATGTCGCTGTCCTCCTGGATGTTGGAGATCTTGTTGTCGGAGACTTGGTAATAGTCCAGGTTCAGGTCGATGCCCATCTTTCCCGCGAGGCCGTTGTAATAGGCGTTGGCGCCCAGGGAATAGGGGGCCGTCGACCCAAGTTGTCCGTGGTTGACGGTCCGCAGGTGGTCCACGAGTTCACCGCCCCGGAAGATGTCACCTTGCATCAGCTCGTCATCGCCGTAGGAGAGGCTCCGGGCCCATTCCACTTTGACGCCGGTAGAATGGTTGTTGGCGATTTGCCAGTTCACACCGCCGGTGGTGGTCAACGCCTGGGAGGAGAAATCGGCCGTCAGGGACTCTACCTGCTTGACGACGGGGCTGACATTCGTCTCCTGAACCAGGTCACTGATCTGGCGCTGGCTGAAGTGGTTGTAGTTTACGCCGCCGAAAACGTCCACGCCACCCGTGCGGTAATTGACATTGACGGCGGCGTCCGGGTCGTTGAACTTCTTGACCCGGAGCGACTGCTCGTCGGCCAGGTTCACATTGAAGCCGAAGCCCTCGCCTTTCCGCTTGATGGTGCGGATGCGCACGACGGCGCGCACGGTGGCGTCATACTGAGCACCGGGGTTGTTAATTACCTCGACGCTCTGAATTTCATGGCTCAGGATGCGGTCCAGTTCGGTACCATCGGTCATTTTCCGGCCGTTGATATAAATCTGTGGAGCGCCCTTGCCGATGACCTCGAGCCCGTTCTGGCCTTTGATCAGACCCGGCACCTTGCCCAGGACGTCGCGCGCCGTGCCCGCGTTCTCCAGTACGGACCCGTGCACGGAGGTGGCGAGGCCTTCACCGGTGAGCTTGGTCTTGGGCATCACGGCCTGCACGACCGCTTCGCCGAGTAATTGCTTGTCCTCTTCCAGGCGGATAGGGGGGATTTCCTGCTGCGCTTGATTCAGCGTGACTTGCTGCGTGGCATCCTTGAAGCCGACCAGTGAAACGGTGAGAGTATAGGATCCTTGTTCAGCCTTGAGCGTGAAGCGGCCGTCTTCGCCGGCCGCGACGCCGACCACGACGGCTCCCTCGGAATTGGTAAGATATACAGTTGCGAATCCGACGGGCGCTCCGGTGGCATCAATGACGGAGCCGCTGAGCTCCGTCGTCGCCTGCCGAGCGGCGAAAGCATTGACAGTCAGGCAGATTGCACTTACGATAAGGATCAGAAACTTCTTCATATTTGTGTATTAGTAAAATAGTACACTGCAAAGGTAGTAATATTTTACAAACTACCAAAACTTTTTTGATTTTTTTCAAGGGGCAGATTCCTTCGTCGGCCTCCGGCCTCCTCGGAATGACAGGAAAGATGCCTCCTCGGAATGACAAGGAGTCGCGGGCCGTAGAATGGAACGGCCGTTCAATCAGTGACTTATATGATATTGCCTGGTCAAATCAGACCAGGCAATATCGCATAACTAACTAACACTCAGGCGATTGTATTCGACGGGTCTTTCTGGGGTTTCACGCTCCATCTGTCATTCCGAGCGCTTTTTCTGTCATTCCGAGCGAAGCGCAGGAATCTCTTAATCCTTCACCGCGTCGGCGATCAAGGCCTCCAGCTGGTCGCGCGGGATGGTGCCGTCGATGCAGATGAAGTTGGTTTCTCCTCCGTCGTGGGAGAGCAGGACGAAGCTGTTCACGACGAAATCGTCACCCACGGTGTACATCCGCGTCACTTCTCCGTTGTCCTTGGCCTCCATCAGGAGTTCGTACTGGCCCTTCTTGATGAAGCGGTTCACGTCGTCGGCCAGTTCGTCGGCGATGCCGCCCTGCTTGATGGACAGGATGTACAGGCCGGAGAGGGATTTGATGACGGGCCCGAGGTTCACATTTTCACCTTCCATCTCCACGTCGGGGATCTTGCCGATGAGACGGAACATTGCGGGGGAGATGTACACGGCCTCGACATTGTCGTAGTCGGAGTACTTGTTGTAGAGGGAGCGCCCGTCCTGGGCGAAGGCGGAGATGCTCAGGAGCAGCATCGCCACGATGATATAAAGCTGTTTCATTTCCAGTAAGTGAGTTTGTCAAGGGTTTGTTCGGATTCGGAGACTTTTTCCGCACCGTAGGCGACGGTGCCGGATATCTTGGCGAAGACTTTCTCCACCTCGGCATAGGCGAGGTAAGGATCGTCAAACGTGTCTTTGGGTTCGGGGTTCCGCGTAAGGGTCAGGCCCACGGCGACGAGAACGGCGATGGCGGCGGCGATGCCGGAAGGAAGGATCCAGCGCCGGGCCGGCGTTCCGACCGCTTCCCGCACCCTTCCAGAGAGTTCCTCCGGCACGGGAATGCTTTCGTCGAGCGAGATCCGCTCCAGGTCTTCGGCGGTGAGCCGGGATATTTCATCGATGTTCTTCATGGTGTTTCAACTTTTTGCGGGCCAGGCTGACCTGGACACGGACGTTTAAGGGGGAGAGGCCGGTTTCGGCGGCGATTTCTTCGTAGGATTTTCCTTGGAGGACGTGGAGGCCCAGCAGTTTGCGCTGGCTTTCGGGGAGAGTTTCCATGGACCGGAGCAATTGGCCGAGGCTTTCTTTCCGGATGAGTTCCTCGTCGGGCGGTTCCCGGCCCGGGAGGTCGTCGGACAGCTCCTCGGCGGGTGCCAGCCGGCGGATCCGGTCGATGCAGAGGTTCCGCATCAGGAGGGCGCCGTAGGCTCCCGGGTTCCGGACGAGGTCCAGGCTGTCGCGCATCTTCCAGAGCTTCACGTATAGGTCCTGCACGGCGTCCAGGGCATCGGCCCGGTCTTCCAGGATATAGAAGGCGACGCGGTAGAAGCGCTCCTGCAAGGGTATCCAGACGGTATGGAACCGGGCGTCGGTCATTTGTCGGCCTGTTTCATGAGGGCTCCGATCTGGTCGGCCCGGATGGATCCGCGGACGAAGATGAGCGCATCTCCGGCGAGGAGGGCGATGTCTTCCAGCAGGGATCCGTCTTCCGAAGACGTTCCGAAGATGCGGACCGTTTCGTCGCCGTCCTTGGCTTCCATCAGCATTTCACCGCTGTTGAGAATCCGGTTCGCCTTGCGCAGGAACTTTTCCCGCGTTTCAGGGGCGGCGTCGGAGAAGTCCACGATGGTGAGGCGCTTGAGCCCGTTGAACAGTTTCAGGGCTTCGCGGTCCTCCGGGGTTTCAGCGGCGGACTTGGCGGCGGCCTTCAGCAGGCCCAGGCCGATTCCGCCGATATCGACGATTTCAAATCCTTCGGTCCCCTTGTAGGAGGAAACCAGGCTTCTCAGTTGCGGGTTCTGTTCTCCGGCCCGGGCTGCGGCGCCGAGGCTCAGGAGCATGAGGAGGGTAATCAGTAACTTTTTCATATCAA
>JAEEGI010026628.1_pt1 | contig 11125 bp, 9 predicted proteins | sample 8958751 | NCBI WGS metagenome assembly JAEEGI01 (sample SAMN16246545, study PRJNA631951) | gut metagenome | biome: gut microbiome; feature: rumen; material: KS-attached | host: Bos | place: Iran: Karaj | collected 2018-10 | reverse complement strand
ATATATCCAACATATATCTAACATATACCGAACATATACCTAACATATAGCCAACATATAGTTTACATATAGCTTACATATACCCTGCATATACCCTGCGTATAGCTTCCCTATACTTTGCCATCATTTTGTATTTACCAAAAGAATAATTCGTATTATAATTGTCCTCCATAAGTCCTCAGCAATTATGAATTGTGAATTTTCAATTATAAATTCTTTGGCTACCATTTGAATTGCTTCCCCGTATTTTGGACGTTCCTACGACGTATCTTGAATGTACCTTGAATGTACCTTGAATCTATCTTCTGTCTTGCTACCATCTTCCTACCTTCTTGCTACCTTCTTTCTACCTTCTTCCTACCCACTATTTTGTATTTACCAAAAGAACATTTCATATCATAATTATTCTTTGAAAAAACTCAGCATTTATAAATTCTGAATTGATTTGATTTTTCAATTTTCAATTTTCAACTTTCAACTCATCATTGTCAATTGTCAACTGTCCTCAGAATTTAAAAAGCCCCGACCGTTGTATAGAGTTGGCCGAGGCAAAGAGTTTTTAGTTGCTACGTCTCAGAACAAACACGTTGTTGTTCTTTGTGTAATTAAAGTGAGCTGCGCTCGAAAGGATTGATATAATATCGTCTATGTTCTCGTCGGGCGAGAAGGTTGCCGTAACCTTGTATTCGGCAAGATTGTTGTCCTTGATAATAATTTTCACGTTGTATTCCTTAGACAGCCTTTGGGCAATGACCTTCATAGGCTGGTTCTTGAATACGATATTTGGGCGTTTAGCCTCTGCCGGAGCGGTCGTTTCGGTCTTGCTTACCTTAGCCGGCGCAAACCACTTGTCGTAGTTTGATATGCACGCAATGCCTATGCCTACCACCAGGGCCAGACTTGCTGCTACGGCTGTGCGCATATACAGTCTTCGGCTGCTACGGTCTGCGTCGTTGGCAGACATAGCCCTAATGCCAATTCGGCGGCACAGTTCGCCGTAGGCATTTTTTGTGGCAAAGCGGTTCTTTGGCGAGTGAACCGATGCCGCCAATCGGGTTATAGTTTTCTCAATGTTCTTTACCATGTCTTGTCGCTTATTTCTAGTTTTTTGCCTCTTGATATTGTTTTCTCGGTCATTGCCGACACGCTGAATATTCCTGTTCCGCCCTTAACGTTGCTTGGAACAATCGGGGCTGGAGTCAGCATCACGCCTTCCTCGTAGTTCTGGAACACGGATACGGCTTGCAGATAGTAGTATTCGCTTTCGGGAATAGATCTTATCTTGAAGTGGATGTCTTCGGTGCCTCCTTTTTGCGAGAGTCCCCACCATTCCTTTAGGTCGATGTTGAGCGTGTATTCGCCGTTGCTGAAGTAAGAGCTGCGGAACAGTCCGAAGACGTTCTTAACTTCTTCAACAAGTTCGATGGCATCCATATTTTCGTAATCCTTGCTCTTCTTGCTCATGCCTTCGCTCAGGGCAATATCTGAATAGTATGAATATTTGTTGTCAATGTCTGTAGAGTATGAGTAATAAAAGCACTCATCTTCTATATAACTTGAACCTGAAACCCAGTTTTTCTCTCTGACAACCGACAGACGGTAATATTTTGTCTCCTTCAGGCTGCTTGGGTCTTTAATCTTGATGAAGTATCGTGTATAGTTTTCATTGTCGAACCTCACGTCGGCCGAATCAACCGACACAACCGTAACCGTTTCGGGCACGGTAGTTTCAGCCGATGCGATGTGCTGTCCGTCGCTCGCCTCAATACGCACCTTGTCGCCGCTTGCAAACAGACTCTTTATCTTGTATATGCAAGTGTCCGATGTGGCTTCCTCGGCAAGAGAGCCGTTTATGAAAATCTTAACCAGTGCGTTGCGTACAGGCGTGGTTTTTGTTGTGCCGGTAAGGTTCAGTTCAACATAGTTGTCTTGGCCTTGTGCCGTCATCAGCGCATTGATGATTAGCTGGTGCTTGCTGCTTTCGTCCACCTCGCCAATCTCGTATTCGCATGATGTGGCAACGAATGCGGCAAATGTAAATGCCAGAATATGTAATAGATGTTTCATTCTTTTTTAGAATTTGTATGTGTATGATACCGATGGTAGGATGGTGAGCAGGGTCATGCCATTAATTCTGCATATTTTCTCATCGTTTGTGTTCTTAACAAGTTCGGTGTATATAACGTCCTGATTCTTGTTGTTGTAGGCATTCATCAGGCTTATGTTCCAGATGCGCTCGCCACGCTTTCGTTTGAAGTGGAAGTTCACGCTAAGGTCGAGACGGTGCGACGGCTTCATCTTGTAATTGTTGCGTTTGCCGAAGTAGTAATATGTGTCGCTTGTATATTCCTGATTCTTTGAGCTTGCGCGAGAATAATAATCAGGAAAATATGAATCGAACTCATAGTTGAAAATTGTAGACCTGTCGTCATTTAGCTGTGGTAGGATGTACCTTGTCTGCTGTGTGGCGATGGTTGTGTATCCGCCGGTGGCAAAGTACCACGAAGCGTTGAGGTCAATCTTCTTGCTCAGTTTGAACATTCCGAGGATGTTGATTGTGTGAGTGTGGTCGAGTTCGAAAGGATATCGCTCGCCGTTGTTCACATTTCCGTCTGAATGCTTGCGTGTAGACTTCGACAGCGTGTAGCTGAACGAGCCAGTGACGCGTCCGATGTTCTTTCGTGCCATGAACTCGATGCCGTAGCTTCGTCCGCTGCCCGCGCTCACCTTGTCGGCCCATCCTATCGAACTTCCGTAATATCCTGCTCCGTCGCGATATTCTATCAGGTTGTTCATCTCCTTCCAATAAGCCTCAAGTTGTAGCTCGATGCCCTTCCAGCGGTCGTAGGTTACGCCAGCCGCCCACAAGTTTGAGCTGATAGGCTTAATCTTGTCGTTGATAGGCACCCAAAGGTCTGACGGCATGGCGAAGGGCGAGTTGCTTAGCATGTGTGCATACTGGTGCATGAGCGAGTATGATGCTTTTGCCCTGAATCCGCCGCCAATAGGACGGCAGACTGACAGACGCGGCTCTATCGTCGGGTAGACTTTGCTTGGCACTGCAAACATCGTGGCTCTGATGCCGGCATTTAGCTGCCACTGATGGCCGAGGTTCATGTCGTCGTCAATGTATATGCAGAATTCGTGTCCGTCCGATTTCTCGGCGGCAGTTACCTGTTTGTCGGCCAAAGACTTTTTCCCGTCGGTGGCTACATATACGTTGGTCTGCGACTCCGGCTTGAACTTGTGCAGAGTGTAGTTTCCGCCGAATTTGATGTGGTGATTGCTGAAACTGTGATGGTCGAGGTCAATCTGTGCGGTGAGGTCTTTCACTCCCGAGTTGTAATCTGTGCCGAAGTGTGTCGAGCCTAAGCTCAAAGATTTGTCGTAACACTCGGATTCCAGTTTCATTCTGTAACTGTTGTAGCCAACCATTATGTTGCCGAAGACGCTTGGCGAGAAGATGTGGTTCCAGCGTGCATTGAGCAGGGTGTTGCCAAACTTCAGCGACGATTCCGTGCACGAACTGCTATTGTAGTACGATTCTTCCCACTCATATTTCTGGTAAACGCCGTCGCGTCCCTGATAGAAGCCGATATACACGCGGTCGTTGTTGCCGAACTTGTGCGTTAGTTTGGCATTTATGTCGTAGAAGTAGAGGTCTAACGATTTCAGTTCTTCGTCGTTCTGCTTTGCCATTATGTTCATCAGCCATCCGGCATATGAACGGCGGGCAGAGACGAAGAACGAAGTGCGGTCCTTCTTTATCGGCCCCTCGAAGGCCATGTGTGCCGAAAGCAGTCCGATGGAGAACAAGCCGTGGTAGTTCTGCATGTCGCCGTCCTTGGTTCGCACATCGACAACAGACGACAGTCTGCCGCCGTATCTTGCCGGAAACGACGCACTGTAGAAGTCGATATGCTTTACCGCCTCGGGAATGAAAGTCGATGCCAGTCCGAGAAAGTGGTTCACGTTGTAGAGCATCACGCCGTCGAGCAGATAGAGATTCTGGTCGGTGCTTCCGCCTCTCACGCTCATGCTGTTCGTGCCGCTCATGCCCTGCTGCACTCCTGGAAGAAGATGCAGCGATTTCAGCACATCGGCCTCGCCAAGTACGGCTGGCGTTGCCATAATCTGCTGGGGCGAGATGGTGCTCGCGCTCATTCGGGTGCTGCGGCTGCCCGTGTCGGGGCGGTCGGACTCAACAATCACCTCGGGCAGTTTCAGAGATTCGTTCAGCATCACGTTCTTGAAAGTGTTGCCGCTCAGCTTTATCTTTGCATGCTCAGGCTCGTAGCCCATGTACGAGATCGTAACGTCGTATTCGCCCTCGGGAAGAGGAATGCTGAAATATCCGTATGCGTTTGTTGTGCAGCCTGTAGACAGCAGGGGACAGTACACGTTTGCGCCGATGAGGCTTTCGTGCGACTTGCTGTCCATAACGTAACCGTGAAACTGATAGTTGGTCTTGATTGTAGCAGGCGTAGGCTTTTTCTTGAAAAGCAGAATATGTTTCGCGGTGATTTTGTAGTCAATGTCGGTATTCTTCAGTTGCTCGTCGAGAATCGTTTTTATCGGACGCTTGTCCGAAGGGTTTATTACGATTGGCTTCTTCAGCTCAACCTCCTCGCCGTATACGAGCGTGTACTTTGGGTCTTGCGCCATCGACATCGTGTGACTCAGCAAGAACATCAACATTGTCAGAGTAATTTTTTTCATCTGTAAGATTGTTGTATTATATCAGTTTTTATTGTTCTGCCTATAAGACAGCCGCGAAAGAAAAAATCCCTACGCCAATGATGAAAAAAATTAAAGAAAAATTGAGATGAAGCGTTTTGTCTGCTCGTCGCCGTGCTTCATATACGCCTCAATCGCGCTGCGGATGTGCTTCAGAGCCTTCTGCATCTGCGCGTCTACGGTCTTGGCGGATATGTTGCAGAGCTGTGCCGTCTCATCGTACGACAGTCCTTCTTCCTTTACGTGCATGAAGACGGCGCGGCACTTCTCTGGCAGTTCGCCGAGAGCCTTCTCGTACACCTCGAACAGTTCAGACTGCTCAAGCCTCTCGCTTGGGTTCAGCGCGCCGTTGTCCGACTCGGGCAGTTCGTCGTGGCTGAACCGCTGCTCCTTCTCCAGCATGTTTATGGCGGCATTCTTCACCATCGTAAAACTGAAGTTTCTGAAGTTGCGCGGCACAATCATCGTCTTGCGCTTGTTCCAGATGTCGGCAAACACGTCGAGCGTAACATCCTTTGCCATCTCGTCGTCTTGCAGATAGAAGAAGGCTACTCTGAAAAGCCTCTCGTAGTTCTGGTGGAAAAGCGTGGCAAAGTCTTGCTCCGAATCGTTTTTCTGAATGTTGAATAAAAGTTCTTCTGTATCCATCTTTTATTAAGAAACCTCTCTCGCGAATATTGTCGTTCTTGTGTTCGTGAGAGAGGTTATAGTTTTTTTCTGTTAGTCTTGTTCACCGGGTGTGACGGCTAAGTATTCTACCGCCCATGAACGCTCAGACATCTGAAAAGCCATTTTGTAGTATAATCCCGATTCTTTCTCGCTCATATACAGTTCTGTAAGAGGTCTGTCGGGATATTTCTCCTTATATGCCTCGATGTAGGCAATAACCGAAGGCGGAAGTGGCTCGTTTAAGTTGAGCGGATGGGTGGTTTCCTCCCACTTAAATTCGTCATTGTAGAATGTCTTTATATCAATCTTTTTCAGTATTCCATTGTCACGAATGTAGATACACTCCTGAAAACTGTAGTTAACGCCTAAGATTGATGCGTTTGGATATTTTTCAGCAATCCATTCCAGCATCCGGCAGAATCTTTGGTGATTTTCAGATCGAATGTCGACCAAACTACATTTGTTAAGTTCTGTGCCGTCTTCGCTAAAGGCAAATGAATATGAACTTTTTGAGTTGTCATTACATGGCAGCGTGATACGGATTTCGTACAACTTGTTTTCTATTCCGTTTCTTGATACAATCTTCACAAAATCATTGCTTTCCCAGGTGCCTATATTGGTCATTTTCAGAATTTGCTCTTTTACTGCGCGAGGCAGAAATTCCATTGCATCGTTTATTGTGTATTTCTTCTCTGTTGCTGCCCATTTGTGATTGCTGTAAACCGTTACACATTCTTTGGCATTCTTTTCCGAAAACTTGATGCAGACGAAATTGTCGTCGTCATATCCATATTGGTCGTTGATGAAGGCTGTAGGGTTGCGTGACTTGAAGTCTTCCACTATCTCCTTTGGAATGTGGTAGTCTCCTGATTTTATTCTTGCTACATCATCGTTGCAGGTACAAAAGAGTCCTGCGGCAAAAGCCAATGCTATTGTTTTAAGTATTCTTCTCATCATCATTCTTTTTAGTTTCTCTCATGTAGAGTAGTTTAATAAAAATATTGGCAGAACCAGTGGAAACCGATTCTGCCAACTGAAATATCCAATTCAAACAAAATGTTTTACTTGTTCTTCAGTAAATCGCGAATCTCAGTAAGCAACTTGATGTCTTCTGAAGGTTCTGCCGGTGCTGCTGCCTTCTCTTCTTCTTTCTTCTTCTTTGTCAAGGCTGTGATGCCCTTTACAATCAGGAAGATACAGAATGCGATGATAAGGAAGTCGAGCACGTTCTGAAGGAATGCTCCGTAGCCAATGCTTACAGGCTCTGCGCCCTCTGGTGCAAGTGGATTTGCAGGAAGCGCAATCTTCAGATCCTTAAAATCAACGCCACCGATGAGCCAGCCGATAGGAGGCATGATGACATCTGAAACGAGCGATGACACAATCTTGCCGAACGCGCCACCGATGATAACACCGACAGCCATGTCGACAACATTGCCACGCATGGCAAATTGCTTGAATTCGTCGAGAAACTTCATGGTAAATTTTATTTTATTGATTAGTTATTTTGGGTTCCGACCGATTACTTTACGTTTCCAACCTTAATAAGGTACTCGGCAATCTGAACGGCGTTGAGGGCAGCACCCTTCTTAATCTGGTCGCCAGAGAGCCAGAAAGTAAGACCGTTGTCGTTAGCCAAGTCCTTGCGCACGCGACCAACGTAAACATCGTCCTTGCCGCCAGTGTAAAGTGGCATTGGATAAGGCAGATCCTTCAGAGTCTCCTTTGCAGCGTCTGGGTTAGCCTTTGTGCCAACAGCCTTAGGGTTGTCAACCAATGTTACGCCGTTTGCAGCTGCGAGTGCAGCCTGAGCCTCCTCTACGCTGATAGGCTTCTCTGTCTCAATCCATACAGCCTCAGAGTGTGCGCGGAGCGAAGAGATGCGCACGCACATTGCAGAGCATCGTGCATCGGTGTGCATAATCTTCTTTGTTTCGTTAAACATCTTCATCTCCTCCTTGGTGTAGCCGTTGTCCTGGAACACGTCAATCTGCGGAATTACGTTGTATGCAAGCTGGTAAGCAAACTTGTTTACAGTAGGCTGCTTACCTTCGGCAAGTTCCTTGTACTGCTGCTGAAGTTCAGCCATTGCTGCTGCTCCTGCGCCAGATGCGCTCTGGTATGAAGCGATGTGTATTGTCTTGATGTGCGAAATCTTCTCGAGTGGCTGCAAGCATACAACCATCATGATTGTCGTACAGTTAGGGTTTGCGATAATGCCGCGTGGACGGTTAAGTGCATCCTCTGCATTGCACTCAGGCACAACCAATGGCACGTCGTTGTCCATGCGGAATGCGCTTGAGTTGTCGATCATTACAGCACCGTACTTGGTGATATCCTCTGCAAATTCCTTTGAAACACCTGCACCTGCTGAAGTGAACGCGATATCCACGCCCTTAAAGTCATCGTTGTGCTGAAGAAGTTTGACCTCATACTCCTTGCCTTTGAATGTGTACTTTTTACCGGCAGAACGCTCTGAACCGAATAAAACCAACTCATCCATAGGGAAGTTTCTCTCTTCGAGTACACGCAGGAACTCCTGTCCTACTGCACCACTAGCGCCAACAATTGCTACTTTCATTTTCTTGTCTTGTTTTATGAATTATAAATGTTATAATTTGTCGGCAAAATTATGAATTTATTTTTATTTACCCAATTTTTTTACTTACTTTGCAACAATTTTATACTTATTCGTGAACTTATGAGCACTCTGATACCCAATTTCCCTATAACAGACCCTACATGGGTATTCTTTATCGTGCTGTGCATCATTTTGTTTGCGCCGATAATCTTTAACCGCCTGCGCATTCCGCACCTTATCGGAATGATTATTGCGGGCACTCTTATAGGCCCTTACGGATTCAATGTGTTGCTCTACGACAGCAGTTTCGAACTGTTCGGAAGAGTGGGCATTTTCTACATAATGTTTCTTGCCGGACTGGAGATGGATATGGTGGGGCTGAGGCAGAACTCTACAAAGGGAACGGTGTTCGGACTGCTTACGTTTGCCGCTCCGTTTGTGATAGGATATCTGCTGGGCGTTTATGTGCTTCACTATTCGTGCATGGCATCGCTGCTGCTGGCGTGTATCTTCGCATCGCACACGCTGGTAACGTATCCGATAGTAAGCCGCTACGGACTGAGCCGTCATCCGGCGGTAACGATATCAATAGGTGCAACGGTTGTGGCTCTGTTCCTCGCGCTGCTCATTCTGGCGGCTATTTCAGGAACGTACAACAGCGATATGGACGGCTGGCTCTTTTGGCTGGTCTTCACGCTGAAATGTGTTGCCTACATTGCTTTCGTATTCCTTGTGTTTCCGAAGGTTATCAGATGGTTCTTCTGTAATTACGGCGATTCTGTTTCGCAGTTTACCTTCTCGCTCGCGCTGGTCTTCTTCAGCGGTGCGATGGCGGCTCTTGCCGGACTGGAGGGCATCATGGGCGCGTTCCTTGCCGGAATAATCCTTAACAGATACATTCCGCATGTATCTCCGCTGATGAACAGGCTTGAGTTTGTGGGCAACGCGCTTTTCATTCCGTATTTCCTTATTGGCGTTGGAATGATAATCAACGTGCGTCTTCTTGCCGATACCGATACGCTCCTCGTGGTGGCTATAATGCTGCTTGTGGCAACCGTGTCGAAGGCTATTCCGGCATGGGGCATAATGCGAATCTTCAAGATGAGCCGTGCCGAGGGTGTTATGATGTTCGGTCTGACCGATGCCCATGCTGCCGGTGCGCTGGCAATGGTTATGGTGGGCACAAAACTCGAGATTGCGCCGGGCGAGTATCTGATGAACCATTCGGTGCTTAACGGCGTGGTTATGATAATTCTGTTCTCGTGCATCATCAGTTCTATTGCAACCGAGCGCGGGGCGGCAAAATTGGCTCACGAGGTTCAGGAGAGTCCTGTCAAGCACGAGGGCGACGACGAGAAGATTCTTGTTCCGCTATACAATCCTTACACCATGCAGGACCTTGTGTCGGTGGCTATGCTTATGCGCAACGCCAAACTCGGTCGCGGACTGATAGGCCTGAACGTGGTTATAGACGATGAACATGCCGATGCGCGCAAGCAGTTCGGCGAGCAGATGCTCGACAAGGCGGTTAAGATTGCCGCCGCATCGGATGTGCGTATGCAGACGCAGAATCGTTTGGGCACAAACGTGGCATCGGCTATTCTTCATGCCATGAAGGAACTCGATGCTTCGGAGATTGTGATGGGTATGCACCATCAGAAGAACAACATGCTCGACTCGTTCTACGGAACAATTACTCAGAGTCTGCTTACGGGGATGTCGCGCCAACTTACGATAGCCAAGCTCATAATCCCGTCGAACACGCTTAGGCGAATAATCGTGGCTGTTCCGCCAAAGGCAGAGTTCGAGAAGGGCTTCCATAGGTGGATGTTGCGCATTGCACGGATGGGCGCGCAACTCGGGTGCCGAGTAAACTTCCATGCCACAAAGGAGACTCTTCCTTTCATCGAAGGATACATAAAGAAAAATCATAAGGATGTGCGTGCGGAGTTCATTCTGCTCGACAGTTGGGATAACCTTATCCTGCTTACCGGCGAGGTAAACTATGACCATCTGCTTGTCATCGTTTCGTCGCGCCGCGGCTCGATAAGTTACCGCCAGTCGTTCGAGGAACTTCCGACGCTGATAAACAAATATTTTGCAAATAACAGTTTGCTGTTGTTATTCCCCGACCAGACGGGCGAGGACGAAGACCTCATCTCGTTCATCGAGCCTGTCAAGTCGGACAAGGCGGCTACTTGGTCGCCAACGGGCTGGATTTCAAGAGCAATGAAAATGCATTTGAATAATGATTGAAGTTAAAGGATTGACAAAGAGCTTCGGCTCGTTGCAGGTGCTTAAAGGCATTGATTTGAAAGTAGAGAAGGGCGAGGTGGTGAGCATCGTTGGTCCGAGCGGCGCAGGCAAGACAACGCTGCTCCAGATTATGGGAACACTCGACAACCCCGATAGTGGCAGCATCGTTATAAACGGAACGGACATAAGAGCGTTGAACCAGAAGAAATTGGCGGCTTTCCGCAATCAGCATATCGGATTCGTGTTTCAGTTTCATCAGCTTCTGCCAGAGTTTACGGCTCTCGAGAACGTGATGATTCCGGCGTTCATAGCAGGCAAGCACGGCAAGGACACAAAGGCACGCGCCGAGGAACTGCTTGGCTTCATGGGACTGGGCGAGCGAATGAATCATAAGCCAAACGAACTCTCGGGTGGAGAGAAACAGCGTGTGGCGGTGGCTCGCGCATTGATGAACAATCCGGCGGTGGTCTTTGCCGACGAGCCTTCGGGCAGTCTCGACAGCAAGAACAAGCAAGAGCTGCATCAACTTTTCTTCGACCTTCGCGACAAGTTCGGGCAGACCTTCGTAATTGTTACTCACGACGAGGAACTGGCTCGCCTTACCGACCGCACCATTCAGATGAGAGACGGACTGATAATTCAGCCTGTGCAAGCCGAGGAAATCAGTCCCGAGACCGAAAATAACGATAAAAATGAACAAGTAAACGACTAAAGATTATGGCACACGTTAAAATAGGAAACTACAATCAGCTTGAGGTTGTCAAGACGGTAGATTTCGGCGTTTATCTCGACGGACACGACGATGGCGAAATTCTGCTGCCAACCCGATACGTTCCCGAAGACTGTCAGGTGGGCGACATGCTCAACGTCTTCATCTATCTC
>JAEEGI010026625.1_pt1 | contig 11126 bp, 9 predicted proteins | sample 8958751 | NCBI WGS metagenome assembly JAEEGI01 (sample SAMN16246545, study PRJNA631951) | gut metagenome | biome: gut microbiome; feature: rumen; material: KS-attached | host: Bos | place: Iran: Karaj | collected 2018-10 | reverse complement strand
GTCGGCCACATCAGGCTGCGAGGGTAAGGCTGGTTTGGGTTCGCTGATGGATGTGGGTGTAGTGGTGGATGCAGGTTGAGGAGTAGCCTTATGAGGTTCGGCAGGAGCCATGTGGACTTTAGGCAACTGCACCTGCGGAGCTTGTGCCAGTTGAGGTTCGACGGAAACTGGCGAAGGATACCACAGGTGGACGATGGTCATCATAAAGAGCACCAGACAGGCGGCAGCCACCAGTCGCACTGACCACAGTCGCACAGAGCGCCGTTTGGCGGCGGCCTCCTCGGCTGCCATGCGCTCAATCATCTCCGACAGTTGTTGCTGACGGCGGGCATCGCGACCGGCATGTTCGAGCGATGCCAGAAGCTCTTCGAGCGTAGGAGGTGTGCTATTCTTTTTCATAATCTATTATCATTTGTTTGATGGACTTGTATGCACGGGAAAGGAGGGTGTAGACATTACCCTCGGAGGTGTGGAGAGTGCGAGCGATGGCAGGGGTGTCGACATTGTCGAAATGTTTCAGACGCACCACCTTCTGCTGCTGCTCGGGGAGGTTGTCGAGGAAGCGGAGAGCCAACTGTAGGCGTTCGTCTTCGTCTGTGTGGTCCTCGTCGGCGAGGTCGGCAAGATAGTCAGCCCCGACCGATGGATGACGGCGACGCATGAGGTCGACACAACGACGCTTGACAAGGGTGATGCACCAGGCCTCGCGGTTAAGCACCTTCTTCAGTTTGTCACGTTCGTTCCAGAGGGTGACAAAACAATCTTGGACCACGTCGGCAGCCTCGTCTTCGTTGCCTAGAAGGCTCTCGGCCATACGCTGCATGGCGGGCTGGTGAACCAGATAGTCGGCTTCGAATTGTTTTGTCTCGGTTTTCATTGGTAGTTCTTGTCAGTTTTCTACCAAGTAGTCGCAAAAGTGGCCAAAATCTGACACACTTTTGCGAAAAAAAAGAAAGATTTTTTGTAAGGGATTATTTTACAAGATAATCCAAGGCATATTTATAGCCATCCAAACCTAATCCGCAGAGCACTGCGCGACAAACGTCGCTCAAAAGGGAGTGTCGGCGGTACTCCTCGCGGGCATAGATGTTGCTGATGTGTACCTCGACCACGGGCGTGGTAATGGCGGCTATGGCATCATGGATGGCGACGCTGGTGTGGCTGTAGCCCCCGGCATTGAGGATGATGCCGTCGGCAGTGAAGCCCACCTCATGGAGGCGGTTGATGAGTTCGCCCTCGACGTTGCTTTGGTAGTAGCCGATTTCTACGTCAGGGAATTGTTGCCGAAGGCTGTCTACCATCTCTTCCATGGTGGTATGTCCATAGATGGAGGGCTCACGTTTGCCGGTGAGGTTCAGATTGGGGCCGTTGATAATCTCTATTCGTTTCATTGGGATTAGGTTTGTTGTTTCAACTTCTCACGCAGGCGCATGGCGGGCCGCTCCACGCAGTAGTATAGCATGAATGTGGCTGCAACTACCATGAGCCAAAAGAGTAGGTAGGCGGCTTCGCCATGGGCGGTGGCAAAAGTGTGCATAGAACTGTCGACGATGGTGCCCATCAAAAGATTGACCATAAACATGGAATAGGAGAGCAGGCTTAGCACCATGATGCCTTGGGCGAGGGTGCCGCGGGCGGTCTTCCATGAGTTGAGGGCGGGCAGGGTAAGGGCACAGGCGACCGAGTTAATCAGGGGCAGCAACAGCACAGAGTAAGCATCGCCTACGGAGTATTGGATGCTCCTGTCGGCAATAAAGAGCGCAATGCCCACCGCCAAAGCCCACCAACGACACTTTTGCCAGAGTTTGGGACATTCGCGACACAGCCACGCAGCTAGGACGCCGACGTAGATGCAGTCGGTGCGTGTGGCAAGTGTTTTGCGGATGATGATGTCGTAGTGATAGGGGTCGGTCAAACCCAATCCTACTTTGGCGCGATACAGTGTACACGCCACAATGGCAAGCACCGCAGCAACGGGCAGGGCATAGCGCCCCACAATGCGACGCAGCCCTATGACAATGAGGGGGAAGAAAATATAGAACCACCACTGCACGGGCAGCGACCACGACTCCCAGTAAAAGCCCTGAAAGGGGGTGAAGAGGTTCTGCGTGAGGGTTACAAATTGGTACATGGGTGTCGCCGTGAGGTCGGCAGTGATAAGGCCCAGCCACACGGCCAAGAGGTTGATCAACAGCATCGCATAATAGTTGGGAAGGATGCGCAGAGCCGTCTTGCGGTAGAATCGCCAAGTCTGCTGCCATACGGGCGGCTGGCTCATCATCTTCATGACAGAAAGGCCAATTAGGAAGCCGCTCAGCACAAAGAACAAATCGACACCGTGGGGCACAGGAAGGTGGGAAAGCCAGTCGAGCCGTGTGCCACGGATGAGGTGCATACCATGCCTGTGTACCACACAGAAGATGGCGAACGCCCTCAACAGGTCGAGTCCGAAAACACGTTGTCGTGTGCTTATGACAATTCCTAGCATAAAACGATAACGCTTAAACCTGACTATTATTGTGCAAGAGGGAAATACAATGCAATAAAAGCAGCGAAGAAGCGTTATTTTATTTATGAGCCAAAACTATCATCCGAAGCCTGTCAAAATATACAAGTCCACCATCAGTTGTGTGATGTCCGTATTGCTATACTCGGCCGGCATTGCATTCTGCATTTGGGTTGCTATCTCCAATTTCAACAATGACGCCCTCTCATGGATAATGGTATTGGCCTTGGGGGTCATGGCAGTGGCATGCGCCAATCAAATGATATACTACATCCGCTGCCGACATGAGCAGATCATCATTACCGAACAATCCCTTATCATATCCCAGTGTGTCCAAGAGACTAAAAATGGGGACTGGAAACCTGTTAAGAATGTCAAGCTTTCGTGGAAGAATATCAACCACATCTCAGCCCAATGGGAAAGACCCACCAGCAAGAGCATACGAAAGAATGTGCTGGTCAGCGCAGGCAAGAAAGAGACCTATTTAATCGACCCCGACATATTTGATGTTTTCTTTCTGGAGAGGAAGCTGGAGGAATTCCAGAAAAAGTACGGGAACCCATCTACGCCAACCCGATCGACCAGCATCGACCATATTCCCCAATTGCATGAGCTCTTAAAGAATCGGCGTTAGTCGTAAGGGGCAAGTTTCCACACAGACAAAAATCAAAGCCGCCTCCGAAAGGAGACGGCTTTGCGTTATGAACAAAATTGACGGGTCAGATTAGATAAATCCTTATCTAAGCCTTCACTCGCTTTCGCTCGTGGTGGCTATTAGATGATGCCCTGGGCAACCATAGCCTTAGCAACGCGCATGAAGCCGGCGATGTTAGCGCCCTTCACGTAGTTGATGTGGCCATCAGCCTCACGGCCATGCTCAACGCACATGTCGTAGATGTTGTTCATGATGGTGTGGAGGTTCTTGTCGACCTCTTCAGCGGTCCAGTTGCGGTGCTCAGCGTTCTGGCAGATTTCGAGACCAGAGGTAGCAACACCACCAGCGTTGACAGCCTTACCAGGACCGAAGGGCACTTTAGCCTTCTGGATAGCGGCGATAGCGCCGGGCTGGCAACCCATGTTGGAGACCTCAGCAACGTATTTCACACCGTTCTTCAGCAGCTCCTTGGCATCCTTCTCGTCGAGCTCGTTCTGGAAAGCGCAGGGCATAGCGATGTCGCACTTCACGCTCCAAGCCTTCTTGCCGGCAGTGAACTTGGCCAGTTTCGGGAACTTGGTGGCCATATCCTCAACCTTGTTACGGTTGCTGGCGCGCATCTCGAGCATGTAGTCGATCATATCCTTGGTGATACCTTTCTCGATCTCGCAGACACCGTCAGGACCGCTGATAGCGACGACCTTGGCACCCAGCTCGGTGGCCTTGATGGCAGCACCCCAAGCCACGTTACCGAAGCCAGAGAGAGCAATTCTCTTACCCTTCATGGTGTCTTTCTTCTCCTTCACCATGCGCTCAACATAGTAGATGGCACCGAAACCAGTGGCCTCGGGACGGATGAGGGAACCACCCCAGCCGTAGCTCTTACCGGTCAGAGCACCAGTGGAGTGCTCGCGGGCGAGTTTCTTGTACATACCGTACATGTAACCGATTTCGCGGCCACCGACTCCCACGTCACCAGCGGGGCTGTCCTGATCAGGACCGATGTTGCGCCAGAGTTCATAAACGAAGGCCTGGCAGAAGCGCATGATCTCAGCGTCGCTCTTTCCAACGGGATCGAAGTCGGCACCACCCTTACCACCGCCGAGAGGCAGCATGGTGAGGCTGTTCTTGAAGATCTGCTCGAAACCGAGGAACTTCAGCATCGACTCGTTCACCTTCGGATGGAAGCGGAGACCACCCTTGTAAGCACCGAGAGCGGCGTTGTACTGCACACGGTAACCGAGGTTCACCTGGGTCTTACCCTTATCGTCAACCCACACAACGCGGAACTTGAAGATACGATCGGGCTCGACAATGCGCTCGACAATCTTAGCAGCCTCGAACTCGGGGTGTTTGTTGTATTCAGTCTCGATGGTTTCCAGAACCTCGCGGACAGCCTGCAAGTACTCGTTTTCGCCCGGATGTTTGGCCTCCAGGTTAGCCATGATTTCTTTTACTTTCATGATATTGAATAAATTAGGTTAAACTTTGATTGTTTTTCAGTTCAGCAAATGTACACCCTTTTTTTTATATAAAAAAAATTATTTTTCTATTTTAACAATTTTCTTCGTCACAAACCATTAACCATTAACAGCCTCAGCCCTCAATAACCATTAACCAATAACCATTAATCATTAACAGCCTCAGCCCTCAATAACCATTAACCATTAATAATAACAAGTCTCGACAAAATTCTTGATTCGAGGCTTCACATATTCTCGCTCTTCCATAAACGACATATGTCCCACATGGTCAAGCAACAATATCTCCGAATGGCTGGGTATCATAGCCTGCGTAATGGCTATCTCGATGGGTATCCTGTTGTCGTTCTTCCCGTAGATAAACATCACCGGAATCTCCAATTTCTCGAGGACAGCAATCCTCGAGGGTCTGTTCATCATACCCATCTGGGCCGCGATAATAGACTCTGTCCGGGTCTCAAGGCACTGCTCCTGCAAATCCTTGATATCCTGCGAGAGGGCGGCACGATTGGCACTGTCAAAGAGTGAGGGGACGAAGTTCACTATAAACGAAGCCCTATTCTCCTTCACCTGCTCACACACCGCCTGACGGCTCTCGCGGTGCGACTCACTGTCGCTGAGGGCATGAGAGTTGATGAGTCCCAGACCACGGAGCGAATATGGATACTTCTCCGCAAAAGCCAACGCCACATAGCCTCCCATCGAATGGCCTACCATCACACACTGATTCACACCGGCTTCGTCAAGCACAGTCTTCACCACACGAGCCATCATATCCATCGAATGCACCTCCCCATAACTGTCGGTGTGGCCGTGACCGGGCAAATCGATGGTAATCACGCGGAAATCGCGCATATAGCTCAGCACATAGGAACTCCAGACATCCAAGTTCTGGAGGAATCCGTGGAGCAGTACCACTGTCTTGTTGTTGTTGCGGCCCTCGTCACGATAGTGTACCATGCGGCCGTCGACCTTAATTGTACGGTGTTGTTCCATATTGCGTTTTTACTGTTTTTCTCTGAATCGAACCGCGACTCCCGTCCGCTCTCCCTTCTTGACATTCACATTGCCATAGGGCGACACAAGGATTCGGGAATCGTCGATTCCGTTGTAGTTCATCGTATTGCGTATTGTATTTCCCTGCTCCGTTGAACGACGGTAGCACTCCCCGTCATCCATCCCCGCCACATCAATGCAAAACTCGACAACCGCCGTGGGGTGGAGCTGGAGGAAACGTGCCACAAGTGCCAACTGAAGCTGTGCCGGCGTGGATAGCACTGGTGCCTGAGAGTCGAATGAGACGACATAAAGCGGCATCGGTTTCTCCATCCGCACCAGTTCCCTGAAGGAATAGCCTCTCAATATCACTCGTTCCCGCCCCTGTGGCTCTACAATGGCGGCAGGCGCAAACATCCGCCCCGCATCAGCGATAACGGCACACCTCCTGTCGCCGAAGACATTCACAGTCACTCTCTCCACCGAGTCGGAACAGTCCACCTCCTGCGTCACCGACTGCTGCTCCATGTCGGCCACATACACCTTCAACAAGGAGCCTCCAAGACCATGGAGGTCGACAGCGAGAGGATTGACTGTTCTGGCACTGTTGTGCATCGTGGTGAAACTATAGCAGGCGTGGAGACCGCTCTTGGAGCCCACGGACATATAGATATTCTTCTCGTCCGACGAGAAACTGAGTCCCGACTCATCGTAGCCCGAATTAATCTCCTTGCCGACATTTCTCGGGGTCGACCACGAGGTCCAGTCGCCGAGGTCGTTGCGGGTAGCCACATACACATCTCCAAATCCCAACCCTCCACGGCCGTCGGTGACGAAATAGAGCGTACGGAGGTTGCGGCTCAGCAGCGGGCTGCGCTCCGAGAAAGGAGTATTGACCCCGTTGCCGAGGTTCACCGCCGGCCCCCATTTGCCAGCCGTATAGGGAACGAACCAGAGGTCGGTGGCCAGTGCATTGTCGCCATGGAAATAAGCTCCTGAAGATTGGATATTATGCCCACCGGGACGGTCGGAAGCCAGAAGCATTCCGCTGCCATCGGGTAGCATATAGGCATCCGTCTCAATATAGTCGGTATTAACAGGATAAGGAGGTATATCAGTCACACGCCACACACCATCCTCCCTCTCGGCAATCATGATGTTTCCGTCGGCACCCAGCAGCATACGGAAACCGCCGTCATAGAAGCCGAAAAATGTCAGTCCCTCGTTAGCCACAGGCCCGTCGAAAGAGACCTTTCCTGCCGGCTTCCACTGTTGTCCTACCTTGACAGCATAGCAGACCGTTTTGCTACTGTCCGTCACATGGGTATAGTAAAGTCGTCCGTCAGACTCGTTGACGGCAGGATTCATCACGCTGCCACCTTCGGCGAACTCTTGCACAGCCCTGTGCCCCGTTGCCGGAGCGGCAAGGACTTCCTGCAACTCTTGGTATTCCGCCACATTCTCAAACGACAGTTCGAACTTCTTCACTCTCTCGAGGGCCGCTTGGTAGTGGCGAGCATCGACCAACTCCTGCAGCATACGCTGCAACGGAACAATAGCCACCCCTTTGCCCGTCAGATGGCGCACATAATCGGCATACTCTGCATATTCCGCCTCAGAGAAACTGCCCCGCAGGTCGACAGTGTCGATGGCTCTCGCAGCCCGCAGGTCGTCCTGGACCATACCGATATAGGGATAGTCGGGATGCTCGGAGAGAAACCGCCTGATGGGTTCACTGTTGCCCTCGGCAGAATGCCACGAATAATAGAGACCGAAGATTTCATTGCGATAAGGGTCGAGGTCGAAATGCTCCAGATAGTAGCGGGCGGCCGCCACCTCGTGCTTCTCGGCAATCAGCCGCCGGGCTTCTGCCAAAGCCTTGTCGGCCTTAGAGAAGTCGGGATAGGTATTGGCAAAGACTACATAATCCATTGCCGTGCGGCAATCGGCGTATCTCCACCCTATCATCCTGTCGAGCTGCTCACGGGCCTGCTGACCCTCATTACTGAAAGAATAACGGTCGAGGAACGCCTTGTAAGACTCCATGCTGTTCTGACGGGAAGCCTCCTCATAGGCCAGCCTGCTCTTGCAACGCTGCGATGCCCGCTGCACCGAAGGACTGAGGGGGTATTGGGCAGCCACTGCGTCAGCCTCCTCCTCGGAAGCCACCTCTGCGAAGAGCCCTGGAGCCAATGGCGCCAGTCGTTCCTCCATCAGCTCAGCCTCCCGAGTGCCGGGATAGTGTTCGATGTAATGGTAGTAGGAAGCTACCGTTCCCGTCTGCAGGTCCTCCTCATAGATACGCTCTATGCGGAACTGCTGCAACCGAGCCACCATCTCCATGTCGAAACCGAAAACCTCGAGGTATCTGTCGATCTCCTCTTTCGGCATATCGGTCCGCACAGCCACAGTGTTGCGGGCGGCAGTGATGATTGCCTGCTTCTCCTGACGGAGGGTTGTAATGGTGATTCCCTTGCGCAACAGACGTCGCAAGTCACTATTCCTGTTGTTCTCAATCAGCCACACATGACGCTGCTCGGCACGCTGGATATACTCCATTGCCAACGGCAGGTTACGCATCGGATTAGAGTTGTCGAAATAGAAAAGAGCGAGATTGTCGAGAGCCTCCACATCGTCGGGCGACAATGCATAGGCCCTGTGGAACTGGGTGAAACGCGCATCATAGTCCATCGTAGAGTCGGGGAAAAGACCCTGCGCCCCTGTGGAGAAAGCCCCCAACAAACAGCACCCAAACAGCAACAACCTTCTCATCAAAACAACTTTAAACCTTAAACTTTAACCGTTAACCGTTACTTTATCGAACCCAAGATATCCGTAAACTCGAAATTCATCTGCTCAAAGGTATCCTTCGTCGTCTCCAGTCGGAACTCCACAAAAGTCTTCTTGTCCTTGAAATAGGTCATATAGAACTGATAATCCTTTTCGTCGGAAGGATTGGTGTAAGCTCCGATATAGCCCAATCCACCGGAGGCCGGCAGACCCTGTCCCTCGCTGAATTCCCACAGCGACTGATAAGGCATACGCTCGTAGCGGCTGTAGACGAACTCATAGAGGTCGCCGTCGAAGTTCTTGTTCACATAGATGCGCAACTGCGGCAGCACGGTGTCGCCCTGCGAATCAGTAATCACCTCCCCCGTGTAGCAGTAGAGGTAGATATCGCCTCCCTCCTTCAACTCAAAAGTGCGGAGATAACGCCAGTCCTCATTGTTGAGACGGAAGGTCACCTTGGTTCCCGGAATGGTCAACTGAGCCTGAACCGAATTGCCCATCAAGCCCATAAAACCTATTAGACCCATTAAACCTGCCAAAAGAATCTTTTTCATATTTCCAATCTTTTGTTATAAAAATCAATCAGTTGCACTGCGAGTTTACGCTCGTCGTATTGATCGGCCACCAGCCGAGCCGCGGCCTCCCCCACCCTGTTGCAGAATGCGTCGTCTTCCAAGCATCGCTTGATTTGACGGGCAAACTCCTCTGGGGTATCGGCAATGAGGATATTCTCTCCGTCGATATAGTCGATACCTTGGGCTCCTACGGTGGTGGTGACTACCGTCTTGCCTATTGACATCGCTTCGATAATCTTCACCCTGATACCACTGCCACTGAGCAGGGGTACCACGTTAATTTTCTTGCTGCCGATGAAATACATCGCGTCGGGCACCTCACCTATCACCGAGACACCCTCGATGGTAGCGTTCATCCACTGGGCCGGCATCTTGCGCCCCGCCAGATAGAGCTTTGCCTGCGGCACCTCGCGGTGCACCACGGGCCACACCTCCTCGAGCAACCAGCGAATACTCTCCTGATTGGGGAGCCAGTCCATAGCACCGATATGGAACAGAGAGTCGGGCTCCACCTCCACACTCGGCACCTCGCCGGAGTCCACCCCGAAGGGAATACTTGCGATAGGCTTCCTACAGCCCGCCTGACGGAACGTGTCGGCATCGTTGCGAGTGATGCATACAATGCCGTCATAGTCGCCTATATGCTCCAATTCATAAGCACGAAGTGACAACGAGAGGTGCTTCAGATACCACCGCTTCAACAGATTCGGACAGCTTTGCGCCACCCGTTTCCAGATAAGGTGCTCCACATTGTGGGCCCGCAGGATGACTTTCGCGTCGGAATACTTCCTGATGAGCGGCACATAAGGCGTGAGGAAGATACTCTCCACATGCACAATGTCGAACTGCTCTTTCTCCAACACCTCGCGCAATTTGGCGGCAAAAGCCTCACTGACATAACGCTTCACATGATACGACTCGCCACACAACAGGGCGAACGCCGCAGGAAGTGCCTTCACGGCGAGGTCCACGTACACCGACTCCATACCCGTCTGTTCGAGGTATTCGGACGGAATAAGTTCTCTCCGTACCGGGTGCTTGTCGGTCTCCACCGTCAGCACCTTCACCTCACAACCCTGAGACAGCAACCCCTGGGTGATGCTGTTCATCGCCATTGTACCGCCATCTACCGACGGATAAGGGGGCTTGTTGCAGAGCTGGAGTATCTTCATCATTCAAGCATTCAAACATTCAAGCATTACTCTTTCGGCAATGCTTTAAATCCCATGCCGAGGATTTCGCTGCTGTCCATAATATTCACGAAAGCCTTCGGGTCGATCAGATGCAGGGTGCTTCTCAGTTTCACCATATCGGCGCGGTCAAGGGTGACATAAATCATCTTGCGCTCATTGCCTTGATAGAGGCCGGTGCCGGTAAGACAGGTGCCGCCACGCTTGAGGTCGTTGAGGATATAGTTGCGCACGGCCTCCATCTCGTCGGTGACGATGAACATGGTCTTGTAACTCTTCATGCCGTCAACCACGAGGTCAATGACCTTGCCCTCGATGTAGATGATGATGATGGAGTAGATAGGCAGACGGATGTCGCCAAAGGCGATGAATGTGCTGATGGTGATGATACCGTCGACAATCATAACAAGGGTACCGAGGGAGATTTTGGTGTACTTGTGGAGAATCATGGAGATGATATCCGAACCGCCACTGGTGGCACCGCTGCGGAAAATCATGCCGATGGCCACGCCGTAGATGAGGCCGGCAACCACAGTGTTGAGGATGTAGTCGGGTTTGAACCAGACACCGTGCTCCTTCAACGCTACCAAACCATCCGTACTGGCGGGTTCAGAAAAAAGCACCGTACCATCATGGATGACAGGAGTATAACCCCACACCAATTCAAGCAGATAGGTAAAGCCGAAGATGAGGAAGGTGGAGATAATGGTCTTCAGACCGAACTTAGGACCAAGTATCCAGGTGCCGATAATCAGCAGGGGGATATCCATGCAGATGGCGTAGAGGGCAATTCTGCCACCCCAAAGGCTGCTGAAGACGTTGGAAAGACCATAGGTACCGCCAGGAGCCATCAGATAGGGATTCACGAACATCACATCGCCAATGGCGAAAAGAGCCGAGCCTAACACCAACAAGGCATAGGCCAAGACTTGT
>JAEEGI010026623.1_pt1 | contig 11127 bp, 8 predicted proteins | sample 8958751 | NCBI WGS metagenome assembly JAEEGI01 (sample SAMN16246545, study PRJNA631951) | gut metagenome | biome: gut microbiome; feature: rumen; material: KS-attached | host: Bos | place: Iran: Karaj | collected 2018-10 | reverse complement strand
ATCGGGGATATAGGTGACTTTGAGAAATGCTGTGTCCTTGAGGAAGTTGATGCTTCCCACTTGCACCTTGATGATGTCAAGTCCGGTGCGCTCGCGGAGGTCGGCGAGGAGTTCTTCGCGACGGTCGGGGCGGATGAGCTCTATTTTTTCGTAGGTGATGATTTTGTGGCCGTGACGTTTGGAAAAGCCCAGTGTTTCGAGGAGCCAAATGAGGAGTATGACAAGAAGATTGGTGGCGACAAAAGCAGCGTAGGAGGAGGTGAGACCGGAGCCATTGATGATTGAGATGCCGATGAGAACAAAGAGGTATGTCATCTCTCGTATGGGCAACTGTTCTGTTCGGTAGCGTATCATGCTGAAAATGGCAAAAAGTCCCAGGGCAAGGGTCATTTCCATCTGCAGGTTCTGCAGGTGATAGAGAATGAGGAAGATGGTGGCGGAGAAGAGCATATAGGTGAAGTAGTAGTCGCGGCGGTGACTCTTCTTGTAATATAGGAAGTGTGTGATAATCCAGCATATGAGGAGGTTGAACCCGAAACGGATGAGGAAGGTCCAAAGACTTGGGGCGTCGAAAAGGGGCACTCCGAGGAGGTCGATACTTTGGTCGCCTTGCGGAAACTCGGCGGCGATGGAGGGGTCGAATTCCAATTGTAGCAGTTTCATAGGGTATGGATTTTTTTGATGAACAACAATTTGGGTTTAAATCGGTTGTGCTTTGCCGAAGGATCTGTCAGTGCGGTACCGATGCAGTATTTGCTCATGCGTCGTGGTTGAATGTGGAGCTCATGGAGTGTCCGTTCAATGTCCGATGGGGGGGCGCAAGCGGAATGCTTCACCTCAATGACAAGGAGTTTATGTATATCGGCGTCCTGTCCTGTGGCACGGTTGTGGAAAACAATGTTGCTGTCTATGGTAACGCGCTCGGTCATGCCTTTGTCAACGAGGGTTATCCGTTCGAACCGGTTTTCAATGCATGGGTGCAATGCTGCAACAGGGTAGGGGGTGTTCTTTTCGATAAATTGGGATATTTCGGATAGTGTAAGCACTTTGTCGAACATTGACGCATCGACAGGAATCCTCACCTTGCTTGTCTTCTTTCGATTGTCTTTGTTTTTGATTTCAAAGAAAGTGGTGTTGGTAGAACGATAGGTACGGACGCGGAGCTTTTGACGGTTGAGTTTCTGGTTGTGGTGCATGGTGTACATGGCCAGATCGTCGGTGTCAAAGTATAGAGTACGATAAGGTGACAGTGGATTGCCGTCTATGAGCTGAACATAGTAGCGCCCGGCGATGCGTTCGAGGATATCCTCAAGCATTCCGGTCGGGGCCAGGTATTTCTGATCCACCCGATTCATCAGATGGACGGCTCTCATGTCGTCGAGCCCGATGGGCGCCATCTGTTCCAATACATTCATTTGTAACTGTATTCGTAGGTCTTCGTGCTCTCAAGTTTTCCGTTGGGCTTGTAGTTGTATTGTTTGCGACGTGTGCCGTCGTCGTTGTATTCAAATTTCTTGATGCGTGAGACGTGGTTCTTGCTGTTGTATTCAATCTGACGGCTACATTTTGTGGAGTTGCCTTCGTATTCATAGACGGTACGCCTCTTTTGTCCATAGGATGCATATTCTATTTCCTCTATTTTTCGGCCTTGTGCATCGTAGGTGACGATGTTGTCGAGGTAGGGCGTGGAACTGCCGATCTTGGTGTTCCATTCTTTGATTACGAGGTTTTTCTTTCGCTCGCGCTTGTCTTTGCTTTGTGCGTAGATGCTACCGCCGATGAGGCTAAGTATCAATATGACGATGAGTTTCTTGTTCATGATTTATTTTAGGTTGAAGGTGTTCAATTGGAATGTATGTAATCGTAAAGGATTTTGGCTTTTGCCGGGCCTATGGCATCTGTCAGGTCGGCGAGGGTCTGTATCTGTATCTGTTTGACGCTACCAAAACGCAACAGCAAATCGTGGGCGGTCTTGGGCCCGATGCCGGGTATTTCGGTGAGCGAGGTGCGAAATGTGCCTTTCGAACGCTTGTCTTTGTGGAAGGTGATGGCGAAACGGTGCACCTCGTTCTGTATCTGTTCCAACAGGTGGAAGACAGCGTCGGTGGGCTTGAGTTGAACCACAGCTATGTGTTCCCGTTCGTCGTAGCGTAGCAGTTGCGAGGTGTGGTGACGGTCGTCTTTGGCCAATCCGGCAATGGGGATGTCGAGTCCCAACTGTTCGCGCAGCACGCGGCGTGCCATTTCCATCTGTCCTTCACCTCCGTCGACGATGAGCAGGTCGGGCAGTTTGGCATTCTCGTTTTTCAAACGGCTGTAGCGCCTTTCGATAACTTCGGCCATCGAGGCGTAGTCGTCGGGGCCTTCCACGGTTTTGATGTTGAACTTGCGGTATTCTTTTCGGTTGGGTTTTCCACCGGTGAAACGCACCATGCCTGCCACCGGATAGGCTCCTTGGATGTTCGAGTTGTCGAAGCATTCGATGTCCATCGGCAGTGAAGGCAATTGCAGGGCACGCTGGATTTTCTCCAATAGTTTTACCGCCTGTGGGGCAGCATCCCCCTCGGTCAGCATGCGCTGGTGGCGGCATTGCTTTCGGTAACTGTCCACGTTGCGCAGCGACAGCTCCAACAGTTTGCGCCGGTCGCCTTTGGGGTCGGCATTTTGAACGATGTAGTCTTCCGGAATGTCTGCCACTCGGAAAGGCAGGATGACTTCGCGGGCGGTGCTTTGTGTCTGCTCGTGGAGGGCGGGAATCACTGTGGCGAGGATTTCCTCGTCGCTCTCGTCGAGCTGTTTCTTTATCTCGTTGCTGAAGCTGTAGATGATGCTGCCGTTCTTGATGCGCATCATGTTGACGTAGGCAAATCTCTCGTCGCTGAGTATGCTCACCACGTCGACATCCTTGACGTTGGTGTCCACCACCGTCGAGCGGCTCTGGTATTCTTCCAGCAGGTGTATCTTCTGTTTCAGATGCTCGGCCTCCTCGAATCGGAGGTCGTTGGCGAGGGCGAACATCCGCTCTTTCATGTTCTCTACAATCTCGCCGAAGTCACCTTTCAGTATGCGGCGTATGTTCTCGATGGTGGCCAGGTATTCTTCCTTCGATTGTTTCCCCGCGCAGGGGGCGCCGCAGAGACCTATCTGATGCTTCATGCAGGGACGGTTGCCCATCATGTTGCATGTTCGGTATTGGAACAGATGGCGGATAATGTCCTGCAGTTCGCGCAGGATGCGTCCGTTGGGATAAGGGCCGAAATACTGCCCTTTGATTTTATGGTTGCGGGTGTAGAGCAGCCGGGGGTATTCTTCGTCGGTGATGCAGAGGTAGGGATAGCTCTTGTCGTCCTTGAGCATCGAGTTGTAGCGCGGCTGGTAGCGTTTGATGAGCGAGTTCTCCAGCAGCAGGGCGTCAACCTCGGTGGCCACTACCGTGACACGGATGTCGTAGATATTCCTCACCAGCATCTTTATCTTGGCGCTTTTGTCGTCGTAGTGGGAGAAGTAGCTCGAAACTCTCCGCAGCAGGTTCTTTGCCTTGCCCACATAGATGACTTTTCCCGAGGCGTCGAGGTGTTGGTAAACCCCTGGGGTCTCGGGAATGGTCTTGAGGCGCATGGCAATGCGCTCGATATTCTTGTTGATGCTGCTGTCTATCAATCCTCGAGGGCTTTGTAATCTATCTCGGTGCGTTCGATGTCGAGCCGCAGGCTATAGAGCCCTTCCAACTCGTATTGGCTGGTGGCCTGTCCTATTTCCATGCGGTAGACGCCTTTGCTATTGAATGTGAAGAATGGACGGATCGTCTGCCTCATCACACGGAGTCCTTTTTTAGTGCGTCCTTTTTGCATCTCGCCTTTCCAGCGCCCGTGCTCCACAAGGTTGATGTAGGCGTAGAACATGCGGCGCTCGCCGTCGGGACTGTACATGTTCACCGTCAGCGGCAGTTGCTCGTTGCGCATCAGCGCGCTATCCACCACCACCTCTATGTCGATGCGGTAGTAGTCGTCGGGATTCTCCACTTTGACATCGAAACTTTCGGGCGTGAAGCGCTGCCACACGGCACGGTCAAACTCGCGTGTCTCGTCAATCAGCACTTGTTTTCCTCCGCACGAACACAACAACAGAACCCCTAATATGACTGTATATATTTTTCCCACTTTATTTTTCAATTCTTAATTCTTGATTCTTGATTCAATCAGTGCCTGCATGATTTGCACGGCGTTCGTCGCAGCACCTTTGCGAATGTTGTCGGCCACCACCCACAGGTTCAGCGTTCGGGGTTGCGACGGGTCGCGGCGCACTCGTCCGACGAACACCTCGTCCCGGTGATGGGCCGTGATGGGCATCGGATACAGGTTCTTCGACGGGTCGTCGTAGAGCACCACACCCGGCGTCGCCTCTATCAGGCGACGTACCTCGTCAATCTCGAACTCTCTCTTCAACTCCACATTCACCGACTCGCTGTGACCGCCCACTACCGGCACGCGGGCCACCGTGGCGGAAACCATGATGTCCGGGTCGCCGAAAATTTTCCGCGTCTCGTCAACCAGCTTCTGCTCCTCCGTAGTGTAGCCCGTCTCCAACCAGTCGCCACCGTGAGGAAACAGGTTGCGGTGTATCGCATAGGGATAGGCCATTTCCTCAGGTCTCTCCCCTCGCTCTTCCGCCTCCAGTTGCTTCACCGCTTTCAACCCTGTTCCTGTAATGCTCTGGTAGGTCGAAACAACGATGCGGCGAATGCCGTATTCTCGCTCCAATGCGGAAAGGGCAAGTACCATCTGGATTGTTGAGCAGTTCGGATTGGCAATGATGCGGTCTCCCGCTTTTACCGATGCAATGTTGATTTCGGGCACCACCAATGGCTTGTCGGCATCTTTGCGCCACGCCGACGAATTGTCGATAACCACCGTGCCTCTCTCGGCAAACAGCGGCGCATACTCGCGCGATGCCGTTGCCCCTGCCGAGAATATCGCATAGTCGGGCTCTGCCGCTATCGCCTCTTCTACACTCACCACTGTCAACTCGTGCCCTGCATATGCAATCTTTTTGCCCACCGACTTCGGCGATGCTGCCACAATCACCTCCTCTTTACCATAGCCACGTTCTGCCAACACCGTCAGCATCTCTCTGCCCACTAAGCCCGTCGCTCCAACAACAGCAATCTTCATAATTCTTAAACCTTAAACCTTAAACCATAAACCTTAATCATCTAATCAGCGTCACCGTCCCCTTGATAACTTTCGTGTCTTTCGGCTCGAACTCGTTCGTGTAGCGGATGATGTAGACGTAGGCTCCCTGTACACACGGATTGCCGTCCATATCCTTGCCGTCCCACTTGCAGTCAACACCCTCGCAGCGGAACACCATCTCTCCCCGGCGGTTGTAGATGCGCATCTCCTCGCGTAACGTCTTCGTGCTCACCGAACCGAAGACATTGTTGCCCGCCGGATTGTCCGGTGTGAATGCATTCGGCACCCAGAAGTGCTCCTTGTTCAGCGGTATGTATATCTTCGCCGTATCCGTGCATCCGTATTGGCTGTTTTCAATCAGGATGATTTCAGCTCCATCCATCTCCGCCGGGATAGTGTAGTATGCCCTCGGTCCCGTTTGGTCGCTCCCGTTCGGGAAACGCCACACTCGGCTATTGCCGCCAATCGAGATGTCCGTCAACTCGCAACTCAGGTTGTCGATAGTGAAATGGTCCACGTTCGAACGTATCTTCGCCGTCAGCGGATGTATCACAAAGTCCAGTTGCACCACCGAATCGCATTCGTATCGGTTCTTCAGCACAATCGTGTCCTGCGACGCCGTCGCCGCGTTGCCCGTCGTGTAGGTCTTCCCGTTCAGCCACGTATAGGGCTTGCAATCCTCCACATGATCCACAGTGAACGACACGTCAAGCACCTCAAGCTTCAGCCTTACGATACTGTCGCACCCAGGCTCCGACGTCAGATTCACAAACGTATTCGCCGGCTCCCTCGGCTCCCTGTATGTCTCCCCGTTCGCATTCCACTCAAAACTCTCTCCCCGGCAAATGCCTGCCTTCTCCACCGTGTCAAAATTCGGGAACACATTGATCATCATCGTCGCATAACTGTGGCAGCCGCTCTCGTAGTCTGCTGTCATCTGCACTATAATCGTGTCAACCTTGTTCGCCTGCAAACCTGTTGCCGGCAACTGCTGCGTATACAAATTCACCATCCTCACCCTCACCGAATCGCCCACGATCGCCGTATCCGCAAGCGTGTGCAAAGTTGTGTCCACCACAATCGTAGTATTCCCCACATGGCGGAATGCCGGTATCAGACTGTAATTCCCAACCTTCAGGTAGGCATTCTCCAAACTCGGCACCTCTCCGTCGCTCACAATATTGTCAAGCAAAATCGTATCACCTCCCGTCACTCGGAACACACTCCACTCCTCATGACTTATCTTCTGCAGCTTGTTCATGTCCACTCGCATCCGCGCCGTATCGCCTACACACACTTTCTCGCCTCCCGCTTCCTGTCTGTGCAGATTCAGGTAGTCCACCGTGTCCACACCCACAAAAACAGTGTCTGCCAACCGGTACCAGTCACCGTTCGCATTGCGGAAATTCAGGTAAAAAGCATAGCGCGTCGGCTCCTTCGGCGCCACAAAGCACTTTGTCAGCGACTTGCATGGATAATCCTCTTCTGCCGGACGGTCGTGCATGCGCACAAAATATCCCGCCTCATCGTTCACAGCATCCGGATTCGCCGTCACCTCGCGCAACGTATCGTTCTCCGTGTGGTGCTGCAAGCGGTAGTCAGTCCATGTCGTATCCAGCTCATAGGCCGTCCACGTCGTGTCCACCTCATACTCTGTCGCCGAATTCCATGTCGTGTCCAGCTCATATTCGGTCCACGTCGTGTCCACCTCGAAAGCCGTCCAGATCGTATCTGTCACCTCCCTGATGCGGTACCACCCGTGGTTACTCGTCGTCACACCCGCCGGCGTAAAACGGAACGCCGTATTGGAAAACGACTGTGTCGACGTGTTGTAGCCCGTCGGGTAGAACGCTGCAGGTTTTCCGTTGATAAGCGACAGTCCGTTCGAGGCCGTCGGGTTGCTGTTGGCCACCTGCGGCTGTCCCGTCGCGTTCTGGATTCCTATCAGTCCGTTTCCTCCGTTCCAGCCCGAACACACATTCCTCGACTTCACATGCACCTCTATAATGTTCGAACCCTCGTAGCACACTATCTGGTACGTGCAATGTAGCGAAGTGCAGCTGTATTGTGGCACATCGTTCCACGAGCAGATAATCTTCCTGCACGGATATTCGTCCTGGATACCATAGTAGATGCCCCAGTTCGCCAATCCTGTCGAATGCGCTCCCGGCGACGGATAAGTGTCCTCATACACCCCGTAGATTGCGTCACGCATATAGTTCAGATTGCTCGGCGCTCCGCTCGTGTTGTCCGTCCACGGCAATCCCGCCGAGTAACTCCACGGACAACTCGGACCCGTACCCGTCGTATTCGTCACCGGCACCGGCCCGAAAGCCACCAGTCCGTTGGCGCCCAGCACAAACGACGTTTTCTGGATACCGAAGAAATAAAACGGATAAGGAATCGTCGTCGTAAAATTCGAAAAATTGTCGTCGGTCGAAATAGGCATTCTCGTACCCAACGCAAACGTCGTGTCTGGCGGATCATATGGAATCGGGTCCACCCAGTACGTACCGTTGAACCTCTGCACCGGCACATTCGGCGTGCACGTCAGCACAATCTGACGGTTCTCGCACGTCACCACCGTATCCCATCCCTTCTCGCGATAGCGCGCCACTGGCGTGTGCGCGTGCTTCTGCATCACCAGCACCTCCGGACACGGCGACGGTGTCGTCGGCCACATGTAATTCGTGTCTCCCTCCTGGCAGTCCCACACCGTCTGAGGCGTCGGCGCCGACTGCCCATAGGCAACTCCTCCTATCGTCAAAACCATCATCGCAATGGCTAACGTTTTAATACTATTATATTTACTCATAATGTTCATCTTCAATTTAAAATACAAAGATACAACTTTTTTATAATATAACGCAAAAAAACATTCCCCAACCCCTAAAACCAACCAACCTACACCCAACAAACCTATCAAACCCATTAAACCCATCAAACTCATTTGACTTTGCATTATAGACACAGAATTCTCCCAGCAATTTCGCCCTTAACAAAATTTAACATCCTCTATATCTCTACTATCCCGGTTGGCCTATGCTTATCTCCATCGCCATCCCATCGCCGTACCTCCGCCGTATCATCTCCGACCGTGGTCGGACATGGGTCGGAGTTGGTACGGAGTTGGGTCGGAGTTGATACGGAGATGGTACTAATTATCAAGCATTTAAAAAGGGGCCGTTTGGCCCCTTTTTCCGCTTTTTTTACAAAAAATGTAACTATTTGATTCCGCGCTTGTTGAGTGCAATATGGAAGGCTGCGGCGTTGCGGTTGTGTTCGGCAAGGGTGGCAGCGAAGCGGTGGGTGCCGTCCATCTTGTCGGAGGCACAGAAATAGAGGTAGTTGGTCTCTTTGGCGTTGATGACGGCGTCGATGCTGGCTTTCGAGGGTAGGCAGATGGGGGCGGGAGGGAGGCCGGCGTGGAGGTAGGTGTTGAAGGGGGAGTCGACGGCGAGGTGTTTGTTGAGGATGCGCTTGAGGGTGAAGTCGCCCACGGCATACTTCACCGTCGGGTCGGCCTGCAGCGGCATGCCGCGCTCCAGGCGGTTGATGTATACGCTGGCTATCAGCGGCTTCTCGGCGTTGTTGTTGGTTTCTTCATCAACTATCGAAGCCAAAATCATTGTCTCCAGTCGCGCATTGCCGTTGTCGGAGAGTTCGAGAAGGTCGCACCGTAGTTCGCCCTGAGGGCCGACTTCCGTGGTCCAAAACCGGTTGTACTCGTCTTCCATCCGCTGCATGAATTGCTCGGGGTTGATCGTCCAGTAGACCTCGTAGGTGTCGGGCAGGATGAGGTGGAAACTGTCGAGCTGGATGTTGAAGTCTTTGTGCATCAGCTTGTTGTTGAGGTATTCGTTGAGCTGTTGCGGGGTGCGGAACTTGCCGATGGTGAGACGGACGGGGTCCTGCTGTCCGTTGCGTAGTTTTCTTACCAGAGTGAGGTTGCTCATGTGGGGCTCAACGACATACGACCCTGGACGGACGCGCTCGTCGAGGCCAAGGGTTTCAGCGAAGAGGCGGAAGGAGCGCGAGGCGTCGAGGCTGTCGCAGAGGGCTTGGTAGGTGGTGCCTTCGGGGAGGAAGAGGCGACGGGGTTCGCTGTTGGTGGTTCGGGAGTTGAGGAGGGAGTAGAGCCCCAAGGTGGCCAGCAGGAGGAGGGTGAGGATTATAATCAGGATGATTTTTGTTTTTCGGTTCATAATATCTTTTGCATTCTTATGTTGTCGATGAAGTGGCTGTCCAGTTCGAGCCACTCTTTGAAACGGCCGCACTCTTCGTATCCCGCCTTGCGGAAGAGGTTGAGGCTCGCGGTGTTGACGGAGGCAATGTCGGCGTAGAGGCAGTGAAGGTGGAAGGTGAGGGGTGCGAGGCGGGAGAGCTCATTGAGCATGGCCAGCGCATACCCTTGCCGACGGTACTCGTTGGCCACCATGATGCCTACAGCGCAGCGCCGATTCAGCGGGTCGTAGCCGTAGAGGTCCACACAGCCGTAAGGCAACGCATATAGCCGCAGGCTGCCGCTCGACAACGACGAGCCTTCTTCTGCTACCAATGTTATGTTTATTTCAGTTTCCAATTTTCAATTTTCAATTTATGAAATCTTGCTCCAAAGCATCTTGTTTTTCGAGTTGGCAATGTGTTGCTGCAGAAGCGGGTAGCGCGAGAGTGTGGGGTCGGCGGCGAGGAGGTCGTGGACGGTGTCGCGTGTGGCTTTCACGAGGGGCTCGTCGTCGACGATGGATGCTATGCGGAGGTCGAGGGCGCCGCTTTGCTGGAGTCCCTGGATGTCTCCGGGTCCCCGCAGCCGGAGGTCGGCTTCGGCAATCTGGAATCCGTCGGTGGTGCTGCACATGGTGCGGATGCGCTCCTGCGAGGTGTAGCCGAGATCGTCCTTGGTCATGAGGATGCAGTAGGCCTGGTCGCCACCGCGTCCTACGCGGCCGCGCAGCTGGTGGAGCTGCGAGAGGCCAAAGCGCTCTGCGTTCTCGATGACCATTACCGTGGCGTTGGGAACGTCGACGCCGACTTCTATGACGGTGGTAGCCACCATGATATGGGTAAGGCCACGTTTGAAACGGTCCATCTCGAAGGCTTTCTCGTCGGCGGTGAGGCGTCCGTGGACCATCGAGGTCTGGTACTGCGGCCGCGGAAAATAGTTTTGTACCATCTCGAGGCCGTCCTGCAGGTTCTTGAGGTCCATCTTCTCGCTTTCTTCGATGAGCGGATAGACGATGTATACCTGGCGACCGGCGTCGATTTCTTTTTTGAGGAAAGAGAAGACGAGTGGACGGTTGCGCTCGTAACGGTGGAAGGTGCGCACGGGGTGGCGGCCCGGGGGCAGCTCGTCGATGATGGAGCAGTCGAGGTCGCCGTAGAGGGTCATGGCCAGTGTGCGAGGAATGGGTGTGGCCGTCATGACGAGGATGTGTGGCGGAACCAACGACTTGTTCCACAGCTTGCTGCGCTGTTCGACGCCGAAGCGGTGCTGCTCGTCGATGACGACGAGGCCGAGGTCGTGGAAGAGGACGTCGTCCTCGATGAGGGCGTGGGTGCCGATGAGGATGTCGATGGTGCCCTCGGCGAGGCTCTTTTTGATTTTTTTCTTGTCGGCGGGACGCAAAGAACCAGTGAGAAGCTGGACGTTGACGCCTACGCCTTCGAGCATGCGCTGAAAGGTGTAGAAATGTTGCGTGGCAAGGATTTCGGTGGGTGCCATGAGGCATGCCTGACTGCCGTTGTCGACGGCCAGCAGCATGCACATGAGGGCCACGAGTGTTTTTCCACTGCCCACATCGCCTTGAACCAAACGGTTCATCTGTCGGCCGGAACGGAGGTCCTCCCTAATTTCGCGTACTACACGTTTTTGTGCCCCCGTCAAAGGGAAAGGCAGCCGAGTGTAAAAGTCGTTGAAATGGTTGCCGACAAGGTG
>JAEEGI010026622.1_pt1 | contig 11128 bp, 10 predicted proteins | sample 8958751 | NCBI WGS metagenome assembly JAEEGI01 (sample SAMN16246545, study PRJNA631951) | gut metagenome | biome: gut microbiome; feature: rumen; material: KS-attached | host: Bos | place: Iran: Karaj | collected 2018-10 | reverse complement strand
CTCACCTTTTGGTCCGGTTTGTCCCATGTTTCCATCACTTCCCTTTGATCCATTCTTTACAGTGAAGCTATAGTTGTCACCAGCTGATGTAGCAATATTGATATAGCTTATTGCATCATCTCCTTTAGCTATAGTTTGAGAGATTGAATTGATCTTGTCTGATGTGAACAAATCAGCCTTTGCTTTGTAAGAACGGTTGTTTTTAGCAACCATGATGTATTCATCACCAGTTATCTCACTAAGTTCTGTCAAACTTGATATTTTTCTTGTATTAATAGCCATATAATTTATGTTGTTTATTTAATGTATTCTTGTATTAGTATGCTTGACTCATCATCATTGCTTATGAAACTTTCATCTTCGCATGTTATGAACACAGCCTCATTTCCATATAAGTCTTCAAGCACTTGTTGTTGAGCATTTTTGTCACTTTTGTCAGCTAAATCTAAAGATCTGTATATGTATATGTTTTTGCCTTCTTTGCTCATAGTATTTAAAAATCTATTTATTAAAAATAAATCACAATAATCAGAAGGAATGTATATTTAGTCTAAAATTTTGGAAATCTGGATGTCAAAAATACTATATTATTTAAATAAATTTAACAACATTGCAATGGAAGAATTACAAAAACAGAACGAGATTTTAGCAGGCCGTTTAGAGAAAGCTAAGGAAGTTTTTAAAGATCAAAAGAAACAGATTGATGACAAGAATGCAAAGATTGCCGAACAACAAGAAGAAATAAAGAATTTGAAAGAACAACTCAATAATTCTACAATAAATGATGAGCTCAATAACAAGTTGAAGGAATATGAAGAGAAAGTAAATGAACTTGAAGGAAAATGGAATGACAAAGTGATTGAAAACGATGATTTAGCACTTGAGTTAAACAAAGCAAAGAATGAGGCGATAAACAACAAAAACTATGCCAAAGATTATGAGAATAAGTATAATGAGAAATGTGATGAATGTGAAGCTCAAGTTGTTGAATTGAACAAACTAAACACAATGGTTGCAGAAGGCAAGAAACAATATGATAAACAAGTTGCTGATAATCAAACACTTACACAACAAGTTCATGAAGCAAATGCTGCATTAGAAGATTTCAAGAAAGTGGCAGAAGGTGAAATCAATGAGACTAAGAAGAAAGCTGCAGGAGAAATAGACAATTTGAAGAAACAATTAGATACAGCAAACAATGACAAAGAAAAACTATCTGCAGATATACAATCACTAAAGAACAAGAATGAACAGTTAAGCAAACAACTTGAGACAGCAAACAAGAGCCTTCAAGATGCTAATGGGAAATTAGCCACGGTAAAGAACACAAACACTGATATGCAAAATCAGGTGAAAGAAGTGATAAACAACGTACAGAAACTACAGACTAGTCTTACATCTAACTTCAACATATTTCAATAAGAATTAGTTAGGTGTGAATATTTTTCTTGAAATCCGTTAAAAGATTGACATTTTGTTAAATTCTTTTAACGGATTTTTCTATATTTTTATATTAACGAAATGGCAATAAGAAACATAAAAATGTTTTCAATAAGCCAATATGAATGTTAATCTTAATAAAACAAGTACCCAAAAACTTAAGAAACTTAGAAAAGAAATAGACAAGATTGAAAAAATAACCAATAAAGATCTGTTCATAGAGCAATTTGAATCTTTATTGAAAAAAGAGATAAAGAATCTGAAGGGATGTTCAGAGAAAAACATAGTTGAATTCTACATAAATGAGTTGAAAGCTATGTTAGAAAAAGACATTGATATAAATGAACAATTTTTCAAAACTTTAGAAAAGAAAACACGTCAGGTAATATCTCATCATTATGCCTCTCAAAAGACATTTGACAACAACATTGACATATACTTCAATGATGTGAAAAGAGAGTACATAATGCATCCACAATCAGAAAGCAACAATTTAGAGTTCTTGCCAGAGAACCGTGATGTTTTCATAAAGAACAACTTGAAACTTGTCATAAATTGTGCTAAACGTTACAGAAATCTTGGAGTTCCATTTGATGACTTGATACAAGCAGGCAATTTGGGATTATGTGTTGCCTTTGACAAGTTTGACACAAACAGAGGAAAGCTTCGTAAACAAATCATTGACAACATTGAAGACTTTGAAGGTGATGGATTCTCATTAGAAGATGCTAACAAAGTCATAAATGACAGCTTTGACTATTCTAAAGACTTAGATGTAACATTGGGAAAACTTCCAAAAGATGGGTTCACAACAAAAGATGACTTCATAAACTGGACAAAGAAAAACGTAAAGACAGCAGTGTTTGCATCAGTTGCTTTCCAATGGATTAGAGCTTATATTTTGGCTGAACTTTCAAAGAATGGAAAGATCATAAAAGCACCAACACTTGATGATGAGGAAGAAGATGACAACAAGAAGTCAACAATAAACATCATATCTCTTGACTCTATAAATCCATACACAAATGATTGCTATCAGGATGACATTTTGTCGCCTGTAACAAGTGAGGCATTCTTAGTTGAAGACACAAACATTGAGAACCTTGAAAAGAAAGACATGTTCAAGAAGATAGTCTCTAATGCTTTGTACAAGCTTTCAAGCCTCGATGCAAGAATCATAAAGAAACGTTTTGGAATAGACTTGCCATATAATTTGAGTGTGAATGAGATTGCCGCATCAGAGAACATGAATCCAAACAAAGTCAAATACTCAATATCATTGTCACTAAAGACAATAGCAAACAGCATATCACCTGAAGACAAAGAGATAATAACAACATTGCTTTTAGGATAAAAGAAGCCACTTGATTGTGGCTTTTGTTTTTTAAAAATGAAATTATTAAAATGTTTCCTATTTCAAAATGAATTTGAAACAGAATGTTTCTATATAATAGTGTAAATTGAACTACAATGAAAGAATACAAATACTATATTGGGTGTGAAAATTACATGGGAGATGAACAACAAACTCCCAACGATATTTTCAATGATGAAATTGTCCCATATTTAGAGTCTTGTGGACTTAATGAAGACCAGATAAAAGAAGTCTACAAAATGTCTTTAAAACTTGCTGAGACTGCATGGGACAATGGAATCGTTTCAGAAGTAGTTTCATCAAATCCTTGAATATGACACCAGAACGCAAATATATTGATGATTTTGAAATGAGTCTTCTTGAGAAATATGGTATCAGAAGACTTAAGAAAAAGTATGATATTGCTGATCTTTTGTCAATGTTGCCTAAGCAATGGCAAGAAGAAGACTATGAATTTGGTCACAAGACAGTTCAAACTTATGGAATGAACATAGAATGGGATGGCATTTATTGGACTTGTACAACACCAATCTGGTATACAGAAGGTGCCTGCACAAAGACAACGAACAATAGATCAAGAGGTGATTCTGTTCTTGAATGTCTTTTGGGAGCTGTATTAAGACTTGCAAAGGATCCAATAGGTAGAAGATATTTGAGCAAGACATACGTCATAGAAGATTGGAGATATACACCAGAAAAAAATTGATTGATATAAAATGGATATAATAAATGTAGCAAAGTTATTGCAAACTTACAAGACAATCACTAAAATAATGGAATATGAAGGATTGACAATGGACAATTCTTTTCGTAGGGTACAATCTTGGTTATCTAATAAGATATGTGACCAATTGAAAGACGATGACATTATCAGTGATGAACAAGTAGTTAAAATTGTCAAACAATAACGAAAGTTTCTATAATTAATTATGGTAAAGAGAGTAGAAGACAAATATAAAGAATTATCTGAACGTGAACATGTGCTTTTACGTCCAGGCATGTGGGTAGGATCTATAAAAGAAGAAGAACGACAATGTTTTATTTATGATGACAAACAAGGACGAATGGTTATTGAAGACATAACTTATTCTCCTGGTATGTTGAAGCTTTTTGATGAGATTCTTTCAAATTCATGTGATGAGTTTCGTCGTAAAGACAATATGGGTCTTACTCAGATTGAGGTTACTGTGGATCTTAGTGAGAAAGTAAAGAACTATATAACTGTTAAGGACAATGGTGGTATTCCTATTGTGATGCATAAGGATGCTAAGATGTATGTCCCTGAATTCATTTTCGGTAGACTTAGAACATCTTCAAACTATGACGACACTGAAGACCGTAACGTCATAGGTACAAATGGAGTAGGTTCAGCTCTTACAAATGTGTTCTCAAAATTGTTCCATATTGAGTCAGCTGATGGAAAGAACAAGATAAATGTTGAATGGACTGACAATATGGAGAAGAAGTCAAAAGCTGAAGTGACTCCATATAAGCAACATTTCACTCAAACAACTTTCCTTATTGATTTTGACAGGTTTGACCAAAAAGAAAAGGGAATAACTAAAGACTTCATTAATATAATGCATAAGCGCTGCATTGATGCAGCTGCAGCAAATTTAGGTCTTAAAGTTGTTTTTAATGTTATTGACAATGATGGTGTTCATGAGACAACTTGGAAGTTCAAGAAGTTTGAGGAATATATTGATCTTTATTCTGACTATATTGAAGAAGAAGACATGATTTCTTTCAAAGATGATCAGAAACAAGTATGGGTATGCCCTAATAGTTCTATTGATGTTGCTTTTGTGAATGGTGCTGAATGCTCAAAGGGAACTCATATCAAAGCAGTAAGGTTGCCTATTGGTCATGCTGTTGCTGACGTCCTCAAAAAGAAACATAAGATTGAAGTCACAAACAAAGGAATTGATGGAAAGTACGGCATCTTTGGAGTGTTCAACATATCTAATCCATCATATGATTCACAAACAAAAGAATGCTTGACAACAGCTCAAGAGAATTTCTACAAAGATGGAAAAGAGTTTGTGATTCCTGAAGACTTCATAAAAAAGATACAAAAGTCTGAGATTGTTGAATTAGTTCTTGATTGGTACAAACAAAAACAAGAAGCAGAAGACTTAGCAAAAATCCGTAAACTAAATAGAGAGTCAAAGAAGCTTCTTAGAAGCAACAAGTTTGTCAATTGCACTTCAAGGACTATTCATGAAAAGGAGCTTTGGGTGTTTGAGGGAGATTCTGCTCATACAGGTTTTAGAGTTTCAAGAAATCCAAACACACAAGCAAGCTATTGTATGAGAGGTGTTCCTTTGAATTGCATTGGAATGACTCCACTACAAATTATGAAGAATGAAGTATTCAATGACTTAGTCAACATCATCGGACTTCAATGGGGACAATACAACAAAGCAGAAGACTTGAAGTTTGGAAAGATAGTCATCACATCTGATGCTGACTATGATGGTGACAAGATTTGTGGATTGTTGTTTGTGTTCTTCAATCATTTCCCAGAGCTGTTTGAGCAACATCTTGTTTGTAGAGTCACTACTCCAATCATTACAGCTACAAAGGGCAAAGACCATAGAAGATATTACACAAGAGAGGAATATGAGAAAGATGTAAAGAAGCTTAATGGATATGTGATCAAGTATTTGAAAGGTGTAGGTACTCAAAACAAAGACGATTACAGAATAATGATGGAAGATCCAAAGCTTACTTATTACACTAAAGACAACATTGTTGACATGATGATCAAGAAGTGGTTTGGTAAAGGCAATGCAGAGACTCGTAAGACAATGCTTAAAGAAGGTGTTGAATCATAAAAATATATTAAAATATATGTATTATTTTGTAGAAGCAGGAACTAAAGAAGCATATAATTGCCTATTTGATATATATGGAAATCCAGAATCAAGTGATATATCTGATATTGAAGGATGGGTACTTACACAAGGAGAAATAAATAATATTGATAAAGAAGTTTATTTAGATTTAATTATTAGAGATATTCCAGAAATGTATCAAGATTGTATTGAAGACTTTAAGACTGACTATTGGGATGGTGAGTTCACGTTTGAGAAGAAGAGATGGATAGAAGTAAACTGATTTTATTTTTAATCAACAATATATGGAAAATAGTGTGAAAGGAATAAGCGCATTCATAAAAGAATCAAGAACCAAGAAAAAGGCAGAAGAAGTTGCAGAAGGCATTTCAATTCTTGATCAAGTAATCAATTCATCAGAAAATAAAGAAGAAACTATTGGTGAGTTTGTAAAAGACTTCATTAGACCTAATGGTCCATGCATATATGCTTTCATTACTGATAAAGTAAAAGATGCAGTAAAAGTTGGATATACAGACCAACATCCTGAGAAACGTATTGCTCAATGGAAAGAAGAATATGGAAAGGAAGAAGGTGAAGTTACTTGTATTGGATATTGGTCATCTGAAGAATTCAATGCAGCCGGTGAGAGAGTGTTCTTCTGGGATCATGCAGTGCATGACAAATTGAGGAGGAAAAACTACAAACAACTTGACAAAGATGGATTCATGAATTCTTTGACAGATGCTGGAAAGAAGATTGTTGACATTCACTTCTCTCGTGAATTCTTCTCAAAATATAAAGTACTATGGAATGGTGAAATGAATTCAGAAGACCGTGAAGAATTGTCTGCAGAATTGTTGAGAGACTTATTAAATGAAATGAAAGTAAATATCCATAATGGAACTGCAGATTTCAAAACGTATTCATTCACCAATGAAGGGAAGACAAGCACTTCTAGAGCTAATGAAATCTGGGATTCTCCAGACACTTATGAAGACACCGACTTGCAAAAAGACACTATTGAGAAAGGTGTAGAAGCTATCAAGAAAGGAAAGAAGAACATATTGATGGCTGCGGTGATGCGTTTTGGAAAAACACATGCTACTTATGAAATAATCAAAAAGGCAGGACTTAAGAATATTGTCATTTGTTCTGCTAAAGCCGATGTTCGTGCATCATGGAGAAATGACATAAATCATAAAGACTTCTATAAAGACTTTGTGTTTGTTGAAGTTCTTGATGAATACACTTGGGACGTCACTTATTGTGCAAATGACAAATTGACTACTGAACACAAGAGAGTGTATGAAGACACTGACATTTATACAGAACACAAAGGAAAAACTATATTGTTCTTCTTCACTTTGCATGACTTAGGTGGATCTATAAATGAGATTAAGAACAAACATAAAAAGGTGTTTGATAAAGAGTTTGATTTGTTAGTTGTTGATGAAACTCATTATGGAAGCCACGCAAACACTTTTGGTAAAGTCACAAAGTTTGACCATCACATTGAAGATGATGACAATTCAGACATTGAAGAAGAGCAGAAGATTGCAAAAGAGTCTGAAGAAGCATTGAAGCAACTCAACATTAATTACAGATGTGCTTTGCAAGTTTCTGGAACTCCTTACTACATTTTAGCTTCAAACGAAATGATTCAGGAAGATGCTGAAATCATTTCTAAAGTGTCTTATTCAGATATGCTGAAAGCTCGTGACAAATGGAATAGTGAGCATAAGCATGATGACCCATCTACTTCTCCATATTTTGGAATACCAACATTGCATAAGATTGGATTAAGGCTTAACAAGAAATGCCGTGATGCTTTGAAAAATGGAAAATTCACTGATTCTATGACAGAGTTATTCAAGACTAAAGGAGATAAATTTGTCCATGAATCTGCTATAAAAGACTTGATTAAAAGCTTGTTTGGAGACGCTAAAGATACATTAGCATTCTTGAAAAACAAAGATGTTGAAGGAAACAAGGTATGCAAGCATACTATAGTAGTATTACCACGAGTAGCTTCATGCGCCGCAATGAAAAGATTGCTTCAAGAAACTATAGATACTAATCAACGCCATGTATTTAATATTGTTGGTAAAGAAGGAAAAATCCAAGAAGTAAAAGACATAAATGACTTGAATAATCAATTAGAGATTCTTGACGAAAAAGGAAAGAACTCTATCATATTGACTGTGAACAGATTCTTGACAGGTGTTAGTATGCCATTAGTTGACTCAATGATTTATCTTAAGAATGCAAGTTCTCCACAAGAATATGACCAGAACATTTTCAGGTTATGCACTCGTCATGTAAAGAAAGTGAAGAATCCTGACAGTGAGTTCACAAGCAAGAAGGTGAACATGAAGGAGAATGTGTATTTGATTGACTTTAACATTGCTAACATGATGAGGATGATCACCAATTCAGCTCGTATGAAAGCTGCAGCAGAAGGTGACCCAAGGCCTGAAAAAATCAAGGAACTTATGATTGAAGACCTTGGTGCTACTCCAATCTTCTGTGAGAGCTCTTTAAGTGGTGAAGTGATGGGCAAGATGAAGAAGATTGAATCTAAAGACCTAATGGAAGTGTATAGTGGATATAATAATGACAAGTCTATAAATGACATTGTTAATGATGAGATTGACTTGTTTGTTGGTTTGTTTACTGATGAAGCATTCCAAAAGGCAATGTCAGGAATCAATGTTGATGGTGACAAATCTAAGAACTCTATAGAAGGTGAAAATGAAGGTGATGAAGATATTGCTGGATTAGATGATGATGGAAAGAAATCATTGAAAGATTTCAGTAAAGACAATATTGATGGCCACATTGGCCAAAAGGACAAAGAAGCCATTAAGATTACTAAAGAGAAGTTCAAAGCTATAACAAAGAACTTGTTGTATTGCAACATTTGCCTTGATGATCCTTGTTCAGATCTTGATACAATAGTTGAGAGAGCTAAGAAAGACAAAGAGTTCCAGACAATGCTTTCAGAGTTCAATATACCATTAGATGAGTTCTACAAGATATACCAAATGATGGGAACTAATTACAAACAGTCATACAATGCAATATTGACAAACATGGTCCTTATGGCTAATGACACTTCTAAAGAAGGCTACGAGAAGTTCATGACTGCATTGAAAGGTCTAGGAAGGATTGACAAGAATGAGGTCATCACTCCAGAAGCTATAGTCGACAAGATGATTGGAAAACTTGACGAGTCAGAATATGAGAAAGCAAAGTCAATACTGATAGTCAACGACAAGCAGGGTGAATTCTTCTATGGGCTTCATAAGAAGTTTGGTGGAAAATATGATGACAAAATAAAGATAGTCCCATCATCTCAAGTCGGAAGGCACCTAACTATAAAAGCTTTGAAAACTCTTGGTGTAAAGAACTATATTAATATAATTATAGACTTAGAAGACTACGACAATGACAAGAAAATAAATGTGAAAGACTTTTTGAACATGAAAAATGAAGAGGTTTTGAAGAAGAATGGTGGAAAGAAGTGGTCAATTTTGATTATGAATCCTCCATACGCCGGTAGTACACATTTGAAATTCTTAGAGAAGACAATTGAAATAGCTGAGAAAGTGGTTAGTATTCAACCAACAAGATGGCTTGAAGATTCATTGTCTGCATATAAGAAATCATCTGCATTAAATAAATATGAAAATAGTATAGCTAAGCATATTAAAGAATTACAAACAATTAAAACTAATGAAAGTAAAACATTATTTAACTCTGGGTCACAAGTTAATGCTGAATTTCCAATGAATCTTGGAATATATGTATGTGATAAAGATGGTGGATATGATTATAAGTTCAATAACAAAATATTTGATAAGATCATTAAACAACTAAAAACAAGATGGTCAGATGTTATTAAACATAAAACTCCGGATAATGGAGTTGTTATTACTGGTATGGTTGGTGGCAAGGGAGGATTAACCGAAAGAACACTTGGTATGTTTGATTGGAATGAAGATGAACATTTTATATATGAAGATGGTAAACGATTAGATAATGGATTAACATTTTATGAAAATCGTCTAAAAACTGCATGGGGAAATGTTAAACCAAAGAAAGAAACGACATTTATAGAATTTAATTCTGTAAAAGAATCTCATAATTTCATTAAATTTACTAAGCTTTATTTGTTTAGATATTTAATTAGATTAGAAACAATAGATATTAATTTGCACCCAGATTTTCTGCCATTTATGAATGATTATACACATGAATGGACAAATGAAATGCTTTATAAAGAATTTGACATAACTGAAGATGAACAAAAGGAAATAGAGAATTTGGTAGATTATTATATTGAATATAATAAAAAAATAGATAACAAATGGAGAGGATAATGTTTGATATTGAAAAGTTTTTAGATTTGACATCTTATGAAGTTACTCGCAAGGACAGGCGTAAAGGTTCAAAATCAACTCAAGAGTTCTTCACTCCCTATTCCATTGTTAAGCGTATGTGTGACAAGGTGAGTGATGAAGATTGGTCAGACCCGAAGAAGACATTCTTGGAACCATCATGTGGTAATGGGCAATTTGTTATCTATATTGTTTGGAACAGGTTGCGGCATGGGATTGACTGGAAGACTGTATTGAAGACGACTTATGCGTTAGACTTGATGCAAGACAATGTAGCTGAGATGAAAGAGAGAGTCCACAAGATGCTATTACAATTATGTCATGATACATATGATAAAGCTTCAGCAACACGGATAATGAACAAGAACTTCATCTGTCACAATTTCTTCACATGGGACTTTGAGAACTGGCGGCCGATGACTGAGGAAGAGATAAAAATATCTAAGAGAAATAAATGAAGACTATAAAAGATTATTTGCAAGAACAACTATATCAAGACTTGTGCTACAAATGCTCACAAGTAGATGAGGCCGGTGGATTATATGATGGGCAGATTGAGTTAGCTTCATACATAATGAATGACTTAGAAAAGAACAAAGATAAGAAGTCATTTAAAATGAAATATGAAGCAGAAGATCTTGATTTTGAAAACATATATTTCAATGAAATAACAATATATGTAAAGTTCTGGACTCGTACTACTGTAAAAGCATATTCTGACATATTTGTTTCTCCTGAAGAAAAAGATGTATTCAAAAGATACAACTATGACAATGATTCAAAAAGACTTGACAAGATATTGATTGAAATTAATTGTCCAAATGACTTCATTAAATATTATGATGACATTAGAGGAAGGATATCACATGAACTTAATCATTGTTATACATATTTTGAAATAATTAAGGATGATTTTGAAGAGCCAGAAAAGGTGCCAGAAGAATATCATAATAGATTACATGAATGGAAAGATAAAATATATTCAAAAATTGCAAATAACATAGAACACCCTTCATTTGATGAAGCAGAACAGATATCTTATACTTTGATATATACTCTTACAAGATATGAAC
>JAEEGI010026619.1_pt1 | contig 11129 bp, 8 predicted proteins | sample 8958751 | NCBI WGS metagenome assembly JAEEGI01 (sample SAMN16246545, study PRJNA631951) | gut metagenome | biome: gut microbiome; feature: rumen; material: KS-attached | host: Bos | place: Iran: Karaj | collected 2018-10 | reverse complement strand
ACTCCAGGAACTGGGGATTAAGCCCGTGGGGGCTTTTGCCCCCACACCCCAAACTGTCCTTTTCTTCGGCGCGAAGATTTAGAGCCCCTTGTAAGGGGAGGCTATAATGCAGGGTTCCCCTGCAGGGGTCACAACTACCCAACCCTCCTTGTCCTAAGGAGGGCTTCAGACCACTCCCCAAGCCCCTCGCCAATCATTCTTGCGTCCCTCCGGTAGCAAGCGACAAGGTCGAGCGGGCAAGGGGATGTAATTGACTTCGACGACTGGTCGTCTCCGTCAAGGTTTCGGTATGGCTCGCAGAGCCTTTGCCCCTACGGGGCGAGCCATGTATTTTTTTTTTTTAATTCTGTTATTATGTTTAAATTTAAAAGATCTCAGATTGGGAAGATCCTGAAATTTACAGGATCGTTGATAACCCTGGTTATAACAACATTCTTCGTGCAGAGCTGTGCTCAGGCACTCTAATAATGCATGATTATGAGAGTGATAACCCTATTAATCATTCACTGTTCGGCAGTGAAACCTGACCAGACTTCATCGGCCGCTCAGATCGATACGTGGCACCGCCAGCGAGGCTGGAAACTCGGCATCGGCTACCACTACGTCGTCCGTCGTAACGGAGAGATTGAGCCCGGCAGACCGGAATGGATGATCGGCGCACACTGCCTGAACCACAACGCCCACTCGATAGGCATCTGCTACGAGGGTGGACTCGATGCCCGCGGACAACCCGACGATACCCGCACGGCTGAACAGAAAGCATCGCTTCGACGACTCCTAGAGGACCTTCACCGCCGCTATCCGCGTGCACTCATCGTAGGTCATCACGACCTCGACCCCAAGAAGGCTTGCCCCTGTATCCCCAACGTCGCCCGTGAGTACGCTGATTTGAACGATGTTCGAGCCTGCTTACACTCGACATAGTGAGCAAGCTCCCTCTGTTCTCGCTTAAACGCAGCCTTCAGCCGAAAAAACAAGAGTGCCCTGCTCAGTTGAGCGGGGCACTCTTGATGTAAGCAGAAAGGGAGCTTTATCGTTTAATATACTTTTTCCTATCCTTGATGAATAGTTCTCCGCGTTTGGGTTGCAGGATTTGTCTGCCACTGAGATTGAAAATCTTGCCTGATGTATTAGGGAAAGCTTTAGGTAAAGACCTGATGTCATTTGTTTTACCGCTAAGGATCTTGGCCGTAGAGGCGCAACTGACACCTACGTCAGCATGGCTTACCCAGATACGATCACGCTCCTTGTCTATACACATATTGGTAGCCACATCAAATCCAAGACCTGGCATATCCATGTCCCAGACGGTGAAGTCCTTGCCATCGTACATGGCAATACCATGCCCCCCCTCAAAACTGAGCCATACCCTGCCGTATCTATCAAAGTCAATGCTGTTAATCCAGTTGCCTGGCAAGTCTGAAGAGATGGATTCTGGCAGTTCTTCGTGACGTCGCATGAAGCGTTGAAAATCTTTTTTCCCATCCCATCGGATCAGCCCCCCGTGCCAGTCATCATAATCTAATGTGTAATAAAGTTCATTCATATTGCCTGCCATCCAGAAAACGCCGTTTTCATCGATGGCGATAGGGCCGTATGTGTTTGTCGGGAAAGGCAGGTTAACATCGATTTTACTGTCTTTCGTCGGCATGGGTAAATCTTTATTGGCATAGTGTGTCCATGTCTTGCCGTCATAGCAGAACAAACCGTCACCATATTCGCCAAAAGTCGTAATCGCCTTTCCACAGCAAGTCCATAAACGGCCTTCCTTGTCGAAAGCCACACTATACACCCTGTTGGTGGTAAGTCCGGAGTTGTCCTTGTTAAAGGTCTTCCACTTCTTTCCGTCGAAGCAGTGGAGTCCATTGTCAGCTGCAATCCAGAGCCTGTCCTCATGGTCGACAGCTACTTGGAAGATGTCGTCTGTGAAGCGATCAGCAACTCCCTTGAAAGGACAGCTTTCGTCTGTCTGATAGGCAATGGTGTCTGTCTGTGTAATCTTATACAATCTAAAGTATGTCCAGTGGCTTATTACCCATATATCGCCATGTTTGTCAACTGCTGTCTCTGAGATGTGTAGATTCTTAAAGAAATCCGTTTTAGCAAAACTTCCGTCAGGCTTCAGCTTGAACATTCCGTTGCCTCTTGTGGTAGCTAGATAGTTGCCGTCATGATCTATACTGCCGCCTCTTGACATAGCCAAAGGCGAAAGTACGTTAGGATAGGACTTCATGGGTATGCTTTCAAACCGCTCGTCCTTAAAAACCAATACCTCATCACAAGCCGTACACATATATAACAGCCCGTCATACATGAAGACTGAGCCTAAATAGCAATGCGCATTATAAGAAGTGACATGCAGCCCGTCATATTTGAGCAGGAAGGAATCACGGACAGCCCACAGGTTTCCGTTCTCGTCCCCCGTCAGTCTTCTTATCCCCCCAAGACTGACGCCTGCGTCGTCAACCTTATATTCCGTGAAAGTGTCATCCTTGAACTTCAGAAGCCCGTCGTCGGCACACACCCATTTGTTACCAGAACGGTCCTTGATGATGTTCCTGCAGATGCCTAAGCCCTCGTACACCAGGACAATGCCATGATCTGTCAACTTCCCAAGACCTATGCCTCCTGATGTCCCGTATCCTGTAACCCAGACGGTTCCGTCGTCGTCTATGAAAATGTCATTGATTGCCATATAAGCGGAAGAGGAATCGTATGGAAATCTATACAATTCAACGATTTCCCCATCGACTATCTTGAAGAGATCTGCCAGAGAAGCAATCCAAATATTTCCGTCCTTGTCCTTTTCAATATCATTAATCGTCATCTGAGCTCCGATAGACAGCGATGAATTGGTAAAATTTGTGATATCACCATTTTCAATCTTCCCAAATCCATTATACCAACCCCCATACCAGATTTCACCATCGATATTATTCAGGCAGGTTATATAGTTGTCTGTCAGCCCCTTGGTCCTTTCTAACAGAGTCTCTTCTCCAGTATTTTTATTGATAATAACCAGTCCGTAACTGGTTCCTACGTAGATATTCTGTTCGTCAACTGTCAAGGCATAGGCAACACCCGTGTCTACGTAAAAATCCTGCCAGTCATAAAGGATGTCATGGTCAGTCTCTGCCCACATGGCTTGAATCATGCAGAGGAATAAAACGATAAAGGAGAGTTTACGCATAAATTGTGCTATGTTATCATTTAAATTGGCCCAATAATATTACTTTATCGGGTCAATCATGGGGCTATTTTGTAGACTATTGTGCCGTTGATGGTGTAGACGCACGTTTTGTCAAGAGCATCGAATTTGAAATTGCGGATTTGTAGAGTGAGATAGATGTTTCCATCTTCAAGCTCCTTGTCAATTACATGAAGTCGTCCGCTCGTTGCAGTAGTTCCCATGCTATAAAACTCAACCCATGTAGGATAGTAACTTACTGAGGCCCTGAAATCATTAGTGTCGAATGTGTCACCTGGTTTTAAATCGGCAAAGTTCATCTCCCAATCATCTTCAAATTCAATACTGAGTGAAGTGAAAACTTTTGATTCATGGATATTACAATTGAAAGACATATTATGTACAACGTGGACTGTGCCGTCGGGTTCATGCACCTCACACCTACCTTTATAGCCATGAGGTTCATAGGCCAAACTAATATTGCTATCACCCTTGTCTGACTGTATAAGCAGTTCGTTGGTCTCGATGTTGGAGAGGTCAATATCTTCATCTTCACTACTGCAAGCTGTCAGCAGGAAAAGGGCAGAGAGGAATATGCCTAATGTTCTGAATGCTCGTTTCATAATTACTTTTTTAATGGGTTCCCGTTTATATAACTGCGAAGGGTTGAAAACCTTGCATGATTTGGGTGCAAATTTAAGAAAGTTTTGCAAATTATGCAAGGATAAGGGGGAAATAGTGCGTTTTTGGCGTTGCAAGGGAAAAGCAGGGTAAAGGCCTTATAATCAGGGCTTTTTAGCGTATTGCGCCTGCAAGTACCCCTAAAATTGCAACGCTTTTTATGGTGGAATATGCAAGATTATTTGCCGCTAACTTCTCTGATGTCAGCCTTCAGCATCTATCTTTTCCATCATCTGCTTCAAGCTGCGTAGGACTATGGCTCAGGGGGTAATAACGGTTCGCTGGCCATCATGGACTCAAACTCATAGGCAGGAGCCTTTTCTTCCTGAGCTACCACTTGAAGGATTGGGGCGCCAAGTGCCTGCTCAATAGACACTATCGTATCTATCGTGAAATTGTGAGTACCACGCATCCACTTACTGATTTCTGCCTCCTTCTTACCAAGTAGCAAAGCCAGATCTTTCTGCTTGAGCCCTTTTGCCACAAGGATATCATGAATGCGATCCACTATCTGAAACGAAAGATCCACTCTCTGGCGGACTGATGGATTAACATGTTCACGCCTTGCTTCAATAATACTACTTCTCTTCATATTGCTGCAAAGATAAGAACTATTCCTGAAACTTCCAAATAATTAACTTAAAAATTAAGTTTTAATTGCAAAAGTGATTATTTCCACCATTCTGAGCCAGCAAATAGCAGGCATCTGTAGATTTAAAAAAGTGCCACCCTGCGGGAGAGGATGGCACTTCTTTATATATAACGATAATATATCCTGCGTTTTGTAGGGAACTATTCCGCCTCAGCTTCTTTGATCTTTGCTAACAATATCTCGCGTTTCGCTTTGTTCGTACCGTGAACGGCATGACGGACAATGCCCTTCTTATCGACGACGATGGTCAACGGGAAACCTCCATAGCCAATCCACGCCATCATATCCTTCGCTTCAACAAGGTGTGTCCATGTGAAGTGGTGCTTGTCGGTGATCTTGCGGACTGTCTCGGCATCGTGGTAGGTGGCCGAGAAGAATACCACATTGGGCACTTGTTCCTTCCATTCCGAGAGGATAGGCATCTCTGCACGACAGGGACCACAGCCAGAGTACCAGAGGTTCATTACCATGACGCGCCCCTTCACACTGTCGTTCGTCCACGTGCGCCCATCCATATCTTTTTCCGAGAACGGCGGGAACGGCTCACCTTCCTTGGGCGAATACCACGTGCCGTCGTCCTTCATTCCAGCCTGTGTCAGTGAGGACATCGTTGTCATCATATTGAGCTGGTCCAAGAACTGGTCGGCGTTGTGAACCTGTTCGAGGGGGATGGCCTCGCGAATGAGGGAGTCGGGTAACGTGGCGTTGGAGTTGATGACGGTTACCTTGTTACCCTCTTCATCGTTCAACCACATCATAGTTTTATTATTTCCAGGTGGCATCTTGGACATTTCACGGAAAAAATATCCGTTGGAGAGAAACTTCGGGATGACCGTGTCGATGCGTTCTTCCTGTGCCTGCCCTGTCATTGCGACAAGGGCGAACATCATTGTAATAATTGCTTTCTTTTTCATTATATATTTAGTTTTATTGATATAACTATTCACAAGGCAAAACCTTGCATGAACAAGGTGCAAATTTAAGATAGTTTTGCAAATTAAGCTATTTCTTATCAGTTAATTCTCTGAACTCAATGTTACTTGAGTTGATACAGGGACGAGACATCCGAAAATGCCCGTACCCCCCTTGATGTTAGAATATACTTTTGTTGGCTCGGCCAGCCCGAGTTCCGTCATTTTGCCCTGCCATGTGGCATCTGGATCGTTGGCCATCATTGTGGTCATATACTTATAATATGCCTCTGATATGGCATAGAGTATAATGATGCGGTCGCTGCCGCCAAGCGATAGCTCGTTGTAATCAAACGGTGCACCTGTTTCCTTCACTGTCAGCGTATATTCATTACCTGTCATACCCTCATTCGTGAATGGCAAACCGTAGTGCTTGACTACCTTCAGGTTGCCGAGACTCTGGTTTACCTGATCCATCGTGGCTTGAAATACGGGATCGTAGGAGTAGTCGATGTCGCCCATAATCTGCTTGTGGTTAGCCTCCTTAAAGCGGAGGAAATAGTAACGACGGGCAGTTGGATCATTCTTGATAGTGATATGATAGGTAAACTCTTCGTTGTAATTACTCTCTGAGATAAAACCGCCGGGGCCTGTCATGATGCTACCGTCGGTTGCCACCCTGCGGTGTGTCAGCTCTACTTTCACAATCTCTGGAGCATCAGGCATCTTGTCGTGTGCCGACAGTTCCACACCATCCACCACAGTCTTAAACTCAATCTGGTCGCCTGCCTGAGGACGGATATCTGATCTGTACATACCATCGCTGTAGGTCATCAGTCCTTTTGACTCGCCATTAACCGTCATCTCCACAGCCAGTCCCATGATATCATCGGTGCGCTTGCTGTCGGTATAGGACCAAGTGGTGGATATATCGGCAAGCAGAGTCGTGTCGCTATTGGCTAAGCAGTTAAGAACTACTACTGGCGCTTCCTGATACTCACTGAGGTCGATGTTCTTGTAACAGGCACTTAGCAGGATAGTGCAAAAGAATAACAATATTATCTTCTTCATCTTCTTAGAATTTATATGTATAGGATATGGAGGGAACGATGGGCAGCAGTCCAAGCGTCTGGAACTTCGTGTCCCACACGCCCGATAGATCCTCGATGCCCTCTTTCTTGATGCCTACGGGATTCATGTGGCAATAGGCATTATAGAGACCGAAGCTCCAGATACCCACGGTGTCGTTCCAATACTCGGTTGTGATGCTGATGCCTAAGTCCAGACGGTGATAGGCCGGCAACCTCACGTTATTACGAGCATGGAAATAGTCTGCTCCCCAAGGTGCACCGCTGTTCATCATGGGGGCAACATCCTGAGTGAAACCAGTGTGCAGATCGTCATGATCGCTGGTAGTGCCAATGCCCATGCCCTGGAAGTTCTGCAGAGCTACCGTCACGCGATTGCCCGTCATATAGGTCCATGAAAAATCAAAGGCCACCTCGTCGGTAATCTGATATCGCCCTGTGATGTTCAGTTTGTGGCGGTTATCATATTTAGCAGGAAAACTCTCGCCTCCATTCAGTTCGTCAAACTGGCGGTAGTTCCACATTAGACCATAACTGATGCTACCCGTCAATCGTCCAGTCTCCTTATTCAGGCTTACATCCATACCGTATGCCCATCCTTTGCCAGCGGTCAGCTTCTCATCCCATGGTGTATGCGATGACATGGCAGCGGCATCCTCCTTATAATCCAACAAATTACGCATCCACTTATAATAACCTTCAACGGAGAAGTAACAGCCTTCTGCCAGATTACCATAGATTCCGGCCGATACCTGATCGCTCTCCAAGGGATCGAACTTGGTACCGATAGGCAACCATGGATCCGTCGGCATATTGATATAACTGTTGGATACCTGCTGCACATACTGATGGGTTCTGGTATAGCTGCCTTTCAGACTGAAGGCATCGGGTATCGTCAGTCGCATACTGGCACGGGGTTCAAGGTGGGTATGTCTTACATCGCCTGATGACCAGCTATTCCATCTCACGCCAAGACTTGCCCCAAACCAGTCGCTAAGCGAGAGGGTGTTGTCGGTCCAGACAGCCATCTCATTGGCGATGACATCAGGCGTTGCCGCGGGTGACTGATAGCCACCATTCTGTATGCTATTCTCAATGACTACTTCTTCCGGACGGTACTTATGGTGTACATAATCGCCACCGAATTTCATGACCAATGCATCACCAATGGAGAAGTCACTCTCCAAAGAGGCTCCCATATCGTCGATAGCGTTCTTATTAGTCTTTTGACTATACATGGAACCATCAGCCGTCTGCTCGTCATTTCTCAACTTGAGTCTGGAACCATAATGGGAGTAATAGCCGTCGAGCGACATAAACAGGATGTCATTAGGATGGAAAGCCAGTCCTGTGGCTGCCCCCATATTGCCCCATTTCAGTCGCAGTACTTTTTCTTCTTCATAGGCATCTTCACCTGGAAAGGAGAACTTCTTTTCGCCCTTTTTCACGGCATCGTCACCATAGTAGAAATGGGTGTAGCCCGTAAACTCATCGGTAAAGCGGTAGTCGAGTTTCAGGTTAACGTCCATAAACGAATAGCCGAATATCTCTTTGCGTCCCTCTTTCTTCTTCGAATTGTTGATGATGGCAAGGGCAGGGATGGTAATCACTTCCGACCACGAACGGCGCACACCAACAGAGAAGGCCAGATAGTCCTCTATGATGGGGCCTGTCACGAAAACATTACCAGCCAACAGGCCAAGAGACGCCTCACCGTGATACTCCTCGAAGTCGCTCTCACGGAGTTTGACATCCGTTACGCTCGACAGCCGACCGCCATACTGAGCAGGAAAGCCTCCCTTATAGAATTTGGTATGGTCGGTGGCAGCCACGTTGAATGTTGAGAAGAGACCACCCAGATGGCTCACATTATAAAGAGGTAAGTGATGGAGCAGGAAGAGGTTCTGGTCGTTCTCACCGCCTCTGACAAAGATGCCCGAAAAACCTTCTGTACCTCCACTAACACCTGGTTGCGACTGGATGGTCCTTAGCACGTCGGGCTCTCCAAACATAGAGGGCATCTTGATGAAATCTTCCGCACTGAAACTTTTTACACCCACCTGTGGCAACAGCAGATTGTCGTTCTGGGGATTATTACCCACAACGACAATCTCCTGCACATTTTGCGCTTTGTCATAATCCTGAGACATTGCAGGAATAGCATAAGCCATCCCCACAACGGCAAGAATAACACATCTTACACGTTGATTAAAAATGTATATCATGGTACTATTAATGTAATAAGATTAGTTTTCTCGTCCTTTTCTCCATCAGGATGAGCTGTATATACTATATTATCTATCTTCTGTCCGTCAATCTCAAGGTAGTCGCATACGGCATAGTGATACGTATTCTTCTTTGCCTCTGGAACAGTCCAGCGGGCCGTCAGTTTATGAACCTTTGTATCGCCAAACCATTCTGGGAACAGCAGGTCATAGGTAAGCGTGTTCTGCCATCCTTTTCTCATGCCTGTTATCTGGTAATCCACAGTCATCATCCACTCGTCATTGTCCGACTTCCAGATAATGAAGCGGCAAGGGAATGTGGTTGGTGAGAGCGGTGTGTCAGAGACAGACATCTGATACAAGACGTTATCAACTATGCCATGAGATGGTTTATCGGTAGCCTTTTTCCTTGGATACCATTCTGACATCTTGAAATCCTTAACGATATCATTACCAAGACTATCCTTAAGAGAGAATGTGAGACTATAGAGACCATTCTCTCGCCTGTCGAGATCCTTATCAGGCATATCACAGGCATATAGTCCTGTCAGAATCCCCAAAACTAAACATATTCGCAATATTTCTTTCATTTGCATATTCAAGCTATTTTCGAAAGCGGCTGCAAAGGTAATAATTATCGAAAATATATGCAAGAGTATAAGATGAAATACGAAAAAACAAGCGTTTCAGATGAAAAGGGAGTTAATTTATTCATATTCAGCAACTTCATTTTGATTTGTTTGTAAAAAGGGCGTTATTTGCAACGCTTTTTATGGTGAGTTTAGTAAGATTTTCGTTATCTTTGCAAGCGATTATGAAGATGAAAAGAACCTTTTTCGTGTTGTTAGTGCCACTACTGTTGCTTTCGGCTTGCGGTGGTGGTAAGGGGAATGAGCAGTTGGACAAAGTGGATTCATTGGTCACTGCCGAGGCATTCGACTCAGCCTATCAGACTCTGATGGCTATCGATGAGGGCAACATCAGAACCGATGCTGACAGAGCGCATTATAATCTGCTGAAAGTACGAACCTCAATCCTAATTGGAAAGCCATTGCCTACTGATAGCCTGATAGATTCTGCCATCGCTTATTACGAAAAGCATGTGGATCATGAGAAATTAGCGGATGCTTACTATTATAAGGCAATTCGTGAATACAAGAAGAAAGGTCCTCAGCAATCGATAGTATTCTATAAAAAAGCTGAGCAGCAAGCAAAAATATCTGGCGATCTGGGGCAACAATATAAAGTAGCAGAAGGAATTTCATTCGTTAATAGTAGATGTGCAAAATTCGATCTCCAATTGGAGTATACAAAAGAGGCATTAAGGATAGCCAAAGCTATGAATAAGAAAAACTGGATCGCTTATTCACTTTATCGAATGGATCTCGCTTATTTTAAATTGAATATGATAGATAGTGCTATGTATTATCTCAGTCAAATACCAGATTATATCCAATATGTTAATAAGCAAGAAAGACACATCCTTTTGTGTAATGTTGGAATTGTTTTAAAGGACAAATCTCCTGAGATAGCAAAGAAATACTTGTTAGAGTCATTATCCATCAAAGAACTATCTGCTGCATACGCGCATCTCGGCGAAATCGCATACGACGAAGGTCATCCTGACGAAGCTTATCAATATTGGAAAAAAGCTCTGACTGTACAAGATGCCACACGCAAGGATGAAATACTCCACTACATCATAGATTACGATATAAAGCGTGGCAAGACGGATAGCATCTGCGAAAGGGTGAATGAAATCATTGCCATTCGCGACAGCATCGATGACAAGTTGAAGAACGATACGATAAAGGATCTGCAGACGCGGTTCGACTATGAGGTGGCTATGCATGAGAAGGACCAGACGGTGATCCGTTGGCAGTGGGCGCTCATCGGACTTTTTGTTATTGTAGTGGGTTTGGCGCTCTATATCATCATCAAGAGGTATAAGGAGAAGCTGCTGCTGAAGAACCATCAGATGCAGATTCAGGAGTACACGAACCAGATTGGTCTGCTGAAGGAGTCGGGCGAAGGGGCCAGTCAGCAGATAGAAATGCTGAGCGACGAGATCAAGAAGATCATGGATGAGAAGTCGCCAAGGCTCAGTCAGGGGCGTATGCTCTACGACAGCATCATGGAGGGCAGGCCCATCGTGAAGTGGAGCGCTGATGACGAGAAGAAGTTCATAGAATACTTCACCGCCACAAACTACCGACTGATCAGTCATCTGAGGAAAGAGCCTCGCCGAGAGAACCTCACGGACCATAAGTTGATTTATCTGCTCCTGAAAGAAATGGGCAAAACGGACAAGGAAGTCTGCGAAATCATGGGCCTCTCCGACGCCGGCCTCCGCTCCATCCGCAACAGAACAAAGCCGCTACAAGC
>JAEEGI010026618.1_pt1 | contig 11130 bp, 6 predicted proteins | sample 8958751 | NCBI WGS metagenome assembly JAEEGI01 (sample SAMN16246545, study PRJNA631951) | gut metagenome | biome: gut microbiome; feature: rumen; material: KS-attached | host: Bos | place: Iran: Karaj | collected 2018-10 | reverse complement strand
ACGTATTTTCCCACGAGACCGATCCGCACGCGATGGGAGCGGGCGCCGTGGATGCGCTCCACCATGGCCTGCCACTCGCCCAGCTCCGGCTCCGGCGTTTCCAGGCCCAGCTCCCGGCAGACCACGGCGGAAAAGCCGGAGCGCTCCAGCATCAGCGGGGCCTCGTAGAGCGCGGGCACCGTGAGATTTTCGATGACGCAGTCGGGCTTCACGTTGCAGAACAGCGCGATCTTCTGAAAGATGGAAGGCTCCAGCGGCTCGTCACAGCGCAGAACTATGAGGTTCGGGTGGATGCCCATGCCCTGCAGCTCCTTTACGGAATGCTGGGTCGGCTTGGATTTGTGCTCCTCCGAGCCCCGCAGGAAGGGCACCAGCGTCACGTGGATGAAGAGGCTGTTTTCCCGCCCCACCTCCAGGGAGATCTGCCGCACGGCCTCGATAAAGGGCTGGGATTCGATATCCCCGATGGTGCCGCCGATCTCGGTGATGACCACGTCGGCCTGCGTTTTTTTGCCGACGCGGTAGACGAATTCCTTGATCTCATTGGTGATATGGGGGATCACCTGCACCGTGGAGCCCAGGTATTCCCCGCGCCGCTCCTTGTTCAGCACGTTCCAGTAGACCTTGCCCGTGGTGAGGTTGGAGTAGCGGTTCAGATCCTCGTCGATGAAGCGCTCGTAGTGGCCGAGATCCAGGTCCGTCTCGCTCCCGTCCTCGGTCACATAGACCTCGCCGTGCTGGTAGGGGCTCATCGTGCCGGGGTCGACGTTGATGTAGGGATCGAGCTTCTGCGCCGCGACCTTGAGCCCCCGGCTTTTTAAGAGCCGCCCGAGCGAGGCCGCCGTGATGCCCTTGCCGAGCCCGGAGACCACGCCGCCGGTCACGAATACGTATTTCGTCATGGCTTTTTCCTCCTCAAACGCCGCTCTCGCCGTAGTTCGAGAGCACCCGCGCGGACGGATCGTCCACGTCGCAGCCGGGCCACGTCTTGTTCGGCATCCAGAAGTCCCGGATCATCTCCGCCTGCCCGGGGTAGTGCTTTTCAAAGATCTCCCGGTAGAGCAGGCTCTCCTTCGTAAACGGCGGGCAGTAATCGTACTGCCTGCATTTTTCCTGAAATTCCGCGTCCGTATACAGCCCCTCCGCGTATTCCTTCAGATCGTCCACCATCGAATGGCCGACGGCGTCGGAGAAGGCCGCCTTCTGCCGCCAGAGAATCTCGTCCGGCAGCAGATGATCCGCTTCGAACGCATGGCGCAGAAGATACTTGCCCATGCCGTAGGTGTTCATTTTCAAAGCGGGATCGACGGACATGACGTATCGCACGAAGTCCAGATCCCCGAACGGCACGCGTGCCTCGAGAGAGTTGACCGAGATGCACCGGTCGGCGCGCAGCACGTCGTACATGTGCAGCTCGTCCACGCGCTTTTTGGATTCCCGCTGAAACGCCTCCGGCGACGGCGCAAAGTCCGTGTATTTATAGCCGAAGAGCTCGTCGCTGATCTCGCCCGTCAGCAGTACGCGCACGTCCGTCCGCTCATGGATCGCTTTGCAGCAGAGATACATGCCCATGCTCGCGCGGATCGTGGTGATGTCCCAGGTGCCGAGCAGGGCGACGACCTCCTCGAGCGCGGCGAGCACCTCCTCGCGCGTCATATAGACCTCCGTGTGCTCCGCGCCGATGAAGTCGGCGACCATGCGGGCGTATTTGAGGTCGATCGCGTCCGGGTCCATGCCGATGGAGAAGGTGCGGATCGGGTGGTTCAGCAGCCGCGCGGAGATCGCGCAGACCAGACTGCTGTCCAGCCCGCCGGAGAGCAGAAAGCCCAGCGGCGCGTCCGCGTCCAGCCGCTTGTCCACGCCGAGGATCAGCTTTTCCCGGATCTTCCGGCAGACGGTTTCCACGTCGTCCGGCACAACCTGCTCCACGCGCGTCACGTCCGCGTAGCAGACGAACGCGCCGTCGGCGTAGTAATGCCCCGGCGGGAAGGGCTTGATGTCCGCGCAGAGACCGACAAGGTTTTTCGCTTCGCTCGCGAAGACGATGTTTCCCTCGTCGTCATAGCCGTAATACAGCGGGCGGATGCCGATCGGGTCGCGCGCCGCGATGAAGCGATCCCGCGCGGCGTCATATATGATCATGGCGAACTCCGCGTCCAGCATCGAGAACATCTTCAGACCGTATTCGTGATAGAGCGGCAGAATGATCTCGCAGTCCGAATCACTCTCGAAGACGTAGCCCTTCTGCTCCAGCTCCGCCTTTACGGGGCGGAAGAGGTAAAGCTCGCCGTTGCAGACGCAGGTATCGCCGCCCAGATGAAACGGCTGCATGCCCTCCTCGTGCAGGCCCATGATGGCGAGCCGGTGAAAGCAGAGCCAGCCCTCGCCGACCGGCTCCACGCGGGACATGTCCGGCCCGCGGGATTGGGTGCGATTGAAATACGTCCACACCTCATTTTCGTCCAGCACCCGTTTCGTAAAGCCCATGATGGAACACATTCCGATCACACTCCTTTGTAGTTTTTTGAAGAGCCCTCTCCGGGGCGCATGGGAAAACAGCATTTGGAGGAGAGTCGTTTACTCCAGAATGGTTGGGAGAGCTGCCGGGGAGAGGGCTGAAATCGTATCTTTATTCTGCTGCGGCGGAGATGCCCGGATCAAACGCCGGCATCATCGAAAGCTTGTAGAGATTCAGGCGATGCATCCGGTCGATCTTTGCTTTGATCTCAGGGTCGTCGATCTCGCCGGTGCGGATATAGCGATCCAGAACGGCATAGGAAAAGCCGAGATTGTCCTCGTCCGTTTTGCCGCAGAGACCGTCGATCGGCGTCTTCTCCACCAGCTGTTCCGGCAGGCCGAGGTGTCTGCCGATCGCCTTGACCTCCTGCACGGTCAGCCCGGAGAGCGGGCTGAAGTCTCCCGCGCCGTCGCCATAGCGCGTGGCATAGCCGACCCAGTCCTCCGAGAGATTGCAGGTGTTCGCAACGCGGCCGTTGTTGCTCTGTGCCACGGCATAGAGGGAGACCATGCGCAGCCGGGCGGGCAGACTCAGCTTCGTCGCCCCGTCGATCGGAAACTGCGCTCCGATCGCGGCAAGGACGCTTTCGTACGCCGCCCGGATATTCAGGACATAATGCCGGATTCCCAGATGCTCCGCCGCCAGATAGGCGTAATCGATATCGTCCTGCACGCCGTTTGGGAGCAGAACGCCGATCACGCGGTCTTTTCCCAGCGCCCGAACACAGAGCGCCGCCGTGACGGAGCTGTCCTTTCCGCCGGAGAGCCCTACAACGGCGCTGCAGTCCGGCCCGTTCTCGGCGAAATACCCGCGGATCCACTCCACGCATTGGGTCATCGTTTTTTCAGCATCAAACATGTTCATCACTCCACATCCTGCAGCGCGTCGTAGCCCTCTTCTCCGGTGCGGATCTTCACGACGTTTTCCACGTCATAGACGAAGATCTTTCCGTCGCCGATGTGACCGGTATAGAGAACCTTCTTCGCCGTTTCGATCACGTCCCGAACCGGGATCGCGCTGACCACAATATCCACCTGCACCTTCGGGCGCAGATCCGTTTCCACCTCGACGCCGCGATAGTATTCCGGCCGGCCCTTCTGAATGCCGTATCCCAGCACGTGCGAGACGGTCATGCCGGTGATCCCCAGCTCGCTCATGGCGGCCTTCAGGGCGAAGAGCCGCTCCTCCTTGAAGACGATCTCCACCTTGGTGAACTTGTGCCCGTCCGCGCGGAACGTCGGCTGCGGCACAACCGGGATCGCCTCGGCGGGCGGTATCGTGCCCGTCACGGCCGGAACGGTCTCGCCGGTATCCGGCAGCGTATAGGGATGGCCGGAGGAGACAAAATCGGCATAGGCGCTGGGCAGCCCGTGCTCGCTGCGGTCAAGCCCCGCGAGCTCATCGGCGGCGTCCGCGCGGAGGAAATCGATCTTTTTGAGCAGCGTGAAGAAAACCAGCATCGTCACGGCGCTCCATGCGGCGACTGCGGCAAAGCCGAGCAGCTGAATGCCGAGCAGCGACCATTCGCCGGTGTACAGCAGTCCGCGCAGCCCCGCGGGCGCGTCCGGATTGGCAAGCAGCCCCACCGCGAGCGTGCCCCACACGCCGTTTGCGCAGTGGACGCCCACCGCGCCCACCGGATCATCGATGTGGAGCCTGAGATCCAGAGCCTCAACCACCACGACCACCAGAAGACCGGAGACGATCCCGACGATCGCGGCGCCGACAGCGTCGAGCGCGTCGCAGCCCGCCGTGATGCCGACGAGACCGGCCAGCGACGCGTTCAGACACATGGAGACGTCCGGCTTGCCGTTCTTGACCCATGTGAAGACCATTGTGGTGCAGGTTGCGACAGCGGGGGCGATCGTCGTGGTCAGGAAGATGGACGAGAGCTCCGAGGGCGTCGCTGCCGCCGCGCCGTTGAAGCCGTACCAGCCGAGCCAGAGAATGAACACGCCCAGCGCGCCCAGCGGGATCGAGTGGCCGGGGATGGCGCGCACCTTCGTCACGTTTCCGGTCTCGTCCGTGTCGTATTTTCCGATGCGCGGCCCGAGAATGACCGCGCCGATCAGCGCCGCGACGCCGCCGACCATGTGGATCGCGCAGGAGCCGGCGTAATCGTGAAAGCCCAGCCGGCTCAGCCAGCCGCCGCCCCAGATCCAGTGCGCCTCGATCGGATAGATCAAAAGCGAGATCACCGCCGAATACACGCAGTAGGCGGAAAACTTTGTCCGCTCCGCCATGGCGCCGGATACAATCGTTGCCGTCGTGGCGCAGAAGACGAGGTTGAACACGAAATAGCTTGCGCCCGTATAGCCCTCGGCGGGGGAGCGGATGAATTCCGCAAAGTGCGTAAACAAATCCAGATTGGGCTTGCCGATGAGACCGAAGAGAGCGTCCTCGCCCATCATGAGCGAGTAGCCCAGAAGGGAAAACACCACCGTGCCGATGCAGAAGTCCATCAGGTTCTTCATGATGATGTTGCCCGCGTTTTTTGCGCGGGTGAACCCGGTCTCCACCATGGCAAAGCCGGCCTGCATCCAAAAGACAAGCGCAGCACCGATCAGAAACCAGAATTCAACTGTCATTGTCATGACCCGGCCCCCCTTACACGCCGAAGAGCAGCTCGCCGTAGGTCGGGAACGGCCAGTATTCGGCAGCGGTCAGCGTCTCGGCCTCGTCGCAGGCGCGTCGCAGCTGCGCCATCGCGCCGATCACCTCGTCGCGCACATGGAAGGCCGCCGCCGTCATGTCCTGCATGGCGTCGAGCGCCTCGACGGCTTCGGTGAGCGCCTCGAGCGCGGTCTCCGCCTCGTCGATCAGCGCGGTGAGGCGTTCCACGAGCCGCGATTCGCTGCTGCACTTGAGCGAGGGAACGGCCGCCTTCTTCTTCGCAATGCCGTCCGCGACCGCCGCGGAGAAGGCCGCCACCGCCGGCAGAATCTCGCGCTTTGCCATGTCCAGCATGGTCAGCGCCTCGATGTGCACGGTGCGGACATAGTTTTCCAGCTGAATCTCATACCGGGAGCGCAGCTCGCTCTCGGAATAGACGCCGTGCCGCGTGAGCATCTCCAGATTCTTCTCGTCCAGCAGCCGCGCGAGCGCGTCCGGCGTGGTTCTGAGATTGGAGAGCCCGCGCTCCTTCGTCGCCTCCTCGATCCAGGCGTCGTCGTAGCCGTTGCCGTTGAAAAGAATCCGCTTGTGGGCGATGATCTGCTCGCGGATGAGCGCGTGGAGACTGTCGTCGAAGCTTTCAGCGCTCTCCAGCACGTCCGCGAACTGGCGCAGCGACTCCGCCACGGCGCTGTTGATCATCACGTTCGCGCAGGCGATCGAGTCGCTCGAGCCGACCATGCGGAACTCAAACTTGTTTCCCGTGAAGGCAAAGGGGCTCGTGCGGTTGCGGTCGGTCGTGTCCCGCACAAAGCGCGGGAGGATATCGACGCCCAGCTTCATCCGCATCCGCTCGGTGCCGATGTAGGGGCTGTCCGTCTCGATCGCTTCCAGCACCGCCGTCAGCTCGTCGCCGAGGAACATGGAGATCACGGCCGGCGGCGCTTCGTTCGCGCCGAGGCGGTGGTCGTTGCCCGCCGTCGCGACGGAGATGCGCAGCAGATCCTGATAGTCGTCCACGGCCTTGATGACCGCCACGAGGAACAGCAGAAACCGCGCGTTTTCATACGGCGTCTCGCCGGGGCTGAGCAGGTTCTCGCCCGTGTCGGTGGACATGGACCAGTTGTTGTGCTTGCCGCTGCCGTTCACGCCCGCGAAGGGCTTTTCATGCAGCAGACATTCAAGCCCGTGCTTTCGCGCAACCTTTTTCATCATCTCCATGGTCAGCTGGTTGTGGTCGGTGGCGACGTTCGTCGTCGTGAAGATCGGCGCCAGCTCATGCTGCGCGGGGGCAACCTCGTTGTGCTCGGTCTTCGCGAGGATGCCGAGCTTCCAGAGCTCCTCGTTCAGATCCTCCATATAGGCCTGCACGCGCGGCTTGATCGCGCCGAAATAGTGATCCTCCAGCTCCTGCCCCTTCGGGGGCTTCGCGCCGAAGAGCGTCCGGCCGGAGTAGATCAGATCCTTTCGCTTGAGAAAGAGCTCCCGGTCGACGAGGAAATATTCCTGCTCGGGGCCGACGTTTGTCACCACGCGGCGTACGCCCTTGCAGCCGAAGAGGTTCAGAATGCGCATGGACTCGCGGCTGAGCGCCTCCATGCTGCGCAGCAGCGGCGTTTTCTTGTCCAGCGCCTCGCCGCCGTAGGAGCAGAAGGCCGTGGGGATGCAGAGGGAATTGTCCTTGATAAACGCATAGCTGCTCGGGTCCCAGGCGGTGTAGCCCCGCGCCTCAAACGTGGCACGCAGACCGCCCGAGGGGAAGGAGGAGGCGTCCGGCTCGCCCCGGACAAGCTCCTTGCCGGAAAACTCCATGATCACCCGGCCGTCCGGCGCCGGCGCGATAAAGCTGTCGTGCTTTTCGGCGGTGATGCCGGTCAGCGGCTGGAACCAGTGCGTGAAATGCGTCGCGCCGTTGGCCACAGCCCAGTCGACCATGGCGTCCGCGACGGCGTTGGCCAGATCGGGATTCAGCTTCGCGCCGCTCGCAATGGTCCGGTGCAGCGACTGATAGACCTTCTCCGGCAGTCTTGCGCGCATGACCTTGTCGTCAAAAACCTTGCTGGCGAACATTTCAGGTACGGTTGACATGATGATCTCTCCTTTTCTTGTGGGCTTGCAAACAAAAAAAGAGACAACGGCGTCAAGATAGACGTCGTTGTCTCTGATGTGCGCTATTTTACCCTGTAATCGGCAGACAGTCAATGGTCAATCTGCTAAAAAACCCTTTCATATGGTCTCCTGTTTTTTACATGCGCCGCATTGACAAACCGCTTTGGGCAGGACTAAAATACAATATAGAGCAAAGGCGCTCCGACAAGGGGTGTCTTTGCCCTTTTTTATGCTCAAAAAGGAGGGTTCCGTCATGTGTGGAATCGTTGGATTTACCGGCGCGCGAGAGACCGCGCCGCTGCTGCTGGAGGGACTCCGGCGGCTGGAGTACCGCGGCTATGACTCCGCGGGCATCGCCGTCATGGGCGATCAGGTCATTCAGGTGGAGAAGGTCAGCGGCAAGGTGCAGAAGCTCGCGGACAAGACCGCCGGCGGCGCGGCCGTGCCCGGCTGCACCGGCATCGGGCACACCCGCTGGGCGACGCACGGCGCGCCCACGGACTTGAACGCCCACCCGCATCTGTCGAACGACGGGCGCTTCGCCGTGGTGCACAACGGCATCATCGAAAACTTCGCGGAGCTGCGCGAGGAGCTCATCGCCGCGGGCTACACCTTCCAGAGCGAGACGGACACGGAGGTCATCGTCCACCTGCTCGAGAGCTTCGACGGAGGAGACCTCAAAACCACCGTCATGCGCACGGTCGCGCGGCTCGAGGGCTCCTACGCGCTCGGCGTCCTCTGCTCGGACAAGCCCGACACGCTCTACGCCGTCAAGGAGGCGAGCCCGCTGATCCTCGGCGTCGGCATCGGGGAAAATTACTTCGCGTCCGACGTGACCGCGCTCGTGAGCTACACGAAAAACGCGATCTATCTCGACGACGGCGACTTTGCCGAGCTCACGCCGGAGGGCATCACGGTCTTTGACAGCACGGGCCGGAAGATTGAAAAGCCCGTCAGCCGCATCACCTGGACCGTCGAGGCCGCCGAGAAGGGCGGGTATGATCACTTCATGCTCAAGGAGATCATGGAGCAGCCCGCGGCGGTGCGCGCGGCCATCGCCCCGCGCCTGAAGGACGGCGAGGTGATCCTGGACGAGTTCAATCTGAGCGCGGAGGAGCTGCGGCAGTTCAACAAGATCGTCATCACCGCCTGCGGCAGCGCCTACTATGCCGGCTGCGCCGCGAAATACGCGCTGGAATCCCTCTGCCGCATTCCGACGGAGGTCGTGCTCGCGAGCGAGCTGCGCTACGGCGATCCGCTCATCGACGCGCACACGCTCCTGATCGTCATCAGCCAGTCCGGCGAGACGGCGGACACGATCGCCGCCATGAAGGAGTGCCGCGCCCGCGGCGCGAAGGCGCTCGCCATCGTGAACGTGGTGGAGAGCACGATCGCGAAGCTCGCGGACTGGACGCTCTACACCTGGGCGGGCCCGGAGATCGCCGTCGCGACCACGAAGGGCTATACGACGCAGCTGGCCGTCCTGTTCCTGCTCGCCATGTTCATGGGGCGCCGGCTCGGCACGCTCTCCGACGAGCGCTATCCGGCGCTCCTGTACGACGTGCTCCGCCTGCCGAAGCTCATCCAGAACGCGATCGACTTAAACCACGGCATCCCGGCGCTCGCGAAAAAATACCACAAATCGCCGTCCCTCTTCTTCATCGGCCGCAACACCGACTGGGCCGTCGCGCTCGAGGGCGCGCTCAAGATGAAGGAGATCTCCTATATCCACGCCGAGAGCTACGCCGCGGGCGAGCTCAAGCACGGCACGATCGCCCTCATCGAGGAGGGGACGCCCGTCATCGCCGTCTGCTGCAACGAGGCGCTCGTGGACAAGACCGTCAGCAACATCGTGGAGGTCAAGGCGCGCGGGGCGAGAGTCCTCGCCGTGGCGCTGCGCGGAAATCACAAAATCGTCTCGCAGGCAAACGATATCATCTTCATCCCCAACATCAACACGCTCTTTTCCCCGATCCTCGCGGTCATCCCCATGCAGCTGCTGGCCTACCACGTGGCGAAGGAGAACGGCTGCGACATTGACAAGCCCAAGAATCTTGCCAAGTCCGTTACCGTGGAGTGAACTTCCGCTTGCGCGGCGGCGATATCTGCATTAAAATGGAAAGAGCAAAAAATGGAAAGGAGCAATGCGACGTGAACTATACGCCGGATGAAGTCCTGCAATATATCGCGGAGGAAGACGTGAAGTTCGTCCGCATGGCGTTTTGTGATATCTACGGCAGGCAGCGCAACGTCGCCATTATGGCGAGCGAGCTGCCCCGTGCCTTTGAGCACGGCATCGCCTTCGACGCCTCGGCGGTGAAGGGCTTTGACATGGACGTGCGCTCGGATCTCTTTCTCCGCCCGAACGCGGACACGCTCCGCGCCCTCCCGTGGCGGCCGCAGATCGGCCGGGTCGCGCACATGTTCTGCGACATCGTCCACCCGGACGGCGCGCCCTTCGAGGCCGACACGCGCACGCTGCTGCGCACGGCGGTGCAGCAGGCGGCGCAGCAGGGCTATACCTTCCGCTTCGGCACGGAGATGGAGTTTTATCTCTTCCTGCTGGACGATCAGGGGAACCCCACGCTCACGCCCTTCGACCGCGCCGGCTACATGGACGTGGCGCCGGAGGACCGGGGAGAGAACGTGCGCCGGGAGATCTGCCTCACGCTCGAGCAGATGGGCATCGATCCCGAGAGCTCCCACCACGAGAGCGGCCCGGGGCAGAACGAGATCGACTTTCGCTATGCCGATCCCGTCGCCGCGGCGGACAACGCGATTCTGTTCCGCAGCGTGGTCAAGGCGGTCGCCGCGCAAAACGGCCTCTGCGCCGACTTCTCGCCCCGTCCGCTGCCGGATCACGACGGAAACGGCATGCACATCAACCTCTCCGCGAGCCATCACGGCGCGCCCCTCCCGCCGCAGGCGCTGATCCCGGGGCTGTTAAGCCGCGCGCGGGATATGACGCTGTTCTTAAACCCGGACGAACAGTCCTATCTGCGCCTCGGGCGCGACAAGGCGCCGCGCTATGTCTCCTGGTCGGAGGAAAACCGCTCGCAGCTGGTGCGTCTGCCCGCGGCGAACGGGGAATACCGCCGCGTGGAGCTGCGCTCTCCGGATTCGATGACGAACCCGTATCTGGCATTTTACCTGATGATCCACGCATGTCTGGAGGGGATCGCGCAGAAGCTCCCCCTGCCGGAGCCGGCGAACTTCAACACCTTCAGCGCCTCGCATACGCTCACGGACAGTCTGCCGCTGCTGCCGTCCACGCTCGCGGACGCTATGGTCACGGCGCGGGAGAGCGCGTTCATCGCCGCGCATGTGCCCGCGCGGATTCTGGAGCGCTATCTGTAATCCAAACGACATCGGAAAGGAGGGAACGGCGTGGTCTTTCAGAGCGACCCTTACAGCGTGCTGCTCGTCTCCGCCTCGGAAAAACTGAATGCCGCCGTGCTCCCTCTGCTGCCGGGGTCGGATTTCTGGCCGGTGACGGCGGTCGGCTCGCTCAGCCGCGCGAAGCGGCTGCTGCTGCAGCAGCGCTATGATCTCGTCATCATAAACTCCCCGCTGCCGGACGGCATGGGGACGGACTTTGCCGTCAATCTCTGCAGCGAGACGGACGCGGCCGTGGCGCTGCTGATCCGAAGCGAGCTTTACGAGGAGACGAACGCGCTCGCGCTGCCCTCCGGCGTCGTGGTGGTCTCCAAGCCCACGAACTCGCAGCTCCTGCTGCAGGTGATCCGCGGCCTCTGCGCCATGCGCGAGCGCCTGCGCGCCATGCGCGACAGGCAGGCCACCGTGGAGGAAAAGATGGAGGAGATCCGCCGGATGAATCAGGCCAAGTGGCTCCTGATCGAGCGCGAGGGGCTCACGGAGCAGGAGGCGCA
>JAEEGI010026613.1_pt1 | contig 11131 bp, 7 predicted proteins | sample 8958751 | NCBI WGS metagenome assembly JAEEGI01 (sample SAMN16246545, study PRJNA631951) | gut metagenome | biome: gut microbiome; feature: rumen; material: KS-attached | host: Bos | place: Iran: Karaj | collected 2018-10 | reverse complement strand
ATTTTGTTTTGAATTTTTTTTGAGTTATTTATTTTTTTTTGAATTTAAAATTTGTAACTATTGTTTTTTTAAAGTAAAAAGAGATGAAATTCATTTTTTTGCATTTTTTCCATTGAGACTTTTTCAAAAATATAGTAAAAAGTAATGAAAATACTTATTTAAGCAAGTTATATTTTATCATTTATTTATATAATTAAGATATTTAATTTAAATAAATATAATAAAACTTATAAGAGATTCAATATTTCTGTTATTAATTAACACATATTTCTAAATTTTTATATAAATTATGATTTTTTTAAAGCGAAAAAGAAGTGGTTCATTTACTTTAAAAATTTTAGATAATTTAAAAATATCTGAATCATCATTATTAAGAAAGAAAAAAAAATCTGAAGATTTAGATTCTATATCAAAAAACTCTACAGAAGTTTCTTCTGATGAAAATTCAACAGATTCAAACAAAAAAATAATCTATGATAATACTGAAAAAAAGAAAGAAAATATAGAAAATTGTATAAATTATAATAATCAAAAGAAAGATTATTTAGATTGGAATACAGACGTTAATATAAAAAATTACTTTCAAAAACCTATTTTTTGTCCTGATTTTTATAAAAATTATTTTGATTTAAATAGACAATTTCTTTCAACTCATTTAAATCATATTATATTAAAAAAAAATGAAAATAAAAATATTATTATAATTTCAACGACAAAAAGAATTTTTCAAAAAAATGTAAAATTTCTTTATTATTCACCTTGTAAAATGAATAATGGTATAGTTTAAATATTACAATTTATAAAGGAATATGTATATATTGAGTTTTGCAAAGTAGTTTTGATTCAATGGTTTTTTTGTTATTAAAATTATAGAAATTGTAGGTTAATGATAGGAATTAATTAAGTTGATAATATAAAAACATTTGATAAAAAATAATAAAAAAATTATTTGAAAATAGAATAAAAATAAATATTATATTACAATTAAATAAAATAAAATAAATAAAATATTATATTTAACATAAAACTCATTTAAATATTTTTGATAAATTGATTCAATTTTTGAATCACAAAAATTTTCACATAACTTTAAATTTTTAATATAACATGTTGTATTAGGTTTAAAATTATATAAAATAACATGAAAATCACTTGAATTAATAGAATTATGATAAAAATAAGTTTTAGTTTTAACATTAAATTTATCTTTTTTACCTTGAGAATTTGCAACATCCCAAATGTATTGTTCATTAAATAATAAAACTCCTTTTGATTTCTTCCAATCCATTAAAATATCAATTTTATAATATTCTTCATTCATTTTATAATTATTCTTTACTTGTGGAATATAAACTGGAAGTTCATTAAAATTTATTTTATGTGGTAATCTTATTCTAAAAAAAATAACATCAGAATTATCATTTGTTTTATAATTATTTTTAAGAATTTCACTTTGTGAAGTTGTTGTTAATCTTACATCACATCCTTCATAAAAAGAAAGATAAGGAAAAGAACCATCGTAATTTTCAAAATTTGGTATTGAATATAAAAATGATAAATGCTTTGGTTGATTGAAAGTTTCATTAAAATCAATATAAAAACCATCATTAGGAATATAATTATTACTTTTATTTTTTATTAACACAAATTCATTATTTCCAAAATCATATTCTAATTTTTGATAATTTGATTCATTTATTTTTGAATAAGTAAAACAATATATGAAATTTATTAAACAATAAAAAATAAATAAATAAAATTTTTTTGACATTTTATTTTGAAAAAAATTTAACATTTATTTAAGTATACTTTAATAAAAAGATTAATATTCAAAAAAATAAAAAAAATGGATGCTAAAGAACTTTATTTTAGTCAACCACCCTTAACAAGATATTATCTTACAATAGTTTTAATAATGTCTTTTTTAATAACATATATGAAACAAGTTCCATTACCATCATATTTAATATTAAATTATACTTTAATTTTCAAACAATTTCAAATATGGAGATTATTCACAAATTTATTTATTATTGGTCAATTTTCAATGGGATTTCTTTTTTTTTGTTTTTTCTTTTATTCAAATGTTAGAACTCTTGAAATTCAAGCTTTAAAATTTAGAAGATATGCAGAATTTTTAATGATGATTTTTTATATTACAATTGCTTTAAATTTAATTAATATAATTACTTCATATTATTTTGGTCTAAAAGAAAATTTCACTTTAGCGCATCAATTACTTTATGCTTTAGTTTATATTGATTCTAAAAGAGAACCTCAAAAAAATGTAATGATTTATTTTTTTGTTGTTAAAAATTGTTATGTTCCATATGCATTTTTATTATTTAGTTTAATTACTGGAGGAAGCATAATTGAAAATGTTATTGGAATAGTTGCTGGTCATCTTTACTTTTTCTTTAAAGAAATTGTTCCTATTCAAAGAGGATTAGATATATTAAAAACACCTAAATTTGTTGTGGATTTGACTGAAAAATATGTTATTATGGAAGAAAATAATACTTCTATGAATAATAATCAACAAAATGAAAATAATAATAATACTCGTTATGGCTTTAGTGGAGTTTATAATAGAGGAAATAGGAATAATAATAATAATGGAGGAAATACTGGATTTAGAGCTTTTCAAGGTCGTGGAACTACTTTAGGATAAATTTTTTATAATTTTTAAATATTTTTTTATTGTTTCTTATAATATTTTTAATTATTATTTTTTACCCTTTTGATAAAATACTTTTTTCATTTATTTTTAATTGCAATATTAGTAAATTTAATTGAAAATATGAATGGTAATAATTTTCCTAAAGAAGATTCTATAGAATTCGTTACAGTATATCGTTCTTTATATATATTAAAGAAAAAATTTGATAAATATAAAGATGATATTAGTAAAATTTATACAAAATATTTTATAAAAGATAAAAATACTTTAAATAATTTTCGATTTAAAACAATAAAAATATCATCATTTAAACCACTTTTACAACAAATATGTAATTCAATAAATATGTCAATAATTAAAATTTCTTCTTTAAATGAATTATTTGTATCAGATTTAGTTTCTCAAAAATTTCGACAAGAAAAAGTAAAAGAATCAATATACAAAATTTATAGTTATATAACTGATAAATTAAAAAAATATAATGATATATTTTTCAACAAAAAAATAAAACCTGCAATTGAAATTAACAATAAAAATAATAATACAGAGGATTTTACAAATGATTATACAATTATAGAATATAATAAAAACGGTGAATTAATATATAATTATGATCAAATGAAAGAAATGAATAAAAAATATTCTTCTGTTTTAAAAGACCATGAAATAAAAATAGAAAAAGAATATGAATTAAATGAAAAAGAAAATGATATTTTATATATTGAAACTCTTCCTCTTTTAATTGCTGATTTTATTCAAGAAAATCCAAAATATAATATTATAAACACTGAATTAAATGACAATGAATTAAATAAAGAAATTAAAAATTTATTTGACGGAGATATTTTAAAAAAATTAGAAAAAAATAATAGAAATTTAAAAAGACAAATTAACTTACTTTATATTAATAATGAAATGAAATTACAAGAATTATTCAATCAACAAATTGGAATAGAAAAAAATATAAAATTATATAATGATATTTTAAATGAGAAGAAAAAAAGTGGTGATGATATTAAATATATAGAAGATTTTTTATCTAAATTAAATGAAGAAAGAAAAAAAATAGAAATGAAAATAAAAGAAGAAGAAAACAAAGAAGAAAGTATAAGTAATAATATTCATCATAAAAGAAATATAAATTCAATAAGTAATATATCTACAAATTCAAATATAACAAAAACAAATGTAACAAGAACAAAAATGGTAAAATTTAAAATCAATTTAACTCAATTCAATGAAGAACAAAAAATGATAAATTCATTAAAAGAAATATTTGATTTTTATGTAAATCAACATTATCCAATGGCATCAGCACCTACATTTGATGAAATAGCCTTTAGAAGAAAAAATTTAGATTTAGCTGAATTTTCCAAATTTTGTGTTGAATTTGAAATACCAATAGCAAAACAAAAACTGACAGAATTATTTAAGAAAAACTCATCAAATAGAAAAGATATGTCATTTAATGAATTTAAAAATTCTTTAGAAAAATTAGCTCAAGCAATGAATGATTCAAAAAAAGAAAGTTTATTACATAAAATTAAATTATATAATGAATTATTAGTAAAATTTAAAGATTCTAATGATATTATTCGAGATTTTAAAAGAAGAAGTATTTATTCTCATGAAAATGATTTAAATAATCCTAATAAAAATAATATTAGAAATTCTCATAGATTAACAACGCATAGAGCTTCTATTATATTTGATAATAAAAAAAAATTATATGAAAATGAATTAAAAGAAGCTCAGAATGAATTAGATAAATTAAAACATTTAAGTCATAAAAAAATTTTTGATGAATTTATTAAATTTTTAGGATTAAATGACCCTAAATCGTATAGGAAAAAAATGAAAGGTTTTATTATTCCTTTTCATGATATGACTGAAAGAGTTCTTGAATATAAAGGAGGATATAAATATAAAAAAATATCAAGGGATGATATCATTGAAAAAATGAAAAAAGATTTAGAAAAATTTAAAAATAATGAAAATAAATTGAATAATTATCATTTAAAGAAATTAAGAGAACAAAAGGAAAAAGAAGATAAAAAAAATGAATTATATGAAAAAAGAATGAAAGAATTTAAAGAAGATAAAAAAAGGAAAATTGCTATTTTAAGAGAAGAAGAAAAAAAAGAAAAGGAAAGAATTGAAAAAAGTAAATTAAAACCAGAAGATATTCAAAAACAAAAAGAATTAGAAGAAGAAAAAGAAAGAGAAATACAAAGAGAAAAAGAAAAAAGAGAATTAGAAATAAAAGCAGCTGAAGAAAAAAGAAAAGAAGAAGAAAAAAAAATTGAAGAAGAAAAAAAGAAAAATGTATTTTCATATGATAGAATTGAAAAAAGTGAAATTAATGAGATTAATTTAAATGAAGAATTAAATAAAGATTTATTTATTGAAGATGATAGTCAAAATTCAGATGAAGAAATTTTAAATATTTATGGGAATAAAAAGAATAATTTAGAAAGAAAAAATAAAGAATCATCTTATAATAATATTCAAAATAAAAATGAAGAAGAATATATTAATAATATAAAATCAAATTTAGAAAATAATAATTTAGAAGAAGAAAATGTATTAATAACTCAACCAGGAAATAAAAATATTGTTTTATTCAAAAATAAAAATTCTTTTAATAAAAGAAATCAAAGTCTTGATTTAGATATTAAAAACAATAAATTAACAATATCAACAGATAAGCGTAATATGAAAAACAAAAAAAAAATGAGTTTTCCTTTATACACAGATAATAATATAATTGAAAATTATTCAGATAATAATTTAATTGCTCCCTTTCATAAAAATTCAAAAAATGAAAGAAAATCAAATTCACAAACTTTTATTATGGCAGGTGAAAATGTTATTAAAGAGAATAGAAGACAAATCTCTGCTTATTATGGTCAAAATTCTAACAATAATATTCCTACATTAATTACAAATCCTAATGATGATAAAGAATATAATAAAAAAAGACAACTTTTATTTTCTGGGAGATTTAAAAATCAAAATTTAAAAAATCAAATGATTGAAAATTCAAAAATGATTAAAAAAATTGAAATAATGAGAAATAAGGGGAATGATAATGATTTATTTATGAAAAAAAAATAGAACATTATATGTAAAGATTTACATTATTTGATTTATTTATTATATTTTTTTTTGAATTATTTTTTGAAAAGTTTTTATTATATTTTAATCATTTGTAAATTTAAAAAAAAAATAAATATAATTATTAAAACATTAATTTCAAAAAAAAATAAAAAGCAATTTTTATTTATTTTTCGTTTGCTTTTTAAGTTGATGACCTTTTATAATTTTTGCTTTTTTTTCTAAAGTAATAATAGTATTTTTCATTTCATTAATTTCACTTTGTAATTGTTCAATTTCTTCATCTTTCACTTTATTTTTTTCTGTTAAGACCTGAATGATAGAACCTAATTTAAATTTATCTAATTCATTTTGTTCTTTATCTAATTCATTAATATTATCATTGACATCATAATGATCTAAATTATTTCTTAATTGATTTTCTGAATCTTCAATATCTTCATTATTTTTATTTTCTTCATTTAATTTTTTATATTGTTCATAACCTTCTTGTTCAACTTTATCACAGTTTATTTCATCATAAAATTTTTTGCTTAATTCACTTTTTATTATTTGAAAAGATAACCATTTCATATCATTTGGTGATTTTGCAAATTTTGTAAAAGGCTCTTCAATTCTTCCATTAATTAAATTATTGATTAATTTGATTGCATATAAATTCCTGTTTTTTTTTCCTTTTAATGTTTCTACTGGTAACATAAAGTATTTAATCCAAGATTGAATTTTCATTATATCATTTTTAGAATATTTATCTAATCTCTTATTTATTTCTTTTAATAAACCTAAAAATTCAATATCATATAAATTTGAATGTTCATCTTTTAAATTTAACATTTTTAATTTTATTAAAAAATTATAAAATGAACATTAAAGATAATATAAATGTAATTATATTTAAAATATTGAGTAAATAATAGTTTTCATCAAAAATATTAAAAAGAATATTTAAAGAATAAAAAATTAATATTATTTATAACTTTAATTTTGATTTTCTTTCATTTTTTATTTATAGCAAAAATCTTGTTTTGAATCAATGAATTATTTAATTCTTTTTCATCTTCTCTATTATAATATATTCTTATTTATTTAATGTTTATAGAAGGAAATTGTTTAATATAAATTTTATAAATATTCATTCAATTATAAAGCGAAAGGTTTTTGTCAAAATCTAAATATAATTTCTATATGAATTTCTTTTAAAATATTACTGTTTCAATATATTATATCTTAAATTAAAATTTTTTTAACTTTTCTTTTTTAAAAAATAAAGGCTTTTAAAAACCAAAAAAATAAAATGAGTTAAATAAATTGATTTATAAAATTTTATTTCATTTGAATAATAATATAAATATCAAATCAAAAAATTTTGGTAAAAGATTATAAAGATGAAAAATTTAAAAATAAACCCTAACAATAACAAAGTTATAAAGAAAGTTAAAATATAAAAATTATAATTGGTTTCATAATCAATTAATCTACAAATAACTAAAATTAATAAATTAAAAATACACTTAACTTCCAATAAAATTAATAACTTCTTTGGTAATCTCATTAGAAACTTTATTATCAGAATTGTAATTAGTCCATCTATTATCTTCACCATAATTTTGGAAAATATGACTTAAAGGTACATTTCCATCAAACAAATCCCAAGTAGCATCTAAAGGTATCCAAGCACCATTAACTTTTGCAATACTCCAAGCATGACGTTCATCAGATAAAGTATTTAAATTTTTACTATTTTCAATATGACTTTCTTTAATATTCATTTTTTTATCATCATCTTCAGTTTTTGTTAATGCATAACCACCAACTTTTACAGCATCTATTCCAAATGATACTAATAATGTATTATATAATAATGTAAAATGTTCACATACTCCTATTTTAGTATTATATATTTCTCTTGCTGTCATTTTTTTCCCTGTATATGATAAATCATATGTTATATAATTATGAACCCATTTTCCTATTTTCTTATAATTTGGAATATTTGATTTATCTTCTGATACTATTTTATTAGCTAAATCTTTAAAAAATTGTTTATCTTCTTCTGGAATTTGAGTTATTAATTCATTTCCTCTATTATATTTATAATCTGATGTTGAATTCTCTGCTTTTACTTTCCAACCTATTTTAACTTTATTTGTTGTTAAATTTTTAAATGTATAAATATATTTATTATCTTTATCTTCAAATTCAGCATTATCTTTTATTAATTCATATGATTTTTCTTTTAAATTTCCACCTTTAAATACTTTATTTGTTGTAAATACACAATTTTCTATATTTTTTTCAGCTGAAAGAGTAATTATTTTTTCAATATCCCAAGTTCCTTTTTTTATAGAAATTTTCATTTTTTCATACAATTTTTCTTCATTTGAAATACCATCATAAAAATAAAAATTAGGTTTAGCAGGGTCTTTCATAAAAATTTCATTTGTATCGATGCAAATATATTTATCCGGAATTTCAATAATACATTTGAAATAAGAATCTTTTATATCACTTGTTATAATACTTTCTTGTCTATATACTTTTTTTTCTTTATTAGTATAATATTTATATTTTAAATGAACTTCAACAAATTGATTATTATAAGCTCCAAAATCTCTAATACCAATTTGACCATCTCCTTTAGTATATTGTACATTTTTTCCATTTAATTTTACATAATCTACATCAAATTCTGTATTTAACATTAATCCTATAGAAAAACTTGTTACAAAAACACCAACAGGATAATTCGATATTTTACTTTTAAATATTTCTTCAACTTCTTGACCTTCATCAGTTATTTTCACATATTTATATCTTCCAAGTAAATTCCTTTTTTGTTCTTTTGTACTATCTTTTTTCACTATAATTTCATTTTCTTTGCTTTTAAAATTTGGTAAATATTTATAAATTTCATAATTTATTCTTTTGGAATAATAAACATATCCCATATATCCTCTATTATCTTCTGGAACTTTACCTTCATAATAAATTAAATTTAATTTTTGATTTTTTTGAAAATATGAATTTGTAACATCATCAATTAAAATATCATCTACTCCATAAACAATATATTTAACTAAAGAATCTTGTTGTTTTAAATAAAGACCAAGTGCATCATAATTTTTAGAATCATCTAATGGAATTTCTTGAATAACTTTAATTTTTAATAACTGTTCATTTGTTAATTCATTGGGAAATTTAATTTGAATATTTTGGTCATCTATTTCAAAATCAGAATCATTAACTTCATTATCTTCAATATAAATTTTTTTAAGTTTTAATTGCTCTACTGGAGCAATTAAAAAATACCAATAAGAACTAAAGAAATTAGTTGGACCAATTTTTGTGGTTAAAATAAATTCATCTTCAACTCTAATTGTGTCTTTTGATATTTTCACTTTTTTCTTTTCTGATTTAATAAATATTCCAGTTCTTTTTTCTTCTTCTCCTTCTTCTTTTTGAGTTTTATTCATAAAATCTTCTATAAATTCATTTTGTAAAAGAGATATATCTTCTTTTTCTTTTGGTTTAACATCTATTATTTTGGGATTAATAATATCTTTTGGTTCAGTTGGGATTCTGGCATCAGTTTCTGTCCTAATGTTTTCTTTTTCTTTTGTTGATTTGTCTGAACAACATCCCATTTTAATAAAAATAAAAAATAGGTTTTATCTACAAAAAAAGGTTTAAAAAAATAATTATTTGTTTTTCAATTGTTTTCATAAATATAATTATTTGTTTATTAAAAATATATAGGAATGAAATTAGTTAAATATTTAGTAATTTTAAAATATATTAAAATCATAGAAATAAATACAATTAAATATTTAAATTAAAATCAAGAAATTTCCTAAATAATTATTAACTTTTTTTTATTGAAATATTTATATCAAAAATTATATTATATCTCTCCCATAATTTAATAAGTTTATCATCTATACCAGAATCAATAATTCATTATCTAATTTTATACAAGTTAAAATATTTAAAAGTTTTTCATTTCCCCTTGATTACCTTTTCATTTTAAAAAGGAATAAACAATTTTTTTTCTTATTTAAAATAAATCCAGTGAAAATATTAAATCAAAATTATGATATAATTGAATATTGTTTAAAAACTTGTTTTCATCTTTAATAATTTAAATGAAATTAAATATTATAAATTTTAAAATCATTTTAATAAATAACAAAAATATAAAAATTTAAAATTTTAATTTATAATATAATTAATTTGAATATTTTCATATAATCATATAATAAATTTAAACCTTTCTTTTAACCTTTTTTTCTAAAATATTTCTCAACATGTGAAAGTATTTTTTATATTTTTAAAAATGTTTTTTTAGACTTAAAACTTAATTTGGAACCAATTATAATTTGCTCATTTTAAATATTTCATATCCATTATAATAAATACCTTCTTTAATATGAATTAATTTTTTGATGAATATTTATTAATGCTTTCTCAGTTAATAATAGTATTTTACATTCTTAAAAGTTTATTCAATCAAAAATAATTTTTAAATTATTCAAATAAAAATATAAAATTTAAATTATAATAAAAATTTTATTAATATTTATATAAAATGCAAAAGGAAATAAAAAAATATAAGAATCTAAGAAGATGAATCATGGTATATATGTAAAGAATACATTTTTATTCACATATAAAATTATAAAGAATAATTTAAATTTAATTTTTATGAACAAAATATAATTATTCATGAATTAAAGATAATAATTTTTATCTACTTGTTGTTATAAATTCTTCTTTTAAAATTTTCCGTCTTCATCTTTATCAATAGATTCAAAAATAGAAATAATGTTTTCTTCAGGAATCTTTTTTAAATTTTAAGGCAATTGTTTTTGTTAAAATTTTTACTTCTTCTTTTTCAATAAATCCACTTTGATCACTATCAATTTTGTCACAACATTTATCCATATAACCATAAAATTTTTCTTCATCATAATAAAAAAATAAAAATTTAAAAAAATAATTTCTTTATTGAAATAATATGTCTCAAAATGAAAATCAAATTTAATAATTAAAATTAATAAATCATAAAAAGCTAATAAATTTATGATTCTCAAAATTTTTTAATTTTATTTCAAATTATGAAATATTAAAGATGATAATAATAATTTTATTTTTCAACAGGTGATAAAAAAATAAAAACTTGAACACAAAAAGAAAATAATTATTAAACAATTAAAAGTAATCATAATAATAAAAATATAAAATTAAATATTAAAAAATAATTGATATCATTTCTTGTCAAACAATGTAATAATGAATGGATAGGGAAAATAAATGATAACAATGAAATATAATATT
>JAEEGI010026611.1_pt1 | contig 11133 bp, 5 predicted proteins | sample 8958751 | NCBI WGS metagenome assembly JAEEGI01 (sample SAMN16246545, study PRJNA631951) | gut metagenome | biome: gut microbiome; feature: rumen; material: KS-attached | host: Bos | place: Iran: Karaj | collected 2018-10 | reverse complement strand
GAGGGGAAGTCGGTGGTAATCTCCATCGGATCGTCGTTGTGATAACTGATGGTGACGAAGTCGTCGGGATAGTTGTTCTTCAGCAGTTCCAGTGCCACGAAGCCGCGTGTGCACCATCCGCACCATGTGCCGGTGTACTCCTCAAAGAGCGTGCGCTTCTTGGGCACGACGTTGAGCACATTGACGGGCGTCACGGCCACGGGTGCCTGGTCCATGTTGTCCTGTTCGTTCACCTTCACCACGCGCATGATAAGGTCGTAGGTGCCGGCCTCGCTGGGGGCGGGCAGCGTGAAGTTTTGGTAGGTGCTGAGTCCGAACTGTCCTTTCACGTTGGTGGTTATATGCTCGGTGTAGGTCTTTCCGTCGAGCTGGTATTCTACATCCATGGTCTGTATGCCGGCAGCTCCGTGGTTGACGAACTGCTGGGTGACGGTGAACTCGTCGCCGCTCTTCACGAAGACGTTGTCGTCTGCTACGGGAGCCACGGCATTTTCGGCAATGTTGCTGCCGCTGACAGTGACCTCGATGACGGCCGACATAGCGGCAGCCTCGCTCAGGTCGGTCCACTTCAGCAGGTTGCGGCTCATGTGAATGTACATACCGCTCTCCTTCACCTGGTCGATGGTGGTGACGGGGCCGCCAGTAGTGTTACTTTCATTGTCGATGGTCACTGAATAGCCCACGTAGACGCCTTCGGCGGGGATGAGGTAGGGCCTGGGCAGTGCGACGGTGCAGTTGCCGGTTTTGGTGGGCGTCACGTCGATGCAGACGAGGTCGGGCATGTTCACATTGTCTTCGACGCGCAGCTGGCTGGAGAGCCACACCTTGTAGCCGCTGGTACCTGCCATCTTCTTCACGGGGAAGGTAATCTCGTCGATATGACTGCCTGTGAGGGCATCGTTCTGCAGATGAATGGCCACGTCGTAGGTCTGCGGTTTCCATTTACCGAAGGTGGAGAGGTCCTCGTCGCCAGTGTATGGGCTGAAGGTGATGCTGTTGCCCTGGTTGCTGGGGTCGATGTCGGGATATTCGGGTGTAGCGGCCTCCGGCTGTATGTCGGTGAAGAGCTCCTGCATCTCACGCCACGCTATGTCTGAGCGCTTCTCTTCGCCACCGCCTCGGTAGATGGCCTGCAAACCGTAAGCCTCGGCTCCGCCGATGTAGAAGTAGATGGTGTGGGTTGTGCCGTTGACGGTGAAGTCCCATCCGTCGGTGTAGCCGAAGGGAATCTCGGTCATGGTGGGCTCTTCCTGGTAGGTGTGGTCGTAGGCCGAGAACTCACAGACCTTCTCCTCGCCGTTTACGCGGGTATAGACAAGGTATGACAGTTTGTCGGGCAGGATATAGTTGCCATTGGTGTCCTCAGCAAAGATTTCAAATTCGAAGATACCCCATCCGTAATGGTAGTAGTAGAAGTAGTCGAAGCCATATTCCGTGATTTCGGTCCATTTAGGAGTCTTCGGTGTAGCGGCCACCTCGGTGTAGGGCTTCATCGATGCCTTGTTGAATATGGCGGCATAGCTGACGGCTTCGGTGCCAGCGTTGACAAGGAAACACGAGCTGTTGGTGAATTCATGGTTTGTAGCATCATAGTCGAAGGTGATGTCGGCATCGCTCAGACTGTAATCCGTGTAGGTTATGTCGTAATCTTCATAATAGACCTCCTCGACAGTGGCCGAAACGATGTACTGGAAGCTGCCGTTTACCAGATCGGCTCCCAAATACTGGCCATTAGGGAACGTGGCCTTGTTGCCGTCGATGGTGCCGTGAATCCAGGCGTCGGGCATGTTGCTGTAGATTCCTTTCACCCACACGTCGTTGCCTTGGAATCCCACTTGCACTTGCGAGCCCTGTATGCCGGGCGCAGTGATGGCATAGTTGGCGGTCACGAGACCCTCGGGGGCTTCTGCGGGCTGCTCGGTGACGGTCTGAATGGTCATGTTCCAGTCGGCAAAGCCCGTCCAGCTCCCCTCTTCGTCGGCCAAGCCCACCACGAGGTTGCCGCTGGCCAGACTGTTGACAGAGGTGATGGTGCCATTCTCCTGGTCGTAGTTGAACTTCAGTTCCTGGTTGCTGGCTTTCACGTAAGTGTCGCCAGACAGCTGCATCATCATGGCATAGTAGGTGTCGCCAAACTCCTCATAGATGGGCTGCGGCAGTTGGAAATTGATGGTGCTTCCACTGAGCGTGCCCTCTATCCATCCGCCAGTGTCGAACTGCGTGATGATGTTCTTCATGTAGACCTTATTGTCGGCACCGAATACCACTTCGCATACCTTGCCACTCACTTCAACATAAAACACGCCAAAGAGCGATGCACCGTATGCTTCGCCGCTACGGCTCATCAGCACATACTCGCCCTCAGGCTGGTTGGTGACCATGGTGGCCCTGCGAGGCACACGACGCTGGCTTTGCAGCACTTCGCCCAGTGTCGTCGCGCCCTTGCGCTGCAAGGTGGTGCGTGCTGCAGTCTTGCTGTCTTGAAGTCCTGAAGTCCTGAAATCTGATGGGTCGTCTTCAGGGCTGTCAGTTTCGTTGGCCTGTCCTTCGCCAGGCTTACCGTCGCCACGAAGAGTGCGACGAGTGTCAATAGTGTAATTTTTTTCATGTTGTTTGTTTTTGTTGTTGTTATATAATAAATGTTTATCAGGAAATCCATTTGAGCATCAACCGTTTATCGTCTGAAAATCTTTTGCTGGTTTTCAATGATGATGCCGCGTGTGTCGTCGGTGGCAGGGGTGCCGTCGAGGCGGTAGGCTCGAATTGAGGAAGGCTGGGCGACAGGGGTTTCTGGCGCGATGCCAGTGGTGACGACGCCTTCATACTCGGCACGCTTGCGCTGGTATTGCAACTTGGGTTTTTTCGTGGATGTAACACCCGTGACCAACGACTTCAATAACAAGCGGCAGAGGGCGGGCGTCTCTTCGGCGCTGATGGTGTCGATTTCCAGCACCTGAGCCATAATCGAGGCCAACGCTTCCAGACCCTGGCGCGACTCAACACTGGCGCGTGCGCCACGCTCGGTCAGAGCCATGCTCTTGCTCCATTGCCACTGTGCCACATCGTCGAGAAACGCTGCGCTCGACGAGTCGGGCGGTGCGGGCAGGAAATGGACGGCGTTTGGCAACAGTTCGGCGACGACATAAATGCTGTCGCTACTCGTTTGTGCGCCAGTGTTCATAGCACCGCATAGTGTAAGGATGGCGGTGAGCATCCATAGTTTCATTTTTTTCATTGCTATTATTGAATTTTTTTTGATTTATTCATCGCTCTCACCAGCTGAAACGCTCACATAGGCATGGAGTTCCACGGACAGTTCCTGCTCATGAGTGCCAATAGGGCCTATCATTTCATCCCCTATCTCATTCAGCGTGTACTATTTCATCTTTTCCGTGGTCGATGCAAAATTACAAACAGTTTCCCAAATACGCAACAAAACGGCGTGTTATTTCTCCTGCTTACTTCCCTTTTTTATCGATTCGGCACATTTTCACACTATTATTCGTGTTTTGCAACACTATAGAGAATCGTTGAACCCTTTACTGAACGAAGGGTTACCAAGGACAGAAATTATGGCAATGATATTGCTGTTGACCTGAAAATAATCGAGTTCCGATAGTTAGGAACCATGCGCAGCCGCAAATATGCGGCTCACCCGACCATACCATATGGAGCGCTCCGTATCATTTTTTGCGTTGACTTTTTAAAATTTGGTGGCTCCAAATTTTTGTCTCAGGGCGTGGGATTTTTTAAGATTTTTGTTACCTTTGCAACAAAATCTTCTGCGTGACGTCACCTTTTGCTGTTCAGAACTGTTTTATGTATGTAGTAGCGAAGCAACGAGCGTCGACGATGACCTCATCGCTGCGGTACTCGAAGATACCAGCTGGTAAAAAAAAGAAAAGAAAATAACAAACTAAAAAAAGTAGAATTATGCAAGAGTTTACCGAAATGATTGTTGCCATCGGTTGTGGCTGCGTACTCCCCATCATCGTCGTCTGGCTCGCCCTTCGCACTCAGATGAACGAGACGAACCAACGTACTCAAATCGTGCTGACCGCCATCGAGAAAAACCCCGACATGGACATCGAGGAGCTGATGAAGAGGATTTCGCCGAAGAAGAAACTGCTGAAGGAGAAACTGCTCTCGCGACTGCTTTGGGGCAGCATCACCGCATTGCTCGGCATTGGATTTCTCGGGGTCGGAGTATTTCTCGACTACAGAGGAGGCATGATTTCCGACGAACTCACCACTACATACTTTGTTGGCGGCGTCCTGTTGGCTGTAGGCATCGCCTTCCTTGCCAACTACCATATCGGCAAGAAGATGCTGGCCAAGGAGATGGAGGCTGAGGAGAAACGAATGACCACCCTTCAGGCATAGACGTTGTGACACGCGACCAGTTCATCACCCACGTAGAGCGTGAGCAAGAGGCCCTGCGCAGCTTCTTGCTCGCCCTCTGCTGCGGCAACAAGAGCGACGCCGACGACTTGGCGCAGGACGCGCTGGTGAAGGCCTACCTCTCGTCGGCGGGCTATCAGGACAAGGGGCGTTTCCGCTCGTGGCTATTCAAGATTGCCTATCGCACATTTCTCAACCACAAGGCAAGCTGTCGCTCGATGGATTCGCTCGACGATGCCCGCACCCTCATCAGCCCCCATGCCGCCGACAAGAGCTTTGAGCACCAAGACCTCTACCTCGCCCTGCGCACGTTGCCAGCCAAGGAGCGGTCGGCCATCACCCTCTACTATCTGAGCGGCTACGACATCAAGGATATTGCCGCCATCACCGACACCTCGGAGGATGCTGTGAAGAAACAGCTCTCGCGAGGTCGCGACAAACTGAAAGCAAGACTGAAGATATGAACAAAGACCAAGCTCTTGAGGAACTGTTCCTCGCCCACCGCCCGCAATTCGACGACCAAGCCGACTTCATGGCAGAACTCACCCGACGGCTCGATGCCGTGGAGTACGTCCGAAAGCACCAGGAGGCCACCATCCGCCGCTACAAGATGGCCATGGTAGCCGCCTTCGTGGTGGGCATCGTCAGCGGAGCCGCCACACTGGCATTTGTCCTCTCCATGCCTGCCGACGTGCCGCTGTTCACCGTTCATGTGCAATCGGGCATGCTCCTGTGGCTCGCCGACAATGCGCGCACCATCTCCGCCACCGTCCTCGCCCTGCTGATGTGCCTCGGCCTGATGAGTATTGTCAGCAATGTGCACGACATCTTGCGCATCCAGAAAACTACTATTGCAGAATGATGCTGATGACGGCGGCGGCATCGGTGATGGTGATGCCGTCGTCGAGGTTGACATTGGCAGTCTTCTCGTCGAAAATGCCTTCAGCGGGCTCACCGAGGATGTGGCGAACGATGGCCAAGGCATCGGCGATGGTCACTTCGCCGTCGTGGTTGACGTCGCCCAGCTGGTATTTCTTCGGCATCGGTGTCTGGAAGGCAATCTCAGCGATATAGCTGCGATAGGTGCCGGCCTCCACCTTGTAGACCTTCGAAGCATCGAGGTCGGTGGCCGACAACACAAACGTACCTGAGGTGGCCGAGTTGCTTTCGCTCTTCACCGCTGACGATGATGGCGTGAGAGAGCCGTCGCCATTGACAGTACATTCGTAAATCTTCAGTGTCGTGGGGTAGCTGCTGTTCGTTTTGCTCTGTCCCAAGCCCAACAGATTCACGGCTGTGGTGTTGGTGACATAGAAGGTCACCGTTTCCTGAGTTTTATTATTACCTGCGTTATAGCCCATTACGCGAGGAGAACCAGCGCCGCTTGAGCCAGTGAAATAAGGCGAGCTTCCCATTAGAGGCGTGTTGCTGCTCCACGACGTGCCAGTATACTTACTGTTAGTATTGTTCACATTTGTGGCAATCCACTTCTGTGCCTGCGGCGAATAATAGACTGCGCTCCATGCACCGTAGATGGGCAGGGTGAGCCAAGCCACCTCGTCGTCCTCGTACTCGGTGTACTTATAGAGCGTGTTGACGTGGGTGGTGTTCCATCCGGCATCGTCGATGGTGGCATACTTGGCGATATTCAGGTAGGCATCGCTGGCGGTGCCGCCGTCGTTGGCTGTTGCCGTGAGGCTGATGGCCACCGGCTCGGCTCCCTCGCTGGCCAGGGTGAGCGTGGCATTGTAGGTGCCCTCCTCGGAGGCATTGAAGGTGACGGCGACTGGTGCGCCCTCTCCGTCCTCGGTTATCTGGTCGGCGGCGAGTGTGGCGGGATTGACACTAAACACATGGCTGTCGCCAGAGAGCGTGAAGGTGACGTTGCTATGGATGAAGCGCCCATTGACGCGGAAGGCCTGGCTCTGGTCGGTGTCGAGGCTGGCAACGAAGGTGAGTTCCTGCTCGTCGACAAGGATGGTGGGCGTGGCAGGCTCGGCGGTGCCGGTGATGCTGACGCTGACGGGCGCTGCCCCCTCGCTGGTCAGGGTGAGCGTGGCGCTGAACGTGCCTGCCTCGACAGGATGGAAGCTGACGGCGACGGCAGCCCCTGCGGCGGATTCGACGGCCGACACCTCGCTCTTGTCGATGCTGAAGGCACCGTTCTCATCGCTGAGGGTGAGGGTCACCTTATCGGTGAGATATTTGCCCTTCAGCGTGAAAGACTGCGTGGCCTCTGTAGTGGCATAGATGGGTTCGAAGGTCAGCTCGGCAGGCTCGGCCTTGATGGTGGGAATCTTCTCCACCTCGAGGGGCGTCTGGAAGGCAATCTCGTAGAGGTAGCCCTGATAGATGCTGGCATCAACCTTGTAAATCTTCGATGCGTCGAGGTCGGCCACGCCAATGTTGAAGGTAGCCTTTGCCGTGGCGTTCTGCGCACTCTTGACATCTTCGCTGGCCACGGTGAGTGTTCCGTCGCCGTTGAGGGTGCACTCATACACCTTCAGCGACGTGGGGGAGCTGGCATCTACATTCTTCGTGTTCTTGCCATAGAGCTTCGCCCCGGTAATGTTGCTGACATAGAACGAAACGGTCTGCTTGGTGCTGCCGCCAGTATTTCCATAGCTGCGGGATGTCGCTGATGTGAAATAGCTGCTGCTGCCTGCATAGACGTCTTCCGCGCCCCATGTGGTTCCGGCATAACCCGTTCCATTGAAGGCTATCCAGTTCTGTGCCTTTGGCTCGAAAGCCTTTGAAGCGTAAGCGCCATAGACGGGCATGGTGAGCCAAGCCACCTCGTCGTCTTCATACTCCGTATATTTATAGAGGTTGTTGACTAAGGTAGTGTTCCATCCTGCCTCGTCGATGGTGGCATAGTTGGCGATATTCAGGAAGGGGTCGCTGGCTGTGCCGCCATCTCTTGCGATAGCGCTGAGGCTGATGGCGATGCTGTTGGCGCCTTCGCTGGCCAGCAGGAGCGATGCGGTGTAGGAGCCTTCGACGTCGGCGCTGAAGGTGACGGCGATGTCGACGCCCTCGTCATTGACGGCGAAGCTGCTGTTGTCGACGCTGAACACGCCATTGTCGTCGGCGAGCGTGGCTGTCACCTCCTGCGTCAGGAAGCGTCCGCTCACCTTCACCGTCTGGGTAGTGCTGCTCCCCAGCTGAGCCGAGAACGCCAGTTCCTGCTTGTCGGCCAGGATGGTGGGCGTGGCGGCCTCGGCGGTGCCGGTGATGCTGATGGTGACGCTCTCGGCATTCTGGCTCGCGAGGGTGATGGTGGCGGTGTGTGTGCCGGCCTCGGTGGGAGCATAGCCGATGGTGAGCGTGGCCGATGCCGAGCCGTCGGTCTGCTCGATGGTGGTCTTGTCGATGGTGAAGACATCGTCGCCCGCCATCGTCACGCTGATGTCGCCCTCAAGGTTGAAGCCCGTCACGCCGACCGTCTGCTGGTAGCTGAGCGTGGCATAGCCCTCGAAGCTCAGCTCCTGCTTGTTGGTCCTGATGGTAGGCCCGTTGGTGGCTCCCAGGATATACTTGATGCCGGCCAGCGCGTCGATTTTGCCATTGCCGAAGTGCGAGGCATTGGGGCCATTAGTGGTGTAGTCGTCGTTGATGGCCGTGGCCGCCATGATTTGCTTCACGTCGTTCACGGTCAGGTTCTTGTGCAGCGCATGCTCGTCCATCGATGCCTGCAGCCACAATGCCACGATGCCCGCCGCCACTGGCGTTGCCATTGAGGTGCCTTCCATCATGGCGTAGGGGTTTTTGGTGCTGTTCACCACGAGGTCGCTGTTGTGTTTGCTGCCATAGTAGCTGTATTCGTCGACCGATGTCGTGTGGTTATGGTTCACTCCCGCCGCCAGACGTGCGCCGGGAGCCGTTATCCAGGGATAGCGCTGGCCGTCGGGGCTGGCGGCGGCGGTGGCATAGCTCGAGAAGCTGGCGATGTCGCCAATGGTGTATTCGTCGGCCATGCTGTGCGTCGTGCCCTGATAGTCCTTCCACGTATTGGCCGAGACGTAGGCCCCGATGCTGATGGCGTTGGGCACCATCGCCTCGTCGCTCACGCACATGTCGTCCGACCCTGCCATCCAGTTGTAGCCGCTGGTGGAGAGGTGGTTGGTGAAGTAGCCGTAATCGCCGCCCCAGATGTCGACCACCGAGCTGCCGCTGGTGGGGTAGACCTGTATGGCCAGTGTGTAATTGCTCTTGTAATAGGTCTCTCCGTTCTTGGTGGTAGTGGTTGAGCTCATTGTTTTGATTCCGTTTTCTGAATAGAGCACAACCTGAGTCTTGTCGGAGTCAATTTCATCATAATACACATTGAGCGTACCATCGTAATACGTGCTGAGCCCACTCACGGTGCCCGTCTGAGTTATCGTTCCGGTGGTTAGCACCTCTCCCGTCGAGGCATCGAGCACCAGAATGTTAATGCCCAGCTTGCTCACGCTGGTGGAGCGCGCCCAGGCATTGGTGATGAGACCTTTGTAGAAATAACCACCGTCGGTGTTAGTATAGTAGTCGGCACGCACAATGGTGCTCAGCGGACTGCTACTGCTGGCCGTACCACTGATATGATAGCCGCCGCCCTCGCCATCCTTGCTTTTGGCTCCGTCGTTGGAAGCGGCAAAGAGTGCAATATGGTTAGGATGGTCGTCGCCAAACAGGTCTTTATATACGTCGGCCACGTCGCCCGTTCCGTCGTGCGGTCCCCATTGCGAGCCCCAGCTGTTGCTCACCACCACGGGCATATTGTTGTCGTCGGCATACTGCACGATTTTCTTCACGGCGTTCGACAAATATGTGTCGTTAAGATCATAGATGCCAGCCAGGTAGAGGTCGCTACCGGGCGCCATTCCGCCATAGGTGGCATTGGCGTGGTCGTCGGTCACGCTGACGTTGGTGCCATTCACCCGCACGCTCGAGCCGCCGGCTGTAGTGGAAGTATGCGTGCCGTGGTCTTCTGCGTTGTCGTCGGTCAACGTGGTGCTCGTAATGGAAGTATATTCCTCTGCTCCGTAGCCATTATAGACGTATGCCCGCTTGATGCGCGAGTTGCCGTTCTTGTCCTTGAAGGCGATGTGGTTGAAGTCGATGCCAGTGTCGATGATGCCCAGCAGCACTCCCGTTCCGTCATATTTCTGAGTGAGTCCTTCACCGATGGCATCGGCCGAGAGCGTCAGCAGGTCGTCGACGTTGGTGGTGGCGCGGGCAGTCTTCGTCGTGATGCGCTTCAGCGACGACACGTTGACGCGCTTCACGTTGCCGATGGCTGCCACGTCCCTCACCTTGTCCACGGGGATGAGCGTGGTGAAGAGGCCGTTGCTGAACTCCTCCTGAACGATGACGCCTTGCGCCTCTATCTCGTGGCGGCGGCTGGGGTCGGCCAGACGCACGTAGGCTGCGATGTAGGCCTTGCCGTCGATGGTGTCGGGGGCGGCATAGATGCGCCCCGCGTTTTTGTGGTTGCGCTGCCACCGCTTGTCAACGGGCGTCAGTCCCAACTGCTTCTCTGATTGGGTGGTGCGCTTAGGAACGATGTTTCCCGCCATCTCGTCGAGAAACATCTGTGTGGTGGTCGACAACTTCTTGCTTGCATCCTCTTGTGCGAATCCTGCCAGCGTGCCTGCCGCAAGGATAAGGGCGAATAAAAATCTTCTCATTGGGTTAGCGTTAAAAAAACATGCAAAGGTAGTGATAATACTGCATTTAGAAGAAAACAGCCACAGAGATTTATAGTTTTTTTGCACTCTCGCATCCCCAGGGTTTCAGTTCAGTTCGCCACGAGTGTCCTCCCGCTCACCAGCATAACGGGGATTTCAAGTTTGCAATACAGGAGTCTTCTGTTGTTCAGCAACGTTTTTCACGAATAATGATTCCCAAAGAAGTGCAACCGTCTTTTCTACCGCATTAGGTCGTAAAATTTGTTAAGACGGAAGGCACCTCAAAACAGCCGAAAGCCCTCAAAACTCGCTTGCTTTCCACGAAAAAATAATTGGACGAAAATAAGCGAGTTTTGAGGGGTTTTGACAAACCTTTGGTTTTCAGGCGTATAGGCTCGATTTGGCGATAAAAACCCATGGCTGGCTCCAAAAAGTCAACGCCGAAAAAAAATTTGGCGTTGACTTTTTCTTTTTTGGCGTGCTCGCAGAAACGAAAAATGGCCTAAAAAATGGCTAAAATCATGCACAAAGCGGCCATGATTGTGCAAAAATCGCCTCAAAAATCGATTTTCCCTCCTCGCTCGCCTTGCTCAAACAGCCCAAAATGTGCGTTGTTTCATCCTAGAATGAAAAATATTTTTGTAAGAATTCAGGAATTTCCGTTTCACATCCTTTTACACTTTTTGTCTATTGTTTAGCTCAGTTCGCTGGGGAGCGTGTTGGCTCAGGTGGTGAACTAAGTAGTTGCAAAAATGCCTCAGATGGTTAAAATAAATTTAAATTGCACATCATTCTATGTAAACAAGAGAATTATTTCGTATCTTTGCAGATGCTATCTGCCCGAATGGCTGGGATGCTATTTGAGAAAAGTTGAGCTGGCGGGCGGAGCACTACATATTAGAAGGCGTTGGTATGTCATACATCTCATATCGTGTAACCCTTCACCATATGAGAAACAATGTAAAACGCTTTAGGGAGTGCCTGTTAAATGGAGAACCATTGCGGCTTGATGACAAGCATGAGCTTTTGGCAAGACATATTTATGATGATTTCTCGAATCTTTATC
>JAEEGI010026604.1_pt1 | contig 11134 bp, 4 predicted proteins | sample 8958751 | NCBI WGS metagenome assembly JAEEGI01 (sample SAMN16246545, study PRJNA631951) | gut metagenome | biome: gut microbiome; feature: rumen; material: KS-attached | host: Bos | place: Iran: Karaj | collected 2018-10 | reverse complement strand
AAATAGAGGGCCAGATATTTTCTTACGATAGGATTGAATTTGATTTGGGGTACAGTTGCATTCGTAACCTTTTGTATTGTAGTAGCCACAGGGGCAGGGGTTCATAGTGGCGATTAGAATAAAATTTGCAGGGTAGGTGATTTTTTGATTGGCTCGATTGATTACTATATAGTTATCTTCCAGGGGTTGTCGTAGGGATTCTAGACTATCGCGCGCAAACTCTGGTAATTCATCTAGAAATAGTACGCCTAGATGTGCTAATGATATTTCGCCGGGTTGGCTATAAGTTCCTCCGCCTACAATGGCGGCGCGACTTGCGCTATGATGTGGAGAACGAAAAGGGCGAGTTGAGATGATGTCATAATTAGTATTTTTTGATAAGGCGTGGATTTTGGTGATTTGGATTTGCTCTTCTAGATGGAGCTTAGGTAGCAAATTATGAGCGACTTTAGCAAGCATCGTCTTGCCAGCGCCAGGCGGTCCAGATATTAATATATTGTGATGGCCGGCTATGGCAATTATTAAGGCACGTTTTGCTTGAGCCTGCCCTTTAATTTGATCGAGAGTAACTAAGTTTGTATTTGTTTTTGACTTTTTTACAACATCTTGTGGATAAGTGGGATCGTTTTGACCTTTTAAGTATTGAAAGAGCTGAATGATGTTATCAACGGGTATGATTTTGATTTTCTTAGCTACCATATGGGCTTGCCTATAATTATCCGTTGGAAGGATTATCTCGGTGAATTTCGCTTTTTCAGCTTGCTCGATAATATTAATTATTCCTCTGACAGGACGGACTTTACCATCGAGAGATAATTCTCCTATAAAGAGTCGCTCATTTGCATCGCTTTGCAACAATTGCCCCGATAATATTAAGATTGCTATTGCAATGGGTAAGTCTAAATATGATCCAGCTTTTTTAAACTCCGCAGGGGCTAAATTGATAGTTAGACGTTTATTAGGGAATGTAAAATTAGAATTACAGATGGCAGAGCGGATTCGTTCGCGGGCCTCATTAATAGTTTTGTCTATCATTCCAATAATAGTGAAAGAGGGGAGTCCGCGATTAGAGTCACCTTCTACTGTAATTATTTTTGCCTCATAGCCATAAGGTAGAGCTGAATATACTTTACTTATCATGTAAGCATTTTAGCGGCTTGTCTATACGATACAAGCATAAGTAGTAATGCTGATGGTACATTGTTTGGTAATAAAAAATCTCCACATACGGGGAGATGAATTTAAAGTTTAAAAATGGTGGAGCTGCCGGATACTGCCTCCGGGTCCGAAGAATCACAGGGTATTCATTCTACGAGTGTAGTTGCTTCCTTTAACTTAGCTAATACATAAAGAGGGAAGAACAAGACTTTATGTAGCGCAGACTTAATTTTCGAACTAAACATCGTCGGTGCTTAGTCTTAACGTCATAATATGATATTCTCCAGCACTATGGCGCCTCATGCGAGAGAACATAAGACCTGTTTATTAGATCTTAGGCGTAAGCAGGCATATAAGCAACGTGCTTACTAGCAGTTTTTTCTGCATTTATGAAAGTCATTACGTGACAAAACGACTCGCTAGAATACTGTTAATAATTCGTCTAAGCTTGGTCAGCCCCAACTGATTGTATTATATCATAAACAGAGAACAACAAAAATAAGCACAATGAAAAAAATCAAGACAAAAAAAGAAGAACCAGTAACTGCGAGGAAAACTGGTCCTTCCGTGTAGAGTGTGGAGTATTTTTAGGACCTTTGTTTGTTTTTGGCCCGCGAATAATTTTATTATTCGTGGACTGTTTTAATAATATTTGAGTTTTATGCTTATGTCAATAGGTTTTTGAATAAATATTTGTACTTTTTTATTAAAGAGCTGTGGAAAAATATTTGCCCATTTTTGTTATTGTTGAAATATTTACATCAAGTTTTAGAACAACTATTTTGTTGACTAACAGAGTAAAGTTTTTATTATGTTGTGGCTGTTACAATATATTTTTGGTATTTTTTATTGACATAAACGCTTATGTTTGTTAAAGTAAGGTTATTGTTTGATTGGAAACAATAAAAACAAACATCGCAAATTAAAAAGTAGAAAGAAGGTAATTGATGCCATAAAAGAATGGTAGGGGGTTAACAAACTTGAGCCTTAGTTATCGGCAAAGTAAATGCTTATTTCTAGCCATAAATTACAACTCTTTAGAAATAAGCTAAGCTTTGCTGACGATCATTGAGAAATGATTAGGATTAAATATTTTGGTGCAATCTTAATATTTAATATAGTAAGGCGATTTGAGTAGAAGGGAAGTTTATAAAAAGACATCCAGTATAAAAAACTACCCTTCTATTCCTGTCTCTCTTTACGAGAGGCGATCAACGAGGTTTTCCGAGCAACTACAGGACCATGCTTGCGGTCTGAAGTAGTAAACAATTTGCCGGATAAGCACCTGTACTCGGAAAATCTTCTGTCCTTGATCTCCCTAAAGGGGATTAAGGGCACCTAAGTATTTTACCTTTTAGGTAGAATACACAACATTGTTATCTTTACTTCATTATAGTTTATGATTTGTTCATACTTTTGTTGTAAGGATGACATCATATAAAGCTTCGGATTCAATGAATTCGGAGCTTTTTTGTTGGGTTCTGCTTATGCTATACTGTTGTTATGTCGACGCGATTGATCTTACTTTTGAGTTTTGTATTAAGTGTTTTCTTGTTGGCAATTATGAACTGGACTACACCTCAGAATATTGGCTCGGTTGGTGTATTTTTGTTTTTTATTATTTTCTATTTGATTTGTGTGGGTATTGCGGTAGCTTTATGTCGTTTATTCTTTGGGATTAAATTAAGAGGAAAAGCTACGGAAAGGGAAATTCGTAGGAGAAGTGATTATTACGGTATGATTTTGGCACTTGCGCCTATGATGCTTTTGATGATGCAGTCTTTTGGTGGTATTAAAATATTTGAAATAGTTTTGGTTGCCGTGACGACTGGTTTGCTATGTTTCTTAGCTGCAAAAAGAATTTTATAGTGCCTTAGCGTCTTGAATACAGAAGTTATTCATGCTAACATAAGCAGTATGGATAACCAGGTCAAAATTCCAAAAAGCGAGAGGGGTGGTTTTTTGCCTGAATCTGAAAATAGTAGTTTGAATGATGCTGAGCTTGGCGGTAATACTCCAGAGAATGTTGAAGGAAAAAAAGAAGAAATAGAACTTGAGCCGTTAGTGGCGACATTTGAGACAAGACCTGAACTATTAGATAAAGCAGATTCTGATGATAGGACAAAAAAGAAGAATGATGACGAGAAAGATAAGGACGAGAACGGCGTAATTGACGAAGACGATGAATTAATCGTGGAGACTTTTAAAGGATCAAAGGCGGACGAAGGTGGTACTAGTGCTAAAGTGGAAGATTTGATACGAAAAACAGATAGGGCCATTCTGAAAAAGGAAAAGAATCCGTATAAGTTTATGAATTATTGGCGTAGGATGAAACAAGTAGCAATGGAAGAGTGGTTTAATAGAAAAATTGGTGAAGGATTAGGTGGTAGTAATATAAAAGAGAAGAGTATAGAGAGTACGATTGGCGAAAATCAAAGTGCGGCTGAGAGTCTTGCGATCTTGCAAAACAAACAAGAACAAAATATTAACGGTGGGCAATTTGCATCGGGGAAGGATATGCGGTAGAAGGGGTGGAAGCGCTGGCTACAATAATACTTGTTGTGATTTCTGTTTGTTTAGTGGCTTTTTTGATTGGACAAAATGTGATTGATCGTAAGCGTAACCGTAAGAATTATGAACGCGCCTTAAAAATGGTTCCTATGCTAATTCATCTTCCACCTTCAACTGACGATATAGAGATGGGCGGTAGAGATGAGAGAGATGTAGTAAACGAGCAATTATCTCAGGCGCAAGTAATGTATTCTATATTGTCTTCAACTCTAAAGAAGGGTTTAAAGAATCGTATTTATGGACAACGCCACTTAAGCTTTGAGGTAATTGCGAACAATGGAGTAATCAATTATTATGCAGTCGTTCCAGCGGTTCTAACCGAGACGATAAGGCAAGCCGTAACAGCAGCCTACCCTACAGCTGAGCTAGAAGAAGTGGAGGATCCAAACTTTTTTAACGAAAATGGTGGACTCGAAGGTGTATCTGGTGGCGAGTTCGAAATGAAGAAAGAATTTTGGTTGCCTATATCAACCTATGAAGTAAGTAAGATTGATGCTTCCTTAGGTTTGATTAACGCAATGTCTACTGCGAAGAAGGGGGATGGGATTGCATTGCAGATATTATTGAGACCAACTGACAGTGGTTGGACAAAAAAAGCTGAGACAGAAGTCAAGAACATTAAAGATGGTAAAAAATCTTTCTTCAAAAGTGGCGACACAATTTTTGGCAAGATTTTACTGGGTACAATGGAATATTTGGTGGAAGTATTGCATGCTTTATGGAAACCGCCTGAGGTGAATGCAGATGGTACACCTAAGATAAAAGAAGTATCAGAGACTAACCAAGCGAAAATCGAGAAGATTATAGACAAAACACGATATCCTGGTGTTGAGGTGTTGATCAGGGTGTTAGCAAGCTCGGATAGTAAAGCAAAATCAGAAGCCTTATTATCTGGTGTAGTATCGGTATTTGCGCAATTTGATGACGTACAAGGAAATGGTTTTAAGTATAATCTGCAAAAAGACGCAGAGGGTTTAGTGAGAGATTATACTTTCCGATCTTTCCCACAAAAACAGAAAAATATGATTTTAAATTCCGTGGAAATGTCATCATTATTCCATTTGCCTGCACAGAATGCGATTCCAACTTCTCAAGTGGAAAGGCAGGCAACTAAACAGGTGGATGGTCCTGCTAAGTATCCAACTGAAGGGATATTGATTGGTATTAATGAATTTAGAGGAGAGACTAAGCCAATCTATTTGACTGATAAAGACAGAAGACGCCATACCTATATTATTGGTCAAACTGGTATGGGTAAATCGGTTCTTTTAACAAATATTGCCTATCAGGATATGTGCGATGGGAGAGGTTTTTGTTTCGTTGACCCACACGGAGACGCCGTAGAGACATTATTAGCCAAAGTGCCACCAGAGAGAATGGATGACGTTATTTTGTTCGATCCTAGCAATATAGAAAATCCGGTTGGCATGAATATGTTTGAATACCAGACAGAAGATCAGAAAGACTTTATTGTTCAGGAAGTTCTCAATATCTTAATTTCTTTATATGATCCGGATAATCAGGGTATTTTTGGTCCACGTGCACAACAGATGTTTAGAAATGCGGCATTACTTTTGTTGGGGGACCCAAATGGTGCAACTTTTATCGATGTACCAAAGTGCTTTATTGACCCAGAATTTGTAAAATCGAAGATCCCTTATATTACAAGCTCAAACTTGATGGATTACTGGACAAAACAGTGGCCACAGACAGTAAAGAGTAGTGATAGTGGTGAGCTGATTGACTGGTTCAACTCAAAATGGGATTCCTTTATCAACAACAAGATGATGCGAAATATCTTAGGCCAAGTGAAGTCAGGCTTTAATATTCGTGAAATAATGGACAACAAGAAGATACTATTGGTAAATCTTTCTAAGGGTACAACTGGTGAATTTAACTCTAAGCTTTTGGGTATGATTTTTGTTATGAAATTTCAAGCAGCAGCTATGAGCCGCGCCGATACGCCGGAAGATGAGCGTGTTGACTTTTGTTTGTATGTTGATGAGTTTCAGAATTTTTCGACGGATAGTTTTGAATCGATTTTGTCTGAGGCGAGAAAATATAGGTTGAATCTTATTGTAGCGAACCAGTTTATGACCCAGTTGACAGATAAGATTAGAGAAGCGGTATTGGGTAACGTGGGCTCGATGATTGTGGGGCGCGTAGGTATGACGGACGCTAAGATGTTGGAGGATTCTTTTGCGCCGATATTCAATGCACAAGACCTTAGTAAGACTCCGAATCATCATGCTATAGAAAAAATATTAATCAATGGCGTACCAACATCGCCGTTTACGGTAAGGTTACCTGCACCGATGGGTGATGAAAATATGGAGCTAATGAAGCAGATGAAGATTTATGCCGCGTCCAAATATGGTCGTCCGAGGGCAGAGGTAGAAAAAGAGATAGAAGAGAGATTAGCAGTAAAAAAGCCGAAAGAAGAGGAGAAAAAGACGCCGCAGTTTGCTGAGATGACCGGGCAGCATGTAACATCTGGTCCTTCCGTATCAACGAATGCCCCCGCGGCTAATGCAAGTATAGATAATGCGCTTAGATCTGAAGCTAAATCCGAAGAGAGCAGTGATGAAGACGATTTCTTGAGCAAATGGATGCAAAAGAGAGTAGATAGAAAAGCGGATGCAGACGTTGTATCCAAACCCGTTGCTCCTTCACACCCAGATGTTACTCCTGAGCCTGTTACTCGATTACAACCAGATGATAATGTATCTGAGCCTACTGTCCCACAACAACCAAATATTACACCTGAGCCTGCTGTTCCATTGCAATCTGCAACACCATCGGAACCTAGCTCGCAGGCGCGACCAACAATGCCATCTAAGCTTGCTTCTTCTATAGGACAAGGGAGTGGTATTTCATTGAGAAATGCACACACGACTGACACGAATGGAGATGGAATAAAAAATATGACAGGATTCAACTCTGGGCGAATTAGACATGCGCAACCTAATATATCTAAAACGCCGCCAGCACAAAGTAATATGCAGGATACAAGTACGGAAGCCAATAAAATGGCGATGCCAGAACGAGGTCAGGACGGTTCAATAATATTGAAATTGCGTTAATTAAATGGAACAAGACTACTAGAGCGTTTATAATGCGGTTTTTATTGAAAAGATGGGCAATGTTATGTTTTTTGTGGTTAAGGCACTTTAGGCGTTAAAATACGCGGTTTTATGGCTTGTTCCTATAGCATTATTATAAAGAATATGATAAGATAAAAATATATTAACAAAACACTAAAAGTTGAGGTATAAAGAATGGCTGATAAAAAGGGATCTGCCAAGGCAGAAGAATATGATTCGTCGGAAATTCAGGTTCTGGAAGGCCTTGAGCCGGTACGAAAACGTCCAGGAATGTATATCGGTTCGACCGGATATGACGGTTTGCATCATTTAATTAAAGAGATTGCTGACAACTCAATTGATGAGGCGATTGCTGGTTTTGCAAAAAAAGTAGAAGTTATCTTAAGGGCGGATGGTGGATGTACCGTTAATGATGATGGTCGCGGTATACCGGTAGATATTCACCCAAAGACTAAGAAATCCACGCTCGAGACTGTTTTAACTGTATTGCACGCAGGTGGTAAATTTGGTGGCGGAGGCTATAAGGTGTCATCTGGTTTGCATGGTGTAGGTTCTTCGGTGGTAAACGCTTTATCTACGCATATGGTAGCGGAAGTATATCGTGATGGTAATATTAACCATGTTGAATTTGATACCGGCAAGGCCATTAAGCCATTAGAGGTAATTGGCAAGACAGATAAGCAAGGAACATCTATTACCTTTTACCCAGATCCGGCCATCTTTAAGGAGACTACGACTTTTAATTATGAATGGGTAGTAAACTACTTGCGTCACCAAGCCTATTTGACTAAAGGTGTTTTGACTACTGTACTTGATGAGAGAACTGGCAAGAGAGATTCTTTCTATTTTGAAGGTGGAATTAGGAGTTATGTTAACCGTTTGAACGAAGGGAAAGAACCACTATCCTCCGATGTTTTTTATGCAGAAAAACAAGTAGAGGATTCTGTGGTGGAGATTGCAGTACAATACAACGATTCTTATGCGGAGACCATGAGGCCATTCGCGAACAACGTTTTGACCCCTGAAGGCGGCATGCATGTTGTAGGATTTAGAACAGCACTTAATCGCGTAATTAATAAATATGCACGTGATAACGGATTATTAAAAGAGAAAGATGATAATTTAACAGGTGATGACATAAAGGAGGGTTTGACCGCAGTTATTTTAGTGAAGTTGCCTGATCCACAATTTGAGGGCCAGACTAAGAATAAATTAGGTAATCCAGAAGTGCGTGGCTACGTAGATTCTGTCATGAGTGAATATTTTGGATATTATCTTGAAGAAAACCCGAATGTGGCAAAGAAGATCGTACAGAAAGCTACTTTGGCGGCACGCGCTAGAAAGGCAGCCCGTGCAGCCCGCGATAACGTAATTCGTAAGGGTGCCTTTGAAGGTTTGAATTTACCTTCGAAGTTAGCAGATTGTTCATCTAGAGATAGAACGCAGTGTGAACTCTTTATAGTAGAGGGTAATTCCGCGGCTGGTTCGGCAAAGGAGGGGCGCGATTCTAAGATACAGGCTATTTTACCTCTGCGTGGTAAGGTATTAAATACAGAGAGGGCACGTCTAGACAAAATGTTTGCGAATGCCGAATTGGTATCCTTGATCAAAGCGATGGGTGTAGGAATCGGTGACTCCTTCGATATTTCCGGTTTGCGCTATTACAAAATTGTGTTCATGACTGATGCCGATGTCGATGGCGCGCACATTTCCACTTTGCTTTTGACCTTCTTCTTCCGTTATATGCCTGATGTGATTAAGGCTGGACATGTTTATCTGGCGAAACCACCGTTATTTGGCCTGATAAAGGGAACTGGTAGTAGTAGAAAGATTGAATATATTTATAATGAGAATGCATTAGAGGAAACTTTAAATCAAAAGATCGATGAGCGTAAAAAAGCTGGCGTTAAGATAGATGAAGACGCGGAACGCTTTAAACAAGCTGGCTATACTGCGCAGCAGCGATTTAAGGGGTTAGGCGAGATGGATGCTTCTCAACTATGGGAGACTACCATGAACCCAGAGAATAGAACTTTGATTAAAGTTAATATAGAAGATGCCGAAAAGGCAGATACTATATTTACGAAACTGATGGGGGACGAAGTGGAGGCTAGAAAAAACTTTATTCAATCCCGTGCGTCAACTGTTAACATTGATGATTTGGATTTCTAATAAGGAGGAAGTATGGCAAAAAAAGATGATGAAATGAAGAATAAAAAGAATCCAGAGGAAGATCTATCAAAGATTGGTGGTGTGAGTGACCAAGATGACGATAAAGGCCTCGATGAGGTTATGAATGTTGACGTAGAAGGTGATGGTCCTGACGGGGAAGAAGTGCAAGATGAAAAGGGCGTAGAAAAGTTGACCGTTGAGAACGTAATGGAAGATTCTTTCTTACGTTACTCAATGTCTGTTATTATCGATCGTGCTTTACCTGATGTGCGTGACGGTTTAAAGCCGGTACATCGTCGTATCCTTTACGCTATGAATAAGAATGGATGGAAGGCGCCACATGCGACAGTGAAGTCGGCACGTATCGTAGGTGAAGTAATGGGTAAATATCACCCGCACGGTGATTCATCCATTTATGATGCAATGGTTAATTTAGCTCAACCATGGAAGATGCGATACACCTTAGTAGAAGGTCAGGGTAATTTTGGTTCGATGGACGGTGATGAAGCAGCGGCTTCACGTTATACTGAAGCTCGCATGGATAAGATTGGCTCTGCTTTATTAGCAGATATAGAGAAAGAAACTGTAGATTTCCGCGACAACTTCGATGGAACAGAACAGGAACCAGCCGTTTTGCCTGCTGCTGTACCTAATATTCTTTTGAATGGCCAGATGGGTATTGCCGTTGGTATGGCTACAAATATTCCACCACATAATTTAGGGGAAGTGGTAGATGCGACTGTTGCGCAGATAGATAACCCAGATATTACGCTTGAAGAGTTAATGAAGCATGTAAAGGGGCCAGATTTCCCGACTGGTGCAGAGGTTTACGGTGGGGCACCGATGAAGCAGGCTTATGCGACTGGACGCGGTTCGGTAACTATTCGTGCAGTTACGAGTATAGAAGAACGTAAGAATGGACGTTACAACATTGTTATTACAGAGGTTCCTTATGGGATGAGTAAGGAAGGTTTTGTAGAGAAGGTTAGAGAATTAGTATTAGCAAAGAAAATTGATCACATCGCTGATGCGCGTGATGAATCCGCGCGTGGCAAGGTACGTGTAGTGGTAGAACTTAAGAAGGATGCCTTCCCAAAAAAGATCCTGAACCAGCTCTATAAGATGACTGGTCTTCAAACGACCTTCCATTACAATGTGCTAGCTTTAGTAGACGGTATTCAGCCAAAGGTGATGGGGCTAAAAGAGATCCTTTCGGAGTTTATTAAACACCGTCAAAAAGTGATACGTCGTCGTACGGAATTTGATCTCGAAAAGGCCAAAGCACGTGCGCATATTTTAGAAGGTTTAAAGATAGCTTTAGACAACATCGATGAAGTCATTAAGGTAATTCGTGCGTCTTATGATGATGCCGATAAACAATTAATGAGCCGTTTTGGTCTATCTGAAATTCAAGCGGCGGCTATCTTAGCAATGCAGTTACGTCGTTTGCAGGGGTTGGAACGCGATAAGATTGAAGAAGAATTAAAACAGCTCCATGAATTGATCGCTGAGTTAGAGAAAATTTTGGCTGATGAGAAAGAAGTATTGCGTGTAGTCAAAGAAGAACTGCTTGAGATGAAAGAAAAATATGGCGATGAGCGCAAGAGCAAAGTAATTAATCATGAGCTAGGCAAATTCTCAGAAGAAGATTTGATTCCAGATGAAGAGAGCGTAATCTTATTAACTGCGCAAAATTATATTAAGCGTGTTTTGCAAAATGATTTTAGACGTCAGAACAGAGGCGGTAAAGGTAAACGTGGTATGACGACAAAAGATGAGGATGTGATAGATACCATAATTACAGCTTCATCGCATGACTTCTTGCTATTCTTTACGAATCAAGGGCGAGTATTCAGGATAAAGGCTTACGAAGTGCCACAGGCCTCTCTATCGGCAAAAGGTACTGCGGCCGTTAATCTATTGAATTTGCACCCAGAAGAGACGGTAACAGCAGTTATTAAACAGAGTGAAGAAGCCGGTGAAGATGGTTATCTGTTTATGACGACTGCCAAGGGAACCATAAAGAAGACGAAATTAAAAGATTACGAGAATATTCGTACGAATGGCTTGATCACTATAAAGTTGGATGACAAAGACGAACTGCGATGGGTAAAGGGGACGACTGGAAA
>JAEEGI010026602.1_pt1 | contig 11134 bp, 12 predicted proteins | sample 8958751 | NCBI WGS metagenome assembly JAEEGI01 (sample SAMN16246545, study PRJNA631951) | gut metagenome | biome: gut microbiome; feature: rumen; material: KS-attached | host: Bos | place: Iran: Karaj | collected 2018-10 | reverse complement strand
AATATGGAGAAGGTGAAGAAAACGAATAATCCGCAGTGATCTGTTGATCTTCATACGCTTGTTGGAATAAATTGTTCTGAAACTGTGCAGAGATTTTTTGAGGATGTGTGTTTATTTGCACATCCTCTTTTTTATACTTGATTTATTAAAGTATAAAAGAAGGAGTTGAAAAGCATGATGAGGGCGCTGAAACAAAAATGGCATGATTACAAGCTACGTCACCTGCGTCTCGGCAAGGTCAAAATGCTTGACAAGAAAGACAATCATAGCTTTAAGATTGTTGATATTGACCGGGATGTTCATTGGAAGATAAACGTGTACCTTACTGTGATCATACGCGATTATCTGAGGTTTTTTATCAACAACACACCGGCTATCGGAAATTGCGTGATAGATGATCATGATGCGGTTAAATACGGGATGACCGATGAACAGAGCGATTATTATGCAAAAAAATGGCAGGATCTGGTAAATTCAGTTGCTGATGAGTTTGATGAATTACTGAAACTTGACATGGAGATTGACAAGGCAAATGACATATCGGAAGCGCATAAAAGGTGGGAAGCTTTAAAAAATAAAGCTTTCTCCGATCTGGCATTTATTTATGAGGATCTCAGCTGGTAGAGTAACCACCGATTTATGCCGGAAAGGAAATGGTTGTATGATGCCGAAAAGAGGAGTTTTTTGGTTGATTGGGGATGCTGAGGACGAACAGTTTCTCCTGATTAAAACGTTTGAAGAAGGCGAAACATCGGGTTTATCAAAAAACGGAACAAACTATAATCACCGGCTTTTATGGGAGCATGTAAAACCGCCCGGATGTAATAAACCTTTCGATTATTATCCGCGTGGGCGCGTTGAGATCAGCCCAAAAGGCAAAGCAATCATTTACATGAATAAGAATATTGATGATAGATTTCTGGATGAGATAATAAAGGCGTTTTGCATTGCGGACACGCCTAAAGTGCATTATGATGGAAGTGAGCATTATAAGTGCTTTTGGGATCGTGAAGGTGATCATTGAAAGGAGTTTACGGTGGGGAAGCAATCAAAGAAATTGAGTATGTTTAATATACTTCAAATACTTAAAGAGTATTCCGATGAAGAACATACACTGACACAGGCTAGGATTTCCGAAATCTTAAAGCGTGATTACGAAATGGAAGTGGATCGTCGAACCATAAAAAGCAATCTGGTGGATCTTGTGGAACTTGGATACGAGATTGAATCTCATGAGATCAATCGTTTGACGATGGACAAGAAAACCGGAAAGAAGGAAGAAAACACTATTATGACCAGTGTTTACCTCATACGGAATTTTTCAAAACCTGAGCTTAGGCTTCTGATCGATTCGCTTCTGTTCTCAAAACATCTGCCGTACAGCCAGTGCAAAGAGTTGGTAGAGAAGCTTGAAAAGCTGTCAAATAAGTATTTCAAGTCGCATATGAAGTATATAAGTACGATGCCGGAAGATAAGACAAATAATAAGCAGGTCTTCTATAATATTGATGTTTTGGATGAAGCAATAGACAAACATAAGAAAGTGTCGTTTAAATATCTGGAATATGGAACCGATATGGAGCAGCATATCAAACGTACAGCGGACGGAACAGAACGGGTTTATGTTGTCAGTCCCTACCAAATGGCGGCAAAAGAAGGAAAGTATTATCTTATCTGCAATTATGATAAGTATGATGATATATCGAATTACAGGGTTGACAGAATCACGGAAATAGAAATGCTTGATGAAAAGGCAAAGCCGTTTGAAAAACTGAACGGATCCAATGGAGACCGTCTTGATTTGGCTGAATACATGAGAAAGCATGTGTATATGTATTCGAGCGACGATTCTTTTGTAAAGTTCCGGATTGTAAAGCCCATGATCAGTGACGTTATTGACATGTTTGGAAAGGACATCCGATTCTTCGATGAGACAGAAGACACAGTTTGTGTTAGAGCAAATGTAAATGCCACCTCTATGGTGCAGTTTGCAAAAAACTATGCGCCCGATGTTGTGATACTTGAACCGAAGGAACTTCGGGATAGGGTTAAGGAAGAGTTAATGAATGGAGCCAGGGCGTATGAGTAAAACCGTTCTATGCTATGGAGATTCAAACACATACGGGTACAACCCGTCGGACGGAATGAGGTACCCTGAGAATGTCAGGTGGACCGGAAGACTACAGAAACTTTTGGGAACTGATTATAAAATCATTGAAGAGGGTTGTAATGGCAGGACTACAGTTTTTGAGAATCCGATCGAGCCATGGAAAAACGGCCTGACATATTTGAGACCATGTTTGAACAGCCATAAGCCAATTGACATCATTATCCTGATGTTGGGAAGTAACGACTTAAAGGAATGTTATCACGCTTCAGCGGAAGAAATAGCTAAAGGTGCAGATCGACTTGTCGAGGTAATATGCGAGTTCACGGAACAAAAGCAGGGTTTTATTCCCAGGATCATTCTGGTTTCTCCGGTCGAGGTAGGTGTTGGGATAAAGAGTTCTCCTTTTTATGGTGGCTTTACGGAAGATGCGATTGCTCGTTCCAAAGATCTTTCGAATTATTATCGGAGGGTGGCGAAAAAAAGAGACTGCGTATTTTTAGATGCAGCTAAAATATGCGCACCGTCAGATGAAGATTCAATCCATCTGACAGCTGAAGGACATAAAGCATTAGCAGATGCACTGTTTGAAAGATGTACAAAATAACGTACATCTTTTGGTTTATACTGACCCCAAAAGAAGTTCAAACCGGTTGATTTTACAGAAAACGAGGAGGTTGAGATGGCGACATATGTTGTGTCTGATATCCATGGATATTACGATCTGTTTATGAGTGGCCTCCGTAAAATCGGGTTTTCCGGAAATGATTTTCTTTGGTGTCTGGGAGATGCGATAGACAGAGGACCTGACGGAATAAAGGTTTTACAGTTAATAAAGTCACATTCTAATATGGATATGTTGATCGGAAACCATGAGCTGATGATGTTAAACTCCGTCGACCCTGCAGGAGAAGATATCTGCAACGGGAGGGATACTTCAACATGGCTTGACGGTAATGACGGGATAAAAACCTTTGACCGGTATAAAGTGCTTCCCGTACAGGAAAGAAAAGAGCTGCTCGAGTGGTTGAATTCCAGATATGTGATTAAAACCCTCGATGTTAAAGACAAACAATTTTGCCTGACACATTCATTCTACAGCAGTAGATGTGAAAACAAGAGATACAATGAAATGTCTTATACCGATGCATGGAATATAACGTGGTCTTCTGTTTGGCGGGAAGATTTTTTAACACATGGGGAGGATGTTTATTCTCAATATGATTACACATTTGTAGTAGGGCATGTACCTGTTCAGAACATAAGATGCCGAAACGAACTCGAAGAGTGGAATCAACTTGTGAATTTGAGGCTTTTGAGTTTTCGAAGTGATAATGTTATTGCGATAGATGGTGGTTGTGCGCTTGGGAGCACAAAAGTTTTTGAAAACGGGATCATTATCCTGAGATTGCCGGACATGGACGAGCAATATGCTTATATGAAAACGTAAACAGAAGGGGGTGATGTCATGCGCAGACAGATGTCTTCGCTATTGGAGATCAATCCGATCGAAAACGACTGGACTCCGCCGGAGATCAATGCATATGAATACGCCGAAGAAAAGAAGAACGACGTGAATGCGCTGCAAAGTGACAATTACCTCTACATATTCCAAACGGAACCGTATATTGATTCTATCTATGTAGAATATGATTCGGACAGAAACACAAAGAGCGTCAGAAGATTTACCATCCGTGAGGGATATCGCTGGAACAACGAGACAGAAAGGTTCTTTAACGATCATTGTGTCAAGGAAGAACAGTGCACATATAACGGTGGTGCAATCGACAGGATTTATAAAGCGTACAGTTCGGAACATCCCGAATGGCATCTGCAACGCTATTATACCAAAGGGCTAAGAGTCCTCGATCACATCAATAATTGCCTGAACCGGAACACTGCGAAGGAGATTCTTTATAAAGCGGGACTTGACGATCTCGCGGCACATATACATGAGATAGACAGGCTTAATCTCCTCGCGGGCAGTCCGTCAGATCTTTATGAAGGAATTTCGATCAGAATCCTCAGAAATCTTAATTGCCCATACGGACCGCTTATGCTCTCGGATAAATCATCAAGAGACTATGTGAAGAAGCTCAACAGCGTATTTCCGAAAGTTTTCAGCGAAAAACTCAATGATGCACAATGTCGGTATCTGCATACATTGATGAAAGGCGATCTGACCATCGGAGAAACGGGCAGATTGTTTGAGGCCAGAAGAGCCGATTTGGCAAAAATGTGGACGATGTCGGTCTTTGATTTTTATATGTACAGGGAAAACCGGGACAGACAGATCCGCGAGCAGTGCCACATCTTTGGTGCGATCGATCCTATCTATGAAAGATACATAAAGAAGATGACGACACCCGAGCACAAATATAATCTGCATCAGCTCGAATACTATCTGCTCGTAAAAAGAGAGGAATACGACAGAGCTATAAGGCGGGCCAACCGTAGAAGGGATTATACCTGGATGGAGCGCGGAGACGAGTATTATGTCCGATACCCGCAAACCATCAACGATTTCTGCCGCGAGGCAATATACATGCAGAACTGCCTCTTGACATATGTTGAGGCTATGATAAAAAATGACACAACGATCCTTTTTATGCGAAAAGCCGATGATGTCAACAAACCCTTCATCACAATCGAAATATATGACGGGGAACTGATGCAGGCTTATCATCGATTCAACAAGGACTGTACGAAAGAGGAAGCTGAATGGATCCGTGGGTACTGTGAGAGACATGGTATCAAAGCACGAAGATACATGTTTGATGCAGCGGTCGACGAGCTTTTCTAATGAGGTAAAATGTAGTCGGTTTTGGAAAGCAGGTACAGATATGACTTATGTAATGGGTGATATTCACGGAGAATATGACAGATTTATGGAGGTATTCCGACAGCTTGATTTTGATGAGACAGACACACTGTATGTACTCGGTGATATCCTTGACCGTGGACCGCATCCGATAAAAACGCTGCTTACGCTTATGGAAATGCCGAATGTTGTCTGCCTTGTCGGCAATCATGAGTTGATGGCGCTTGACGGCCTGAGATTCCTCAACACGGAGATAACTACTGAGTCGATTGAGGCCATAAGCCCGGAAATCCTTGGAAATCTCATAGACTGGAAGCGGAACGGAAGTGAAACAACAATCGAAGAGTTCCGTCGCCTTGATCTCGAGATGAGAAGAGAAGTGATAGATTACATCTTCAACTTTTCAATGTATGAGGAATTAACCGTTTATGATGAGAAATATCTGCTCGTTCACGCCGGACTTGGCGATTATAAACCCGGAAAGAAGATCGAAGAGTACTCGTTAAAAAATCTGGTTTGGGACCGTGCTGATTACGGCATTCAGTACTTTGATGATGTTTTTGTGGTAACAGGACATACTCCGACCCAGTTCATAAAAGAAAACCCGCGGCCCGGGTATATCTACCGAAACCTTAATCATATCGCGATTGATTGCGGTTGCGGAATGCCGGGTGGCAGACTTGCGGCAATATGCCTTGATTCGGGAGAGGAGTTTTATTCATTAACGAAATAACAGAACGAAAGACGCCGCAGTTAATCGGCGTCTTCAGCCGGTCGGATCCCTGCGAGTTGCATGCATTCGTCGGTCCACCACCCCTTGGGCATAATGTCCTTCACGGCTTCTTCAAGAAGGACACAATGGTACGCCCGAAGCAACATTTCGACATTGATCTCGCCTTTAACATAGTTGCTGAGGACCGTTAATATCCTCTTCTTCCCTTTGAGCTCCGCTTGCGGATAGTACTCATAATCCATATAATTCCATGTTACTTCGGAATAAATTGTTCCGTCGTCTTTTTGAAAATATCCCCAAACATTCATGTCTGAAGTGTCTGAGTGCTCGCGTCCGTCTTCTTCATATGCGAGCGGAGTAATCCCGGTCATAACTACCGGCCCCGATTCTAAACATTTTTGACTCCGACAAGGGTCATATAAAATATCGCCCTTCTTGTAAGGCACCGGAAAGTGGAACCATAGATTGTCAAAGAAGTCTGTAAGTTGCCAATCAAAAACTCCATAGTCGGCATCTACTTTTACATCTGTTACTTCACCGGTTCGTGAACAGCAGGCGGTAATGGGATAGAAGCTGTCAATTTCGCAACGTCTAATGGAACAGCGGAGAATCTCGTCGTCTTCAGATTCCTTAAGCTCGGTTTTGAGTTGGCGGTGACATTTGTCAAAAGAAGAATACGCCGGTGAATCGTCATAATCGTTATCATAAATACTGTAAGAAACCTTATATTGATAAAAGCCCCCCGGGACTTCCTGCATGAACATTTCAAGCATTTTATTCTTCATCTCGATGTAGTCTTTCAAAACCTTGTGAATGCTCTCATAAGGTTTGTCAAAATGAAAAGAGTTAACTGACTGATCCGGCCTGGTAGATATTATATTTTCCCATGCATTAATTTTCTCCTGCAATGTTGCGTTACGGCATTCATATACAAGCCACGAAGCTTCGGCGGTTGTAAATTCATAATTGATATCTAAGAGATGTTGCCTTATGTCCTTTGAGTTTACAAAACGACAGATTTCCTGATTCTTCACGCTTTTCCCCTCCTCTTTAGATTCGTTTTTTATGCTGTTCGTTTTCGCTTTTACATCATACATTAAACCATTAAGCATATACAAAAACATGTACATCGGGAAATCGGAAGGAATCGTAAAACGATAGAAGCAGCAGAATCAACCATTTTATCTAACGTTATAGCCCGGTGAAATCGGGCGTAGCTCGGAGAGTGAAACTCTTCGAATTTAGGGGATTGGGGAGCATCCCCAACAGGCGAAAAAAGCATGAGGTGGATACCCATGCATTGCTTGCCACTATTATCAGGAATTCGGGATAAAAGAGAGTTATCATGGTGGTTAAGATATCGAAAATCCCCTAAAAAAGAGATTCTATGAAGATTTATTCGCATCAAACTTTTCTTGATAACTCTTCAAAACAGGGGCTTTCTGAAGATTATTATGTTGTATTTGTTTCGTTACCTTTTTCCTGATAACTCGGAATGAGATATTTTTAACACAAGAATTTCGGTATAACTTTTTTAACTTTTATTGTCGGAAGATGTGTAGAGTGCAGAAAAACAGTGTAAATTCGGTATAACTTTTTTACTGTAACTGCGTCTAATTGGTCAAAGAGAAATAGCATAAACTCAATGATTTTTGAGAGAGTGGAGGATGACACCTTCTTCAGTATATAAAGCAATGAATGTGACGCATAACGCGGAAACATGCGGCATACGGATATTTACGGATGGGGGAAAAAACAACGAAAAAAGTTATACCGAATTTCAAAAAACTCAAAAAAGGCCCCAAAAAGTTGTTTGAAGTCCTTTATATCGGACAGGGTCGGTGCGCATAATAGATAGTGTAAGGTCGTAAAGGTGATGCTGAAAGCAGGTTTTGATGAAAATCTGAAAAGCTCAGTTTTGAAAACTGTAATCGGATTGTCGAGAAATGTCAAGTAAAGTACGTAGGAGGAATCGCATGAAGTATATCGTTGTTGATTTGGAAATGAATGGAATTAGCAAAAAGTCTGAAGCAAGGGAAATCTGCAAGCTGGAAACGATCGAGATCGGAGCAGTTATGCTTGATGACGATCTGCAGGAAATCTCTTCCTTCCGTACATACGTGATGCCGGAATTCAATGACGGTATTGAAAAGAATATCACTGCGCTTACGGGTATTACCGATGACATGGTTATGAACGCTCCGATTTTTAATCAGGCACTTCGTTTGTTTACGGATTGGTGTCTTGGGGCAGAAGACGATCTGACGATTTACGCGTGGAGCAAAACAGACTTCAGACAGATTTCGAAGGAAATGTCCCTGAAGGGATACGAGGTGTCTGAGCGAGAAACCGGTATCCTCCTGAATTCATGGTCTGACTTTCAGAGGGAATTTGATTCATATCTTGGCTTTGAAAAGCAGGTATCTTTGAAGATGGCGCTTAATATGGCAGGTGTCGATTATTCCGGACAGGAACATGATGCTCTTGACGATGCAAGGAACACGGCCGAACTACTGCAGCTCTTCAAAGACGAAGAACTCTTTGATAAGACACTTCGTAAGATCCAGGATGCCATGAGACCGTCATCAATTGGAAATACCATCGGAGAGCTGATTGATCTTTCGGAATTTGTTTGCGCATAGGGCAGTGAGCGAGAAAGAGAGAACAATTATACTAAGGAGGCAAATGCATGGGTTATGGAGAAACCAATAAGTGCTCAGAGTGCGGCTATGAATTCCGTGCATCATACGGAATCGGGATGCTTTTCTCTACTGTGTACAAAGACACGGTAAATAAGGCCAAAAAGGGAGAACTTGGAGAAGAGGTACGAGAGTTTTTTGAAAAAAACGAAGACGCAGCAATGGACTCTGAAATGATCGTTCTCTGTTGTGAAGAATGCGGGCATTTGGAGAATAAGAAGGATCTGACCTTGTACATTCTCGACGAGAAAAAGAGGGACGAGGCGGAAATCGGTTGCAGTTATTTAGGCATACCAAAACATAAAAGAGATTGTGAGACGCATAAAGACCTTGTGAATTGCTATATAGAGGTTGCCAAGTATCCACACAAATGTGAACAATGCGGCGGTAAAATGAAGATTCTAAGGAAAAATGATGAATTGTTTTGTCCCAGATGCAAGATACCGCTCATGAAAAACGGATGGTTTCTCTGGGACTGATTATTAAATAGACGAAAGGAGCACATAGCTATGAGGAAAACATTATTTGAAAAGAAAAGGGTTTTAGGATGGATTTTAAGTGTCGTCATGTTTGTTACGATTACCATGCTCTTAGAAACCACAACACCAGTCCAGGCAGACAATGTACGTCTGAGCGACAGTTCAATCACTCTCGAAGTGGAAGAGGAGGCATTTCTTAAACTGGAAGGCGTCGGTAGCAAGGCAAAGGTTAAATGGAGCGTCAGCAAAAAAGGTATAGTTTCTCTTGAGAATAACAAGAAGTCGAACTGCCTTGTGATAGCTGAAGCGACAGGAAAAACGACCGTTAAGGCAAAGTACAATGGAGAACTCTATAAGTGCAAGATCACTGTAAAGAAAGCCGCAGATAAGAAACCTGCAGAAAAGGAAACAGTATCAGAAAGACTGTCTGTTACATTGAAGCTTTTTGATCCTTCATCAAATACATATGTCACGAGAAACGGTGAATATCGTGGTGAAACAAAGGACGGAGCTCCAAACGGAGAAGGGGAAGTTGAGCTAAGAAATGCCGAAGGGAAAAAGTACGTGATAAGCGGAAGGTTTTCAAAAGGGAAGCTTGACGGAGTGATTAAAACAGAGTGGTATGACGATGACGGAACGGTTTCCTCTTCAGCGTTCGAAAGCTACGATGATGGAGAGTTTCAGTTCTGCGAATATGAAGGTGTCCTTGGTAAGGAAACATATCAAAGAAGTGGTGACTACATGTACCGGATTGTCACTTTCTCTGATTCCAGTATGTATGTAGCACATGCCAAGGCGGGAGATGGTACTTTTTATTCAATGTCTGGAGCTGATGTGATATTTGCTTATAGACCCACTTTCTTGAATGAATTCTTCAGTTTTGATCAGCTTTGTTATGTGAATGCCAATTTTGAGCTGAAGGAAAGTAAGATTAAGGGTGGTGCAACCTACATAGAGCCCAAACAGTACAGTAAGAATCCCAGCAAGTTTGATAATACGATCGACGTAATAAGGGACGCATACGTTTTTGATTGCGCAGAGTATACATATGCAGGTCAAACGGTAACAATCCTCTATTGCAAAGACTTGGCAGACCAAGTATATGTATTCTGTCTTCCTAAGGGTGTAGAGATATATAGCGGAGATACCGTTGATATTTGGGGAACTCTCACGGGAGAATACTATTACGAGAGCCTGTCGAAAACGACAATTCGCAGCTTTACCGGAATAGCCTATATAGCGGAAAAGAAATAAGCTTTATATATGATTATCCCAAGGACGTAAAATTCGGAGGTGATTGCAATGATGATAAGTCCGGAAGCTTTTTACGAAACTGAGATCAAGGGTAAATCGAAGAAAGAAATCCGCAAAATGATTCACCAACTAGAGAAAGAAATCAAAAAACTGCAGGACGAAGTTGAGAATGGTACAGGCGAAATGCACATAGATCCCTCACCTGAGACTGTTTTGTTTTGGACGAAGGAATACTTTGAATTGGCAAAGAAAGTATATCAATTTGGTCAGGAAACAAATCGCGTCACCCGTGTGAGGTATATAGGAGAATCGGATGCCTCGTTAACAAACGGGAATGAGTATGACGTGATTTCAATCGAGAAAGACTGGTACAGGATAATCGATAATTCGAGGGAAGATTATTTGTTTCCTCCGGAAGAATTTACTATTGTTAGATGTCAATGTGAGATCAACAATGAAGTAAAAGAGATAAATGAGTGCAATAGCATCTTGTTATGGGATGGTCGTAGAGGAGCTATCACGGATATCCTTGCTGCTGATTATTTTATTGTTGATGTCGGTACGTCAGAGGAAGATTGGGATAGCATAACAGTGCCTTCCAAGGAAATTAGAGATGTCCTTTATGCGATAGCAACCGAATACATATGCATAGACTATTGGAAAGAAACAAGAGAAAAAGCAGAAGACAGTTCAGCGTGGATCAAGTCCGGTGAGCATGCGGAGCAATTGATCATAGACCGCAAGCAAGGAACAATTACGTACAGGAATCAAATAAGCGAAGAAGAGTTTGCAACGTACAGTTATTGTTCGAAAGACAAAATTGACAAATTGCTGTTGCTCTTTCCGTCTAATTATTTCTCCTTGCTTAAAGATAGGGTGGAAGAGAGAATTGAGGATCCGACTCAAACACGAAAATACAAGATTCTGTTTCGGGATATGTCCGGCTCGGAAGAAGTAATTGAAGGTTCATATGATTTGGGAGGCCTTCCTGAGTACTGGTATTTGTTTATGAACGAGATGCAATCAATCATGGCTTCGTTC
>JAEEGI010026600.1_pt1 | contig 11135 bp, 11 predicted proteins | sample 8958751 | NCBI WGS metagenome assembly JAEEGI01 (sample SAMN16246545, study PRJNA631951) | gut metagenome | biome: gut microbiome; feature: rumen; material: KS-attached | host: Bos | place: Iran: Karaj | collected 2018-10 | reverse complement strand
CACGTCGGACACGGCGGTATTGTCTGCATGACGGACGTACCGATTCCGATTGACGAAAAAAACAGCTTTATTCCGTCGAATATCATATGAGAGAAGATTCCTTATCCAGGTAAATCTGACAGTATTTCACACTTTTGCAATTTGCCGGAGAAAAACGCCTCCGAGCCGATGTGGTTCAGAGGCGTCATTTCAATGGGTTCAGTCCATCACCACGACTATCTTTCCGTCTACTCCTTTTTCTTGCGCTTTGATGGCCTGCTTTATGTCTGAAAACTTAAAGGACGCTCCTATAAAAGGCGTAATGCTGTGCTCGTCGATAAACGCAAAAATCTTGTTTATGGTTTCCTGCGTGGGATAGTTCGAAAAGAATCCTGTGAGATAACATCCGTTCGGTATTTCCTTTATCGGATCGAATCCGTTCAGATAGTATTCTCCGCCTAAAATTCCGGTATGACAAACGATTCCTCCGTGGTATAGATGTCTGAGGGAATTTCTGATGGTCTTCGGACCGACAAGCTCCAATACCTTATTTGCGTAAAACCCGTCCGGTAATGTGTTTGCAGGATCAAGGATAACTTCACAGCCAAGATTCGTAATCAGATGCTTTTTTTCTCTTTTATGCGTGGTGCCGTATATCTTGCACCCGAGAGCCTTCGCGATTTGCATGGCGGCATAACCCAGCGCGGAAGTAGCGCCTCTGATAAGCAGTATATCGGATGGCTGAAGGTTCAGGCATTCAAACAAGGAACCCCATGCCGTAAAAAAGGTCTCCGGAATCGCTGCAAGGTGTTCCGCGTCGAGGATAGAAGAAATGTGAAACACTTTCTGCACAGGCAGGATAGCGTATTCTTCATAGGAACCGTTAAAATTCCTTCCGAGTCCGCCCATCAGAGAACAGACCAGATCGCCTTTTTCAAAACCGTCATCAAGAGAATCCTCAACGATTCCTACGCATTCAATACCCGGTACGATCGGCTTTTTGATATAATCCGCACGAATTTCATTGACGCGAAGCACGAGCTCCGAATGATTCATGCCAAAGGCTAATATCTTTATGAGTATCCACCCTTTTCTTGCTTTCGGCATTTCGAGCTCTTCAAGGACAATATCGTCACTGTTGGTAACATCCTTTAAGACTACAGCTTTCATTCCTCAACCTCCATCCAGCACTGCGGATCTGCATCGTACATATTATGTGTGTATCCGTAGGTGACGGACGGACAGCCGCGGCAGTATGCTTTCAGCTTACATTTGCTGCATTTTACAAACTTATCATACTGCCTGTATTCATCAAATTTGGTTGAAGTCCACAGGTCATACAGGCTTTCTTCCATCACCGAACCGATCTCTGATTCCATTCTTCGACAGGCATAGACCGCTCCCGTCGGGAGGATCGTCACGTGGTTACGCCCGCAATTACAACCGTCCACAATGGCATTGGAAGGAAGGGCCTCATCCGGATAAAACAATCCTTTTTCGTATTGATATAAAGTCCACAGATGATCCTTTAGCTGATAAGTTGTTTTAGAGTCTTTATGTGCTGTGTAACGCTCGCAGCACTCGTCCAGATATGCCCTGTACTCCTGAGGGGTCATATGAATATCAGGATCATATGCCTTTTCAATGCTCGTCGGACAATAGCGCCCAACCGCGTATACATCAACGCCGAGTTCATCGACCAAATCTATCAGGGCAGGAATCTCCTTGCAGTTTGTTTTGGAAACGGTAGACATGACCGCCGCCCACATTCCTGACTCCTTAATGAGCTTGATTGCCTCAAGCGTAGCCCTGAAGCTGCCCGGTTTACGAAACATATCGTGCGTTTCTTCCAAACCGTCAAGAGAGACCTGATATTTGACACAGCCAAGGTCATGCAATCTTTTGCAGACGTCCGCACTCAGATGGAACGGATTCCCCATAATGCAGAAACGCAGCTCTTTTTCATGAAAATATGCAAGCAATCTCCAGAAGTCCGGATGAAGGATCGGGTCGCCGCCCGTGAGATAGATATATGGTGTTCTGTTGATTCTGTCGCAGAAGTCAATGATCTGATCTGTGACATGAACCATATCATCAAAGGGCATTGAAATCAACGCGGGGTGCCCTTCAGAAAAAATATAACAATGCTTACATCGCTGGTCGCAGATATCAGTGATGTGCCATTGGATTGCAAAATAACTCTTCATACTAAAAAACGCCTCTCGATAAAAACAAAGGCGTCAACTCGTCCGGAATTGACGCCTTGCTTCTTTACTTTGCTTCCGGATCTTTTGTTCCGCAAGCAGGTGCGGGTTCCGGATCTTTCGTACCGCAAGCAGGCGCGGGTTCCGGATCTTTTGTCCCACAAGCAGGCGCCGGATTAGGATCAGCAGTTCCGCAGGCAGGTGCCGGAGTCGGATCTGCAGTTCCGCAAGCGGTGCTTGCAACCTTTTCATCAAACATGGCGTTTTCCTCCTCTCAAAGATTCTATTGATATTTTATCGAAATGCCGGAATAAAAGCACCGGTCAAATATAGACTATGAGTCGGATTTTGTGGTATAATCAGTACAACTGCACATAAGGAGTTTCTTCCATGAGTGAATATAAAGAAGCCAGAGAGCGCACGAAGGCTAAGATCGAAGATGCTTATTGGGATCTGATGGTAAAAAACGAGCGGATAACGGTAAAGAAAATCATTGAGAAGGCTGGTATTCACAAGTCCACGTTTTATTTTTACTATGAATGGGTCGACGATGTTCTGACAGAAATAAAAACAAGGATGATGAATCTTCTTGTCTCTGCGATTGAGAGCAAAAATCGAGATAAGGGCGACTTTCAGCAGGTCATGATTGAAATGCGAAAGATGTTCCAGGAGAATCGAAAGTATCTCGTCCCTTTGGTTTTAGAGCAGCGCGGCGGGGAGTTTGCCGTAAACTATCGAGAATACATCAAAGAACATTTTGCAGAAGATATCGGTTTGGATTACAAAACAGGCAATGATGTAAAAAATGATGTGGCAAATTGTGTTCTGGCCGGATTGGTGGAAATCATGCTGTATGAGCTGTCCAGTGAAATAATCCCCGATGAGTTCACCTATAAGATCGGTGACGGTATTATAAAAAAGGGCGTTGCACGGACATTAAATGAAGATTTGAATATTAAGTTTGGGAAGTAAGCGCCGTGTTATGTTGCCGGATACCGACCGGTTCATCCGGGAGGCAAGCGAAATGAACCCGGAGAAAACCAGTCAACACTTCCTTGAAATCCTGCCGAAGCTCTGCCCGCCTGAACAGTAATAGCCGGATTCATTTTTGACTGAATGATTTCAATCAAAAACGCTCCCTGCTTGGGAGCGTTTTGCTGTTCAGTGGATCCGATGCACCGGGCGCGGGATCTGCGACCGGAAGACCGTGACCTGCGTCCCCAAAAGGATCGGAAGATGGGTTTTTGCATAATCAATTTCCGTCGCCATGAAGAGCGGACGATAAGTGAAACACGTTATAGAAAAGCGTCTGTTATTCTTGATTCCAATAAATCTAAGCGTGCCTTGAAGAATTCAGGGAACTTCCCGATATGATAGCCTCACACGTTGTTCCTTGCAGAATCTGCTTGACAAACAGTGTGACGGATCGTATAGTTATTTCACCATATGAAATATTTTTGAGGTGAACGAAATGGAACAGAGACGGTATGACCGGGACGCCGTGCAGCGTATGCGTACGATCATGCAGAGGATCCGAAACTGTCCCGCAAACAAGGACGCCATGGGTCTGTCCGTCGGCGAGAAGGGGCTGTTAAGCTGCCTGTCCTTCCGGAAGGACGGTGTGACGGCAGGCGAACTGAAGCAAATGACCGGCATCGGCGCGAGCGGCGTCACGAACCTGATGAACGCTCTGGAACGGAAAGGACTGATCCGGCGGGAGATGAATCCGAAGGACCGGCGGAGCGTGATCGTGACCATTTCCGAATCCGGGCAGACGCTGATCCAAAATCAACAGGAAAAAATCCTTTCCTTCACGCAGGAGCTTTTGTTCCGAATGGGAGAAAAAGATACGGAAGAACTCCTGCGGATCCTGGAGAAAATGAGCAGGATCAGTGAAGAACTGTATGCGGAAAGGTCGGAAGCGGAACATGATTAAAGTATTTCGATACATGAAAAAACGCGATGCGCTGTACGCGCTGCTTTGCCTGTTGCTCGTCGCGGGGCAGGTGTGGTTTGATCTGACCATGCCGGATTTTATGAGCGACATCACGACGCTGATTCTGACGCCGGGAAGCGCCATGAGAGACATCTGGATCGCCGGCGCAAAGATGCTCGGCTGCGCGCTGGGCAGCACGGCGCTTGCGGTGATCGTCGGCTTTTTTGCCGCAAAACTCGCGTCGAACTTCAGCGCGACTGTCCGGGAAAAGGTCTTTTACCGGGTGACGGATTACGGTGAAAATGAAATCAAGAAGTTTTCCACCGCAAGCCTGATCACCAGAACCACGAATGATATCACGCAGATCCAGATGCTGATCGCAATCGGTCTGCAGGTCATGATCAAAGCGCCGATCATGGCGGTATGGGCGGTACTGAAGATCATCGGCAAAAGCCTGGAGCTTTCGCTGGTGACGGCGCTTGCCGTTGTTCTGATTATGGCGGTCATCAGCATTCTTATGGCGCTGGTCATCCCGAAGTTCCGTATCGTACAGAAGCAGATCGACGATGTGAACCGCGTTTCGCGCGAGAACCTGACCGGACTGCGCATCGTGCGCGCGTTCAACGCGGAGTCGTATCAGGAGGATAAGTTTGAAACGGCAAATACTGCGCTGATGCGCACGCAGCTCTATACTTCGCGCAGGCTTGCGATTCTGATGCCGTTCATTTCCATGATCATGAGCGGTCTGTCTCTGGCAATCTACTGGCTCGGTGCGGCGCTGGTCAACAACATTGCGGTCACCGGACAGGAAGCGATTCTTGCGCGCGTCGATCTGTTCAGCGAAGTCGTTGTGTTTTCATCCTACGCGATGTACGTGGTCATGTCGTTCATGATGCTCGTCATGATTTTCATGATGCTGCCGCGCGCGCAGGTCTCCGCCGCGCGTATTCAGGAAGTGATCGAAACGGAACCGTCGGTTCGGGAAGGCGCAGGCGCAGCGGCTTCGGACCGCGGTACGCTTGAGTTCAGAAACGTCTCCTTCCGGTATCCGGATGCGTCGGAGGATTGTCTCAAAAACATTTCCTTTACGGCGCGTTCCGGCGAAACGGTCGCCCTGATCGGCGCGACCGGCAGCGGCAAGACCACGCTCGTTTCGCTCGCCGCGCGCCTGTACGACGCGACCGCGGGCGAGATTCTTCTGGACGGGCAGGACATCCGCGCATATACGTTTGCGGAGCTCTATGAAAAGGTCGGCTATATCGCGCAGAAAGCAGTGCTTTTTTCCGGTACGGTCAGGGAAAACCTGACTTTCGGCGACGCGGGACGCTCTGAGACGCAGGAAGAACTGAACGCCGCGCTTGAGATCGCGCAGGCGAAGGACTTTGTTGACGGCCTTCCGAACGGAATGCAGAGCGGGATCGCGCAGGGCGGCGCGAATCTGTCCGGCGGACAGAAGCAGCGGCTGACAATCGCCCGGACGATCGCAAGAAAGCCGGAGATCCTGATCTTCGACGATTCTTTCTCCGCACTCGATTACCGAACCGACGCCGCGCTCCGGAAGCGGCTGAGAACCGATCTTGCCGGTACGACCTGCCTCATTGTGGCGCAGCGGATCGGAACGGTCAGGCACGCGGATCGCATCGTCGTGATCGACGACGGATCCGTTGCCGGAATCGGAACGCACGAAACGCTTTTGAAGCAGTGCGGCGTTTACCGGGAGATCGCGCTATCGCAGCTTTCGCCGGAAGAGTTGGAGGTGGGCTGACATGGAAAGAAGAAGAGGACCGCACGGCGGACCCGGACGGATCGCCGAAAAGCCGCATGATCTTAAAAAAACCATGGCGAACCTGCTTGCATACTGCAGCAGAGATCTGCTTGTCGTTGCGATTTCCCTGCTTTTTGCCGCGAGCGGCGCAATTCTGATCATTATCGGACCGAACCAGATCAGCAGGATCACCGATCTCATCAAAGACGGGATTATGACGGGCATCGATCTGAACGGCATCGCTCGTGTGGGGATCCTGCTCATCATCCTCTACGGCAGCGGCGCGCTTCTGAGCTTTTTGCAGCATTACCTGATGGCGGGCTTCAACCAGCGTTTGTCCCTCCGGATGCGCAGGGATATCGTGGCGAAGATCAATCGGCTGAAGCTCAGTTATTTCAACTTCCATGAGTACGGCGACGTGCTGTCCCGCATCACGAACGACGTGGATACCGTCAGCTCGTCTCTGTCCAATTCGCTGGCGACAGTGGTATCCTCCGCCGCGCAGTTTATCGGCTGCCTCGTCATGATGATCGTCACCAACTGGATCATGGCGGGAACCTCTGTGCTGTCCACGGTCTTTGCCTTTATCTTGATGACGCTGATCGTTCAAAAATCGCAGAAGCATTTCGTGGCGCGGCAGAGAAACCTCGGAAACCTCAACGGCTATATCGAGGAGATGTACGCCGGACACAGCGTGATCCGCACCTCAAACGCGGACGAAAGCGTCAAAGCCGAGTTCGGCCGTTTGAACGCCGAGGTGAAGAAGTCCAACTTCATGTCCCAGTTTCTGGGCGGACTGATGATGCCGCTGATGACGTTCATCGGCAACTTCGGATTTGTAGCGGTCTGCGTCGTCGGCGCGACGCTCGCGATGCACGATATCATCAGCTTCGGCGTCATCACGGCGTTCATGATCTATGTGCGCCTGTTCCAAAGTCCCGTGCAGCAGATCGGGCAGGCGATGACGAATATCCAGTCTGCGGCCGCCGCCGCGGAACGCGTGTTCGAGTTTCTGAACGAGGAGGAGCTTGAAGATGAAAGTGAAAAGCAGCCGTGCTCCGGCGCGGTTCGCGGCGAGGTGGAGTTCCGTCATGTGAAGTTCGCCTATCCGGATAAGCCGGACGAAACGATCATTCATGATTTTTCTGTGCATGTGATGCCCGGACAGAAGGTCGCGATCGTCGGACCGACCGGTGCAGGCAAGACGACGCTCGTCAATCTTCTGATGCGCTTCTATGAGGTTTCGGACGGCGACATTCTGATCGACGGCGTCAGCATCCGAGACATGCGCCGCAGCGACGTGCACGAACGCTTCGGCATGGTTCTGCAGGACACCTGGCTGTTTGAAGGCACCGTGCGGGAGAATCTGATCTACAACACGCGGAACGCGACCGACGAACAAATGAAACGTGCGGCGAAAGCGTGCGGTGTACACACGTTCATCAAAGCGCTGCCGCAGGGCTACGATACCGTGCTGTCAGACAACACTGCCGTTTCCGCAGGACAGAAGCAGCTGATGACAATCGCGCGCGCCATGATTCAGAACAGCCCCATGCTGATCCTCGACGAGGCGACGTCTTCGGTTGACACCCGCACCGAGCTTCTGACGCAGCAGGCGATGGACCGGCTGACCGAAAGCCGCACAAGCTTCGTGATCGCGCACCGTCTTTCCACAATCCGCAACGCGGACATCATCCTTGTTCTCAAAGACGGCGATATCGTTGAGCAGGGCAGCCACGAAGAATTGATGAAACAGGGCGGTTTCTACGCGGAACTGTACAACAGCCAGTTTGAAAGCGCGGCATAAAACGGGGGGACGAACGGATATGCAGTACAGAAAAGATAAAAAAGGGAATCTGCTGTCGATGCTGGGCTTCGGCTGCATGCGGTTCCCGCAAAAGGGCAGAAGCATTGACCTTGAAGAAACCGAGCGGGAGATCATGGAGGCGTTTCACGCGGGCGTGAACTATTTCGACACCGCGTATATCTACGGAGGAAGCGAAGCGGCGCTCGGCGAGATTGTCGAACGCAACGGCATCCGTGAAAAGATCAGCATCGCGACGAAACTGCCGCAGTACCTTGTCGGCAGCAGAGCGGCGCTGGACCGGTATTTTAACGAGCAGCTTGCACGGCTTCGCACCGATCGCGTCGACTATTATCTCATGCACCATCTGACGGACGTCGCCATGTGGGAAAAGCTCAAATCGGTCGGCGTGATCGAGTGGATCGAAGAAAAAAAGAGGAACGGCGCGATCCGGCAGATCGGCTTTTCGTATCACGGCAATACCGATGGGTTTTTGCGTATTCTGAACGATTATGACTGGGATATGTGCCAGATCCAGTATAACTATTTCGACGAGTATGCGCAGGCCGGCGTCGACGGGCTGAAGACGGCGGCGCAAAAAGGGATCCCCGTCGTCATCATGGAACCGCTGCGCGGCGGAAAGCTCGTCAATATGCTGCCCGCGCGGGCAAAGGAGATCATGCAGGACAGCAGGCGCGACTGGTCGCCGGCCGAATGGAGCTTCCGCTGGCTGTATAACCAGCCGGAGGTGACGGTCGTGCTTTCCGGCATGAATTCGCTCGATATGGTGCGCGAGAACTGCCGCACCGCGGACAGCGCGGGCGCCGGTACGTTCACGCAGGCGGATTTCGACGTGCTGAAGCGCGTGACCGGGGCGATCCGCGCATCGGACAAGGTCGGCTGCACCGGCTGCCGTTACTGCATGCCGTGCCCGAAAGGCGTGGATATTCCCGGAACATTCCGCTGCTATAACGCGATGTTTATCGAATCTCCGTCCGAGGGACGGATGCAGTTTGCACAGACCGTGGGGCTGACCCGGGAACCGGCGTTCGCGTCGCAATGCGTCCAATGCGGCAAATGCGAAAAGCACTGTCCGCAGGGCATCCCGATCCGCGAAAAACTGAAGGAGGCGGACAAAGCGCTGCGCCCCCTGCCGTATAAGATCGGCATCAGCGTCGTGCGAAAATTTATGTTCCGTAAAACCAAAAAGAAAGAACAAACCTGAAAGGAGAACAATATGACCGCATCGGAATGCATCAAAAAGCGCCGCAGCGTCCGCACCTTTGACGGAACCGCGCTGCGGGAGGAAGACGCGAAAAGGATCATCGCGTTTGCCGAAAAACTGGAAAACCCGTACGATATTTCGATCCGATGGAAACTGCTCGACGCGAAAAAACACGGGCTGAAAAGTCCGGTCATCGTCGGCACGGACGCCTTTATCGCCGGAAAGATGCCGCGTGTGCCGCACGCGGAGGAAGCGTTCGGATACGCGTTCGAAAAAGTCGTGCTGTTTGCCGGATCTCTCGGCGTCGGCACGACGTGGATCGCAGGAACGATGGACCGCCCCGCGTTTGAAAAAGCGATGGCGCTCAACGACGACGAGGTCATGCCCTGCGTGAGCCCGCTCGGATACCCGGCAAAGAAGATGTCCGTGCGCGAGGCCATGATGCGAAAAGGCGTAAAGGCGGATATCCGTTTCCCGTTTGAAACGCTTTTCTTTGAAAACGGCTTCGACACGCCGCTGACGCCAAAAACGGCAGATCCGCTGTTTTCGGCGCTCGAAGCGGTACGCCTTGCGCCGAGCGCGGTGAACAAGCAGCCGTGGCGCGTCGTCGTCTGCGGCGGCAAAGCGCATTTTTACGAAAAACGCAGCAAAGGTTACGTCGCGGAAAACGGCTGGGACATTCAGAAGATCGACCTCGGCATTGCGCTCGCGCACTTTGAACTGGCGGCAGCCGAAAGCGGACTGTCTCCCGCGCTGATCCTGGACGATCCGGGTCTGCGTACGCCCGACGATACCTTTTATATCGCGACGTTTCTTTGTTGACGGACGATGGAAATGCTGACAGTCTATCATACCGGCTTCGAAGAAATCCCAAAGCCCGATCTGTGCGCCGGCAGGAAAAACGCTGACTTCGGACAGGGCTTTTATCTTTCGGACGACGCATCTTTCGCTCTCCGCTGGGCAAAGGAACGTAAAGATACGCCCTGCGTACTGAATGTGTACCGATTCGACCCAAACGGTCTTCGCATCCGGCGCCTGTACCGCTGCGGCATTTGGTATGATTACATCTGTACAAACCGAGCAGGACGATCTGATCCATACGCGGGATATGACGCAGTGATCGGACCGATCGCCTGTGATACACTCTACGACACGTGGGGCATTCTGACAAGCGGCATGGTCGGGAAAAAACTCGCCGTGGAAGCGTACCGGCTCGGTCCGTGTTACCGACAGATCGTGCTGAAATCGGAGAGAGCGCTTTCCGCACTTCACTTTGTTGCGGCACAAACGGTTGCGAAAGAACAGATTGCACAAAACAGAGCGACCGTAAAACGGGAGGAACAGGCGTATCAGGAAAAACTGCTGTGTCTGCTCAGCTCCGGAGAATAAAGAGTAAAAAAGGAATTTATTAACCTAAAATTACAAAGGAGGTCATACAATGAAAATCGCAGTCAGATACTACACAAAAACAGGCAATACCAAGCGTCTTGCGGAAGCGGTCGCAAAAGCGGTCGGCGTTGAAGCGCTGCCAATCAGCGAGCCCGTCACGGATCCCGTGGACATTCTATTTCTTGGGAACTCCTATTACGCCTTTACCATCGATCCGGAGGTGCGCAGATTCGTCGCGTCGCTGAATAAGGAAAAGGTCGGGAAAATTGTCAACTTCGGGTCGGCGGCGATGCTGAATTCGACCTATAAAAAGGTCAAGGCGGAGGCCGCCAAAGCCGGCATTCCGATGGACGAACGTGAATTTCACTGCAAGGGCGAGTTTAAGGGGATCCATAAGGGAAAGCCGGATGCGGCAGACCTTGCCGCCGTTGCCGCATTCGCTGCGGAAATCGTCAAATAATCGAAGCTGTTTTGTTTTCAGTGGATCCGATGGACCGGACGCGGAATCTGCTTCCGGGAAACGGTAACCTGTGTTCCCAGCAGGATCGGAAGATGCGTTTTTGCATAATCCGTCAGATCCATCGCCGCTACCATAAAAATGACCATCCCGGTTGGGATGGTCATTTTTATTGCGGCTGATCATCGATTCTCACTGGCGCGCAGCGTCCGTTCGTATACGCGCGGTCGCTTCGCGTCCGCGCGTCGCCGGCGTCTTTTCCTCTGTCTGTGCAATCAGAAAAGACGCCGTATCGGATCGCCGCAACGTCACCTTTGCGCGAAGCGCCTGCAATCAGATTTCTCCGTATCGGATCGCCGCTACATCACATTGCAAA
>JAEEGI010026598.1_pt1 | contig 11135 bp, 10 predicted proteins | sample 8958751 | NCBI WGS metagenome assembly JAEEGI01 (sample SAMN16246545, study PRJNA631951) | gut metagenome | biome: gut microbiome; feature: rumen; material: KS-attached | host: Bos | place: Iran: Karaj | collected 2018-10 | reverse complement strand
GGAATACCTACCGCTACGGTACTGCGGATGGCGAGGGCAACCTTTTGACGCTGACCAAGTACAATACCCACAGCGATTATGGCACTCCTGACAGCCTCACCATCCTGCGGGCGACGGACGATGCGGCGACGATGGCCTTCGGAATCGGAAGCGGGGCCCGCACGCCCACCAAAGAAGAGTGGCAGGAGTTGATAGACTATTCCACCGTAGAGTGGACTACCATGAACGGTGTCAACGGACTCAAGTTCACCAGCATCACTAACGGCAACACGCTCTTCTTTCCCGCTGCCGGCATGCGCTACGGTTCGGAACTCCATGGAGTAGACGGCTGCGGATTCGGCTTCTACTGGTCCTCGTCGCTTGACACGAACAGTCCAAGCGATGCATGGGCTTTCTGCTTCGATGCGAACAATCCGGTCCACGTGGGCAAAAGTAATCGCCGTTACGGGTTCACTGTCCGCGCCGTGCGGCTGGACTAACAGTTTGCTCAAATAATTAGTACTATGAACATCAAACCTTTAGCAGACAGAGTCCTCGTGCGTCCCGCCGAGGCTGAACAGAAGACCGCCAGCGGCTGAAAGAGGAGATGGACATCCGCGCCACGGAGGGCGTCACCAGCTGGCTGGGCGACATCGACGAGCCGGCCCGCCGCGTGAAGCGCGACGAGGTGCCCCTCTGGCGCGCCATGGCCGTGCACGACGAGAAGACCGTGGCCTTCTACCGCGTGGAGAACGCAGAACAGTTCGCCGCCCTGCGCGAATACCAGATGGACAGGATGACAAAGCAGTACGGCCATGGAACTGTGATAGTGAGCGGCGGCACACTGGCAGCAGGTATGTATTTCTATTCGCTCGTGGTGGACGGGCAGATTATTGACACAAAGCAGATGAAACTTACAAAATAAGGAAAGGGTAAAGCTATGAAAAAGATTATCATGATAATAGGCGCACTGTTGTTGACAGCGGGCTGCCTCACGGCACAGGACAGCCCGACGCAGGACACAACGACACGGGGATACCGCTCCTTCTTCGGCAGCGAGAGCACGGTGTGGAATTGTGCCGTTGAAATGTATGATATTGGACCTATTGATAGAACATTCACGTTTTCGGGTGATACCGTCATCAACGGAACCGCATATAAAAAAGTGCATCAAAGTAGCAATACTGGGTTAGCTCGTGAAGATACTATATTTGGAAAGTTGTGGGTAAAATGGAGATATCAGGATAGTGAAGAATTGGTGGTAAACATGTCTCTATCTGTTGGTGACAGTTTTGACATAGGTTTCAGAGGATGGTATATCGTGGATTCTGTATATTATGATTCAGACGGCAGAAAAACAATACATTTAGTAAAACCTGGCTCAACGAGTTTTTACATGAAAGAAGGGATCGGGGCAGAGCTAATGTGGAATGATTTTTTTTCTGCAGGCCAGATAATGTCTTATCTAATATGCGTATTCCAGGATAATTCCCATGTATACGCAACAACTATCACATCAATTGATGGTGATAACGGGAGTATAATACGCGATTCTTGCAGAGTCAGACCTCGTTTAGATATAGAAGATATAAACGCTGATGATCATGCCATCTACCCAAATCCTTTCCATAAGAAATTAGTAGTGGATATACCCAGATTGCAGCTTTTGCAGATATATGACATGAAAGGTCGATTGATTATTGAGACTATAGAAAGGGAAATCGATATGGGCAGTATACCAGATGGGATGTATATTGCTATTATTAAAGCCAACGACAAAAATATGTACAAAAAGATAATAAAGAAATAGGAGAAAAGTATGAAGAAGATTATCATGATAGTAGGCGCACTGTTGCTGTCGGCGGGATGCCTCACAGCGCAGGACACCGCTACCAGAGGCTACAGCTCGTTCTTTGGCAGCGAAAGCACGGAATGGCATGTTGAAGATATGAATTATGATGTATATGGTCAGAATTATAGATACTTGATACGTGGAGACACTATTATTTCTGGTATGAACTATAAAAAAATGGAGGTTCATCGTGTTATGGCCACTGCTCCACAAACATATTTTGAGTCAGGTATTGATAGCTCTCTTAGCGGTTTTGTTCGCGAAGATACAATCGAGGGTAAGTTGTGGGTTCGTAATGGGCTTACTGAGAATGGAGATGATCTAATAGTCAACCTGTCGCTTAATATTGGTGACACTTTTTATTATCGTGACAATAGGGGCTTCGGAATATATGTGGTACATGATGTGTTTATGGATTCGTTAGGAAGAAAAGTTATTGCATTCAATGATGGATATTATCAATTCTTCTTTATTGAAAGTGTCGGCGCAAGCACGTTCTTTGGACGTGTGAACTTAGGGTTGTACAGTACGGTGATATGTATCTTCCATGATGACACGTTGACATACAGAAACAATAACCTATCGGACATTGATACGGGAAACTGCTGGAGTGCATACCGGTTGGGAGTAGAGGGAACTGCAAAGAATAATATTAAAATATATCCCAATCCTGCGTATAATTATATCAATATTGAAGCAAACGACATCCACAATATCACAATTTTTAATTTACAAGGAAACACACTTCTATCATGTGACAATGTTAAAAAATATATTGATATACAATCAATTCCACGAGGTATCGTAATAGTTAGAATTATTTCTGACAATGGGATTATTTACAAACAACTTGTTAAAATATAGCCATGAAAAAGTATCTTATCATTTTCTTTATATTGTTGTGTAATTTTGCTTATACACAAAATATAATGATTTGTGGCAATGAAGAATCCAATGGAATAAATCGTCACTATGGAAATATTGCGTATGGCGGAATATTTACTCCTAAGGGTGATATGCGAATACTTGTCGTTTTCGTTAAGTTTAAACCACCATATGACACCTTCCTTGTGGCAAATTGGCCCATTAACCAAAATTTTCCAAATTGGGCCATAGACGAGACCCACCCGTCGTTCGATACAAGTTTTAATCATTTCTCCAACAATATTTTTTTTGACACAAACAGGTTTTCTGTATCAAATCTATATTACCAGATGTCAAATGGGAGTTTCAGGTTGATCGCCGACTACTACCCTAATGCTGTGGAAATTGACATTGAATCTGGAGACAACTGGACCCAACTAAATACTAAAACCATAAACAAAATAAAAAATGATGTAGAATGGAGTAAATATGATAAAAGAACACGTCGTAGTTATTATCAATCTGATGATTCTCAAACAATACCTGATTATAACATAGATTATGTAATGATTTGTTATAGATTTGACTGGGATTGGAATAGTCAACTACCTTCTAACCTTTCAAACAACGGAGCAAATGCATTCGCATCGCTATCTGGAATAGATGTTACTGTCGGTAATGGTTATCATGTAAAAGATGGTTTTACATTAATGACAGGAGCATCTGTACCAATAGGTGTTTTTTCTCATGAGTTAGGACATGAATTATATAGTGGTCCGCATTATAATGGGGGAAACGGCGTATGCGGAAAGTACTTTTACATGCCAGCTTCTGGATGGGGCATGATGAACATCGGTTTTAACTATACATGTGCATTGGGATGGGAACGTTTTATTTTAGATTGGACGCCTCAGATAAAGGCAAGTAATATACCTGCAGATATTGACGACCCTAGTGACCTTGTCGCGACAAACGGCGTGTTCACCTTGCGAGACTTCATCACAACAGGCGATGCAACAAGGATAAAGATACCAGCAGCAAATGGCAAACACCAATACCTATGGTTAGAAAACCATCAAGGTATTTCTGTATTTGATGGTTTTTTACATGGCAGTTTTTTTTGTGAATACCCTATAGAAGAATACAAAAGAGGTTTGGTTGCATATGTGGAGGGATATTCACATGCAAAAGAAGAAACAAACTTTAACTTGTTTAGTAATGGAAACGCTATTCACTGGCTAACTAAAAATGGTGACTACGATTTCTCGTATGTACCAATAGAAACTCAATACGCCACAATATGCAATAATATATCATATCCGCTATATACTATACGAAAAAATCCTGTTGGTGGACAAAGCGTAAATGATTATATTAGAGAGGATTTCAATTGCAATGGATTCATAAAACACAATGGAAACAACATGAATAACCCAGGCAGTAATGCAAACGAGCGCGCTTGGGCAGTAGAAGTAAATAACGAAACACCTACAGCACGATGGATGACAGGTTCAGGCATGCAATTCCATGAGGGTGACAAAGTTGGTATGGCCACAAACCCAACTATAAAGAATATGCCGGAATATGATGAGACCACATACACTATGGGCGACTATTACCTTAATGGCATATCGTTCGAGGTGTTGAGCGAGAACCCAGACGGAAGCATGACAGTAAAGATTAGGCTCGACGACGTGGCGGTGGACCGCGATGTGCGATGGGCCGCGGCATCCATTGTGCTCGGCGACATCACGGGCGACAGCCGTCCCGATGTCGACGTGCAGCCTAACATAACGCTGACCATAGACATGAGCGGCACGCCAAACAGACATTTAAATCCAGACAATCCGAATCATACACCATCCGTAGTGGAAGACTTCATTACACCCACGACATTCTCATGCCGCAACGGCTCGTACTTCAGGCAAGACACATCGTCTACGGTAGAGGTCATCAACAAGTCGTCGCTTGTGCTTGAATCGGGATCTGTATACGAAGTAAGGGACCATGCGACGCTGAGAATTGGGGCTACGGGGACATTGATTGTAAAGTCGGGAGCGACTCTGCGTGTATCTGGTTCTGGCCATGTGGATATAGAGGACAATGGTTATTTATGCATAGAAGATGATGCCATAATAGACCTTGTGGATGAGGTAAGTGCTATCAATATAAGCCCATTGCCAATTAGCGGAGTATACAGCGGAGGGTCGGCCCCAGAGTGCAGATGCACCACCACACCATTGACACTCTTCCCGTTGACTGCAACAAGCAACGGCGGTATTTACCATTGCGACGATGACAGGATAATAACCGGCGTGAACTATACTGGTGATGCTTATGAATGCGGAGAGACAATACGTGTTGGCGCAATAGCGGATCCCAATAGTATGTCACGGCCACAGGGCGTTGCTGTAATGAATGGTGCACGTGTAGTGATGGACGGCGACAGTAGTGTCAAGCTGGAACATGGATTCAAAGTAAATCTCGGTGGTCATCTGGAAGTACGATAATACATGAAACGTAAAACAATAACAAATATGAAAAAAACAATAAACTTGTTATTATTAATTGCAGTGATAACACTTTTTGCCTGCAATAAAGAGATGGGGTCAAAAGATGTGGGTTCGGGTGTGAGCGGGAGCACGCCAGAGACTCCGGCACATGAGTACAAATACACCGTCAGCTACATCGTGGGCTATAATGTCAACACCGTAAACATGGACACCGACGAAGAGATGGAGGCTCTGCTTGAACGTTTCTGTGACTATGCACAGGAAGGGTCGGCTGTGACATTCCGCAGTGAGAACAAGGCATCCAAAAGCGCGAAAGCGCCAACCACCTTCAGCACCAGAGACCGCGAGGAGATGCTGCGCTGGATGGCACAGATGGAAGATGCTGGCATGACGGTGACGGTGACCTATGACAGAGACAACAACACATGGCACGGAACAGCATATTGCGTCGCCCAACACGAGCAGGCAACGGCAGGGCGTCGCTTGAGCCGTATTACATACTTTAAGGAGAGAAGTGGATCATTCTGCGCAATATATGACTACACATGGAACGGGGACCTGCTGACGAGAGTTGACATAGAAGAGGGTGACTATTACAGCACTCGAAAGACACGCAGCTCGGCTGAGCTGAGCTATGACAATGGCCTCTGCGTCGCAATAAGTTTTTACGACAGCACAGGCACACTGCTAAGACAGCACCGTTATTCGTATTTCGACGGACGTCTTGTGCAAGAATGGCAAAGCACCAACAATCAGACATACGCATTCCAGTATGACAGCATCGGCAACATCGTGGCGTGGGTGATAACCCCAGAATACAACACGGCAATACCTGTCGGCGAACGCTGCGAATGGGCGAACGGAGATATGGTACGTACCTATAATCAGGGCGGCCAATTGGGAATTTACGAATACGATAATTCGCCACACCCCTACGGGATTACGTTCGGCACAAAAACGCTGATGCCAGGTTCCACCTATATGTCCGGCCAGGAAATACACTGGAGCCAGCACAACATAACACACTATAGAGCTGTCAACAGCAAAAGCTCAGGGACAGACTTGAGAATAAACTATACATACGACGACAGAGGGTACCCAGTCACCGCCGAGACCAACTGGTTTGGAGCGTACAATATCACCTGGACATACGAGTACTTGGATTGACCGACAGTACGACTGAAGCCGGCGACTGCCATCGGCTGACAATTTGTCAGCGGGTGGCAGTCGCTGGCAGTTAAAAGTGGCAAGTTGCTCCCTTTCGGTCGCATCCATGCCATTTGGCACGGTTGTTGATAATAATGGTTGCAGCCGCGCTGAAGCACGGCACACCGAACGAAGTAAAACAAATAAAAAATAAAGTACTATGAACATCAAACCTTTAGCAGACAGAGTCCTCGTGCGTCCCGCCGAGGCTGAACAGAAGACCGCCAGCGGCATCATCATCCCCGACACCGCCAAGGAGAAACCGCAGCGCGGCGAAGTCCTCGCCGTGGGCAAGGGCACCAAAGACCATGAGATGACCGTCAAGGTGGGCGACCAAGTCCTCTACGGCAAGTACAGCGGCACCGAGATCGAGATCGACGGCGAGAAGCTGATGATCATGAAAGAAAGCGACATCTACGCTATCATTTAAATTTCTAAATTCTAATTTCTGAATTCTGAGTGGCTACGCAGCACACGCCAGCAAAACTTAGAAATCAGAATTGAGAAATCAGAATTCGAAGAATCACTTAGAAATTAGAAATCAAAAATCAGAAATCATTAAAGTTATGGCAAAGCAGATAGTTTTCAATAATGACGCTCGCGAGCAGCTTCGCAAAGGCGTCGACGAGTTGGCAAATGCAGTGAAGGTGACCCTCGGTCCCAAAGGCCGCAATGTGGTTATCGACAAGAAATTCGGTGCCCCGCAGGTGACCAAGGACGGCGTGACCGTCGCCAAGGAGATTGAGCTCGAGGACGGCATCCAGAACATGGGCGCCCAGATGGTTAAGGAAGTGGCCAGCAAGACCAACGACCAGGCCGGCGACGGCACCACCACCGCCACCGTGCTGGCACAGGCCATCGTCAACACCGGCCTGAAGAACGTCACCGCCGGTGCCAACCCCATGGACCTCAAGCGCGGCATCGACAAGGCCGTTGCCGAGATCGTGAAGAGCATCAAGGAGCAGGCCCAGGAAGTGGGCGGCGACATCCAGAAGATCCGCCAGGTGGCCACCATCAGCGCCAACAACGACAGCGCCATCGGTGACATCATCGCCGAGGCTATGGAGAAAGTGACCAAGGACGGCGTCATCACCATCGAGAACGCCAAGGGCATCGACACCACCGTCAAGGTCGTCGAGGGTATGCAGTTCGACCGCGGCTACATCAGCCCCTACTTCGTCACCGACACCGAGAAGATGGAGTGCGCCTACGACAACCCCTATATCCTCATCTACGACAAGAAGATCAGCACCATGAAGGACCTGCTGCCCGTGCTCGAGAAAGTCGTCAACACCGGCCGTCCGCTCCTCATCATCGCTGAGGATGTCGAGAGCGAGGCTCTGGCCACCCTCGTGGTCAACCGCCTGCGCGGCAGCCTGAAGATTGCCGCCGTCAAGGCCCCCGGCTTCGGCGACCGCCGCAAGGAGATGCTCGAAGACATCGCCATCCTCACCGGTGGCACCGTCATCAGCGAGGAGAAGGGCTACAAGCTCGAGGATGCCGACCTCAGCATGCTCGGCCAGAGCGAGAAGATCAGCATCGACAAGGACAACACCACCATCGTCAGCGGCAAGGGCAATAGCGATGCCATCAAGGCCCGCGTGGGTCAGATCAAAGCCCAGATCGAGAAGACCACCAGCGACTACGACCGCGAGAAACTGCAGGAGCGTCTGGCCAAGTTGGCCGGCGGCGTGGCAGTCATCTACGTCGGCGCAGCCTCCGAGGTGGAGATGAAGGAGAAGAAAGACCGCTTCGACGATGCCCTGCACGCCACCCGCGCAGCTGTCGAAGAGGGTATCATCCCCGGTGGTGGCACCGCCTTTATCCGTGCCGCTGCAAAGCTCGACTCTATCACTCCCGCCAACGAGGACGAGAAACTGGGTGTCGAAATCATCCGTCGCGCCATCGAAGAGCCGCTGCGCATGATTGTTGAGAACGCCGGTCTCGAAGGCAGCGTGGTCGTCAACGAGGTGAAGAACGGCAAGGCCGACTACGGCTACAACGCCCGTACCGAGAAGTACGAGAACCTGTTCAAGAGCGGTGTCATCGACCCCGCCAAGGTTGCCCGCGTCGCCCTGCAGAACGCCGCCAGTATCGCCGGCATGCTGCTGACCACCGAGTGCGTCATGTGCGACATCAAGGAACCCGAACCCCCGATGCCTGCCAACCCCGGCATGGGCGGCATGGGCGGAATGTACTAAGCCGCCGCGTGCTCGCGGAGAGCAATAATATGAAAGGGAGCATCCAACGGGGTGCTCCCTCTTTAGCTATGTTTTGATTTCAAAACTGTCTTGTGACACTCTTTTCGGTCGTTTCCAAAATTGATTTGGATTTTTGACGTTTGCCGAGGTTTCATGTCGACAAACATCTCGTAATCATTTCAATAGATTAACTAATTTGCGGAATTCATTTTCACCCAATCCCGTTGCTGTCAAACTCTGACGTCTGATTTTCCTACCGACTATCAGGCGATCTTCCTGCTCCAATTTATTCCATATTCTTTCACCAAGCAGTTTTCTCCACTGCTCTTCTGCGCGAACCACGACAAATACTGTTTTGCGATTCATCGTCAAATGCTGGATTAGCATTCTTGAAAAATATTGTGACGGCAAGATTCTTCCTTTGGCCAAATCCGTATATTTCTTGGAGGCATAGCCTATATACTCTATCACCGATAGCCGTGTATAAAGAGGGTCAAAAACCTTGTTGCTTTTGGGTATTCCCGCAGTGCTCCTGAATTTCTCAATCGTGTCATACCAATAGTTTTCAACCAATGTGTGAGCTTCAAGGTATGTAATGTCCATATCACCCGGTTTTTTGTTAGGGCAGAACATTGATACTGCTTTTAAGTCAAATTGTTCAACTAAATGTTTGAAGATTGCCTCGCGATAGTATATCGTCAAAGCTTTTGCCAACACTCTTTTTTGCCAATCTTTAAATCCCGGATTAAGACTTAGCAGCACAACCCTTGCTGTAAGTGGATTGCCCATAAATGGTTTAGGCCACTTTTGAATCCGGTATTTATATTCAGTATCGTTATTTCGATTATGTTCGCTAATATAAGCCTCATCGCATTTAAGGACACATTGTGCATTGTCATCGTAAATCGTTGACCCACCACGTATGGGGTCAACGTACTCGAGACTTGAACCCCATGGATTCATGGACAAAACCTCTTCTTCCGAGATGGGTATTCTATCCAGTGGAGTTGGCCCACACCATAGCTGCATTTTTTCGTCAGCATCAACGTAATGTCGCTTAATTAATTCGTCATAATAATTTCTTACATCTGCAAAATAGGGATTCTGTGCAAGAGGAAATCTATAGAGATTCCGAATCTCATCCTGAAACAATTTCACTAACTGCTTCAAATTGATTTTATCATCGGAGACATATTTATCAATGGGATTGAATCCTACACCACGTATCATTCCAATATAATTGGATATGGTTCCGCAAATGGTTTTTGTCCTATCTGGGTGCTCAACACATTGTTCGTTTAGTTCATCGAAGAAATCGTATCCATGATACACACAATTAGCTATCTCTGCCAATTTATCTTCCTTGCTTGAATAGGAAAACTCGTGTGCAAAACCTCCGAAATATTCTCTGATTGATTTGGTCGGTTTATATAATGGTTCCATAGATGATTTGTATTAGTTACATCACACCCATATAATATAAACGCAAGCAACAATATAGTCAGCGATGTCACCAATGTCGGCAAAAACGGTGTCGAGGATTCTGACCGTGTAGACTTTCATAGCCTCTCCAGCACAGCCTGTTCCAACTTGTCAATAAACTCCTCAACGGTGTGCAGCCGATCTTTGGGCGTGGCCTCCACCTGTGGGGTGCTTTGATGTGCCTCAACTTTCCGCAAAGGCTTTGTCCTTGTGTTGTTTATGGATGAAACGGTTTCCATATTTGTTGTTATTTACAAGTGCAAAAGTACGATAAATAATTGGATTGGAAAATTTATTTTCGCATCATTCTTTTGAACCACTCCTCGTTTGGCTCTGGGTGGTGGTAGCCTTTCCCATCGCCCCCCCAAGTCCCACGGTTCCGTCAAATCTCTTTGCCTTAGGGGCAGGCTGTCAATGTCATACTTTGAAAGCCTTTGGTGTTCGCACTGGCGGAACCGGCGATTGCTGAATTGTTTTCCGCGTTTCTGCGATTTGCAGCACACCCAGCAGCATACAGGGGTGGACTTTCTACTTTTTCCCATTATGTCTTGAATGTTGTGTGCGGTCGCCGCTTCTTGCAGCACCACACGATTAAACATTACAAGACCTTATGTTTTTCCGAGCGGACCGCCTTGCTCCGCCCGTCGTAGGAAATTGTCATTGTTGCCATAATATTCTTGTTTTTAGATTTTCTGTCATTATAACGTACACATTCCTTTATTTATTGTACAGTGCCGACATTATTAACAAAATGTGCATCGGCAGAGCGGTTTTTAATATATGTTAAACGGCAATCGGGGGAGGCGTGGTAATTTTGCAGCATCAATTGTTAAAGTATGAATGTATGAAATCGTTTAAGAAACTGATTGTTATGTATACTGCTGGCGGCTTGGCACTGCTGACGGCGGCTTGCGGTGGCGGTGCTGCCGATGCGGAGCAGCAGGTGCCCACCGTCAATGTGGCCACGCTGCACGCGGTGAGCGATGCCGCAAAACTGCAATATCCCGGCCGCGTCAAGGCGGCAGAGGAAATCAATCT
>JAEEGI010026597.1_pt1 | contig 11135 bp, 6 predicted proteins | sample 8958751 | NCBI WGS metagenome assembly JAEEGI01 (sample SAMN16246545, study PRJNA631951) | gut metagenome | biome: gut microbiome; feature: rumen; material: KS-attached | host: Bos | place: Iran: Karaj | collected 2018-10 | reverse complement strand
CAGATGCTGGATGCCTGGACCCGTTTCTGCAAGACCGGAAATCCTGGCTGGGCTCCTGATATAGAGTCCGCTCATAGTATGAAAGTATTTGATATTCAATAAGAAAAATGAGAAGATTATTCTTTTTTGCGGCAATTGCCCTAATGACTTCCTGCCACTCCAAGGCTCAGAATACGGGATTCTATAAGAATGTGGAAACTACGGCTGTTCTGGAATCAAAGTATCAGGCCTCCGGACCTGAAACGGTCAAAGTGACCGAGTTTCCTTCTGATGACGCGACCATCGGCAAGATCGTCGTCGTGTACCCTGAATCTTTGGAAACTACCGATGCGAAGTGGCCTGTTGTGAATATCGGCAACCCGTCCAACACTGATGCCAATGGCATGATGGACCTGCTCCGGCATTTGGCTTCCTGGGGCTACATCGTGATTGACAATATGGACAAGCAGACCGGGACCGGGGCCTCCGTTTCCAAGACGCTGGATGAGTTCCTGGCCGTTTCTGAGCAGGATGGGAACCTCTTCTACGGCAAGGTGGATACGGACAAGATTGCCATTGCCGGCTATTCCCAGGGCGCTTGCGCCGTTGCCCTGGCAGCGACGCAGTATCCCAGTGCGGGATTGTATAAGGCCATATATCTTTGCAGCTGCCCTCAGCCGCAGTTGGGAATCAATTTCAAATGGGGCGAATACCATTTTGCCGATTTCAAGGCGCCCGTCCTCACTTTCGCAGGTACCGGAGAATGGGATTCCAAGATTATTGCTCCTTTCGAGGTGTTTACGCAAACCTTTGATGAGATTCATGAGGGTGTCCCTGCCGTGCAGGCTCGCAGGAGTGGCAAAGACCATGAACAGATGGGCGGAGAAGGCGACCCATACATGACTGCCTGGTTTGAATACTGGCTCAAGAATGACCAGAAAGCCGGTAAGGTATTCATCGGCGAAGATGCTGAACTGCTGCACAATGACCGCTGGCAGGATGTAAGAATAAAGAACTTTTAGTATGAAAAAAATACTCATCGCCCTTGCTCTTGTAGCCATGGGCTGCAGCACAAAAGCGCAGGATATTGTCAAGGAAACCGTCGTTTTCCGTGATACGCTTAAAATGGATGTCTATACCCGGGCCGATGTCCCGACGGATTCGCTCCGCCCCGCTTTCATTTGGTCTTTCGGCGGCGGCTGGGAGTCCGGCGACCGCCGAATCGACCCGTCCAAGGGCGTTTACAAGCAAATGTTGGATGAGGGAATGGTGGTGGTAGCCATTGACTATCGTCTGGGCGTGCTGGAGGCCCGCAAGAGCGGTGCCATGGCCGATGCCAGCATTTCCGAGATTGATGCGGACAAGCAGTGGAATCATCCGGCGGTTGCAGGTGCGATACGCCGTGCGATTCGCCTCGCCGTGGAAGATCTCTACGATGCCACTTCGTGTCTGGTTTCCCAGGCGGAGCGCTGGCAAATTGACACTTCAAAAATCATTATTGGCGGCGGTAGTGCGGGCGCCATCAACAGCATCAATGCCGAATATCTCCGCTGTAATGGGGATGAATTGGCCATCAAACACTTGCCGGTGGGCTTCCGTTATGCCGGCGTTGTCGGCGGTGCCTGTTCCGTATGGGTGGATGGCATGGGAGAACTCTCCTGGGCGTCCAAGCCCTGCCCGGTGGCCATGTTCCACGGCAGCGCTGACCCCACCGTCAAATATGGCTGGCTGGATTTGGATAAAGCAGGCAGTCGTATGGCTGGAGCTTCCGTGATAGCCGAGAGCCTCAAGGAGCAGCAGGTTCCTTATCTCCTTTACACTGGCCAGGGCTATGACCATGTCCTTTCCGGCATTCCGTTCGAGAGCTACGGGTACGAAATCCTGGGCTTTATCCATCGCGTAATCCTGGGTGGAGAAAAGCTGGCCATTGAAGTGGGGGAGACCGACTATAAAGGCCCCAAGAACCTCATCCGCTACTGGATGGAATCCATGGGCATGACCGAGGAACAGGTCCGTGCGGCTATTGCCGATGCCTTGGCCGCCCAGGCTGCCCGCACCAAAGGCCTTGAACAAATGGAACATAGGAAATAAGCGATGAAAAGACTCTTGACAGCCATCCTTCTTGCGTCGATGCTGGTTAATCTGCATGCCCAGAGCCCGAAACTGACGCGGGAGAACATCCCGGAAATCGTATCGGCCATGACCCCCGAAGAGAAAGTGGATCTGGTGGTGGGCTGTGGCGCAGGCTGGGGCAATCCCGACGCCAAGTTCCTGGGAACGGCCGGCTGGACAAAAGCCATTCCCAGGCTGGGGATTCCTTCCATTTACTTCGCTGACGGGCCTCAGGGCGTGAACATGTCCCAGACCCGGGAGTATGATACGGCCGACTACAGCTGCACCTTCTTCCTCTCCGGTTCTACCCTGGCCTCTTCTTGGGATACGGAGGCGGCTCAGGCTATCGGCCAGGCCATCGGCCATGAACTGAAGGAACGGGGCCTAGACGTGATCCTGGGCCCTGGCATGAACCTTCACCGGAACATTCTATGCGGCCGTAATCAGGAGTATTTCTCGGAAGATCCGCTGCTTTCCGGCAAAATGGCGGCGGCGTGGATTCGCGGTGCCCAGTCCAACGGAATTGCTACTTCGCTCAAGCATTTCGCCGTCAACAACCAGGAGACCAACCGCAAGGAAAACGATTCCCGTGTAGGGATGCGGGCCCTTCGGGAACTCTATCTCAAAGGTTTTGAGATTGCCGTGAAAGAGGGGCGGCCCTGGACCGTCATGGGTGCGTACAATTATGTCAACGGTGTCCATGCCTGTGAAAATGAGTGGCTCCTGACGGATGTTCTCCGCGACGAATGGGGCTGGCACGGCGTTGTGATGAGCGACTGGGACGGCGTGGTCCGGCAGGCCGATGCCGTATCGGCCGGCTGCGAGCTCATCGAGCCTGGTACGGACGCGGACCGTGAAGTGCTTCTGGCGGCACTGAAAGAGGGCTCCTTGCCAATGGAAGCCATGGACCGGAATGTCCGGAACATCCTGGAACTGGTGGTGAAATGCCCCAGCTTCAAAGGATATGAATACAGCAATGACATTGACCGCAAAAAACATCAAAAGCTGTTAAGGCGTGTTGCCGCAGAATCCATGGTCCTTTTGAAAAATGAAGGGGACGTGCTGCCCCTGAAACCTGGCTCCGTGGGCCTGTACGGCGTTTCTTCATACGATCTTATCCCTGCCAACATGGGTGTGAACGGCGTCAATAACGGCGTGTATCATGTTTCACTGGTGCAGGGGCTTCGGGAAGCCGGATTCACGGTATGCCCATCCGTCCTCCGGGAATATACCACCTATATTGCAGCTGAGAAAGAAAAGATAGCAGCAGCCTATCCACCTCTGTATAAGCAGTTTTTCCGCTATCCGCGCCCGGAAGAAATCATTCCCGGAACGGAGGAAACGCCTGCAGAGAGCGTCGGCGCACTTACTTTGGATCTGGGACTGAAACAGCGCTCCGGTACGTCCAGACTGTCGCTGAAAAAGCAGGCAGAAGTCAATGCGGCCGCTATTATTACCCTGGCACGGGGCACCGGAGAGGCCTTCGACCGTACTGCTTCCGAGTTTGAGTTAACATCGTCAGAGAAAATGCTGATAGATTCTCTGTCAGCTGTTTATCATGATTCAGGCAAACCGGTAATCGTCCTCCTGAATGTTCCCTCACCCATTGAAACCGTTTCCTGGAGAGATAAAGTGGATGCCATCCTTCTGGTGGGACAACCCGGTGAAAGAGCCGGAGAAAGCATTGCCGATGCCCTTACCGGTGCAGTTGCTCCTTCCGGCCGCCTGGCTGACACCTGGCCCATCAATTATGGCGATGCCCCTGCCGAAAAGAATTTCCCTTCGGAGGTGGGGCAGGACTTGAAAAGCCTGATTACGCCCCGTGCTTCCCGCGAAGGCAGGGAACTGGTCCGCAACATCGATTATACGGACTACGAAGAAGGCATCTACGTAGGATACCGCTACTTTACTACTTCCATGGCGGATGTCGCCTATCCCTTTGGATATGGCCTTTCGTATACTTTCTTCAACTATGAAAAAGCCTCGGTGGAGGCTTCTGCAAACGGCTTCGTGGCCCGGGTGAGTGTCCGGAATACCGGCTCCAGGCCGGGCCGCGAAGTGGTGCAGTTATATGTATCGGCCCCGAAGGGAGGGCTGGACAAGCCCGCGCGGGAACTCAAAGGCTTTGCCAAAACCCGCATACTGGCTCCCGGGGAAAGTGAAACGGTGGAAATCCCTGTCTCCCTCTATGACCTTGCCTCCTGGAATGAAAGGAAAGGCCGCTGGGAAACCGCTGGAGGCATTTATCGCTTCTGCTTCGGCATGTCAGCGGATAAACTGCAGACAGAATATCCAGTCAAGGTCAACAAGAAACACATTTATTAGAGCACTCATGCAAGTAATATGAACAGACGACAAAAAACTACCACCAGGATACTGGGCATCGTTGCAATCTTGGAGTGTGTTGCAGGGTGCATTATTATCAAGATGGCGTCAGGCCAGAGGACAGTTAAAGGGAATGCCATAGAAGGCCTGGAAGGCACCTTTCTTTCCTCTACGGCTGTTATCGGTGCGGAATATCCACGCATTGACGACAACGGCTGCGCCTATTTCCGTTTAGAGGCTCCGGATGCACAGTCCGTAAAACTGAAAATTGCGCCTCTGACTGAATTGATTGCCATGCAGAAGGATGAAGACAGCGTGTGGACGGTAAAGACAGAACCACTTGCAAAGGGCTTTCATTACTATACTTTCATTATTGACGGGGCCGAAATCAAAGACAGTGCTACGCAGGGCTATTTTTCCGGCTTTTGGCAAAGTGGCATCGAAATCCCTGAGGGACCGGAAGGAGATTATTATCGCTTCCATGCAGATATTCCCCATGGCCAGGTTCGCTGGGTGCCCTACTGGTCAAGCGCCAAGAATGAACTTCGCCGGGCGGTAGTATATACTCCGGCTGAATATGAAACGGACCTTCAGAAACGTTATCCTGTTCTGTACCTGCAGCATGGCCTCGGAGAAAACGAAACGGCCTGGACAAATCAGGGCTGTGCGCAGCATATTTTGGACAATCTTATCGCCGCCGGCGAATGTGTCCCTATGATTGTGGTGATGGACAGTGGAGATGTATCCAATCCTACTGTCCAGACTGAGGGCGACAATCTTATAGAGAAGTACGCCAATTTGGGAAAAAGCTTCTGTAAAGTGATGCTGGATGATTTGATCCCGATGGTAGATAAAACATTCCGCACAACTGCGGATCGGAACCACAGGGCTATGGCAGGCCTTTCCTGGGGAGGTCATCAGACTTTTGACATGACCATGAACCATCCGGAACTCTTTTCCTATGTGGGAGCCTTCAGTGGCGCGGTGTTTCTCCATAACCTGAAAAAGGACTACGGGGGCGCTTTGTCGGACGCCTCGGCCGTGAATAAGCGCTATCATTACATGTTTTTGAGCACAGGCTCCGAGGAAAACATCGGAACGGCCAAGGACCATGAACTGCTCAACAAGGCCGGCATCCGGCACGACTATTATGTATCGGAGGGAACCACACATGAATTTCTGACGTGGAGACGTAGTCTAAAGGAATTTTTGCCACACCTGTTTCGCTAATCGACATTATGAAAAGAATAACCTTGATGGCTTGCTTATGGGCCAGTCTGCCGTTGATTGCCTCCGGGCAGGACTTTGCGAATAATTTCAAGAACCCTCCACAGGAGGCGCGGATCCGGGTCTGGTGGCACTGGATGGACGGGAATATCACCAAGGAGGGCATCAAGGCCGACCTGGACTGGATGAAGGTCGCCGGCATCGCCGGGGTACAGCAGTTCGATGCGGGAGGGGACCTCATGATGGGCATGAAGCCCATCGTGGAACGGAAGCCTTACATGCAGGAGAGTTGGAAGGACGCCTTCCGTTATGCCGTCCATTATGCCGATTCCATCGGGATGGAGTTCGCCATTGCCTCGGCCCCTGGCTGGAGCTCTACGGGCGGGCCGTGGGTAAAGCCGGAGAATGCGATGAAAAAACTGACCTGGCGAACGGTGGAAGTGACAGGAGGCTCCAAAAAGCCGCAGGCTATCGTTTTGCCGGAACCGTTCACGACCATCGGCAAGTTCCAGAACAGCATTTCGGAGGAAGTGCTGGACGAGGGGGCAAAAATTACTCCCTGGTATCAGGATGTGGCGGTGGTGGCCATCCGCGTCCCTCAGGAAGAAAGGTCACTGGCTGAACTGGGGGCCGAGGTGACTTCCAGCGGTGGAACATTCACCGTGGAAATGCTCTCCAATGGAGATTTAGCCGATGGAGCTGCACTCCCGAGAAATCCTTCCGGGACCCATTCCTGGATCCAATATGCTTTCCCGGAGGCAGTGACGGTGCGTGCCATGTCGCTGGTAGGCGGAGAAGTCCGTGACCAATGGGCAGCCGTTGCGCCCTCCTATAACAATTCATTGGAATGCAGCGATGACGGCATTTCCTGGCGGGAAGTCTGCCGGATTCCTTCCGGCTGTCTGCCTCAGCAGACCTTTGCTATTCCCGTGACAAAAGCGCGTTTCTTTCGCATTAAGATAGCTAATCCTGTTGGAAATCATCTACTTTCCGTACTGGGCCGTGGCGGAGACGCTGCGGAGAGTACGCCCGTGCATGAGTGGGTGCTTCATACGGTCAGCAAAATAAACCATGCCGAAGAAAAGGCCGGTTTTGCTTCTCCGCATGACCTTCTTGAGTATCCTACTCCGCAGTGCGACGCTCCAGTTCAGGAGACCATCGACCTTACTTCCTTTGTCAGGGACGGTGTCCTTATCTGGAAGGTTCCGGCAGGCCGATGGCGCATCTACCGCTTCGGTGCATCTCTCACCGGCAAGCAGAACCATCCTGCTCCGCCGGAAGCAACAGGCCTGGAAGTGGACAAACTGGACAAAGAGGCCTGGCTGGATTATTTCCGTCAGTACATGGACATGTACAAGGACGCGGCCGACGGACTTGTAGGGCAGCACGGTATCCAGTATATTCTTACGGACAGCTATGAGGCCGGACTGATGACTTGGACCAAGACACTTGCACAGGAGTTCAAGGCACGCCGGGGGTATGACCTCATTCCATGGCTTCCCGTGCTTACCGGCGAAATTGTGCGGAGCAGCGAGGAGAGCGAGAAGTTCCTCTTCGACTGGCGGGAAACCATCGGCGAACTCTTTGCGGCCAATTACGACCATATCAACGATATCGTGAAGGAATACGGCATGAAAGGCCGATACACGGAGTCCCATGAGAACGGTCGTGTGTTCGTGGGCGACGGCATGGACGTAAAGATGACGGCCGATGTCCCCATGAGTGCCTTCTGGATTCCTGGAACCGGAGGTGGCTCCTCTTTGGAGATGGCCCAGGCCGACATCCGGGAATCAGCCTCCGTGGCCCATGTCTATGGACAGAATATCGCTGCTGCTGAATCTTTTACCGCCGCAGGGCTCTCCGGCAACGCCTGGAGTTACTATCCCGGCAATCTGAAATTTATGGCCGATATGGCCCTCTATAGCGGTGTTACCCGTTTCGTCATCCACGAGAGCGCCCATCAGCCGTCGGATGCTCACAAGCCCGGCCTGGGTCTGATGATCTTCGGCCAGTGGTTCAACCGCCACGATACCTGGGCCCCTTATGCCCGTTACTGGGCGGACTATCTGGCGCGGAGCTGCTACATGCTCCAGCAAGGCCGCTATGTGGCCGATATTCTGTGGTACTATGGTGAAGATACCAATATTGCCGGTATCTATGGGCACGAACTGCCGGGCATTCCGGAGGGCTATTCCTTTGATTTCATTAACCCTTACGGAGTCAAGAACCTGCTGTCCGTGAAGGATGGCTCCATCGTCACGCCTTCCGGCATGGAGTACAAGGTGCTTGTGCTGGGAGAGCATTGCAAGGTGATGTCCCTGGAAGTGCTCCGGAAGCTGGATCAGCTGGTACGCGACGGCGCAGTCATCTGCGGCACCATTCCGGAAAAACCGGCAGGCCTTACTGATGACGCGGCCGAATTTGACCGTCTGGTGGCCGACATCTGGCGTTCCGGACGTCCGAACGTCTTTACCGGACAGTTAGTTAATGTTTTGAAGGCGACCGGCACAGAACCGGATTTCAGCTATGTGGCTCATGCAGACCTGAAGTTCGTTCATCGGTACGACGGCAACAGGGAAATATACTGGATTCGCAATTTCAGCGACCAAGCCGTGACGGCTCAGTTGAAGCTCCGCGATGCGGAAGGACCCATGAGGGTCTATGACCCGGAGACCGGCGATGTTCTCCGCGGCGTACTGGATGGCAACCGGCTTAGGCTGGAGGCCAACCAGGCACTATTCGTGGTGTCCGACAAGAACGGGGAACCCGAGCCTTCTTACTTGGCCCCCGTCCCTGCCGGGAACATTGCCCTGGATGGTCCCTGGACCGTGACTTTTGAAGGCCTGGCCGCCCCTGAGGGACTCCGCACTTTTGCGGAACTTACTTCCTATACAGAGTCCGACGATCCGGCCCTGAAATACTTCTCCGGTATCGCAACGTATCGTAATACGTTCACCCTCGGAAGGAAAGAAAAGGCCGACGGTCTTCTCATCGACCTTGGAAACGTTGGCCAGATGGCCGATGTCTTTGTGAACGGCGAACACGTGCGCTTCCTCTGGAAAGCCCCTTATAAAGTGGAATGGCAAGGCAAACTGAATCCCGGCAAGAATACCATTGAGGTGAAAGTGGTGAATACCTGGCGAAACCGCCTCATCGGCGATGCAGAGCCCGGCGCGAAGAAAGTGACCTATACCACCATCCCGTTCTACCGTGCCGGCACGCCCCTGACCCCCTCCGGCCTCATGGGACCGGTAGTTCTAGAAAAACTGAAAAATGAATAGATTCCTGGCATTTGACTGTGGCGCCACCTCCGGGCGCGCCGTACTCGCCACCTTTGATGGCGGCTCTTTCCAAATGGAAGAGGTGTACCGTTTCCCGTCGGAGATGGTGGAGAAGGACGGACGCCTTTACTGGGATGTCCGCGCCATGTACCGGCACTTCGTCGCCTGTGTGGATGAATTGGAAGCCAAGGGTATTAGGCCGGATTCCATCGGCATAGACACCTGGGGCGTAGATTTTGGCTGCATCGGGGCCGACGGCTCCCTCCTGGGCCTTCCGCGCTGCTATCGGGACCCTTATACCGATGGCGTCCCCGAGAAGGTTTTTGCACGGATTCCGCGCGAGCAGCTTTATGCCCGCACCGGCATCCAAATCATGAACTTCAATACCATCTTCCAGTTGTATGCGCAGACGGAGGATGGAGATGAAGCACTCTGGAATGCTTCCAGCATCCTCTTTATGCCGGATTTACTCTCCTATATGCTCACGGGAAACAAGGTGTGCGAGTACACGGATGCCTCCACTTCCGGCATGATGGACCAGTCAACCCGTCAGTTCAACAAAGAACTGTTGGAGGAACTGGGTATCCGGACCGACTTCCTGATCCCGATTGTCCAGCCCGGCACTAAAGTCGGTGAATACAAGGGCATTCCCGTCATTGCCGTTGCAGGCCATGACACCGCGTCGGCCATCGCAGCCGTTCCGGCGGCCGATGAGCATTTCGCCTACCTTTCCAGCGGCACCTGGAGCCTGATGGGCATAGAGGTGCCGGAGCCCATCATCAATGAGGAATCGGCCCGGCTGAACTTCACCAATGAGGGCGGAATAGAGGGGACCACGCGTTTCCTGAAGAACATCACCGGCATGTGGCTCCTGGAGCAGTGCCGCAAGGTCTGGAAGGCCGAAGGGAAGGATTACAGTTATCCTGAACTCGTTGCCATGGCGCAGTCCGAGGCCTCCTTCCCCGGCCGAATCAATCCGGATGACCCGCGCTTTGCCGCACCGGAGAACATGGTGAAGGAGATCCGTCGTTCCGTCCAGGAAGACATGTCTGACGCCCAAATCGTCTCCTGCATCTACCATTCCCTCGCAGACCGCTATAAGGAGGTGCTGGACATGCTCCAGCGCTTTGCTCCGTTCAAAATTGAGAAACTTCACATCATCGGCGGCGGCAGCGCCAACGACCTCTTGAACCAGTGGACGGCCGATGCCATCGGCATCCCCGTTGTGGCAGGCCCCACCGAGGCCACGGCCATCGGCAATGTGATGATGCAGGCCAAGGCTGCAGGCATTGTCAAAGACCGCTGGGAGATGCGCCGTATCATTGCTGAAACAGTAAAAGTAAAAACCTTCATACCATGAAAGAATCCCAAATCCTTCAATCCTACGAGATGGCCCGGGAGCGCTATGCAGCCCTTGGCGTAGACACCGACAAAGCTGTTGCAGAACTTGAGAAGCAGCAGATATCCCTTCACTGCTGGCAGACCGACGATGTGGTTGGCTTCGAGCGCAACGAGGCCCTCTCCGGCGGCATCCAGACCACCGGCAACTACCCCGGCCGTGCCCGGAACATCGACGAAGTCCGGAAGGACCTGGAATTCGTGAAAACCCTCCTTGCCGGCAACCACCGCGTGAACCTGCATGAGATTTACGGAGACTTCGGCGGCAAGTTCGTAGATCGTGATGAGGTTGGCGTAGAGCACTTTCAGAGCTGGATGGACTGGGCCAGGGCCAACAACTTCAAACTGGACTTCAACTCCACATCCTTCTCCCATCCAAAGAGCGGAGACCTCACCCTTGCAAACCCGGACCAGGCCATCCGTGAGTTCTGGATTGAGCACACCAAGCGCTGCCGCCGCATTGCCGATGCCATGGGAAAGGCCCAGGGAGACCCCTGCATCATGAACATCTGGGTCCACGACGGTTCCAAGGACCTCACCGTGAACCGCAAATACTACCGTGAACTCCTTGCCGCGGCCCTGGATGAAATCCTGGAAGAGAAACTTCCCGGCATGAAGAGCTGCGTGGAGGCAAAACTCTTCGGCATCGGCCTGGAAAGCTATACCGTTGGCTCCATGGACTTTTATGAAGGCTATTGTGCTACCCGCAAGGTAATGTATACCTTGGACACCGGCCATTATGAGCAGACGGAGAATGTGGCCGACAAGGTAGCGTCCCTGCTGCTTTATGTCCCCGAACTCATGCTCCATGTG
>JAEEGI010026596.1_pt1 | contig 11136 bp, 9 predicted proteins | sample 8958751 | NCBI WGS metagenome assembly JAEEGI01 (sample SAMN16246545, study PRJNA631951) | gut metagenome | biome: gut microbiome; feature: rumen; material: KS-attached | host: Bos | place: Iran: Karaj | collected 2018-10 | reverse complement strand
GGATACTATGAGTTTTGCCTCCATGGCTTATTCATCCCCAGATCCAGCCTTGCAAGCGCCTTCGTAGGCCTCTTCGGCACGACAGCAGCTCTTGGGAGCGTTATTCAGGAAATATTTGGCATAAGCGGCGAGCCAGGTGTCGATAGCGGCATCCAGGCCCTGGGACGTCATGGTGGCGCCGGAGATGGCGTCGATCTTGTTGTCCACGACGGACTTGCCTTCGGCGTCCTTGGGAGCGCCGCCCTTGACGATCTCGATTACGTTGGCGTTCTCGAAATCGGCCACTTCACCGACGAACTCCTGCTGGAAGGAAGGATCGTCCTTGATCTTGGCACCCAGGCCGGCGGTCTCGGACTCGTGGTCGAAGTAGGCGCCGCCCATGGTCTTCAGGTCGGCCTCGAAGCTGATGTAGCCCCAGATGGGACCCCACAGTCCGGCACCGTAGATGGGCACCACGGTACGGCCGTTCTTGAAGATGAAGACAGGGAGTTCGGGTTCGGCGGTCTTGTTGGGGCCGCCCTTGATGTTGTAGTTCTGACGCTTGAGCTGCTTGGCGCTGTACACGTCCAGGCCTTCGAGCTCGCGGACGACGTTGCCCTCGAGGTCGATGACAAAGGCCTTCTCGATTTCCTGGGAGTATTTCTCCAGGACAGCCGCGTTGCCCATGCCGCTGATCTCGGCCTTGCTGCCGTACTGGGCGGAAGTGAGCATCTGGGAGATGGTATCCGCCTTTTCGTTGGCCTCCTGCTTGGACTTGAGGCTCTGGGAAACGAAAGCAAGGAGTGCGGCTACTACGACCACGATAGCGGTGGTGTAGATAACGGTATATACGTTGTTATTTGTATTCATAGCGCAATTCCTTTAGGCGGTTACTTTGGTACGGCGGCCGGTGCGGGCGCTGACGACGCAGTGGTCGATGAGCGGGGCCATGGTGTTCATGAACAGGATGGCGAGCATCATGCCCTCCATGTAACCGGGGTTCCACAGACGGACGATGACAGCCAGGGCGCCTACGAGGAAGCCGTAGATCCACTTGCCGGTCTCGGTCTGGGCGGCGGTGACAGGGTCGGTGGCCATGAAGACGGAGCCGAACAGGAAGCCGCCCATCACCAGCTGATAGTAGCAGGGAAGTTCGGTGGCGCCTGCCAGCTGGCCGAGCCAGCCGATGAGAAGACCTCCGGCGAGGGAGCTCACCATGATCTTCCAGGAAGCGACACCCGTCCAAACCAGGATGAAGGCGCCGATGAGGATGGCGACCACGCTGGTCTCACCGGTGGAACCGGGGATGAAGCCCCAGAACATATCCATGAAGGAGTACTGGGAAGTCAGTCCCTGGATGCCGCTCTCATGGGCGATGGCGAGGGGAGTGGCGGCCGAGATGGCATCCACGTTGCCCAGGCCGGCCCAGGTCTTGGAGACCCACACGGAAGAACCGGACATGCTGGAAGGATAGGAGAAGAAGAGGAAGGCGCGGGCCACGAGGGCGGGGTTCCAGATGTTCATACCGGTGCCGCCGAACACCTCTTTCACGAAGAGGACGCTGAAGGCGACAGCCAGGGCGAGCATCCAAAGCGGAACGTCCACGGGAACGATCAGCGGAATGAGGAAGCCGGTGACGAGGTAACCCTCGTTGACTTCTTCGCCGCGGATCTGGGCCGATGCGAACTCGATGCCGAGGCCGACCACATAGGAGACCACGAACAGGGGCAGCATCCGGAGCAGTCCATAGAAGAACATGTGCCAGAAGGTCCAGTTGAGGCCGTAGAGGGAAGAGGTCTGGAGACCTACGTTGTACATGCCGAACAGAGCGGCGGGAACGAGGGCGATGACCACCATGATCATCACGCGCTTGAGGTCGATACCATCACGTACGTGAGCGCCCTTGGCCGTTACGGTGCCGGGCACGCGCAGGAAGGTGTCGAAAGCGTCGATGGAAGAGTGCAGCCAGTACAGCTTGCCGCCTTTTTCAAAAAGGCCAGGTTTCTTTTCGTCTGCCATAGCTTATGCCATTTCTTTGATCATGAGGTCGATACCCTTCTGGATATAGGCCTGGATCTCGTTCTTGGAGGGATCTACATAGTCGCACAGGGCGAGGTCTTCCGGAAGGACTTCGTAAATGCCGAATTTCTCCATCTTCTCGATGTCGCCGGCCAGGCAGGCCTTGATCAGGTAGATGGGGAAGATGTCCATCGGGGTTACGTCTTCGAAGCACTTGGTTTCTACGAAGGCGCGGGGACCGCCGTGCAGGTTGGTGTTCATGTCGTACTCCTTCTTGGGGGTGAGCCAGGAGAAGTAGCACCAGGAGGAGCTGTGCACCTTGGGACGGAAAGGCTTGGCCCAGCCGAACCATTCGCGCTCGTAGCCTTCCTTGAGGAGGGTGAGCTGGTTCTGGAAGAAGCCGAGGTAGCCTTCGGCGCCGAGGTTTTCGCCGGTGAGGACGTCACCGCCGACCACGCGCACACCTTCTGCCACGCTGGTGATAGCCTTGACGGGCGTACCGGGAACGCAGACCACATAGCCGAGTTTCTCGGCGGCGGGACCGGTCACGGCCACCTTGCGGGTAAGATCGAGCTTACCGGTGTTGATGACATGGCCGATGGCGGCAGCCAGCAGCGGGCTCACGGTCCACACGGTCTCACCCTTCTTGATGGGATCGATGTGGCTGATCTGCACGCCGACGTTGCCGGCCGGGTGCGGACCGCTCACGACGTGGAGCTGAGCGTCTTTCAGTTTGGTGAAGACCGTCTCTCCCTTGCGGATGGCAACGTGCACCGGGGCCACTTTTGCCAGGGCGGACACGGCAGCCTGGACGTCGGCGAGTGCGTCACCGAGGACGTACTCCGTGTCGGCTGCTAGGGGAGCGGTGTTGAAAGTGGAGATGAAAATCGACTTGGGCGTTACGTCCAGGGAGGCCATCACGCCGTAAGGGCGCTGAATGAGGGAACCCCAGAGGCCGGTCTTGAGGAGGAGAGCCTTGACCTGGTCGGCGCTCTTGGGCGCTTCCTTGCCAAAGTCCACATACTCCTGTTTCGTGTCGGCCTTTACCAGCACTGCAAGCAATTTTCTCTTGGCGCCCCTGACGATCTCCTGCACGGTGCCGCTGACGGGCGAGGTGAACAGGATCTCGGGGTGCATTTTGTCGGCCATCACGGGGGAGCCGGCCTGGACGGCGTCGCCTTCCTTCACCAGCAGTCTGGGGACCAGACCGTAGAAGTCGGTAGGCTTAACCGCCACAACGTCAGGGCTCACGGTTTTGATGACGACAGGGGCTGCAGCGCCCTTTACAGGAACGTTCAGACCCTTCTTCAAAGCGAGATTGTTTGACATTATTGTAACAGTTTATATGTATTTCCAAAAATACCGCGCGAAGTTACAAAAATTTTACTAATTTCGCCTACTATTTTGGGAAGATATGAGTGAGATTCTAGATGCCTTGAATGAGGAACAGCTTAAAGCAGTGACGTGTATTGAAGGCCCCATGCTAATCGTTGCAGGGGCTGGTTCGGGCAAGACCCGTGTGCTCACATCACGCATTGCATACTTGATAGAAAAGGGTGTGGAACCGGACCGGATCCTGGCGCTTACCTTTACGAAAAAAGCGGCCGGGGAGATGAAGGACCGTATCGCCCTGATGGTGGGGGAACGCAAGGCTCGGCGCCTGTGGATGGGAACCTTCCACTCCGTGTTCATCCGCTTTCTGAGGGAGTACGCCCAGACCATCGGCTTCCCCTCTTCCTTTACGATTTACGATACGACGGATTCCGTCAGCTGCGTCAAGGCCTGCCTGAAGCAGCTGAACCTGGACGATAAGGTTTACAAGCCCAAGGAGGTGCTTTCCCGCATCTCCAAGGCCAAGAACGACCTGATCACCCCGACTCCCTATGCCAACGGGGTCGGCGGCTACCTGGAGGACGACAAACACCACAAGAAACCGGACATCTACAAGGTGTACAAACTCTACTGCCAGACCTGCCAGCAGAACGGTGTGATGGATTTCGACGACCTCCTCCTCTACATGGACATCCTGCTGAAAAAGTCCCCGGAAGCGCTGGAAAACATCTCCGGCCGCTTTACGCATATTATGGTGGACGAGTACCAGGATACGAACATGGCGCAGTATTTCATCCTGCGCAAGCTGGCCGCCGTCCATCAGAACCTCTGCGTGGTAGGTGACGACTCCCAGTCCATCTACGGTTTCCGCGGCGCCCAGATCCAGAACATCCTCAATTTCCAGAAGGATTTCCCCCGTGCCAAGACCTTCCGCCTGGAACGGAACTACCGCAGCACGAGTACCATCGTCAACGCCGCCAACACGCTCATCGCCCACAACGAGGGCCGCATCCCCAAGAACTGCGTCTCCATGGGCGAAGAAGGCGAAAAGATCCACCTGATGCGCAGCTACACGGAGCAGGAGGAGGCGACGCAGATCGCATCGGCCATCATCGCACGCATGCGGGCCGAGCAATGCGAGTACGAGGACTTCGCCATCCTCTACCGCACCAATTCGCAGTCCCGCGCGCTGGAAGAGCAGCTGCGCCGCCGCAATATCCCGTACATGATCTACTCCGGCAATTCCTTCTTCGAAAGGGCCGAGGTGAAAGACATGATGGCCTACTTCAAGCTGGCCGTGAACCTGAACGACGACGAGTCCTTCAAGCGTATCGTGAACAAGCCCACCCGAGGCATCGGCGACACGTCCCTGAACGCGCTGCAGCAGGCGGCCCGCGACAACCAGCTGTCCCTGTTCCGCGCCGCCGGATTGGAGTCGCTGGAGAGCTACGGCCTCAAGGGGGCGGCCATCGGCAAGATCCGCGCGTTCTGCACCATGATGGAAAAGGCCGCCCTGGAAGCCCAGGACGGGGAAGCGTACGACGTAGCCATGAGCCTCGCCTCGGAAAGCGGCCTCTACCTTTTCTATAAGGCCGATAATTCCGTGGAAGGCCAGTCCCGCTTCGCCAACGTGGAAGAATTGCTGAACAGCGTGAAACTGTACTGCGAAGATACGGAGGACATGATGGATGCTGCGGAGGAAGAAATGTCTGTGTCCTCCCGTCATAAGACGTTAGGTGATTATCTGGAGAATGTGTCACTGCTGTCCAACGTGGACGTCGCAGATGACGAAACTAACAATAAGGTAGCCCTGATGACGGTCCACACCGCAAAGGGTCTGGAGTTCCCGTATGTGTTCGTGGCCGGTATGGAGGAGAACCTGTTCCCCTCCGGCGGCTGGATGCTTACCCCGAAGGACCTGGAAGAGGAGCGCCGTCTGTTCTATGTGGCCATCACCCGTGCCAAGAAGGCCGTGGCCCTGACCTTTGCCGATACGCGCATGCGCAACGGTAAGCATGAGTCCAATTCGCCCAGCCGCTTCCTGCGCGAACTGGCGCCGCAGTACCTGGCCAACCCGCTGCGGAAAGAGGACTTCGAGCGTGGCTCACAGCAGGCCGATGAAGACTTCGGCCCCCGCGGCTTCCGCTTCGGCGGCTATGGCGGCGGCGATCGCGGCGCGTCCCGCAAACCGGCATCGGCCGAAAGCGCCAGCGCCGGCGTCAGCTGGCGTTCCAAATCCGCCATGCCCAGTTCCGGCCGTACCGCCATGCCCAGTTCCGACCGGGCATCTCTCGATGCTCCCAAACCCCCGGTCATCGACCCGAACTTCGTGCCGGATCCCATGACGTCCTTCAAGGTGGGGGACCGCATCGAGCACAACCGTTTCGGGGCGGGCGTCCTGCTGGAAATAAGCGGGAATATTCCGGATTTGAAAGCGAAAGTTCGGTTCGATCAGTATGGCGAAAAACTGCTCCTTTTGAAGTTCGCAAAGATCCGTCACAAGTGATTTTGTCAAAACGCGTAAAAAAGGCGGAATTTATCCTAAAAAAAGTGCCTCAGAGTGTTGCAAACACCAAAAAATTCCGTATATTTGTCGCGAAGTTTTTCATAGTTTAAGTTTAGGTTAAGTAACCGGCTCTTCGCAGGGATTGCGAGGAGCCGGTGAATTTTTGGAATAAAAAGTGCTAACCGCAGTAGAAATATTGGGCTACAAGGCGTCTCATTAGTTTTGTATCGTTCCTTGCTTCGTGGTGTAATTCGGCATCGTCGTGGGAGCGGAGCGCTCCCAGGATTCCGTCAATCATTCTCGGACGGAAAACATCGGCCTTTTCATACTCCTTTCTTACGGCCTCCAGGCAGGCTGCGCTCTCCGTGCAGCAGGTGGGGAGCTGCTGGAGCGTCGCGAGCCTTGCGGCGTTTTCGCTCTTGTGGATGTCCATTTCGACGTAGGTCTCATCGGCCAGTCTCAGGGCCTCTTCCTTCGGCATTTCAAGGCCGATGCGGGCGGCAACGCAGAGGCCTGCCATGAGCTGGTAGATGTCGGCGCTGCAGTCGGGGCTGCGCATCTCGAAGGTCTGCCTTCCGGGGAAGCCCAGCGGCACGCGTACGAGGGCGCTGCGGTTGCAGTCTCCCCAGCATACGTTGGTGGGCGCTTCCTGATGCGGGACGAGGCGGAAGTACGAGGTGGGGTTCTTATTGCCGAAGGCGGTGATGGACGGGGCCATCTTCATGAGGCCGGCGATGGCTCGGCGGGCTTCCTCCGAGAGGTTGCCATCGGCCCCTAAGGTTACGTTCTCTCCGTCTTTCATCAGGCGCATGTGGATGTGCATGCCGCTGCCGGCTTTCCCGGTGGTGATTTTCGGCGCAAAGCTCACGTCCAGGCCCCATTTGTAGGCGAGGTTGCGGATGACCCATTTTGCCAGGAGAAGCTGGTCGGCGGCGGTTTCGACGGGGCAGGGGAGGAATTCGATCTCGTTCTGCTCATAGACCTTGCCGTCCAGGGTGAAGTTGCCTACTTCGCTGTGGCCGTACTTGATCTGGCCGCCGGTCTTGGCGACGTGGTCCATGCAGGCGCGGCGGAAGTCGTTCAGCTTGGCGAAGGGTTCGCTCTCGTGGTAGCCTTTCTGGTCGGTGGCGGGGAAGAGGGGGTCCTCGTCGGTGATGACGTAGTATTCCAGCTCGCCCATGGCCTCGAACTGCATGCCGGTGGAGGCCTCGAAGGCCTTTTCGGCCCGCATCAGCGTGGCGTGGGGGGCGCAGTCGAAGGGTTTGCCGCTTTTGTCGTAAAAGCCGCACAGCAGGCACAGGGTGGGGATTTCGCAGAACGGATCCACGAAGGCGGTGCTGTAGCGGGGGATGACGTAGAGGTCGCTGTTGCCGGCTTCGATGAAGGAGGGGAAGAGGCTGGAACCGTCCACGCGTTCGCCTTCGGCCAGGATGGTCTCGGCATAGGCCAGGCTGTTCACGGTGAAGTTCAGGGTCTTGACGCGCCCGTCCTCGGCCGGGTACATGAAGTCGATCATTCGGATGCCCTTTTCGCTGATGAAGGTCAGCAAGTCGGCCTTGGTAAAGTCTATGGGCCGCTTCTGGAGGTGGGCAACAACCTCATTCGGGTTCAGTGCTATCAATTTATCCATAATCCATGGCTTGTGGATTACAAATATAATTATTTTGCGCGAATTTGGTTACTTTCTCGCTCCTTTCGTCCTCCGTGCCGCCAATGATCGTGGCCCGTGCACGAAACGCCCCTTCTGGGTGCACGAGTCCTCCATTTTGCAGGGTTCGAGCACCAAATCGCCCCTTCTGGTGCTCGAGACGTAGAAATGTATTGATTAATTGTAGGATAATGACTATCTTCGTGTACTCTAACCAAAAACAGTATGGCCGATTTTCATATTTCAAAACCCCTTCTCATCATTATAGTTACTTTGTGTGCGATTAGTATCATAGGTGAGATTATCCATTTAATCACAATAGAGGATTATTCTCAATTCGGAGCATTTGAAATCTTTAAAGTTCTTCGAAGTCTTCTTTTCGCTTTTTTGATCTATTATTTCGTAAAGAAATATCAACAGCAACACGAATAAGATGCGAGGTCTCCGGATGAAAACGAAACTTGCAGTTACATTATTATTTCTTTGTGCAATCCCTGCCTTCTCTCAGAATAGATTATCTCCTGAGGTGGATAGATCTTCCGCAGAGTATTATAAACAAATCGACAATCTATTACTTGGGGAGGAAGGGAGTCGTTTCATCCTCCAAGTAAGACCTTCCTTTGATCCAGAGTGTTGTATGTATTTCTCTGACAAGACCAGGGAACTTGTACTTAGAGAGTCAGAAAGGAATATATGGTATGCCAAAGGCCAGGCTGGGACCGTGAAAGAGTACCATTGCCCTGTTCCGATATCTGTTGTCCATAAATTGGACTCCCTTTTTATGGTTGCTGTCTTTTCGTCATCCTTCATGTGTAGTACACATGGACATGACGGAACGACATATGAACTGAGAACATTTGGCGGAAGGTACGCTGCGTCGTGTCGGCCTTCTGGAAATGGCGACAGTAACTGCGGCCGCCTTATCTTGGTATTGAGCCGATTATGCGAATTGGTCAAGGTCGGAAATGATGAAGGCGTCAAAAGATTGCTGCCAGAGATTGACGCTTTGACTGACACCTTTTACGAACTACTCCCGGATGGTGAGAGTATAATGAATCCAGAAACAGGTTTTGTTTTTGAGAAATACGATGGCGCACGGGATTAAAAGAGAAGTTTCATTTGTGAGGAGTTGTATTCGACTCTGGATTGTTCTGGCGGCTGTCTCGTGCTCGATTAAATCCTATGGACAGGAATTGACCACGCCGATGGATGGGGATATCGTTTTTCATGAATCTACCTCCCGGCAGAGTTCCGTTATCAAACTGGCCCAGCATAGCCGGTGGACGCATTGCGGCATCGTGTTCCATATTGACGGGAAGGCCTATGTGTATGAGGCGGTGGATCCGGTCAAGTATACCAAGCTGGAGGACTGGATAGCCCGTGGCAAGAAAGGCGTATATCGTGTTAAAAGGCTGAAGAGGGGAGAATTGCCCTCTAAATCCATTGAAAAGATGATGCGGGTAGGACGTAAATATAAAGGGAAACGTTATGACCTGAAGTTCCAGTGGAGCGATGACAAGATGTATTGTTCCGAACTGATTTGGAAAATCTACCACCATGGCGCCGGCATCGATTTGTGCCCGCCCAAGCACTTCTCTGATTACTCCCTGTCTGCGCCCGGTGTCAGAAGGCTCATCCGTAAACGCTATGGCTCTGACTTCAACCCCTCCGAAACCGTTGTCGCCCCTGCCGACCTCTTCAATTCCAAGATGCTGAAAGAAGTAAAGTATTATTAGGAGCGGATAGTAGCAGTGGAGTCTGCCGCAACCATTGCCACGGCGAACATGATGACCAGTATCACTCCGCCTTGGATAGCCATTCTTTTTGCTTTCCTGGCCAGCGCCCGATCATAGAACATGGAATTGTATGAATATGAATCGGAGAGGGGTAAATATGCCAAGAATAGTACGCTAAAGGCTATTATTACTCCTGCTTTGCGGTTCTCCAGGAGAAAGAGTATTGCGGCAATCCCCTCTGCCAACGCATACAGAAGCAGCTTATAGTAACCCCTTTTTAAAATCTCGTAGCGGTCTCGGTCCAGCTCTTGCTCTTCCTCGTCAGGCTTTGTGTTGGGATGAATGTGGGCTTGGATATCCCACGGGAGTTCTCTGTTAAGGTGGCTGATCCCAAACTTCTTGGATTTGCCGGACTTGAACTCTATAACAAGGAAATCGATCTTCTTCTCACTGATAACGAAGGAATCGCGAATGTCCTTCCATAAGATTTCTTCTTTTATGGCATGAAAAGAATAAGGGGAGGTCAGCCGATGGAGACGAAATATGATTCGGTCGTCGGTAATGGTGAATTTATCACTTGCTGCCAGGATACCGAGAATTACATAATAGAGCAGGTAGAGACCTAATCCTCCCGTAATGATAGCGCCCAACAATCTGTTTCCCTTCTGGTTTGTATTGATAAGACAGTCAATAAACTCTTTGATGTCGAGTATAGCTAATAGAAGGAGCAGGATGAGGATTACGGCTGCGACGAAGTTGATTCTGTAATTCTTTTTCATGTCCATACGATTAATGCACATCCTCTCCATCAAAAAAGGCCTGGGTGATGCATCCGCATACGTAGCATGAACTTAATGTGTTAAGTCTCTTAGGCATTTTAGTTTCAGGCTTTTCAAACGAACACAAAGATAATCAAATTTTTTCCGCGTTGACAGCCAGAACGCATAGAATGCAGATTTCGTGTCAACGCGGCATAAACCAGGTGGCCCCGGCCCTTCTGCTGTACGATGTGTGGAAAGGTGTTGATTTATTGTTAGATAATTATTAACTTCGTGAGGTCTAACCCAAAAACTGTATGGCAGAGGTTTCAGATAGTGTGGTTGTCGTTAGTGAGACAGCTATTCAACAAAAGATACTTGTTGTGCGCGGTATTCCAGTTATGCTGGATTCTGACTTGGCGTTGTTGTATCAGATAGAGACAAAGAACTTGAAGCGTCAGGTCCGTCGCAATTTAAACAGATTCCCGTCAGATTTCATGTTTGAATTAAGTGATGAGGAAGCTATTAACTTGAGGTGCCAAAATGTCACCTCAAGCACACACGGAGGTAACCGCTATCGGTCATTTGTCTTTACTGAGCTGGGTGTCGCGATGCTTAGCAGTGTGCTTACGTCGGAGGTGGCGGTTCAAGTAAACATTGCCATAATGCGGGCTTTTGCCGCCATGAAGAACTATTTGTCCAGACAATCTCAATTGAGCGCCGAGGTAGAATCCCTCAAGGCTAAAGTGAACCTTCTCGTCGAACAGCGAGAAGGTGATTTGGAAAGTATGAATGACTTATCAGAGGATCTCCGGACAGAAATAGGAATGATTAATCAAGCTATCGCTGATCTTTCCATGAAGATCGAGGAAAAGAAGAATGCTCCACGCAGCAGGATTGGCTTCAAAAGACAAGATGAACAATAAATATTTAATCATTGCAATAATGGCAGGCCTTTTTTCTTTTATTACTTCCTGTTTCTCGGGTAAGCAGGGGGATTCCGTAACGATGAGTCAGTTAATGAACGATGACCAGCCTGATGGGGAGCGGATGATTCTGGCTAAGATGTCAGAGCGCGAGATTCAGACGGCTGTTAAGGATTACATGAAACTCTGCGCAGATAATGATGATCATATTGAATCGCCGGTCATTACGGAA
>JAEEGI010026595.1_pt1 | contig 11136 bp, 10 predicted proteins | sample 8958751 | NCBI WGS metagenome assembly JAEEGI01 (sample SAMN16246545, study PRJNA631951) | gut metagenome | biome: gut microbiome; feature: rumen; material: KS-attached | host: Bos | place: Iran: Karaj | collected 2018-10 | reverse complement strand
TACATAGATATTCCGAGAGCCACCCGACCAGTCGTTGTGGTATTTCTTGGGCAGCCCCAGCTCCTTGGCAGGGAAGTTTCCTGTTTTTGTATAAGACTTCACTTTGTAAATCTCTGCTTTGTTCTCCATGAAGAATGAGGCTGGGATAGGGTAGAGTGCCGCAACTTCTTCAGTGTTGGGCTTGGTTTCAGCAATGCTCTCTATGTCTAAGGTTCCCACAAATACATGGATGATGGCATCGGTGTGGGACACTATGCATCCGGCCTGCTTTGTTACGTGTATCTTGTCCCGGGTTATGCCCAGCTCCTCCACCGCCTCGCGGATTGCGGTCTCCTCAGGCTTTTCGCCTTCTTCCACCATGCCGCCAGGGAAGCAGATTTCCCCCGGCTGTCGGATTCCTTTTGCCCGCAGCTCAAATAGGATAGTATTTTTTTCTTTGCCTATGAATGGTACTAATACCGAGAAATGACACCTGAGCCTTTCCCCTAGGAGGAAAGGCTCAGACGGAAGTGATTTTATAAGTGAATTATAAAAGTTCAAGATCAGTTGCTGAGGGCGTTCTTTGCGTCGGTAGCATCTTTCTTTGCTTTGGACTCGCCTTTCTTCTCCTCAGACTTAGCCTTGTCGCCAACCTGCTTGCCAGCGTCCTTGCCGCCTTCCTTAATCTCTTTGCCAGCCTCTTTTACGCCAGATTTGATATCCTGTCCAGCCTCTTTTACGCTCTGCTTGGTCTGAAGCCAGAACTTCTTTGCCTTGCCTTCCTCAGAGAAAGCAATTGCTGGAGTGAAAATAGAAAGTGTGAAAATCACAGTAATAAGACCGATTAATTTTTTCATGATTATCTCCTTACGAAAAGAAATAAAAAAGATAGTCCCCATTCTTGAACAGGGGCATATTTTTTCTTGCTTTTTAATGTTGTCTACATAGTGTATTTTATTACTGGTTGGGTAGTTAGTCAATAACTTGCTTTATGGTTTTATGTGGTTGTTTACTGTCTGTTATTGTGTGTATCTATAATCTTTTGATGTCAATTTTGATGTCAACGCAAAATTTGCCTGTTCCTTGCCTGTTTTGAGGGTGATTGTTTCGCTAATAAATATATATAATCACGCACGCACGCAACGCCGCTATAATCCGCTATTCTTATGGGATATGGGTTTTTTATGGGTAAAATCTGTATGAAAAGTTGGCAAAATCTTGTCAAATTCTTGGCAAAATTCTGTATCGTTATGTCTCGGAATTTCCTTTTTTAATGTTCGGGTATGTTCGGGTATCAAGTGGAGTTTATTAGGAAAAAATCAGTCCGCAATTGGCCGCAATTTTCTTTGCCTTGATATATGCAAGTATGCTTTCTGCCCCTGCTTTCGTCTATGGCAATCCTCATGCATCTGGTAGGGTTTTAGAGTTTGCCAAAAAACTGCTGCCTTAATTCAACTATCCTCTCATGGTTCTTTTGGAGTTTCTCGGCCGTTTCATTAAACACGAATGAAAAGTAAGCATCAAGTGATATTCTCCAAAGTCTACCTATCCTTACTGCCTTTATCCGCTTCTCCTTGATGTACTTATAAACAGTCCTCTCGGATAATTCCAACTTGTCGGCAACTTGCTGCACAGTTAATAAATCACATACACCTAATTTATGCTCGTAATCTCTCAACATATCAACTTTTTTCCTTTGCTTGTTCTTTAGGCAAAAAAAACTTATATGGCCTATCTTGTATTTCATACAGGATTAAGTCCTCAACTTCCTTTTTTGCTTCAAGATGAAGTACATCATCTTCATATAAACAACACTTAATCATAAACAAGGGTGGTTGTTTTGATATTGAAAAACAGGTTTCCCCCCTCGGTTTTCCTTGACCTTTCCGTTCCCCTTTCCTAATGCGTTTTCTTTTCCTTTAACAATTTTTTTGCATTAACTTGTGCATTGGCATTATCACTTGCAATACCTTTAACAATTACATTAACTATATAGGTTGCCTTTGCTTCCATTGGGTAGCGTTCGGTAGCAATCGGATATATCAAGCCATTAAAGAAAAGGGGGCTGCCGTTTTAGCATACCCCCATTAAATCAACTGCAATCGGGCAAATCTCTTATGCCGCCGCCGTATCGGTTCTGCCTTGCTTGCTGCTCATAGCCCTGCGGCGTTTGTTGGGTTCTCTTGGGCTTGCTGCCGTTGTATCGGTTCACAACTTTTCGGGCAAGCCATTTTTTCTCATTCTCCCTCGCCGCCGTTGCCATGCTTCTGAAAATCATTCTTGCGGCGGCTGCTTGGGCGTTCTCGTATTCTTTGAAGTCCGGCATCTTGTATTTGCTTTTATCCGGGGTTTTGTTGTAATCATACAGGGCATACAACAGGGCGGCCACTATCGGAGTAATGCCTAATTCTGCCTTGCAATCCTCGATATGGTTGTAGAACAGAACAAGGGCGTTTTTCTCCCTCAATAAATCTGTCCGCATATCGGTTTTAAGTTTATCAACATCTGCCTTGCCCTCTGCATCAATATAGGGTTCGTAATCCTCACGATAATTGCTGCTCATTATGCCCCCTCGCCACATCTTCAAGCCATGCCAGGTATATGTCCTCTGCCTTGTCTGCCTTGTCAAAGATAAACGCTATATCAAGGTATTGGCCGTCTGCGGAGTATGCGACTAACACGCAATCACGCCGCCCGGCGTTCCTGTTGTCGCCATATCCCCGGGATATGCCGTCTTTGCCAGTTTTAAGGTTTACCCCTGTAAACATCTTTGCTCCCTCTAATTCAAGACAATGCGACCACTTTTTTAAGTGAAAGTCTTTCATTTTCCTAAATCCGATATAAGGAAGTCCGGCATCTTCACCTTTTTTATAGATGCTCGGAAAGTTTACAATAATTTCTCCCTCTACATTATCAAGTAAAAACCTTGATGCCGCCCCCGGTTTCCTTTTGAAGTGGTAAACGCTATCCGGGATAATGGAGCATAAACTTGACTGATTGTTAATAAGTGCTAAAATAGAAGTGCTTTCGTTCTGCATGGGTTCTTTCCCATACAGTACATTGTTTTCCGCCCCGGTTGCCCCCGGGGTGGTTTTCTTTATGTTATGCCCTTGCATCTGCACATTTCCCCCTGCCGTTGCTTTCAATCCATTTCCGTAAATCAGCATCTACGAAACGTACCCGGCCGCATACCTTTACTGACGGCAAATCCCCTTTGAGTACATACTGATAAACAGTCCCCGGTTTTACCCGTAAAATCTCGGCCACTTCTGCAACATTAAGAAGTTTGTTTTCAACTGCTACACTTCCTGCCATTTTCTTCTCCTTTGTAAATAAAGTGTGTTTCAACAGGTTGTTTATTTTTGCCCGTTGTTCTGATAGTGCCATTATCCTCTAAATTATTGCTGCTTGAAAGTTCCGTAAAAAAAACAAAAAAGTTATAAAAGGTACTTCTGCGTTGTAAATATTGTGTGGTTTTATGCAGTTATTGTATGTGGAGTTTGCAAAAACTATCCGTAATTATTTTTATTCGAATAGACTTCTTATAAACTTCTCGAATGATTTAGTGTTCGGGTTTATGTGGGTGTTGTTCTTGCTCATTGTATATAATGGTAAATCGAAAAGAGTTTCAAAAAAAGGCCAACGAAACATGATATACCTATCATACAGGTATCTCCAAAGAGTGATAAAACGCCGCAAAGATAACAAGTCTTTTTGCAAGTGCAAATATCCGGCTTCTGGTTTTATATATCCTTTGGTACATAGCCGCATCAAGTAGAGTTTGAAATGGGGGAGATGTGCCAACGCTTTTAATTGCTGCTTGGCGTTCTCACATAATACTGGTTTCAAGGTATGCTCTATATAATCATCAACTGGTATAGTGGAAGTACCATTTAATTCTGCAGCGTATTTCATATATTGCTTGCTGCTTGCTTGGTCTGTACTTCTTACGGCCTTGTCTGTGAAATATGCAACATATCGGGCTGCATCTACAATCCCGGCCTTTGCTGCTTTGTATAAATCTTGGTCTTTTTCCGCATCTGTCAATATTGGCATCATTTCCCCCGGTTTGCCTGTTCTTTGCCTGTTTAACAGGGTTTTGTGGCCTGTCCTACCATATCAAGCCCCCAAAATCTCCAACTGTATCTTGTTAATGTCGGCCAGTTCGTTGTGGGTAAAGTGGGTGTAGTGGTCTGTCATCTTTTCGTCTGCATGGCCTGTTATTGCCCGGATTTTGGCATCTGCTATATTGCCTGCTCGGAGTGTGGTGTTGTAGAAGTGCCGCCAACTGTGGAATGTGATATTACGCCGCTTGGCTTCTGCCTTTGATATTCCCATAGCCGCAAGTGCTTTGAACAGTCCGCCATAGACAATATTATAAAGTGGTACAGGTTCTTTGCCATTGTAAGAGAATATAAATCCGCCCCCCTGTGGGCAAAGTTCAATCAGCATATCCCGGATAGTTCCCGGTATAGGAATGTCCCGGCTCTTGTGGTTCTTGGTGTCCTTGATGCCGAACATGGAATAACTATGCGATATAAACAGGTACGGGTTGCCCGTTTCATCATCTTTTATATCTTCCCGGCGTAATGCTCTGACTTCATTCAATCTTAATCCCGTTACGGCGGCCAACATATTGGCGGCGTATGCTATCTGGTTGTTATTCCAGAACGTACCGATATTACCCGGAAAAAGAAGTTCCCTTGCTTCCTGTGGCGTTAAGATGCCTTTTTCCTTTGGCCTGTCAATGTAAGGTTTGACCCCTGCACAAGGGTTTGCCAGTAAATAGCCTTGCTCTACGGCATACCCCAACATGATATTAAGGAATATCCGAAATCTGTTTATTGTGGCCGGGGCAAGTCCTTGCTCTGCAAGATGTAGCATATAGTTTTCAACTTTCTTCTTGGTTATTTCCTTTAACTTCATGTCTTTGAAGTAGGGTAGTATGTGGTTGTTCACATCTGATATACGCCTGTAAAGTGTCGGCTTTGACAGTTCACGCCCTCGGAGTGCTTCCTTTTTAAGGTAATCAGATTTGCCCTCTGTCCAGAAGTCTTTAGCAAATACACCGAACAGTTCATTATCCTTGCTTGCCGGGATTAAATGCCCTGCCTTTGCTAATGCCATACAGTAGGCCATAGCCGCCGCCTTTGTGGTTTTTCCTGTGGTAAATCTTCTTCTGATGCCGTCTGCATCATACGCATAGTAATAGAAAACTGACTTGTTCCCGGCCTTGCGTTTGCATAGTGTAAATTCGTTTCTCATTCTCTCTCTCCCCGGGCTTTGATGCCAAAATTGATGCCAACGGCATTTTTAGCATCTGCCGCCCGTTTTTTAATCAGAACAACGGGCAAGAGAGAACAACGGAAAATATGGGGTTTGTGGCCAGTTCGTACCCGGCCGTCGCCGCCATACTTCCCTTGTTCGATTAATAGTCCCCAGGGGAGTCGAACCCCTCTTTTAAGAATGAGAATCTCATGTCCTAACCAATAGACGAGGGGACCATCAATTTCTAGCTGCCCGGTAGGGACTTGAACCCCAAATGCAAGAGCCAGAATCTCGTGTGTTGCCAATTACACCACCGGGCAAAGACAATTAACATTACATAATTGACAAATAATTGTCAACAGTCTTTATCTTTTAAAAAATTATAATAATAATCCAGGCTGTCCACCATTGCTTCCCAGGAAGCCTCGATTATATTCTCTGAAACACCTATTGTATCCCATTCCTGCCTCTTGTCGGAGGAGCGGATAAGTACCCTTACCTTGGCCGCTGTGGCAGACTGCGGGTCGTAGATTCTTACCTTGTAGTCGATAAGGGAGATGCTCTTGAGGAACGGGTAGAGGGGCTGCAGTGCTCCCTGAAGCGCCACATTCAGGGCATCCACAGGACCTACGCTGATTCCTGCTCCCATGACATTCTTGGTGGCTGTGGTCATGAACACCCGGGCCACTGTCTTGGCAGGAGCTTCTCCTGTCTTGAAGGATTCCAGATGATAGTTGTTGAGCTCCATGAAAGGCTTGTACTTCTTAAGGCACTTGGCGATGAGAAGCATGAATGAGGCCTCTGCTGCCTCGTATTCGTAACCTGCAGCCTCTTTGCTCTTGAGCAGCTTGAGCACCTTCTGCACCTCAGGGCTGTTCTTGTTGAAGTCGCCGAACTTCTTCATCTTTGCCAGCACTGTGGATTTGCCGGAAAGCTCGGAAAGGAGTATCTGGCGGTAGTTTCCTACGGCAGATGAAGAGACGTGCTCTATAAGGTTGCCTGATTTAAGGACAACATCGGTATGTAGCCCTGCCTTATGGCTGAAGGCTGCCTCGCCCACATAGGGCTGCCGCTTGTCCGGCAGTATGTTGGCCAACTCGAAGAAGTAGCGGGAAGTGTGGGTCATAAGGTGAAGCCGGTCTGCCACATTCACTGTATTCATGGTCTTCAGACAGATATCCGGTGCCAGGACGCACAGGTTGGTGTTTCCGCACCGCTCCCCCCAGCCGTTTATGGTTCCCTGCACATGGTCGATATTGTCAAACTCTATGGCAGTGAGGGAATTGGCTACAGCAGTGCCGCAGTCGTTGTGGAAATGAACTCCGATAGGAGGATACTTTTTCAGCTTGATATTGGAGAGGGTCTTATGCAGCTGCATAGGGAGGATTCCGCCGTTGGTGTCGCACATGACAAGCCGCACAGCCCCGGCCTCTTTTGCTATATCCATGGTCTTCAGGGTATACTCCCTGTCCACCAATAGTCCGTCGAAGAAGTGCTCCAGGTCGAAGATGACTTTGCAACCATGATCGGTCAGGAACTTGACAGATTCAAAAATCATCTCCAGGTTTTTCTCCGGGTCTACCCCCAGGACTTTCTCGGCATGGGCTCTGGATGCTTTCCCCACCAGGGTCACATATTCAGTTTCTGCCTTCAGCAGAGACTGCAGGTGAGGATCTTTTTCAGTCTTATCCTTAGGGTTCTTTGTAAAGCCGAAGGCAACCACCTTTGCATGGTTCAGCTTGATCTTCTTCATCCGCTCGAAATAGAGTGCATCCTTCTTGTTGGAGGAGGGGAAACCCCCTTCGATGAAATCTATCATCAGGTCATCCAGCTTGCGGGTGGCCAGAATCTTGTCTGCCAGGCTGAAGTTGATGTCTATTCCCTGGATTCCGTCCCGGAGTGTGGTGTCAAAGAGTTCTATCTTTTTCATTCTGCCTCGCTCTCACTGCTTATCTTGGATTTGTTCAGGGCACTCAGATATGCCTTGGCGCTTGCCTCAAGAATGTTGGTGGAAGCACCTTTCCCTGAGAATTTCCTTCCGTCCACATTGATGACTACCGAAGCCTCTCCTACTGCCAGACGGCTTGGACTTACTGCCTGGATAAGGAATTCTTCCAGGACCGCATGAAGTCCGGTCACCCGGTCTATGGCATTGAACACAGCCGAAATAGGACCGTCGCCGATGGCTGCTTCCTGCTTCGTACCATTTGCATCCTCTATCTCCACAGTTGCAGTGGAAATTCCTGAGTTGCCTGAAAGGATACTGAAATATTTCATCCGCATGGTGTCGGTTTTCTTCCCGAGCTCGTCATTTACAATTGCTATTATATCCTCGTCAAAGACCTCGATCTTGCTGTCTGCGATCTTGAGGAATACCGGGTAGATTTTCTTGAATTCGTCGGAGGTGAGCTTGAAGCCCAGCTGCCGTACCCTTTTCTTGAAGCCGTTGAAGCCGGAATGGCGGCCCAGAACTATATCGTTGTGATCCTTTCCTATGGATTCGGGGGACATGATCTCGTAGGTCTCCCTGTTCTTGAGGACGCCATCCTGATGGATTCCGGACTCGTGGGCAAAGATATTATCTCCCACCACAGGCTTGTTCTTCGGCACTGGGTAGTTGATGGTGTTTGCCACCAGCCGTGATGTTTTATAAATCTGCTTTGTGTTGATTCCGGTTGTGAAATGGAGCATGTCCTTCCGTACGTTGAACACCATGGCCAGCTCTTCAAGGGAGGCGTTGCCGGCCCGCTCTCCGATACCGTTCACTGTAACCTCGGCCTGCCGTGCTCCAGCCTGGATGCCCGATATTGTGTTGGCGATTGCCAATCCCATGTCGTTGTGGCAGTGTACAGAGAGGATTACTTTGTCTATGTTGGGCACATTTCCCTTGATAGCCTGGATAAGGGCGTAGAATTCCGATGGTGTGGTATAGCCCACTGTGTCGGGGATATTGATGATCCTGGCTCCTGCGTTGATGACTTTCTCAAGCACTCTGAAGAGGAACTCCGGGTTGCTCCTGGTGGCATCCTCGGGAGAGAACTCCACCTGATCCGTGAACCTGCGGGCATAGCGGACAGCTTTTGCTGCCATGGAAAGAACCTCATCCTCCCTTTTCTTGAGCTTGTACATCATGTGGATAGGAGAGGTTGCAATAAAGGTATGGATAAGAGGATTTGCCGCTCCCTTGAGAGCTTCTGCAGCTGCATCGATATCGGCGGTCAGTGCACGGGCAAGGGCAGATACACCTGTGGTGCGCACCTTTTCGGCAATCAGCTTGACTGCCTTCATCTGCACCGGTGACGAGACCGGAAATCCTGCCTCTATATTGTCCACACCCAGCTTTGCCAGCTGTTCTGCTATGTCCAGTTTCTGCTCTGGGCTCATAGCTGCGCCGGGGGCCTGTTCGCCGTCCCGGAGTGTGGTGTCAAAAATCCTTATTCTTTCCATAATATCCTCGCTTGTTAAAAAGCGGTTTTTGCTTTATACTATTATCGGAGAGTTATATGAAAAAATCAACTGCTTTTATTATATGTATTCTACTAGTATTATGTTGTGGTTTCCTGTCTGCTGACGAAGCTGTGCAGGAGGGTGATGCAGTGATGTGTCCAGCCGGCCTGTTCCCAGACCGGGGCTACTATGGTGCTTCTGACACTATTGCTGTAGGGAGCATAGTAAAGGTTACAAACAAGTCCAACAGCAAATCAGTTGATGTCTACATTGTGGACAAATCTGATTCCTTCATGGTGCTCTCCTATGATGCTGCATTGAAGATAGGAATAAAGCGCAAGAACAGCGCGGTGGTGCAGGTTTCTGTAATCCGTGCCGCATCTGCGGCTAAGCCTGAGAAGCAGCAGGACAAGATTGTCCCTGTGGCAAAGAAGAACTATCAGCTTCTTCCAGATGGAGTCGAGGTAGCTAAAGAAAAAGCCCCGGCTGCTGCACCGGCTCAGACCCAGGCTCCGGCACAGAAAAGTGCTCCTGCCCCTGCAGTGAGACCTTCCGCTGTTCCTGGGGCAGCAGCTCCTCAGGAAGAAGAGGGAGCTGTGTTCGAGAACATAAAGGATAAGGTGGTGGCCTTCATAGCAGCTGACGATGTGGACCAGACCGCTGCCAGATATGTCTCTGCCGAGACAGTGGGCAAGAGCCTGCCAAAGCCGGCCGGCACCTTCTATGTGCAGCTTGGATTCTTCTCCAGTCTGGATAACGCAGAGCAGATCGCATATACAGTGCAGACCAGCTACCCAGTCCTTATAGTCAGCAAGGAGATGACCACCTATGTGGGCTACCGGGTATTGGCAGGACCGGCTCCTGTGGCAGACAAAGAGGATGTCCTGGGCGATTTCAGGGACGCAGGGTTCCCAGATGCCTTTGCCAGCTTTTAAATGAGCGAGCTGCTTTTTGATTTTGACAATGAAGTTCCTCAAAAGCCTGTAAAGGAAGGCCCGGAAGCCCGTATAGCCGAGCTTTCAGACCTGCTGCGCAGGTATCAGAATGAGTATTATGTACAGTCCCGTCCCTCTGTCTCCGATGCTGAATACGACCGCCTTTTTGACGAGCTTCAGGCATTGGAGAATCAGTATCCGGAGTTCAAGAAACCCGATTCTCCAACCCTCCGTGTCGGTTCCGACCTGGAAGCTGATTTTGCCGAGGTGGTTCATGCTATCCCTGTTCTGAGCCTGGACAAGACCCATTCCAAGGATGAGCTTATGAACTGGGTCACCAAGACAGAGAGAAACTGCGGCAGGGCAGAGTTCATAGCTGAAGAGAAAATAGACGGAGTCTCAATAGTCCTGACCTATAAGGATGGCCTTCTGATACAGGCTGCAACCCGTGGCAACGGCTTTGTGGGCAACGATGTGACAGCCAATGTGAAGACAGTGAAGAGCATACCCCTTAAGCTTACCCAGCCTGTGGACCTGACAGCCCGGGGGGAGATATATCTGCCATTGGAGGCTTTCTCCCTGGTGAATGACCGCTTGGCTGTACCCTATGCCAACCCCCGGAACTTAGCTTCCGGCACACTTCGCAGGCAGAAAAGCTCCGAGGCAGGGGAGATACCCCTGGACAGCTTTATCTACGAAGGATTCTTCCCTGAGAAGGATACTCTTGCCACCCATAGGCAGGTGCTTGACCGTCTGAGGGAGCTTGGGTTCAAGGTGAACAGCCGGACTACACTGTTCTCGGCAGGGGATTCCCAGGCTATTGCAGATTACATAGAGAAAGAGCGGGAGGAGCGGAAGAGCCTTCCATACGAAATAGACGGCCTTGTTATCAAGCTGAATGATATAAAGATGCGGGAGGAACTGGGCTACACCGGTCATCACCCGCGGTGGGCCATAGCCTACAAGTTCCAGGCTCCGGAGGGCATCTCTGTAGTCAAAGGCATCGATGTGCAGGTTGGACGTACCGGCCGCATCACCCCGGTGGCCAGGATAGAGCCTGTGGTGGTGAGCGGTTCCACTGTCTCCAATGTGACACTCCACAACCAGGATTATATCGACATGCTGGAACTGGCGGTGGGGGACAAGGTCACAGTTTCCAAGCGGGGTGATGTGATTCCTGCGGTGGAGGCTGTGGTGGAGAAGAACGAGGTGGGAAACCCGGTATGGAAAATGCCCTCCACCTGTCCGGTCTGCGGCAGTGCACTTGTGCTGGATGGTGCCCACCACTTCTGCAAAAACCTTAAGTGCAGCGCCCGGGTCAAAGGACAGATCATCTTCTTTGCATCTGTCGCTCAGATGGATATAGAGACATTGGGAAGCGAGACCATTGAATTCCTGGTGGACAACGGCTTTATCCACAGCATCCAGGAGCTCTACACCTTTGATTTCCATCGCCTTAAGGATTACCCGGGCTTCGGTGACAAGAAGGTGGACCTTATCATCAAAG
>JAEEGI010026594.1_pt1 | contig 11137 bp, 11 predicted proteins | sample 8958751 | NCBI WGS metagenome assembly JAEEGI01 (sample SAMN16246545, study PRJNA631951) | gut metagenome | biome: gut microbiome; feature: rumen; material: KS-attached | host: Bos | place: Iran: Karaj | collected 2018-10 | reverse complement strand
AAGAGCTATCTGGCTGGCACGCTTAATAGCTGTTGTGAGTGCGCGCTGATGAGCTGCGCAGGTACCTGTAACGCGGCGGGGGAGAATCTTCTCTCTGTCGGAAGTGTACTTGCTGAGCTTGTTGATATCTTTATAATCGATATAATCAACTTTATCTACACAGAATGAGCAAACCTTTTTGCGTCCTTTTCTGTTAGGACGGTTGCTTTTATCGTATGCCATGTTAAAAAACCTCCTTATTCAATTTAATGACGATTCATCAGAACGGAAGATCGTCATCTTCAGAAATTTCCTCAAAATCACTTTCGTTGCCGGCAGTGAATGAGGGTGCAGGAGCAACGGGGGCCGCAGGGGCTGAGTATGAATCAGCAGTGCCTGTTTCTGCCTTTGAGCCGCAGAAGCTGACATTGTCAACAACAACTTCAACCGCTTTGCGTTTGTTTCCGTTTTTATCTTCATAATTACGGGTCTGAATGCTGCCCGTGAGCGCTATCATTGAGCCCTTCTGAAAATATTTTGTAATAAATTCAGCGGACTGTCTCCACGCTACGCAGTCTATAAAATCAGCCTGCCTCTGTTCGCCTGTTCTGACGTAAGAGCGGTCGACTGCTACGGTAAAAGAAGTAACGGAAATCCCTGTGCCTGTGCTGCGAAGCTCGGGCGTTGCCACGAGCCTGCCCATAAGAACTACGTTATTAATCATTCAGATTTCCTCCTTACTTCTTGATTGTAAGAGCGCGGATAAGGCCGTCTGTTATCTTAACAATACGGTCAAGCTCTGCGGGAAAATCAGGTTCGCAAGAGTAGTTAACAAGAACGTAATAGCCCTCTGTTTCGTCGTCGATTTCATAAGCGAGCTTGCGCTTGCCCCATTCATCAACGCTCTCGAGAGTACCGTTTGCGGAAATCAGGTTCTTTACTCTTTCAACCATATTGGCTGTTGCTTCTTCACCGTTTTTGAGTGAGAGAAGGAACATGGTTTCGTACTTTGCCATCTCTTAAAGCACCTCCTTCTGGACATAATGGGCACGTTTGACGTGCCAAGGATGTGGCATAAAATTTACCACGGAAACTGATTGTATCAAAAATTTACAAATAAGTCAAGAATTTTTTTAATAAAAAGTTGAATTTATTATTTTTTTATGTTAATCTATACTGTGTAAAGCTGAGGTGATATACTGTGAAAGCTAAAAAAATCGGCGCTGTTATACTGATTTTTGCGTTGCTTTTTGCTTTGTTGAGCGGCTGTGCCCCCGATTATGACCGGACTACGGAAAAGCTCCTCAAAAAAAGCAAAACGATGACGTTTGATAACAACCTTGATTTTGTAGAAGACAAAGACCGCACCTCAGTAGCATATCAGCTTATACGCACAATGGGTATAAAAGAAAAAATCGGTCAGCTTCTTATAATCGAGCCTGACAAGCTCCTTTCTTCCGAAACGAACAACACCTACTCGGTCACACAGTATATGAGAACGCAGTATGAAAAATATCCCGTTGCGGGATTCATACTGATGCACGACAACATAAAAGACCCGTCTCAGCTTAATTACCTTACAAAAGAACTGCTTACGATAGGCAGCATAAAATCTTTCATCGGCGTTGAAGAAGAGGGCGGCGAACATTTAAGAATCGCCGGAACAAACGCATTCAACCTCAAAAAGACGCCGTCTATGAAAGACCTTGCCGCAACGGACAACCCGGGTGAAGTTAAAGCGGCGGCTTCCGAAATTGCAAAATATCTTTTTAAATACAACATCAACTTTGACCTTGCGCCGGTAGCGGACGTGCTCACCGCAAAATCAGGCAGTATAATCGGCTCGCGCTCATTCGGCAGCGACCCGAAAAAGACGGCGCAGCTTGTAAGCGAAGCGATAAAAGGTCTGCACGAGCATCAGACTATTGCCGCGACGAAGCATTTCCCCGGTCACGGCAGCGTCAGCGGGGATTCTAACATACAGATCATAGATATAAACAAAACGTGGGAAGAAATGCTCAAGTGTGAAATAGTGCCGTTCAAGGCGGCTATCGAAGCCGGAACGGATATGATAGTGGTTTCACACCTGACGGCGCAGAAAGTCACCGGCGACGACCTGCCGTCCTCCCTTTCATACGAGATCATGACAAAGAAACTCCGCCAAGAGCTCGGCTTTAACGGCGTTATTATGACGGAATCATTTTCGGCAGACGTTATAGCAAACACGTACACGCCTGGAACGGCCGCGGTTATCGCCATCAAGGCGGGCGCCGATATTGTAGCGCTTTCCGACAGCCATAAAGAAGCTTTCAACGGCATTCTAAAGGCGCTGACCGACGGAACGCTGAGCATGAAGCGAATCAACGAAAGCGTCTGGCGTGTTCTCAAGCTCAAAGAAGAATACGGTCTGCTCCAGTAGCCCTTAAACAAAGAATCAACTGTGCTGTCCTTTAAGACGGCACAGTTTTTTTTACAATATTGCTTTATTCTATATTGACCTGTTCAACTTTTCCGCCGAGTGAATCGCCCATAAACATTATGGCTTTCTTTTCAAAAAACTCGGCGTTGTCGCTGACGAAATATTTTCTTTTTCTTTCGCCGTGAGTATTGAGCAGGTTTTTATTTTCAAGACGGATTTTTAAATCATCCGCCGCGGCAACAGATGAGCTGATTATCCGCACGCCGCCCATAAAATCCGCGATAACGTCATGCAGCAGCGGGTAATGTGTGCATCCGAGCACGAGCGTATCAATCCCCTGCTTTTTAAGCGGGGTCAGGTACTCTTCAACAACCTCGCGGATTACCGGGTCGTCGGTTTTGAATCTGCCCTCCTCAACAAGCGGAACAAGCAGCGGGCAAGGCACGGAAATGACCTGAGCATCGGGGTTATATTTTTTTACCGCTTTTTCATACGCTCCGCTGCTGACGGTTGCGTTTGTTGCGATAACTCCGATTTTATTGTTTTTTGTGCTCAGCGCCGCTCGCTTTGACGCAGGCTCCACTACTCCGAAAACGGGCGTTTCGGGGTAGTTTTTTTCTACCTCCGCCCTTGCGGCGGAATCCGCCGTATTGCAGGCGATAACTATTGCTTTAATATTAAACGTGCTCAGAAACCTGACGTCGTTTAAAACGTATTCGGTTATCTGCTCTTTTGAGCGAGTACCGTAAGGCACGTGCGCCGTATCGCCGAAATAAATTATGTTTTCATCAGGCATGCTGTCAAGAATGCTTTTAACAACGGTCAGACCGCCCATTCCCGAATCAAATATGCCGATATATTTTTCGTTTTCTTTCATAAAATCCTCTTAAAGTGAATTAACAAGCTTTTTGAAATGTTCTCCTCTTTCTTCAAAGCAGGAATACTGATCAAACGAACTCGTTGTGGGGGAAAGCAGAACAGTATCTCCGGGGCATGCGATTTTATTTGCTTCATCCAGCGCCTCGTCAAGCGTTGTTACCACCGTCCCGTCGCTGCCGGCAAGCTCGTCTGCAAGTCTTTTGCCGCAGGCGCCGAAGCCTATGACTTTTTTAACACAGCCGAGATTCTTTTTAACCTCGTCCATCGCAAGCCCTTTTTCAAACCCGCCGACAAGAAGTATTACTCCTTTGTCAAAAGCTTTCAGGGCGGTTATCGTGGCGTCGGTGTTCGTGCCTTTTGAATCGTTATAGTATTTTACTCCGCCGATTTCGCGCACAAATTCAATCCTGTGCTCAACGCCTTTGAATGCGGAAATCGCATCGCAGATAATATCGTTTGAAACGCCGAGCGCTTTTGTGATGCTGACAGCCGTAATTATATTCTGAAGGTTATGTTTTCCCACAACGCGGATAAGTCCGGTCGGGAGAACCTTTTCGCCCCTGATGCAAATATAACCGTCTTTTATATAATTATCCGCTTCGTCGTTTTCTATGCTGAACGACTGAACACTGCACTGTACGGGATAACGGGCGGTGTATTCTCTGACAAGCGGGTCGTCGTTGTTGAGGATAAACACGTCGCCGCCGCGCATATTTCTGTAAACCTCTGTTTTGGATTTATAATATGCGTCAAGGCTGCCCATAAAGTCAACGTGGTCGGGGGTAAGGTTAAGAATCGTCGCGGCCTCGGGGCGGAATTTATCAATATTTATAAGCTGGAAGTTTGAAATTTCCAGCGCGATATAATGCCCTTCGTTTTCCATAAGGTTTTCGTCCATTACAATATCGCAAAGCGGCGTGCCGATATTGCCGCACAGGTGCGCCTTTTTGCCGAAAGCTCTCTCAAGGATATTATAAACCAGCGTTGTCGTTGTCGTTTTGCCGTTTGTTCCCGTTATTGCAACGTAGTGCTGCGGCTTCGCCGCCTGAAACGCAAGCTCGATTTCGGTGATTATCGGAATCTTTCTTTCCTCGAGCCTTTGTATCATCGGGCTGCGGAACGGGACACCGGGATTTTTGATAACGAGGTCAAAATCCCTTTCAAAAACTTCCATGCTCTGGTCAACGATTTCAACCGAGTAAGAGGCGAGAAAATCCAGATCTTCTTTGTTTTCAATTTTTTTGCTGTCAGAAAGTGTAATTTTCGCGCCGAGTGCGTCAAGAACTTTTACAGCCGCCTTTCCGCTTCTGGCAAGACCGATCACCAGAACTTTTTTATTTTTTAAATCCATACTGCGCCTCCGAAATAAATCTCTGTTTATTATATTCACTGAAAACGAAAATGTCAAACAATATATTTTATTTAACCGCAAAAATCGCCGGACAACCGACAGCTGCCCGGCAGATAATTATGCCAATGCGCTCAAAACACCTGCAAAAACGCCTAAAAACATCAACGCCGCAAGCACAAGAGCTATAATTCTTACTACTTTTCTATCCATTATTCTACACCGATAAAACCTTTCATTGCCGCGCTGATTTTATCTGTAAGCTGCTGGGAATCTTCCCTCGTTCTGCCTACCGCGGTGATATAAATTTTGATTTTAGGCTCTGTGCCTGACGGGCGGATTATAGCGCCGTTGCCGCCGGGAAGCGCAAAGCTGAGCACGTTTGATTTGGGAAGTGTGATAGCCGTTTTTTCGCCTGTTTCGGTGTCAACAGCTTCGCTTGCCAGATAATCAGAAATCTTTGTGACTTTCATTCCCGCAATTTCTTTGGGCGGATTTTCACGAAGCTGAGCCATTATGCCCTTCATTTTGTTCATGCCGTCTGCGCCGGCAAAGCCGAAGTTGAGCAGAGTGTTCATATACATGCCGAATTCATTATAAATATCCTGCATGACCTGATAAAGATTTTTGCCCTCTTTCGCCTTATAATACGCCGCCATTTCGCAGATGAGCGACGAGCCGTTGACAGCGTCCTTATCCCTTGCGTGAACGCCTGTAAGGTAACCGTAGCTTTCTTCCATGCCGAGGATGAAGCGATCGACTTCGCCTTTTGATTCAAGCTCCGTTACAAGCTCGCCGATATATTTAAAGCCCGTAAGCAGGTCATAAACCTCGCAGTTGTATTTTGCGGCAACCGCGCTTATAAGGTTTGTGGAAACGATGGTTTTTATAATCGCCGGTCTTTCGGGCAGTGTTCCCTGCTCTTTTTTGCATGAAAGCAGATACTGCGAAAGAAGAACGCCGACCTCGTTGCCGGACATAAGCTTGTATTCTCCGCCGTCGTTTACGGCTATGCCTACACGGTCACAGTCCGGGTCTGTTGCAAGAAGCAGATCGCCGCCGATTTCGTTTGCGAGCTTAATAGCCTCTTCAAAAGCCTGCCTTATTTCGGGATTCGGGTAAGGACACGTCGGGAAGTGACCGTCGGGATTTTCCTGTGACGGAACGACTGTAACGTCCTTGAATCCCATTTCGTTGAGCACGTGGCGGACGGGTTTGTTGCCTGTTCCGTTAAGCGGAGTATAGATGATTTTGAGGTCGCTGTTTTTTGAATATTCGGGGTTGATGCATTCGGAAAGAACGGCCTTGTAAAATTCATCGTAAACGTCCTGACCGATGTACTCTATCATTCCGTTTTTAATGCCCTCGTCAAAGCTGAGCGTTTTGACGCCGGTGAACATATCGACTTTCTGCATATAAGCGTATGTTTTGGCGGCTCCCTCGTCGGTCATCTGGTAGCCTTTTTCGTCGTAGCATTTATAGCCGTTATACTGCGAAGGATTATGGCTGGCGGTTATAACTATACCGGAACTGCATTTCTTCTGACGTACTGCAAAAGAGAGCATCGGTGTTGGAACAAGCTCGGGGTAAAAATAAACCTTTATTCCGTTGCCCGCAAGAACTTCCGCCGCGCTTTTTGCAAATAAATCGGAGTTTATTCTTGAATCGTGAGCTATTGCGATCGACGGATTTTCAAACGCCTCGTTAAGATAATCGGCAAGACCCTGCGTTGCCTGATTAACGGTAAAAATATTCATTCTGTTTGTTCCCGCGCCGATAACGCCCCTGAGTCCGCCCGTGCCGAATTCAAGATTGCGGTAAAAACGGTCAAGGATTTCATCGTCATTGTCTTTTACCGAAACAAGCTCGTCATAAATCTCGCTGTAATCTTTTGTTTTTTCAAGCCAGAGAGCGTAAAGCTCCTTTATGTTATTCATAAGAAAAACCTCCTTGTGATTTTATTTTGACTGCATCTGTTTTTTGACTTTTCTTTTTTCAAAAACATGGTTTCTTTTAAACGCCGTTACAAACATTCCCGCAAGCGCGCCCGACGCGGCAAATATCAGATCCAGCATTGTGTCCACAAGACCTGATTCCGTAAAGAACATTGAGCGCTGAAGGTTAAGCCCGTAAAGCCTGTCCATAGTGAACTCATAAAATTCCCAGCCGACGGATATTGCAACCGAAAAGCCTAGAGCAAAAAGCGAAGCCAGCGCGGGGCTTATGCGTTTGTCTTTAGGCTGCTTTGCCTGCATCGTGACCGCAAGCTCATAGCCGCCTACGGAGCCGATGAATCCCGCAAAGAAATGTTCCGGCAGGTCGATGTATTCAAAGGAAGTGAATTTATTGACCGTGGAGCCGACAACCACGCCGAAGCAGATAAACACGTTAAGATATGTGTGAAGGTAATACGGAACCCTTGTGATGAAGCTTCTGCCGCCGAAAAGCTGGAACATATCCCACAAATGAGTAAAAGCTATGGCGAACATCGCCTCTAAAAATTCCGTAGTGTGACCCATGAACATCATAACGGCACCCCATATGAAGAGCAGCCCTCTGCAAACCCACCAGGTGATCTGATGCGATTTCGGAATAACGGGTAATCTGTTTAATTTTTTCATTTAATATAACCGCCTGAAAATTTATTAATAATTTTGCAAAGGCACCCGCCAAGCGGCAGATGCCTTAAAAATCAGTATTGAAAGCCGCATTTTTCAATCAGAGCCTTTGCGTAAGCGACTGTGTTGGTGTAAACCTTTCTGCCGAGAGCTATGATGTGCTCATCCTTTGAAGCGGAGCACAGCTTTGCGAATTCGACTCCCGCCGTATCTGCGTTTTCACCGTCTTTTTTAAAAGCGACGCGGTAAAATGAGTAAGCCGCTCCGTCGGTAAGATTTTTATAATATGCCGGCTCGTTCTGCTTTATTGTGTCATACATCGACTTGCGGGCAAAATCTATGATAAATGAATCTTTGATTTCTTTTTTTATCGTTCTGCCGCACATAAAGTGAATGAGCACCCGCGCCTGGTACAGAACAGCCGCCTCAACGGTATCTTCGGGCATAACAATGCAAAGCCCTTCGTCCGTAGGCTTTAACTGCGCAAAAATTCCGCCTAATTTTTCTGCCTTTTCTTTGTTGCCGTTGGCTTTGTTAAAATCAATATGCTCAACAAGACTGTCAAATTCCGGGCTTTCATCAGAAGAATTTTTGCCGTATATCTTAATGTCTTCATCAAATGACGGGTTCATCAGATAACCTCTTTTTACTCCGCTTCTGCGGCTGCCGCTTTTTTCTTTCTCTTTTTTCTGGATTTGTAGTTCATAAGCTCGTTGAACTGCTTTTCGGGCGTGGAATAACTGCCGACGCTGACACATTCGGTGTTGAACCTGCCTTTGAAGCCGCTGCCGCCCAAAGCAAGCAGCTTGTTCTTTTTGGCGTATGATTCAAGATACTGCGTCTGCTCTTCATTATTGCCGGGCGACCATACTTCTATACCGTCAAGACCCGCTTCAACAAGCTTTTCCATAATATCGTAAGAAGAATACTTCCCCGGGCTTGAAAGCACGGCTATGCCGCCCGCTTCGTGGATAGCCTCAAGCACGCTGAGCGAATCTTCAAACTTGGGTTTAACTGATATGCTGCCCGCTGATTTGCCGAAAAGCTTTTTGTAAAGGCTGCCGCAAACCGATGTGTCAAGACCGCTTTCAACAAGCGCGGACATTATGTGGCTCGGATAGACGTTTGTAGACCCCTGAGCGCATTTTAAAATAAAATCAGGCGTTATGGGAAAACGCTGAGACGCTTTGAGCATCATATACTGAGCCGCTTTTTTTCTGGCAAGCAGATTCCTGTGGCACAGACCTTCGAGCCTGTCCGGAAAATCGCTCAGGTAGCAAAGGATGTTGACCTCTTCGCCGGTTTCGCTGTCAGACGAAGAAATCTCAACTCCGTGAACAAGCGTAATCCCCTGACGCTCGCCTATAACCTTTGCCCTGATATTGCCCGCCATACAATCGTAATCCGTTATGGATAATGCCGTGACGCCCCTCTTTTTTGCAAGGTTTATAACGTCTTCTATACCCATTGAGCCGTCCGACAATTTAGTATGGCAATGTAAGTCTGCTAACACAAGAATGACCTCCCATCCTCTTTTTGGGTAAAATTCCCCTTGATACCATAATACTATTTCATTATATAACAGACGCTTAAAAAAATCAAGGGATTTTTAAAATGTTTTTGTCATTTATTGTGTTTTCAGCATTGAAAAAGTCCTGTTTTTCAGCAAAAAACGCTTTCTATAATCTTTGAACATTTGTCAGGCGAATATATCCAGTGGTCGATATGCCCGCTGTCGGTGTAATACCTGAGCTGCGGATTGGGATACTGAGCGTCAAAAGAATCGACTATTATCAGTTTGATCTTCATCCTTTCCGGCACGATGCTTTTTATATATACGCCCGCGTGGCTGCCCGTCTGTATTCCGGGAGCATATTCCGCAAGCCCGGCAAGGTTGGGCGCAAGTTCCACAAATATGCCGTAATTTTCTATTGAACGTACTATTCCGGGCACGGTTTCACCCGGCGTAAACTCACCCGCGTTCTGTTCCCACGTGCCGAGAAGCTCCTTGTGGCTGAACGTAAGCCTGCCGAGCTCGTCAACCGACTTTACAACCACCTTTATCATCTGCCCTGCCGTAAATCTTACGGACGGATGAGGTATTCTTGAAACTGAAATGCTGTCTATCGGCAGAAGCCCGTTTATGCCGGCGCCTATGTCAAGAAAAACGCCGAAGCTTTCCATATGCGCCACCCTTGCCTTTATCACGTCGCCCGGTCGAAGGTGCGAAACGTATGCTTCCATACATTCCTGCTGCACGGCTTTGCGTGAAAGCAGGGCAAATTCCCTGCCGTCACCGTCACGGCTGAACCCCTGTATTTTAAACACCACGGGTTTGTTTACCCTTGAAATGAGCGCGATGTCCCTCACCGAGCCGTCGTCTATGCCGATTGCACCCTCGCTGTGCGGAATAATGCCGTACATACATCCCAGATCGACCCTGAGGTTGTGATCCCTGTCGCAAAGCATGGCTCTTGCTTCAAGCGCCATGCCCATAAAGCACGCTTCTCTTAACGAAGCAGGCGAGCTGAGAGCTTCCTTGTTTGAAATTTCACTGATTAGCTGTCCTTCGGGTTTAAAAGTATTCATAGTTTTACCACCTTTGTTTTTTTCGCCGCGCTGTAAAAGTATTGTGCGGCTCATTTAATATTTATATGCGTCCGGAGCATTTTTTTATTCTTTTGACAATTTAAAAAGTATTTTTATATTCTTGCAAAAAAAGGGTGACATTTTATATTATATATGGTATAATATTTAAGATTATATATAAGGGGGAGTATGTGTGGACGTACAGGTAGGAAACATTCTTGTAATGAAAAAGAATCATCCCTGCGGCAACAACCGTTTTATTGTTGAGCGCGTCGGTATGGATTTTAAAATCCGCTGTATGAAATGCTCGCACGAGGTTATGGTCCCCCGTTCAAAAGCGGAAAAGAATATTAAAAAAATAATCAAAGACAATGAATTGTAACGCTCTGTAAATTTATAATATTTTTACAGGAGAGATTTTTATGTTAGATAAACTTGAAGCAATTGAAGAAAAATACGAACAGATAAATTCACAGCTTTTTGACCCCGACGTTGTGTCGGATATTGACAAATACAAAAAGCTGATGCAGGAAATGAAGCACCTTACCCCTATCGTTGAAAAATACCGCGAGCTGAAAAAGGCAAAGGCGGATTATGAGGAATCAAAAGAACTGCTTGACGCCGGAGGGCTTGACAAGGACTTCCGCGAAATGGTCGTTGAACAGCTTGAAGAAAGCGCCGCAAACACCGAAAAACTCAGCGAGGAGCTTAAAATTCTGCTTTTGCCGCGCGACCCGAACGACGACAGGAACGTTATAGTTGAAATCCGCGGCGGCGCCGGCGGCGAGGAATCCGCGCTTTTTGCAAACTCGCTTTTCAGAATGTACTCAATGTACGCCGAAACGAAGGGGTGGAAAACCGAAATTCTTTCAGAAGCCCCGACCGAGCTCGGCGGATACAAAGAAATAAGCTTTATGATAGAGGGCGACGGAGCATACTCCCGCTTTAAATTTGAGAGCGGAGTTCACCGCGTTCAGCGCGTGCCCGAAACCGAATCGCAGGGCAGAATCCACACTTCGACGGTAACGGTTGCCGTTTTGCCCGAAGCACAGGACGTTGACGTTGACATCAACCCCGCCGACCTGCAGATAGACACGTTCCGCTCCAGCGGCGCAGGCGGTCAGCATATCAACAAAACCGAATCCGCTATCAGGATAACGCACCTTCCAACAGGCACGGTTGTTGAATGTCAGGACGAAAGAAGCCAGCATAAAAACAAGGACAAGGCAATGAAAATCCTGCGTTCAAGAATCCTTGAAGCCGAGCGTGAAAAACAGCACAGCGAAATCGCGGGCGAAAGGAAAG